>ERZ791734.327-NODE-327-length-70437-cov-18.544841_pt1 | contig 70437 bp, 52 predicted proteins | sample MGYA00509953_ERZ791734 | MGnify/ENA primary metagenome ERZ791734 (study PRJEB30046, sample SAMN00792038) | human gut metagenome | study: EMG produced TPA metagenomics assembly of the A metagenome-wide association study of gut microbiota in type 2...
ATTTGAGCAAATATTTTGGTTTTACATACATTCTTATTTTTTTTAATATTTGTTTTATTGCCATGTCACAATTCTCCTCATGCGTTATAAAAATCAAGCAGAATAATTATCCCCCCCCCCGTTTATTTTTGTCAATACATTTTAAATTGTATTCTGATGAAAAATAATAGTTTTTTGGCTTTGGTAAGTGTATTTACACGAAAAAACAGCAGATGGGTCTGGTCCACCCACCTTGTCCCAGCGGACTGTCTATTTTTTATCAATTCTTGTCTGCTTGTACCCTATGTGCTACAATGAATTTATGTGCAATTGCACGAACCCATTCGGGATTAAAATTTAGGAGGCTATGATGGCAGGTAATGTAATTGTAGGTCAGTCCGGCGGTCCAACCGCTGTAATCAACTCAAGTCTTGCAGGTGTATTCAAGACAGCCAAGGATCTTGGTGCAGAGAAAGTATACGGCATGAGGTACGGAATACAGGGATTTTTGGAGAAGAACATTATAGATATGAGCGAGAAAATCCGCTCAGATATGGATTTGGAACTGCTCAAGAGGACGCCTTCCTCATTTCTTGGTTCATGCAGATACAAGCTCCCTGATATCTGCGACGACAGGGCACTGTATGACAGGATATTTGAGATACTTAACGAGTACGGCATCACAGCCTTTTTCTACATAGGCGGAAATGATTCCATGGACACAATCAAGAAGCTGTCCGATTACGCAATCCTTATGAACAGTCCGATTCGCTTTATCGGTGTTCCTAAGACAATCGACAATGACCTCGCCGTGACAGACCACACTCCGGGCTTCGGAAGTGCGGCAAAGTACATCGCTTCGGCTACTAAGGAGCTTATCCGCGACGGTCTTGTGTATGATGTAAAGAACGTGACAATCATTGAGATTATGGGACGTAACGCAGGCTGGCTCACCGGTGCGGCTGCACTCGCTCACTGTGAGGACTGCGAGGGCGTTGATTTACTCTATCTTCCTGAGCTTCCTTTTGATGTTGATACATTCCTCGAGAAAATAAAAGAGATTCAGAAGGTTAAAAAATCCGTCGTTGTGGCTGTTTCAGAGGGTATCAAGACAGCCGACGGCAAGTATGTATTTGAGCACGGACAGCACACAGAGTATGTCGATTCATTTGGTCATAAGCAGCTCTCCGGTACAGCCAAGTACCTTTCTTTGCTTGTAAGCGAGAAGATAGGCTGCAAGTCAAGGGCGATTGAGCTCTCAACCCTCCAGAGATGTGCAGGACACCTCACATCCCGTGTCGATATCACGGAGGCTTATCAGGTCGGCGGCTACGCAGTGAAGACTGCATTTGAGGGCGAGACAGGTAAGATGGTAATACTCAAGAGAGTATCCGAAGATCCGTACATCTGCACGACAGACCTCTATGATGTGCACAAGATTGCCAACATCGAAAAGAAGGTCCCTGTTGAATGGATTAAGCCGGACGGAAGCGGCGTGAGCGAAAAGCTCGTCAACTATATCCGCCCGCTCATACAGGCGGAGCTCACACCTATCATGATTACAGGTCAGCCAAGACATATCGTGGTGGATATCGATAACAGATAACAGACATACATATACACAATGTAATCAAAATTGTTGCATCAATTTAACTCGGTCGCATCCGACTCGGTCGCGACCGAGTTAAATTTTAATATCTATTTATTCCAGATACCCATACACCTTCTTAAGTATCTCTATCGTGTCCTTCGACAGGGTTTCATCAGGTATCTCTATCTCTCCGACATCACCCACTTCATAATCAAGCTTGATTTTCCACACTACTGCATCCGCTCCGTCAGCCGGTTCATTGCCCGTGTACTCGACAACGAATGATGTGCTCTTGTCCGATTTATCCTTCGGCACTCCGATATACACCTTGGTCATGCCATCGTTTAACTTGAGCATGAAGTACATCGCATCATCACCGATAAGCTTATACGCTGCCGCCATATCATTTTCCTTGACCTGCTTTACGGCGGAGAGAAGCTTCACAGCCTGTATGAACTCCTGAAGGGAATTCTGTGTAACTCCGGCATCAGCCATAGTCACCAGCTTAACGCCTGTTATGTCCTCAATCTGATCTGATGAGATAGTCAGGTCAGTGAGCCTGCTCTTCATGAAATCGAGCGGAATACCTGTCTTTTCCTCCGCTCTCGCGATTGCGCTCTCGAAAAGCTTCTCGACGTTCAACATCACCTTTCCATCAGCACTCACATACGCCTCGAGATACTCAAAGCCCTTGTACGAGACATCAGCGTATATCACATCGGTGCTGTGGCTTCCCGCAAGCTCCCCCTCGAGGCTGTCGCCGAGCAGACCGAAATCCATACCCTCGACGGACACCTCGGCACTGTATGTATAATTTTCCTTCAAAAGCTCCTTTAACCTGTTGCCCATTCTAAGCTTCGGCATGAGAAGCACACAGGTCAGCACCGCCGCGACTACGGCGATGACTGCCGCAAGCCCAAGTATCAGCGCGGCTTCCTTTTTACTATCTTTCATTTTCATCCTCCATTCTAAAACAACAGGCAGGAGACACTCACCAATATGATATGCCCCCTGCCGTTATTTTAATCATGCTGCTTTATGCTTTCACAATAGAAAGCGCCATTTTCATTGCAAGACCTTAGAGTCCTTTTACCGTCTTAACCACATTATCAACCGTGAAGCCGAACTCCTTGAAGAGTGTTGCTGCAGGAGCACTTGCGCCGAAGCCGTGCATTGTGACGTAAGCTCCGTCAAGTCCCACATACTTGCCCCAGCCGAAGTCAGAAAGTGCCTCGATTGCAACTCTCTTTCTGACACTCTTTGGAAGTACAGACTCCTTGTACTCATCACTCTGCTGGTCAAACACATCCATCGAAGGCATGGAAACGACTCTCACGTCAATGCTGTCCTTCATAAGCTCTGCCTTTGCATCTACAGCGAGTGAAACCTCCGAGCCGGATGCTATGAGAATTGCATCAGGTACGCTCTTCTCGGAATCAGCTATAACATAAGCTCCCTTTAAGGCGTCCTTTGATGAGCCCTTTATCTGAGGAAGGTTCTGTCTTGTGAGAACGAGAGCTGTAGGTGTCTTCTTGGAGGTAACTGCGTAAGCCCAGGCTGCAGCCGTCTCAGTCGCATCGCATGGTCTGTATACCGTGAAGTTAGGAAGTGAACGGAGCATTGCAAGCTGCTCGATAGGCTCATGTGTCGGACCGTCCTCTCCTACACCGATGCTGTCATGTGTAAGTACGAATGTAAGAGGTACTCCCATGATGGCTGAAAGTCTTGCCATAGGCTTAACGTAATCGCTGAATACAAAGAAGGTTGACACGAAAGCCTTAAGTCCGCCGTGAAGCATCATACCGTTGCCGATAGCCGTCATTGCAAGTTCTCTTACACCGAAGTGCATATTTCTTCCCGCATAGTTATCCTTGGAGAAATCTCCCATGTCGGACATGTACGTCTTAGTCGAAGGCGCAAGGTCAGCAGAACCTCCCATAAGGTTAGGAAGCATGTTCTTTAACTTGTTAATCTGTACTCCTGAAAGGTTACGTGTAGCCTGAGGCTTGTCCTCATAACTCCAGAAGTTCTCATCCGTAAGAACCTTCTCTGCCGCATCCTCGTCAAAATACTCATCCCAAAGCTTCTTCATCTCAGGATATGCCTTGCAGTAATCGGCAAAAAGCTTGTTCCATGCTTCCTCTGCTGCAACACCCTTCTCTGCCTTCTCCTTGTAGTTGGCATATACCTCATCAGGTACATAGAAAGGCTCCTGTGAAGGCCAGCCGAGATTCTCCTTGAGAGCGGCTACATTGTCAACGCCGAGAGGCTCGCCGTGAGCTGATGCCTTGCCCTCCTTGGCAGGACAACCGAAGCCGATCCTGGTCTTAACCGTAATCATTGTAGGTCTTGTCTTGTCAGCCTTCGCCTCCTCGATAGCCTTACCGATTTCTTCTATATTATTGCCATCCTCGACAACGAGTGTCTGGAAGCCGAATGCCTCAAAGCGCTTTCTTACATCCTCGGTAAACGCAATATCCGTGCCGCCCTCTATTGAAATCTTGTTGGAATCATAGAGCACGATGAGCTTACTGAGTCCGAGTGTTCCCGCGAGTGAGAATGCCTCGGAGGAGATGCCCTCCATCATACAGCCATCACCGCCGAGAACATAGGTGTAGTGGTCAACCACAGGGAAATTCTCCTTGTTGAACACTGCCGCAAGATGTGCCTCCGCAACTGCCATACCTACTGCCATACCCATACCTGCACCGAGTGGTCCTGTTGTAGCTTCTACGCCGACCGTATGACCGTACTCCGGATGTCCCGGTGTGAGTGAACCCCACTGACGGAACTGAGCAAGGTCTTCCTTGGTAAGACCATATCCGAAGAGATGGAGAAGCGAATATAAAAGTGTTGAACCATGTCCGCCTGAAAGAATGAATCTGTCTCTGTTAAACCACTTAGGATCGGCAGGATTGTGATTCATGTGATTAGCCCAGAGCTCATAAGCCATAGCCGCTGAGCCGAGTGGAAGTCCCGGATGTCCTGAGTTAGCCTTCTGTACCGCATCTGCTGCAAGCACACGAATGGCATTCACAGACATCTTTTCAATATTGTCACGCATAGTAAATCTCCTTATTTTCTATATTAATTCTGCTTTCCGAACACAGCTTCATAGTCCTTAACGAACTTCTCGATACCTGCTGTGGTAAGAGGATGCTTTGTCATCTGCTCGATTACCGAATATGGAACAGTTGCAATGTCCGCACCTGCAAGTGCACAGTCTGTTACATGAATCGGATTACGAACACTCGCTGCAATAATCTCTGTCTCAATCTCAGGATAGTTCATGAAAATATCAGAGATTGTACGGATGAGTTCAATGCCCGGCTGTGATATATCATCAAGTCGTCCGAGGAACGGAGAAACATAAGCCGCACCTGCTCTTGCAGCAAGAAGCGCCTGATTAGCCGAAAAGATAAGTGTCACATTGACCTTGATTCCCTCAGCCGCAAGAACCTTTGTAGCCTTAAGTCCCTCAACGGTCATAGGAATCTTAACTACCATGTTAGGATGGATTGCCGCAATCTCTCTTCCCTCCTTAATCATGCCCTCAGCGTCCTGAGTTGTAGCCTTAACCTCTCCGCTGATAGGTCCGTCAACGATTGAAGCGATCTCCTTGATAACCTCGTTGAAGTCTCTGCCCTCCTTGGCAATGAGCGATGGGTTCGTTGTTACGCCACAGATAACTCCCATATCATTCGCCTTCTTAATGTCCTCAACCTTCGCTGTGTCAATAAAAAACTTCATAATACCTCTCCTATTCTGCTCTCGCCTTTGATAGTATGATGTTGAGGTCAAAAGATATTTTGACCTTTTGCCCCCGGTATCATAGTATTAAAAAATTACGGAAAACAATTATTGTTTCACTATCGTCATTTTAAAGCCATACACTAATAATGTCAAAGCATTTTTATTACAATACCTCGATACGTTCCTTGTATACACGTCTGAAATATATGAACTCCGCAATTGCCGTGAGTGTCCATGAACAAATGTAGAGAATATACAGCGACGGAACCGTCCTGAAGTACGCGAACACCGTGTATATCCATACCACGCGGAACACACACGAACCCATTATAACTATGTAGGTAGGAACAACCGTCTTTCCAAGTCCTCTCGATGCCGCGATGGTACAGTCCATAAACGCTGAAAATCCATAGGAAATACTCATTATGTTAAGCCTTAACATTCCCGCATCAATAACCGCACTGTCCTTGGTAAAAAGCGACAGGAACGGTCTGCCAAATATATTAATCGTAATTCCCATGACCATTCCTATTCCGAATGAGTATGCAAGGCTTATAATGTAGCTGTTTCTGACTCTCTTTTTATTTCCCGCACCATAGTTCTGCCCCATGAAGCTTGCGCATGCAGTGTAGAATGCCGCCATGACATCATACACAAGCGCGTCCGCATTGGTTGCTGCCGAGTTTCCCTCAACGATGACAGCATCAAAAGAATTGACACCAACCTGCACGAACAAGTTCGCGAACTGGAATATCGCATTCTGTATTCCGGCAGGGAATCCGAGCTTAAAGAGGTCTTTTACCTTGTCCTGATAAAACTTAATATGTTTAAATGAGAAGCGTATTCTCTCATCGGCTCTCATAAGTGCAATCATTATAAGCACGGCTGACATATACTGCGATGTGATGCTCGCAATCGCAACTCCGGCAACGGAAAGCTTGCACACAATAACAAAAAACAGGTTGAGAAGAATATTAACAACACCCGAAAACGCAAGAATATACACGGGCTTCTTGGTATCTCCTATTGCCGAGAAGACTGCATTGCCGAAGTTATATATGCCGAGAGCAGGCATTCCCAGAAAATATATCCTGAGATACAATGCTGCCCCGTCTATGAGCTCCTCCTTCGTCTTCATAACTTCAAGTATCAGTCTTGAAAATATAAGTCCGATTAAGAGAAGTATCACTCCCATGAGAGTGCACATCCACGCCGCCGAGTGCACTACCTCGCGCACATCCTTATCCTTCTTCGCACCGATGTACTGCGCCGTCATTACGTTGACACCACCCGATACACCTATGAGAAATGTGGTAAACAGTGTAACCAATGTCGTCGTGGAACCCACACTTCCGAGTGCGTGTGAGCCGGCGAACTGACCGACCACCGCAATATCTGACATATTAAAAAGTACCTGTAAAAGATTCGACAGCACAAGCGGTATACTGAACACCAATATCTGCCTGGCAAGCGGTCCCTTTGTCAAATCCCTGCTTTCATTCTTCATTACCTTTTCACTCCCATTTTTCGTAAAAAATCCAGATATGCCCAGAATATTTCTCCGGACACATCTGGATTTTAGCATTTTACTTATATTTTGGCAATCAGGTATTACAATCTTTTGCGGCTTCTAATCCTCCTCAAGATAGAGCTTAACCCTGTCCTGAATAATCGCCGCCGTCTCCTCGGCACTGCGCGCCCCCGCGAAGAATATGATTGTTCGGTTGGTTATTTTCATGGTGGTGTCTCCTTTGCAAAGCTGTATACCACTTTAACCCAAAGCACTATAATAAGCATTATAATACCTTGGGTTAAGATAATTTCAGAGCTTTACTTTATCATAAATATTATGAAAAAATTTTACGAAGCAGCTCTTTAATATAAACGACAAAACATATACCCGCAAATACACAAATCAACATACCGGCAATAATCGCGGCTCGGTAATTAGAGGAATAATATCCTGATGCACATTCAAGAATCATGTTAATTCCTAAAATAAAAATACAGACATCAATTATCGGAAATAAAACACCAATTACCCATTTAAAAACTTTACTCATATTGTTATTCCTTCTTACCACAAAATCACCCTTATAAGTCTGTAATATATTGTGCAGATACTACATTATGTACTTACCGTTCTTATGATACCACATGGTCAATACTGTACAATAAATATTTAGTAGGAACAAGTGCCGTTCCCGTACATCTTCCCCATGTCAGCTCTGTTCTGACTTCTGTCCCTCTGTATGTCTGCAACACATTGTCATTATTATAACCGACATCAATAATATTAATGACATCGCCGTCGGCAACCTGCTCTGATTCAAGCAAATTGTCTATCTCCATATCTGTAATCTCGCCAACAAGTTCATTAGGAATTACCACTGACACATTCTTATCAGAGCCATAATTTATTATAGTTTCATTTTCAGAAACTTCTTTCGCTGACTCCTGATTGATGTTTTCTGCATCATTTTCCGCCGCGAAGCATAACGTACTTCCAAACATCATTGTCATAGCTAAAACAAGGGACATAAAAAGTTTTAATTTTTTGCTCATTATATTTCCTACTTAATGTCGATTGATGATAAGTTATTGTAACGATGTATTCGAATACAAATTCATTGTAGCATACACTCGGCACTTTGAACATGAAGTTACGCGAAAGTTTTAACTGTCTTATAACTTCATGTTCTTTTCATTTATTGTATTTTATATTTAATCTTCTCTTTTTTGCATTTCGAGATACATCCTCTGCTCCGCAACCAAGCACTTATGAATGTCCTACATTGGATGATATTTCATTCACATCATAACTTTACTTATTCCATACCCTGCAAGAGTTTCCTCTATGATATTCGCTCTCTTTTTATCTCCTCTTGCCTCTGCTATAACATAGGAATATGTAAAAAATTGTGCCGCGTTTTTCTTGTCGCCCGTCTCAGCATAACATATTCCTCTGTTGTATAGCAGTTCCATAAAAATATTTAATTTTCCATGTGCATTACAATATTCAATTCCCTTAGAACAAATTTCACCCGCATCGTTATACTTTCCACAGCCAATGAGCCAATTACTGAGATTAAACAGAATCATAGGGTATATTCTTACCTTCTCATCATAATCAATATTGCCCTTCTCAAGATACTCTTTTAAAAAGTATCCCCACATTATCGCCTTTATAATATGTCCCTGCTTTCTCATCATAATTGCGATATTGTCTATTATCATAATTTCATCAAAAGTAAGCAATTTGACATTATTTATATTATTAAAATCAAACCTTGGAAGAGTATAACGAATTGCCCTTAGCAACATATCAAAAACTACTTCTCCATTATTGCCATTTCCCATTTTTATGCCGGCTCTTACAAAACTTACATATTGCTCCGTTATTCTGTCCGCTTTGTATGAGCACTTTTCCAACCGAGCAAGCAGTTCTTCTACATCTCTGCAACCTGATGATATTTTATATGATATTTCCTGTTTTAAATTATGCCACCTCATCTCCCCCTCCGTCACCTGTACTCCCATCGGCTGTACAGGCAGTCCGAGCCTCTCCATGAGTGCTATGTACTGATTGAGCCGCACGCCCTGACGCCCGTTCTCTATCTTCGACAATGTTCCCGGCGAACATATTCCCTCACACAAATCCTCCTGTGTAACTCCCATTCTTTCTCTCTGTTCTCTTATATAATCACCAAACATGTAAAATGCCATGCCATTCCTCCAACGAGCAGACTTCTTATAAATAATTACATTAATTATTATACCCGTCATTTCCCACACGGGCAACTGACATATCCGGCAAAAGCGGGATTACGTGGAAAATGGTAAAAGAAATAACAAAAACGGCTTCGGGATTTCGATAAATCCCAAAGCCGTCATGCTTCTTAAAAGTATTTTATTCCAGATCAGTGATTCTCATTCTCGCCCTGTCCGTAGTAAGCATTTGCTCCGTGCTTTCTGAAGTAATGCTTGTCCAGAAGATGCTGAGGAACTCTCTGAACTCTTGGATTGAGGGTCATTGTATTGTACGCCATCTCGGCAACAGCCTCAAGCACCACCGCGTTGTATACAGCGCCCTTCGCACTCTTGCCCCATGCGAAAGGACCGTGATTTTTTACCACGATACCCGGAACTGCGAGCGCGTCGGTATCGCCGACCGTCTCGACAATCACGTTTCCCGTGTTAAGCTCGTATGCCTCATATATTTCCTGCGCAGTGAGGTCTCTCGTGCACGGAATGTCGCCATAGAAGTAATCCGCATGCGTCGTTCCGAATGCCGGGATGTCTATTCCCGCCTGCGCAAATGTAACCGCCCACTTAGAATGTGTATGTACCACACCGCCAATCTCCGAGTACTGCTTATAAAGCACAAGATGTGTTGCCGTGTCTGAGGACGGCTTGTACTTTCCTTCAATCACATTACCCTCAAGGTCGATGACAACCATGTCATCCGGTGTCATCACATCGTAATCCACACCGCTCGGCTTGATTACCACATAACCGCTCTCGCGGTCAATGCCGCTTACATTTCCCCAGGTATAGATTACAAGTCCTTTTTCCACGAGCTCCATATTAGCCTCGTATACTTCCTTCTTTAACTGTTCTAACATGTCCTTCTCCTTCCCACCGCAATCAGATTTTCCTGATTTTTGACCTAATCGGCTTTAAAAGTCTGTGTATCATATCATTATCGACTCCACCGCTGCCCTCTCAACAGCAAGTCCCGCCTTATAACGCTCTATGAACTCGTCGAAGCCCTTGACATCATTCTTGTCCGGTTCCATAGTGCTTCCACTCTGCCCTGCGAACACTCTGTTGTTAAGATAATCGTCAAGAGTCTCTCCTTCGCCTTTATGTATCATGTATGAAGCAAGCAAAGCCATTCCCCATGCGCCGCCTTCACCTGCCGTATCCATAACAGTAATCGGAGCATCCATCGCAGCCGCAAGGAATCTCTGTCCGACTCCCTTCGTCTTAAACAGCCCGCCATGTCCTGTTATTGAATCAACCTTGACGCCTTCCTCTTTAAGAAGAATGTCAAGACCTATCTTGAGTGCCCCAAGCGACGTGTAGAGATGAGTTCTCATAAAGTTGGCAAGGCTGAATTTACTGTTGGTATTTCTGACAAACAGAGGACGTCCCTCATCCATGTGTGTGATATTCTCTCCCGATATATATCCATAAGACATAAGTCCGCCACAGTCGGCATCACCCTCAAGTGCTTTATTGTAGAGAACCGAGAACAGCTTGTTCATATCCACCGGAATTCCGAGTGCCTCCTCAAATTCCTTAAAAATATTCACCCATGCATTAAGGTCAGATGTACAGTTATTGCAGTGAACCATTGACACAAGATTACCTGTAGGTGTAGTTACGAGGTCAATCTCAGGATATACCTTGGAGAGTTCCTTTTCCATAACTATCATGGCGAACACACTTGTTCCGGCCGAGACATTACCTGTTCTGACAGCAACAGAGTTGGTTGCCGTCATTCCCGTCCCCGCATCTCCCTCCGGAGGGCAGAGCGGAATACCGGCGCACAAGTCTCCGTCAGCATCTAAAAGTGCCGCACCTTCCTCTGTGAGTACTCCGGCATCCTCACCTGCAAGAAGCACCTCCGGCATAATATCCATAAGTCTCCACTTAAGCTCCGGTCTGTCTCCCTTCGCATTGCGCTCCTCTATAAGTGAATCGAACTTTCCAACCATATTGGCATTGTAGTTCTTAGTCGAGGTATCAATCGGGAACATTCCTGATGCCTCTCCGACACCGATAACTCTTCTTCCGGTCAGCTTCCAATGTATGAAGCCTTCAAGTGTTGTCATATAGTCTATACGCGGAAGATGTTCCTCATTGTTAAGCATCGCCTGATAAAGGTGCGCAATGCTCCATCTCTGCGGAATATTATAATTAAACAAAGATGTCAGCTCATCTGCCGCTTCCTCCGTGATGCTGTTTCTCCATGTACGGAAAGGAACAAGCAGCTCACCCTTCTCGTCGAATACCATGTAGCCGTGCATCATTGCCGAGAAGCCTATTGCCGCAAAGTTTTTAAGCGTAACCCCGTATTTTGCCCTTACATCTGCCTTTAGCGAAGCATAACAGTCCTTGAGTCCGACCCATATATCATCAAGACTGTATGTCCACACACCGTTCTCAAAACGGTTTTCCCACTCATGGCTTCCTGCCGCTACAGGCTTATTCTCCTCGTCCACAAGCACTGCCTTAATTCTTGTTGAGCCGAACTCGATTCCGAGAACGGCTCTTCCACTCTCAATTACTTCCTTAATTTCTGCCATTACCTTCTCCTCCTTATCTATTCGTCATCCTCGTCGTAATCGTCATCTTCATAGGTATCTCTATCATATTCCTCATCGTCATCTGCAGCAGACTCCTTAAAATCCGACTCCTTTATGACAAGTGCAGAACGAAATCTTCCAAACAGCTTATTTCCTACACTGCTCTTTGCGTGCTCCGCCGCACGTTCCATTGTATCCTTGACCACTCCGACAATATTTCCCATATCATCATTAGGAAGCCTGCTTAAGATGAGATAGAGCTTTAAAAGTGCCTTATCCTCTATCCTCCAGCCCTGTTCATCGGCATAGTCCTTCGCAATATCGACAAGCTCATTCACCGTGTACTGCTTAAGAAGAAAGCATCCCGTGAATGTCTCGGCAAAATCAGAATTTTCGGCAAAAAGCTTGTTAATCTCGTATTCCTCATCAACAATAATGAACGTTGTGGCATTGGCATTGCCCTCACGCATCATTGACACAATCTGTCCGCGCTTTAGCCTGCCGGCATTCTCAACGATAAGTGTCTGTCCGGCAAGCTTATCCGAATATGCCTCATAGCTCTTCTCATTAAGCTTATCCGCCGATATTCTCGCAAGCTTCTGCTCACGCTCATCATCAAACGCATGAAGTGCCTTAAATAAATTGACGGCAAATGTTATCTTGTCCGTATTACGGCTTCCCATAATCATTATATTTCCGGCATTTCCGGACTTTCCGTTCTGAACTGCCCTGTAATTTCCTATATATCTGCACAGTCTGCACTCCATACCCGACATATAAAGATACTTATCAAGGAACTTTCTTTCCTCTTCCTTCAGCGTATATCTTGATGCAGCCGTATCACCGAGTGCACTCTTTACGGTATCGTCGATAATCCTTTCTATGCCTGCATTGACAGCTTTCTCCAGATCAAGTGTGTCCTCCATGCCATGAGCATCCTCCTGCTCATCAACATCCGGTATCTCCTCGAACTCCGTTTCAGCTTCCACCTGCTCAGGCTCATCACGAATTACCTCACACTGCTCCTTCCCAGCTTCATCCTGAGGTTCTTCGTATCTCTCCTCAAGTGCAGCCGCAACCTCATGAACCGGAATCTCTCTCGTCGGCTGTATCTTCTCCATGTCGGCAGGGTATTCTGACTCCGGTTCGTCGTCTATATCCGAAAGCCACTGCGATATGTCCATCTGACCGTCTATCTGATCATCCTTCTGTGCAGCCTCTTTCTTTCTTCTCTCCTGCTCTGCCTGAAGCTGTGCAACAATCTCTGCCATCTGCTCAATGGTCATCTGCTCCGCCGCCTGCCTTATAGTCATGTCAGGGGACAGTACCGGCTTACTGTCAGCAGAAGCCTTCCCGGATATATTCTGCTTAGGAGTCTTCCGTGCATCCTCTGATTTAGCAGTGTTCCTTGACGACTTACGCCACTGATGCTTGTTGATTATTATCTCCTTTGTCGGATCCGAATCATCATCCGGCATATCCTCAAGCTCTGCCGCCTCGCGAAGTGCCTCGGTCCTTTCCCTGTTCTTATATGCCTCCATGATTTCTTCGACATTGGCCTTGAGTTCCTGCTGCACATTTCTCGTATCATATACCGAATAATCAGGCACCTTGATATTGATGTCAACCGGAGACCACTCTGTCGTGTTGTTCAGATCATCAACAGATGCCTGTTCTTCCGAAGGTGCGGAAGTCTCCTCAGCTTCTTTCATATCATCGACTTCAGTATCATCAGACTGTGACTGTGCCATATGCTCATCAGTATAATCTTCCGGCTCCACGACAGGTGCTTCACCCGGTTCTTCATCCGGCTCAGCCGTGAATTCCGGTTCCTCGTATTCTCTGCGTCCCCGCTCTGCCCTTCCTGCTCTCTCGACAGTTGCCGCAGCCTCGCGTAAATATTTCTTCTCCGTTGCAGGCACAGTCTGGTCTGCAGCCGTATCTGCAACGAGCTCTGAGCTGTTGATTCCCATTGATGACATCTTCTCAAGTCTTGCAAGCTTCTCAGCCTGACGCTGCGAAAGAGGTGTATACATCTGCTTAAGTCTCAAGGCTTTCTCGACATATACTCCGTCCGCAAACCAGAGCACAAGCTCATCGCACTCCCTTACACATCTGTCGGTCATTCCCGCCTCACTGTAGAGAAGCGCAAGCTCATACTCATATTCCTCATCAAGCTCCTTCTCCTTATAATCCTGAAGTATCTCAATGAGTTCGCTGACAGGTGCTCCTTCGGCTCTCTTAAGCTTGTACAGAAGAATATATCTCGTCACATCCCTCGGTGCCATTTCGACATACTCATGATATATCTCCTCCGCGTCCTCATATTCTCCCATGCGCACATACATATCCATAAGAGTAGCCAGAAGCCGCCTTCCTCCAAACTTACGATTGTATGCATATATGCAGACATTCCTTGCCTTATCATATTTTCCCGTGGCAATAAAAGCATCTATCGCATTCGACATGACACTCCACTGCTTCATTTTTTTCCATTCAATCTGTTCTGCAACCTTCGCTGCTGATACATAATCCCTGCTTCTGACCAGCTTATCAAGCTGCTCCGTTTTTATGGTCAACTCGTACTTATCCAAGACGTTCACCTCTCATATATGAATTGTATAGGCGTTTGCGAAACGCAATTTTGACGGTATACAGTTGTGCAAATTTAACAAATTCGCAAGCAGGTACTATGAAGCCGCCGGTACTTAGGCAGTGTATTTTACTGCGTTATGTACCGTTGCGTGATTCATGTAGCGAAAGCGTGCCTGCGGTGAATTGTTAAATTTGTAGAACGTCAGCTTTCATATATAGTTTCGCAATTACCTAATGAATTGTATTTAGGCAATTTCATTCTCCAAATTTCAATAATTTCAGTGTATCACAGCATCTATAGAAAATCAAAACTTTCCTGTGAAAAGCTCAGTCTTTCGTACTCAAGCTCCTGCTCCGCAACCTGACTGTGGTAATCGACAACAACCGTCTGCTGTTTTTTATCGACAAGCTTCTGTCCGAGAACATAATTGACATCGAATCGTCCCGTAATGGCAGGTGTTGCACCTCTTGCAGGAACTATAAGCTGAACATGATTTGTCTTTAAAAGCTTAAATATAGGTTCCCAGATATATACGTCCTTCGCGGCACCGAACGGGTTGTCAATAAATATGGTCTTACCGAGAACAGCCGCCTCCTTGCCTCCTGCATTTATGCTTGCTATATAATTGATTATTGACACAAGGAACTGAATGTATATACCCTGTGACTGCCCCGTACTTCCCACAGCCTCCTCATACCTTAGGTAACGGCTCTGATCCTTGATTCTCTCCCTCTTATACAGGTTCAGCCTTATGCTGTTCATATCAGTGACTATAACGGAAAACAGTCTCTTCCAGCTCAATCGCCCCCTTATATATTTGAGTCTTTCATCAATCGTCTTAAAATTCTCAGCCGATGATACTGTCTCATTAATATATACAGACATTCTGTCTTTATACATTTCTTCTTTGATATAAGGTATCTGAAGTGAAAGCACCGGAATAACCTCATCATCGAGAGTTATCCTTGACAGCTTATCGAGACGTTCAAGCTCTGAACGGATATTGGTACATATCTGAACACATCTGTTCTCGAAATTTGACTTGATAAGCTCCATATCCTCTATACCGCGGCTTATCCTGTCTCTCTCAAGCACTATGCAGCCGGCGGTTCCCCTGAGTGCATCGGACAGTTCATCCGCCTCAGCCTGCGACTGCGGAGGCTGAATATTCTGCTTAATCTCCTGTGCAAGCTCATAAGCCTTCAACATCGTTAACCGGTCGACGAGTAAATCCCTCGCCCTCAAAAATGACGTGCGCTTCTTCTGCTCATCCTTTAACACAGCCTCAAAGCTGCGTCCCGCCTCCTCGTACTTTGCATCCGTGAACTCCTCAGACAAGTCACTCTCGGCATACTCGGCCGATTTTTTCTTTATAATGTCATCCGCATCAGGTGTTACGGACTTCACTATTCTCTCTAAATCCTTCTGCATAAGCAGGCATGCTGTGTGCTCCTGCTGATTTTTCTTTTCCTCCGCCTGAATGTCCGACAGCTCCTTCTTAAGACGTTCAAGCTCCGCCTGATGCTGTCTTGTGTATTCCCGCGGATTATCCGGAAGCTCTGCATCTAACGTACCATAGTGTTCCTCATAGTTCTTTCTCGCATGAGCACAGCTTCCCTCAATCCGGTTCATCTGTGCACTCGCACTGTCAAGCTCGCTCTGTACATCCCTGATGCTCTGCCTAAGCTTATCCTGCTCCTCGGTAATTATCAGAATGTCCTCATGGTTCTTGACCTGTAATCCTCCCTGAGCGGCAAGCTCCTTTGCCTTTTCAAGCGTTATTCCTCGGTGAAGCATAGAGCGCACTGCCTTATCCATCGCCGTGCGGCAGCTCTCCATAAGACGTTCCTTGTCCGTGATGTCACCCAGCTCTTCGTTTAAAAGGGAACGAAGTGCCATAAAACGGGCATCAATCTCCGAGGACGGAACCAGCTTCATTTCAACTGCATCATCAGCTTCCTTGTAATAAGGCTCATACATCGCCCATGTGTTTTTGAGATTCTCTATATTCTTCTGTATTCCCGTGCGGCGCTGAATAAGCTCATTATATGCTCTTTCCCTTCCGTCATGAAGCTCCTTTGAGAGCTTACGCGCCTTAACCGCCGCATCTTTGACAGCCTCATTCCCGGTAATCTCAAGATGACACTCTGCAAGGCTTCTGTTAAGCTCCGCAAGGTCATCTAAATTTTCTTTTATCCTAAGATTTTCCGCAAGCTGCTCCTCAAGTCTTATTCTTCTCTCGCAAAGCTCCTTTTCACGCCCCTCAAGTGTATCATACAGCTCTCTTAAATTATCTGCCTTATCCCTCAGGCCTCCCTCATTGTGCTTCTCCCTTCCAAGCAGGCCCTCAAGCTCCGCTGCATTTTCTCCTGCAGTACACGCATATCCGCTCACGCGCTCGTAGTCCGTTCTGACAACCGCAAGTCTGTCCTCAAGCTTTGTAAGCTCCTGCACTGCCTGCTCAAGCTCCTCGGATGCTTTTCTGATGCCCGACATTCTGCCCGCCTCGTCATATATGAATGATAAATCACGGCAGGCAAGCATGTATGCATCCGCATCATGAGCATCTGTTGTTCCCTCAACCGCATCAAGCTTTATTATCGGCACAACACCACAGTCCATTGTCATCACATTCTTATCGCGGCAGATGTTCCCATAATCATCGCCTACAAGCACGGAATACGGAAGATATGGATATCTTCCCGCAAGCTCGGCACACTCATCACTGTTCTTATTTCTCAAGTACTCAGCCCCGCTTATAATGCTTCCTTCATATCTGCTCTGAAGATACCCACACAGCTTCTGAACACCCTTAGAGTCCGCCGGCTTAAGATTCTCTATTGAGCTTATATACTCTCTTACAGAGTCCGTCTTTTTCTTAAGCTGTTCTCTCTGAGCGAGCATATTATCATAGAAATGGCCAAGCACCGCTGTCAGCTTCTCATGATTAGGCTCACCATACACCTTTCCAAGTGCCGTGAGTTCATTTTCCCTCTGTCTTGCAGCAGAAAGACGTTCACTTATTCTGTCTAAATTCTGAGCCGTAAGTTCAAGTGACGCGTCCGTCTGTGCGCGCTCCCTTATGCAGCTCTCCTTCTTCGCATTGAGCTGTGCTTCCTCCTCAGAGAGTGCTGCAAGCTTATTTTTCAGTTCAGCCGTCCTCTCCGCGTATTCACAGGCCTCCTGTGCCGCATTCTCAACAACAAGAAGCGGTGTCCTTGAAAGCTTTTCCTTAATATCATCCCCAAGCTCTTCAACCTGCTTTTTCAGACTGACAATGATGCCCTCCGCTCTTGCACATTCATTATCCTTGATACGGAAATTTTCATTCAGGTTTTCCAGTGCCTCCCTGCTCTCGCGTTCCCTTCCGAGCAGGTCATTCAATGACTTTTCGCTGTCTGCAAGCTCCTGTGCCATATACAGATGCTTCGCACCGGCAAGCCTCCGCATCTCATCCGTAATCTGGCTTCTGTCCTTATGGCGGTTATCCATATATTCTTTAAGCCTCAAAAGCTCCGTTTCCTGATTCACATAATCCGCATAATCCTCAGCGGCATAGGACATTTCAAGCTCCTCGCGCCTTTTTTCATATTCAGCGGACATGGCATCATTCTTCTCAGACAGACTGTCAACAAGCTCACGCACCTCCTTAAGCCCTGCTTCCTCCTCAGCTATGAGCGAAGCGGCAATAAGCCTTTCCTCGTTCTCCCTTGCAGACTTCAGCCCGGACAGCTTTTCGGAAAGCCTTGCGGCATTATTTTCTTTTTTTGCCACCTGTGCCCCTGCCATAAAAAGGTACTTAAAAAGAGTGTTTTTCCCGGTCTCCTTGCGCGCGAACACACTGCCAAAATCATTGACCTTGGCAGAAAATTCATTTAGCAGGGCAAGCTCCTTCTCATAATTGTCAATGTCCTCCCTGCGCCTGGCAAGTTCTAAGAGCTTATCCTTTATCTCAAGGAGAGTTCTTGCCATCTCGTCATCGCCGTTACCGCCCCTTATGCGGTTGTTGTAAGACTTCTCTATTATCTCCTCAATCAGAAGATCCTCAACAACCTTTCTGGTTGTCTTATAATTGCTCTCAAAATAAGTACGGACATGCCCCTCCGTCTTATTGATTCCCCTCACAAGCTCCCAATGACTCTCATATATTCCGTATTCGTTTATAAAGCTGAGGTAATCTCCCTTTCTCTCAAACAGCTTAACCTTCACTCCGAAATCCTTCTTCTCAAGGTCGCGAAGATATGCTTTAAGCCCATTATAGGTTATTCTCTCACCGCCGCTTGAAAGCGGAAGATTTTTTATGTCATTATCGCCGAACTCCCTGTAAAAAATACAATAATTAAAATATTCTATTCCCGCTCCCTTTTGGGTCTCCTCCTCGTCCTCGCCGGCTCTTCCCTTTCTCGCACAGAAGCCGCATGTCATGTACTTGTAACCGTTCTTTACATCACATGAATCAAGCTTCCACTCCACAAGCGAATGTATCGTGGTGCTTCCTCCCGCCGTCGCAAAAAGCTTCTCGACAGGCTGCTTTTCGTCGAGTGTGCAGTTAGGCAGCATCGTCTGTAAAAGAAGCAGCATGAGCACACTCTTTCCGCCTCCGTTTGCAAGGTCATAGATTGTATTTTTACACGAAAAACGCATGAGGAAATCATCGTAATACTGTGTGCCGAAATTGTATTTTATGTTATTTACCCTGATTCTGTTAATCTGCGGCATTTTCTTCCTCCTCTTCGTTGTCTCCCGTCAAAATCTCATACAGCCTTCCCCTGTTATTGCTGTAATAATTCTCAGCCATCGCCTTGAATCTGTCAGTCGGATAGTACTTACTCTGATTCTCTATAAAAAGTCCCTGGCTCACCAGAAAGTTGAAGGTGAGCTTCACATATCCCGTCTTGGAATTTCGTGCGGCTCTCTGTCCCTGTATATCGTCAGTCGATGTCACCGGAAGTTCATCCCACAGCAGCGCAAGCGTCTTGAAGCTGTTCTCCTCCACCTCATCAAGCACCAGCCCCGCCGAACGGTCAATCACATTCGCAAGCACATTGTCAACCGCCCTTATGACCTCCTCGTGTCTGACAAACTCCGTGTATGTATAATTTCCGGAGGTCTTGTAAAATTCCGTCATAGTGCAGTATGTTATAAGATAACACAAAAACAGTTCCTTGTTGACCTTAACTCCCAGAGCACGTCTCAACTCCTCATTGGTGAACCCGAAACATCTGTTGTTCTCACCCGCGCTGACAAACAGAGCGTTATTATATTCATAAAGCTCCATGTCGAACTTCTTTAAAATCAGCCTGAGCGCATCATATACCTGTGAATTTGACGAATATTCCTCATAAAGAGCAATGTTCTCGCCTGAGCTTACCGCTTCACCTCTGATAAGTGTTGCTGCAATCTCAAGCGCTTTTTCCAAGCTGCGGTCTTCCATCGTCTTTCCCTTTCCTATTGCCGTTTAAGGCATTATATTATGTTGAGGTCAAAAGGTATTTTGACCTCAATGATATCGAATTGCTCCGCATTGCGTGCTCCCACAATTCTCAAAAATATTCGTAATTCACACATTTTTCTTTGAAAAATGGCTTCTTACTCATATTTTTGGCGGGTCACAATGTCAAAAATCCTCACGCAAGCAAGCTTGCATCGGACTTCTGACCTTTTGACCCTGATATCATTATATTTCAGTGTCATGTATGTTCCTAAAAATTATGTTCGTTATCGTGAACGGCAGTGCATTGTCCTGCGAATTGGCACTTATTTCAATCTCATCACCGCCTGCCGGCTCAATCGAAAAATGTGTTCCAAGGTACTCCGCATATTCATCCTTCGCCGCGCAGTCACGGAATATCTCGTCAAGAAAAGTCTCCATGCTCTGTCGGTCAGTCTCAAACACATACTCCTTCTTCTGACAAAGATGCACAAGAAAGGAATAGTAATCCCCGTTCTCAAAAAGCGTATCCCCGAGCACCTTTACCGCAAATTCGTTGAATGTGCGAAGGTCGAAGCTGTCACGGCGTCTGAGCATTGCAAGAAGCATCTTAATAAGTGCCGCATAATTATCCCTGATTCTCGCATCCTCAAGCTCATCGTCGTACACAATGTTCTCTACGGCAGGATTTTCAATGCGCTCCGCCTGCTCCTCCCGCTCCGGTCTGTAGGTTATCATGTCTCCGATTCTTTCAATCGGAAAGGTCTTGATAAGCTTAAGTCCCATCACCGGGCGTACCAGATTCCCGAGAAGCTCCATATCATCCTTCTTCATGGCAAGCTCAAGTGCATTTCTAAAATCAAAGCTTGGTCTTAATCTCCCAAGCTTAGCCTTCTTGACCATCTCGTCCGCCATTATTCCAAGCTGTGTACATGCCGACAACAGCTTAAGATGATTGTTCATTGCAATCTTAAGCTCTGTGTCAAGCTGATATATCTCACCCGTTATCTTAAGATACGAGCCGTAATCATCATTGCCCTTGTCGCTCTCCGCCTTTCTCTGTGCCGCATCAATCAGCTCGGAGTTCTTTACAAACAGCTTCTGCTCCTCATCAAACCATCTGATTCCCGTGCCGAAGAACTCCTCATACGCCTCAAGTCCCGTAAAGACATCTGCTGACAGAAGTGCCATGACCTGATTTTTCTTAACCCACAGTCTGTCAACTTCCTTGTTGATTCTCCTCACGACATCGGTTCCGCCCTTAAAGTCTTTAGACTGTATCATCTTCTCAAGCAGAAGCTGTTCCACGCTTATCCTGCTCTCATCCCTGATTTCCTTAGTGTCAAGATAGAACTCAATACCCTCCGCGCTTATCGAATACCACACGGTTCCATTCTCTATTCTGCTCTCGATAAGCCGTACTCTTGATATCTTCTTTTTTCTGTCAACGGGATCAAAATAATGGAACACAAAAGGCTTGCCATCATTTTTAAGCTTATCAAAAATGTAGTCCACAAGTATGCTCATGTCACCCTGCGGCGGATTCAGCTTAAAATCACGCCTTATACATCGGTTCATGAATTCGGCATACTCAGCGTATGTCACGTCTCTCTCTTTAAAATTATTTTCCTCAATAAAAAAGCGCAGCACCGCCATAAGAATATATCCCATATCAAGACTGTCGTATATGCCCTCTTTATACCATGAAAAGGACACCTCCGACAGCTTGAAGAACGGATAATATTTCTTAAGGTTCAGCATACGCTCTCTGTGGTCTGAAATTATATCATTTACTAAAATATTCTCCTGCGGCATTCACGATAACCTCTTCTATATTCATAGAAGTTATTATACCGCAAGGAAATGGGGATGGCAAGCGGTTGTAAGGTTAATTCCCTTTACAAAAGCGTCCTTCCCTCAAGTGCACGAAGCAGTGTTATCTCGTCAATATTTTCCAAATCTCCTCCGACCGGCACACCGCTTGCTATTCGGCTCACCTTGATTCCCGTAGGTTTCACAAGCTTGCTTATGTACATCGCCGTGGTCTCACCTTCAAGGCTTGAATTGGTTGCTATAATCACCTCATCCACATCATCCTCAAGCCGTTTCATAAGCTCCTTTAACTTGATGTCGTTAGGTCCTATACCCAGCATCGGCGAGATTGCTCCGTGAAGCACATGGTACACGCCGTCATATTTCTGCGTCTTTTCATAGGCAGCCATGTCCCTTGTGTTCTCCACAACCATAATCACACGATGATTGCGGTTAGGATTGCGGCATATAGGACAGAGCTCCTCATCCGTCAGCGTGTAACAGCAGCTACAGTATCTTACATTCGTCTTGGCGTTCACTATTGCCGATGACAGGCTCTCAACCTGCTCACGCGGCATACCTATAATGTGAAATGCAAGTCTCTGTGCCGACTTAGCTCCTATGCCGGGAAGCCTTGAAAGCTCCTCAATAAGCTTGTTTATCTGACTTCCATAGTACTCCATTAGAATGGGAAGCCTCCTCCAAGACCGCCGAGTCCTCCTGTAATCTTAGCCATGGACTCCTGTGAAAGCTCCTCAATCTGTCTGAGTGCCTCATTCGTAGCCGCCATAATCATATCCTCTAACATCTCAATATCATCTGTATCAACTGCCTCAGGGTCAATCTTAACCTTCGTAACCTCTTTCTTGCCGGATACGGTAACGGATACTGCTCCGCCGCCTGCAGATGCAGTGATTTCCTTCTCCTCAAGCTCCTTGGTTGTCTCCTCCATCTGACGCTGCATTCTCTGTGCCTGCTTCATCAGATTGTTCATATTGCCGGGCATTGCGCCTCCCGGAAAGCCTCCTCTTTTTGCCATAACGGTCTCCTTTAATTTCTTACTTTTATTTATTATAAAACCAACAAAAATATAATGTCTATACTCTGTAAATTGGCTTTATCTGCACTGAAATATTAAAAATCCTCTTCCTCGATATTCATTCTGCACAAATCCTCAAGAGTGTCATAATCCTGTGATGCATCCGCACCGTTCTCAAGACGTATAACCTCAATCTCCATATCAAGTCCCGTCTTATCTGCTATTACCTTCTTTATCGTCTGAATATTCTCAGGTGTCGATACCATCGAGTAATAGGTATCGTTATCATATATCAGCTGAAGCTTATTTCCCCCGCCGTTTGCCTTGGTAGTATAGTGTTCAAGAATAGGCTTGAGTGACATCGCAAGCCCGTTGCAGATACCACGCCAGTTCTGAATCACCGCGGTTATATCCTCCGAACGTGCCGGCTTGACCGTGCGCGCTTTCGGCACCGCATCTGCCGATACCTCCTGATTGACCGTGCCCGCCATACCTCCTGCCGATGCCATATTGCCGCCGGCTGCCACAGCTCTTGCCGCCGCCTCAAGCCCTGTCTCCATCTGCCTTTCAAGCACTTTTATTCGGTCAAGCACCGAATCCAGCCCCTTATCCATAGCCGGACGGGTGAGCTTGATGAGTGCAACCTCAACCATAACCCTCTTCTGGCTTGAATTCTTAAGCTGTCCTGACAGCTCTGAAAACACTCTTATATAGCGCATTATTCCGTTCAGATCGGTCAATGCGGCATCTTCTTTTAAAATCTTAATATTCTCCTCCGACATTTCGAGAACATCAGACGCGTCTGCAGCCGACTGTAACAGCATAAGATTACGCAGATACCATGCGAAATCATTCACAAACTGGCTTAAATCTCTTCCGTCAATTATTATCTGCTCAAGCTTATGAATGAGACCGATTGCGTCGCCCTCAATCACTCCCCTGAAAAAATCCGAAAACACTTCCGTGTCAACCGCACCTAACACATCCAGGACATTCTCGTACTTCAACTCCTGTCCCATGTAGAAGGCAAGGCACTGATCAAGAAGGCTCAATGCATCTCTCATTGAACCGTCAGCCGCCTTTGCGACATACCTGAGTGCTCTCTCATCAGCCGTTATCCCCTCAGCCTTCATCAGCTCTGAAAGCCTTGAACCAATAGTATCTATTGAGATACGTTTAAAATCATACCTCTGACATCTTGAGAGAATGGTTATCGGAATCTTGTGTGCCTCCGTTGTTGCAAGAATGAAGATAACATATGCCGGCGGTTCCTCCAGCGTCTTTAAAAGAGCATTGAACGCACCTATTGAGAGCATATGCACCTCATCGATTATATATACCTTGAACCTTCCCTGCGTAGGCGGATAGGCAACCTCCTCCTTAATCTCACGGATGTTGTCAACACCGTTGTTCGACGCGGCATCAATCTCTATTACATTCATGCTCGCTCCCGCTGCAACGGCACGGCACACCTCGCACTCCCCGCACGGATTTCCGTCGACGGGGTTGGCGCAGTTGACCGCCTTCGCAAAAATCTTGGCAACCGACGTCTTACCTGTACCTCTCGTTCCGCAGAAGAGATAAGCATGACCTATTCTGTCATTCTTTATCTGATTCTTTAGGGTGGTCACAATGTGATCCTGTCCCTTAACCTCATCGAAGGTCGCCGGTCTCCATTTTCTGTATAAAGCTGTATATGACATAAATATCTCCCGAATAAAAGGTTAATCTCCGAAGCTTATTCCGAGCAGCTTCGCCTCGTTAATAATGGACGCACCCGGGTCAACCATCTTGAGCTTGCCTGCAACATCCGCAAGAGGAACCTTGACAATCTCTCCGTTCCTTATTCCGACCATATAGCCGTATTCCTTGTTAAGAATAAGCCCTGCTGCCGCAGCACCGAGTCTTGATGCCAGCACTCTGTCGTAAGGGCACGGGCTTCCGCCTCTCTGTGTATGTCCCGGAACCGTAATTCTGACCTCCTGGCCTGTCAGCTCCTGAATCTCACTTCCAATCTTATAGGATACGGACGGATAAGGGTTGTCCTTAAGCTTCTGCTTCAATTCTTTTTTAGGAAGTGCAGCATCCTCCTTGGATATCGCGCCCTCCGCTACCGCAAGTATCGAGAAATTCTTTCCTGCCTTGGTTCTTCTGTTAAGTGCTGCCACAACAGACTTGATATCATAAGGAATCTCAGGTATGAGAATAATGTCTGCACCTCCTGCAATACCTGCATGAAGCGTAAGCCATCCCACCTTATGTCCCATAACCTCAACGATAAACACTCTTCCGTGAGATGAGGCGGTGGTATGAATGCAGTCTATTGCATTCGTTGCAATATTGACGGCACTCTGAAAGCCGAATGTCATATCTGTTCCCCAAAGATCGTTATCTATTGTCTTTGGAAGTGTCACAACATTAAGCCCCTCCTCTCTCAAAAGGTTAGCGGTCTTATGGGTTCCGTTGCCTCCTAAGATTACAAGACAGTCAAGATTAAGAAGCTTATAATTCTTCTTCATCTCCTCAACCTTATCAAGCCCGTTGTCGTCAGGTACACGCATAAGTTTGAATGGCTGTCTGGAGCTTCCGATTATTGTGCCGCCCTCTGTGAGAATTCCTGAAAAATCACTTTTTTTCATGACCCTGAAATCACCGTATATAAGTCCCTTATAGCCTTCTTCAAATCCGATAATCTCTACATCTTCCACAGCTCTGTAAAGAGACTTCGCAACACCCCGCATTGCGGCATTAAGTGCCTGACAATCCCCGCCGCTGGTAAGCATACCAACCTTCAACATAAGCGTAACCTTCCTTTCGCGTATTAATAACAATTACAAAATCGCTACGTTGAGTAACTTTTATATATTACCGTCAGGCACGCTCCCGCTACGTTGCATCACATAGCGGCGCATAATCAGCTAAAATACAGCTGATAAACGCCGATGGCTGCAAAGTACCTGACTTGCAATATATAAAAGTTACTCAACGTTGTATGTCCATCCACAATTTTGCAATATCTGATTTAATAACGTGATTTATTATACATTATTTCTTGAATTTAAGCAATTATTAAACTTTTTCATCAATGTGTTTTTTAATGCAGTATGCACCATATCCTTCAATCCTGCCGTCAAAGACTTCACCCGTGAGCATATTGGTTCCGGTTATTTCTGTCTCACATGCAGTCCGGTTGTGGTTTAACAGGAACATACAGCCGTCGGCACGCTTCACAAGCTCCACGCCCTCCGGAAGCTCACTTGTCGTGATGCCGCACCCCTCTGAAATATATTTTACAAAAGTTTTTAAGGTATTTCCATCCATATCACAGCCGGCATAATATACTTTTCCCCTGCCGTATTCGTTGACCGTGATTGCAGCCTTGCCCTTATAATAGTCCTCCGCATAGCATGCAAGCACCTTCGCGCTCTTAGGTTCTATAACATCGCACCAGAGTGAGGCTGTGGCGGTGCCATCCTGACCGTCATCACCGCTCATTCCCTCAAAAATGCTTCCCTCAAGCTTCACCTCTTTGTCAGGTGTGGCAAATTCCGACACTTCTATTCCCGCAAGTCCTGCAAATGCTCCCGGAACCGTCGTAGTTCTCATATTATTGTAATAGTCCCTGGTTCCGCTTCTGTACGTGAGCACCAGCGTTCCGCCGTTCTCAACATATTCTGTAATCTTCTTTATCTCCTTGTCCGTGACAACATTGTGTGCAGGCATGTAGACAACCTTGTACTTCTTAAAGTCACAGTCCGACACCGCTGTTGTAACATTCAGGTCTGAATTAGCCTTATAATATGCGTACAGCAGATTTCTATAGTCAAAGCCTGCTTTATGGTGCTTAATCTCATGCGACCACACATCATCATACGATTTATATATGAGCGCGTCATAGGCATTTTCCGCTCCGGCTATGTGCTCCTCAAGCTTTCTAAACTCTTCCCCTGTCTGCTTAATCTCGTAAAAGCGTCTGCGCGGAATTCCATCATGGTCGAGCACGCCGTACCAGTACTGCTCCATTCCGAACAGTGCCGTCCTGAAGCGGAAATACACAACACCCTCACAGCCATGGGCAACCGCCTGATAAGCCCATAGCCTTAGCTGTCCCGGCTCAGGTGTCCTTCCGACGACATCCCATCCGCACGGTCCCGCCTGTTCCTCCATAACGATAAAATTCTTATTCTTTATACCCCTCATATTCTCATGCGCCATAGAGACATACTGATATTCAGAACCTCCCCACTGGTTGTCCGGATAATTGTCCCACGCCACATAGTCCAAGTCCCTGCCAAGCTTATAATAATCAATGTCGGAAAAATGCCCCATAAAATTGTGCGTTATCGGCAAATCGCTGTATTTTCTTATTATGTCAACCTGCATTCTCTGATATTTTACCCATGAATCCGATGCAAATCTTCTGTATTCAAGGTCAAGACTCGGATTATGTGCAAAATTAGGGTAATTTTCACCCTCACATGAATTATAAGCCGGAAGAATCACATCCTCAAACGAATCATAGTCAAGACTCCAGAACACATTACCCCAGGTCCTATTGAGCGAATCTATATCCTCATATCTTTTTTTGAGCCATTTTGCAAATGCACGACGGCAATTTTCACAATAACATCTTGTGCTCGCATGACACCCGAACTCATTATCAATCTGCCATCCTATCACATTCCTGTTACCGGCAAAATGCTTGACCATCTTTTTTACAATTACCGCCGACTTTTCAATGTAATCACGGCTGTTCGCACAGCACTCCCTTCTTGAACCCCACGCACGCACACGCCCGTACCTGTCGCGCTGCAATACATCGTATCTGTCTGCAAGCCACTTCGGAGGTGCCGCAGTCGGTGTTCCGAGAATAACCTTGATTCCCTTAGACGCAAGAACCTCTACAGCATCGTCGAGAATCGAAAAATCGAACTTTCCCTCCTCCTTCTCGAACAGCTTCCAGTCAAATTCTCCCATCCTGACGGTGTTAAAGCCGCCCTCCTTCATAAGCTCCGCCTGATGTTCCCACTCACTTCTGTCCCAATGCTCCGGATAATAATCCACCCCGTAAATCATGCCGCACCTCCATTATATTTTTCACATATTCCCATTATCTGTGCTTTATCATTCTCACCACCTGAATCACGGCTGTAGGCAGCAACGACAATCCGGCAATCTCCATAAGCTGTGCCGTACCAAGCCCTGCCACCTCAAACAGTCCCGCGAATGCCGGAATCATAAGCACCGCCGCAAGAAGCGCAGTGCCAAGCAGGAACGCCCCCACGCTCCATCTGTTGCTCATTACTCCAAGACGCACCAGAGACTTTTCACTGCGGCAGTTAAACCCGTGCAGCAATCTCGACAATGTCAGCGTCGCAAACGCCATCGTGCCTGCCGTCATGGCATCTGTCCTTAATCCTAGATAAAATGCGCACATAACGGATGTTGATATCAATATACCATATTCAAAAAGTCTTGTACAGAAAGCCTTGGTAAGTATTCCCTTTTTAGGATCTCTCGGTCTGTCGTTAAGCAGTGTCTCATCCGATGCCTCCATGCCTATTGCAAGTGCCGGAAGTGAATCGGTGAGAAGGTTTATAAACAAAAGCTGAACCGGGGCAAAAGGTGTAGGAAGTGCCGCTATTGAGCAGAAAAGTACACTTATTATCGCCGCCATATTTCCCGACAGCAAAAATAGAATTGCATTTTTTATGTTCCTGTACACATTGCGTCCGTTTAATACTGCCTTTATTATTGTGGCAAAATTGTCATCGGCAAGAATCATGGCTGCCGCATCCTTTGAGACCTCAGTTCCGGTAATTCCCATCGCCACACCGATGTCTGCCTTCTTAAGTGCGGGAGCATCATTAACTCCGTCGCCCGTCATTGCAACAATTCTGCCCTTTCTCTGCCATGCATCCACAATTCTTATCTTATTTTCAGGCGAAACTCTCGCATACACGGACACATTTTCAAGCACCTCATCAAGCTTCTCATCACTCATCGCATCAAGCTCCTGCCCTGTAAGTGCGGTATCTCCCTCATTAAAGATACCTATCTTCCCTGCTATCGCCTGTGCCGTCACCTTGTGGTCGCCTGTTATCATAACAGGCTTTATTCCCGCCGTTTTTGCCGCTTCAACCGCCGCCTTTGATTCAACACGCGGCGGATCAATCATTGACACAAGCCCTATAAATGTATATTCATCCTCATTTTCCATGGAGAGTTCGTAATCCTCACCGACTTCCTTATACGCAAACGCAAGCACTCTCAGTCCATTCTCGGAAAAATTCCGGTTTGCCAATACTATTCTGTTCTTATCAGCCGCCGTTATTGGTCTTGTGCCATCCTCACACGCAATATTTATGCATCTTGCAAGCAGAACATCCACCGCACCCTTTGTGAGTACCGTAGGCACGCCATGCAGCCTGTACTTCGTACTCATAAGCTTTCTGTCGGAGTCAAACGGCAGCTCCTCAAGACGTGGCATCATTCCCCTTATGTCCTCCTCAGATATCCCTGCCTGCGTAAGTCCCGCATTCTGAGCCATCGTGAGCAGACAATACTCTGTCGGATCACCTATCCCCTTTCCATCGTTTATTGATGAATCATTGTCTAAAATTGCCGTGTACAAAAGATATCTGTGAAGCCTTTTTCTTATATCAAGTTCATCAGGCCTGATTACCTGTCCGTCAATAAAGACATCGTTTACCGTCATCTTGTTCTGAGTGAGTGTTCCGGTCTTATCAGAGCATATTACAGATACACAGCCGAGGCTCTCAACAGCCGAAAGTTCCTTCATAATGGCATTGTCCTCCGCCATTTTTCTTGTTCCCATGGCCTGAACTATGGTGACTATCGAACCGAGTGCTTCAGGAATTGCCGCAACCGCAAGTGCCACCGCGAACATAAGCGAATCAAGCAACGGCTCTCGTTGAATTATTCTCAATGCAAAAACAACTGCCGATATTATCATTATTCCTACCGAAAGCTTTTTGCCAAAATCATCAAGGCTTATCTGCAGAGGTGTCTTTTTCTCCTTCGTTGCATTCATAAGCCCCGCGATTCTTCCCATCTCCGTTTCCATTCCGGTTGCGGTCACAAGCACTTCCGCTCTTCCGTAAGTCACAAGACTTCCCGAATATACCATATTTATCCTGTCTGCAAGCGGTGCTTCGCAGTCAATCTGTTCAGCCGTCTTATCAACATTCGCCGACTCGCCTGTAAGCGCACTTTCATTTACCTGAAGCGAATGATTCGCGACAATTCGTCCGTCCGCACCCGCCATGTCTCCTGCCTCAAGCAGCAGTATGTCACCCGGCACGAGCTCTTCCGATGAAATTTCCGTCTTTCTGCCGTCACGAAGCACTCTTGCATGCGGCGATGACAATGCCTTTAACGATGCAAGCGATTTCTCCGCCTTAATATATTGTACGGTTCCGAGCACCGCATTCATAATAATCACGATAAATATAACTATGGTGCTCTCAACATTTCCTGACACCATCGAAATCACTGCGGCAACAATTAAAATCACTACAAGCAGATCCGCAAACTGTCCCATAAACACCGCAAACGCACTCTTTTTCTTCTCCTCTCTGAGCACGTTTCTGCCCTTTTCCCGTATAATCTCTGCCGCCTGCTCCGATGAAAGACCACCCCCGCTTACTCCTTCCGCCTCATACAGCTCCTTCACACTCATCCTGTAAAAATCCTTTTTTTGTTCCATACATAAGCCTCCTTTTTTATAACTTTATTTTGTAATCAGATTCAGGGTGTCAAAACATGCTCTATGAACTTAATCGTGTATAGCATGTTATATTTATGCATATCACGACTTTTGGAAGAAGCTTTGATGTTCTTAGGACTCTGTTTTCTCCATAGCCAAATGCGGCATGGATGCCGCTTTAGAAGCAATGCATACACGGACGTATGCTTTGCTTCGTTGGCGTATAAATAAAAACATTTCTCAGAGTCCTTAGAACATCTTGCTTCGTACAAGGGAGCTGATATATATAAGTATAACATGCTATACACTTTTAAAATAAATCAGGATGTTTTGACACCTGAATCGTAATCAGGAACCATGTACTCCGTTACAAAATAAAAAGACCTTTTGTGCACGCCAAAAAGCGCACACAAAAAGTCTCGTTCAACAATTTCGTTCCACAGCCCCCGGGCATCAGCCGTACTGACGAGGGCTGTAACATGCGTACATGTAACTACTCCCTTTTTATGTCTGCATTATTAAGTGTTTGCGAAACGCAATTTTTACGATATACAGTTGTGCAAATTTAACAAATTCGCAAGCAGGTACTATGAAGCCGCCGGTACTTAGGCAGTGTATTTTACTGCGTTATGTACCGTTGCGTGATTCATGTAGCGAAAGCGTGCCTGCGGTGAATTGTTAAATTTGTACAACGTCCGTTTTCAATTATATAGTTTCGCAATTACCTAATCTGCATTATATATACCACATTAATATGTTCCGTGTAAATATAAAAATAATGTCTTTTCCGTATCTTTTCCATTAAAATCACATTGAAATTCAATCTGTAAAAGACTATACTGTATTCGGTTAAGATTCATTAAAGAATTTTCCAAATATTTCAACTTTTTAAGACTTTATTGTGCTTCAGAACGGAGATTATATGAAAATAGATATGCACTGCCACACGGCGGAAGGCTCGATAGATGCCCGCGTCGGTATTGTGGACTATGTAACAGAACTGATTAACAAAGGTGTGGACGGTATGCTCGTGACCGACCACAATTCATACAAAGGCTATGAGTACTGGCAGCGCATCAAGGATGAGCTTGGCGATACCGGACATTTTACGGTGTTAAAGGGTATAGAGTACGATACCCGCAACGGCGGTCACATTATTATTATACTTCCTGACACCATAAAAGGTGCTGATGTGATGAAGGCACGCCTTATAGGTATCCGTGGGCTTTCGGTTGTACACCTTGAGAAAATCGTGCACTCTATCGGCGGAATACTCGGTCCGGCACACCCTTATGACACCGGATATTATGCATTTATGAACACGCATTTCGGAAAGCTGCACCCTGAATTTCTCGAAAAATTCGATTTTATTGAGAGCTATAATTCCGTCGCAAAGCACTCCGCCAACGAATCGGCACATGAGCTTGCACTGCGCCTTGACAAGCCGCAGACCGCAGGCACCGACACCCACCGCCCCGAGGTAATCGGCACCTCATGGACCGAATTTCCATGCGACATCCGCTGTAATGACGATTTAATCGCCGCGATAAAGGACCCGACCCGCGCCAAAAGACCTTCCGTGCCTTATGAGCTGTTCACCAACATGCACCGCGACCGCGGACGCATTGTGGAGCACCTTGGAATCGCGGGCTACTGGCTGTACAACCGCGCTGAGGTACTCTACCACGGCTTTGGCAGATTCAGGCACAGAAAAGCCAGAAATTAAGCCGGCACTGTTGGGACATGCGCAATCCGCATCCGTAATCCCGAACGCAGCCATCCCACGACCTACAAAAATAGGACAGCCAAGGTATCACCTCATCTGTCCCAAATAATCTATATTTTATAATCCGTGCGTCTTTCTTCGTGAAGGCACAAAGAGCGTTACCGATACAGCCAACTCAACCCCGGCGCCCCCACGTCACATAAGAGCTTCTGCTTAATGCTGCTTCGTTCCCGACCTGACATGGTTCACAGATTCCTATTGCGTAGGACCAAGATATCAACGTCACTTATACCGGGCAGCCTCTCTGCGGGCTTCCCTAGGAAAGACATCACCCCTGCTGTAGCGGATTGCAGGTACAGGGCACCGCTATCTCCCCGGCTGCACGGAAGTGTTAAACACAAATCCATAGGCTTATAGTATATCTGTATTGTACCCAAATGTCAAACATTTTATTGCTATCCAAGCACAAAATACGTTACCAGCCATTCGCCGTTAACCCTCTTAAAGAGCCATTGGCACACAAATTCCTCATCCTCCGTCGTCTTATCATCCGACTTGCGTATATTTATGGCGCTTCTGCATGAGAAGTAATCATCGTTATAGTACATGAACTCATCATAGCTCTCATCAAGTATCTCTACCGTGTCAGGAACCCATGCCCAGGCAAGTGTCGACTGCGCATTGTACAGAAGCTTCTCTGCCTCTGAACCGCTCTCCATCATTGCCGCAACCGTCCCTACCGATGCCTTGCGGTATATATGATATACATAGGTCTCACAGAAATTCCGTACTCTGTCCTGCACGCCGGCAATGAATTCAGCGGATGCAGTACTCTCATAGTTCTTTAAGTCATTTTCCTCTTCGATATATCTGTCCGTCACATCATTTCCGGAAGCATCAAGCACCTTCACATCCGGCTCCTCAACCATATCACCGGCATAATATACCTTATAGTTAAAGCTCACTCCCGTAAGCTCATAAGCCTTGTCACTCACAGCGTTGTCTATGACACCTCCGGTTATATACTCTCTCTCATCCGCTTTAAGTCCGTTGATATACACCTCCATGTCGTCCATAACCTTCACATATACGTCATGGTAGTCATAGATATTCTCGGATATGGCAACTTCCTTAATCTCCCACTTGTTAAAACCGAATGAATCCTTCTCACCGGCAGCCTTAAACGAGACAATCGCAAGAAGCACGTCATCATCCTGTGCAGCCGAAGCCGCATTAGAACTACCCGCGGTCCGTGAGGATGCATACACGTCATATACAGGACGAGCATCATTGTAGAGACCTTCATCCTTTACATAGCTTACCGTCTTGTCTTCAAGAAAATTCTCATAAAAATCCTTATACTGCTCTATTGTCTCAAATCTGCTCAGAATCTCCGGCTGCAGCTCATCAATCAGATTTCCTATATTCTCGGGCAGGAACAAATCCATGCTCTCCTTCATTGCAAGTTCAGGTTCACCTGCTGCCTTGGCCGCATCATAGTCGTTCTGATATTTTGCAAGATTTTTCCACAGGATAATGCATAGGATAAGCGTCAGCACCATCCATAAGCCTGCATACATTCCCAGAAAAAGTCTGAATGAGGAGCTCGTCTTTTTTGTTTTTCTGTTTATGCGTCTCTTTCGCTTTACGCTCTTTTCTTTTACAGCTTCGTTCATTTTAACCTCGTTTCGTCACTTTATCACAATTGCCGTCGGTATTCCCCTTGCACCGTATATTGATGAGATCTTATTGTATATCTCACCATTGTAGTAGAATACTGTCGAGCCTCCTCCATCGAGGTTGGCTGCATTGACCGCATCAAAATCAAGAAATACATTTATAAGGTCATTGAGCGTGGCTCCGAGGCTATGCGTCTGGCGTCCGTCGATTATAAGAAGCAGGACTGCTCCGTCTGCCCTCTGTCCGATTGCCGTTCTCGGATTCACTCCGCCTCCTGTTCCCGTCACATTCGCCGGAACTCCGTTGACAATCAAAAGAGGTCCCCACGACACTGCATCCCTGATGCCGGAATCTAAAGCTTCCTGTCCGGTCATATTCCCTATGATAAAAATATCATTCTCGTCGAATCCGATTATCTCATACGAGGTATTCAAATCACCATACTTTAATTCACCCTCGGATATAACTATTCCCAGCGGAGTTCCGCCATTGCCTACGCCTCCTATATCCTCAAAGCCACCCGCATTTGATGCCGCCGTGGCACCGTATCTCTCACATATCTCAGGTACACTTAAGCCTGCCGAGCCGTCATATTTATCCGAGGATGTCCCGACAAATACACGCGACGGATCATTTATCACAATCATGGTGCCTGCAAAGGTTGCCCCTTTTACAGGATGGAACTCCATGCCGTTCTCATATACCACTCCGTCCTCCTTGTCCTCCTCGTCGACGGTAAAATCCTTCCTGCTTCCTATGTTGTTTCTGTCTATGGTTATAAGTGATGTATCAACAGCCTCATCAAGATATTTTACCTTATTACCCTTCTCAATCTGTGCAATCTCTTCTTTAGAACAATACATATTAGCGAGAAAGCCCGCCATGCTCGTCTCACGCACAGACAGCACAAACAAATTTCGTGCCTGAACTGAAGGTCCTTTAGTCACAACCCACATTACACAGTACAGACAGATAACCAGCATCAGAAGCGTAACTCCTATAAATCCAAGTATCCTTAAAACAGCTTTCTTCATATCATTCCCCATTTCACTGCTTATTTTTAGCTTTTTCCTCCCTAAGTCTCCTGAAAAAGTCCTGCATCATGTCCCTGCATTCCTCCATCAGCACACCCTTTGTTATATCGACCTTATGATTAAACCCATCCATCCTTAATATATTGATTACCGAACCGGCGCACCCCGCCTTGGCATTCATCGTTCCAATCACAACTCTCGGAATTCTTGCCTGAACGATGGCACCCGAACACATCTGACATGGTTCAAGTGTGACGTACATGGTACACTCCTCAAGTCTCCAGTCCCCTATAACACGGCTTGCTTTCTTTATCGCGGCAATCTCAGCATGCGCAAGTGTGCTTTTATCGGTATTACGTCTGTTGTAGCCTCTCGCAATAATTTTTCCTTCATATACAATGACGCACCCTATCGGAACCTCATCAAGCTTCGCCGCCTTCTTTGCCTGTCTGACTGCCTCACGCATATATTTAATATCGTCTTCATCATACTCATTCTGAATACTTCCCTGCAATTCTTGAGTAGACTGCATGGTCATGCCACCTCCCTTTCAGCATCGCGTAATCACGCGCAATCCCTTCAAGTTCATATCCGCAATGCTCTAATACCTTTATGGAAGCAGTATTTTCAGGCTGAACATACGCCACGATTCTGTGCAGTCCATCCTTTAGTGCCTCATCGGTGACTATGTTCACCGCCTCAGTAGCTATCCCACAGCCTGTATACTCCGGCAGAAGCTTGTACCCTATCGTTGCGGACAAAAAACTTCCCCTCACAACATTCCTGAGTGCAACTGTTCCTATTATCTCTCTTCCGCCGTGCTCATATATATAATATCTGGCACACTTCTCCGCCATAAAGCATTCCGTCTCATACTTTAATACCCTTCTTTGGTAGTCCTCAGTATAAAAACCCTCTATTCGGTCCGGCTCCATAGCACCAAAATAGGAATCACCTTTTAAATAAAAATCCAGCACTTCCCTGCTGCAGCTCTCATCTAACAGTCTTAATACTATTCTGTCCGTATTATATTGAAATAACATCGTGCATCCTCCGAGCTATATTATAAACAAATATTTCCTATTGTGCAAGCCGGCGTGATTCATGCCTTTGTCACATGCTGTATCGCTTATTTGTTTAACAAAATATAACCCGTCGTTTATTTATTATTATTCCATTTTCTGGTAATTTAAAGCTATAGTTTAATTTTAATTCAATCACCAACATTGGAGGATTCATATGAACGCAACTCCTCAGGATATCAACCACATCATCGGCAACAAGATTTACAAGCTTCGACATTCCCTAAGCATGACACAGCAGGAACTCGCTGAACGCTCCGGGTTATCCATAACATTCATTTCCGAGATTGAGAACGGACACAAGTCCATGTCCATAGATACATTGATTAAACTGTCAAAAGGGCTTCGCGTCTCCTTAGACACCATCGTATTTGAGAACAACGCCCACGATGACATGCAGAATGATGTCATCAATATGATGGCAACGCTCCCTTTTGAGTATAATGAATCCATCCTGCTTATCGCGCGCGAATTTACGCGACTGAATCTCAATCGAAAAAAAGATTAATTACATAAGAGCACCCATAAAAAGCTTCCCATCACACAAGTTTCCTATTACAATTCAGGTGTCAAAACATGCGGATCTGATTTTTATGTGTATATCATGTTATAATTATACATATCAGCTCCGTTGTACGAAGCAAGTTATTCTAAGGGCTCTGAAAAAAGTATTTCTGCTTCCGCCACCGTTGCAAAATCAGCCCTCCATGGCTGTTTGCAACTCAGCCGGCATCCATGCCGTCTGTGGCTGTACGATAAACAGAGTCCTAAGAACAACTAAGCTTCTTCCAAAAGTCGTGATATGCATAATTGTAACATGATATACATATTGAAGTTGTGAAAGCATGTTTTGACACCTGAAGCCTAATACACAAAAACCGGATAAGCATCTTGCTGCTCATCCGGTCATATTATGTATAAGTATCTTAACTGTCCCCTTTATGGGGCTGCTGTCGGAACACAGCACGCCCCTGCGTACCTTGTACCGGAAATTATATATCTTCGACAATAGCGTCCGCAATCGGTATCAGCGTAGTATTGCCGCATCCATAACAAAGTACTTGTGTTTCAATGCTGCAGACATTATTCTGCTGTTTTGATAAGCTCCTTAATCTTAGCTGCTTCTTCCTTAGAGAGCTTTCTACCCTCGCAAAGAGATGCAAGTAAAGCTGAAGGCTTGCCTTCAAACCAGAAATCCGCATCATCCTGAATAACCTTACGTCTATAGTCTTCCTCGGTACGAAGTGCTTTAGCGAAGGACATCTTGCCGATACGGTATGTTTCTACGAACTTCTTCTCCTTAAGCTTTGAAAGGAAGGTTACAACTGTTGTTCTTGCGTAGTTCTTGCCATATTCCTCATTAAGCTTAACGATTAATGTCTGTACAGGTATGTCGCCTTCGTAAGCCCATATCTGTCTCATAATTAAAGTCTCGCATACGCTTAACTCTGTAAATACTGTTCTCTTACTCATGTGTATCCTCCAAACTTATTCTTATTTTACCGATATGAGTATTATACTAACATCATTCAATCTTTGCAACATATATTTTCAGACCTTTTACTGATTTTTTGCCATATATTACAGATTATTCACTCCATTGAGTACTCCTTATACCAATACCCAAAATGATTCATGCACACATCGCTTCTCATGCTGAATTTGAATTTTTCAAATCCAAACATATTTGCCGTCATTTTTTCCCTTCTGTTGTATATACCCGGAACCCCCACCACAAGAATATTGCCATCTTTTTTCCCAAGCAGCAGATGATGGAAATTAAAATAGCCATGATTCACAAAGCTGTTATTCAGAAGGCTCTTATCCGCACAGGTTATTTTAGGTAGCTCCTCAAGTCCTATGTCAACACAGTCATATATTTCATCCTCCGAAAAGATAAGCTTTGGTTCCTTTCCGTCAAAAAGCATATCCATTTCCGAGTGCTCTCCGGTGCCATTTGCCGCTTCTGTTGCTTGTGTCTGAACCTCATGCTCCTGATTTTCCTGCTTAGTCACTTCCGGCTCGTTCTCCTCAGATACATGAAGCTGTGTTCCCGGCTCATCATCAACATACACCATCTTAATCGGACGTTCCCATACCGGCGGCTCTGCGGCTTTCACATTCTCGTCAAGCGGCTGTTCTTCGCTTTTCTCCGGAGCCGTTACAGCCGGCTCCGTGGTCGCCGCTGCTGCATTGAATTCCTCAAAGGTTGTTACTTTGCCTACGTCAAAGCTCAAATCATCCCACTGGCTGGCAAATATTCTGCTCTCCCCGTCGCACTTTATGTACAGTCCCCTTATCTCATCAAACGGTACCTCAAGGCTGCTCTCGCTGCATGAAACAACAAGCTGCCCCATACCGTTTATTATCACCATGCTTCCCATATATATTCCGACAACGGCTTCACCGCGCCTCACAAAAAAGCTGACATTAAAATTTTCTTCCTGTGCATAAGCCCCCTTGAGATTTATCCACAGCTTGACGGTGCCCCCCTTGCGCTCAGTCTTTGCAAAGCCCACATTCTTATTTTTTATGCCATTGTCATAAGCATACATATAAGAAATCAATCGTCTGTATTCAGACAAAAAAATCACGCTCCTCCCCTATGCCTGTCGAGATTAATTTTTTAACCTCAACATCATAATATGCGGGGGAGCGTGAAAATATGTGTGAAATTATATTCTGGTCACTTATTCCTCGTAAAATAATTCGCAAGCTGCGCAAACTGCTCCAGCGTAAGTGCCTCACCACGGATACTAGGGCTCACACCGAGAGATTCGATTGCCTCCGCAATCTTTTCCTTGGAGAGCGTAAGCTCAGAGGAGTTGGACAGCCCATTGGCGAGAGTCTTTCGTCGCTGGTTAAAGCTTGCCCTTATCAGCCTGAACATGAACTCCGCATCATCCACCTGCACAGGGCACGTTTCATGCTTTTTTAGGCGGATTACCGCTGAGCCTACATTCGGTCTCGGCATAAAGCAGGTCGGAGGAACATTTAACACTATCTCGGGCTTTGCGTAATACTGAACCGCGAGCGATAGCGCACCGTAGTCCTTCGTGCCCGGTCCGACCTGCATGCGGTCTGCGACCTCGCGCTGAACCATGATGGTTATGCTGTCTATAGGCACATGACTCTCGAAAAGCCCCATTATTATAGGCGTGGTTATGTAATACGGAAGGTTCGCAACGACCTTAATCGGTCTGCCGCCGTTCTTCTCCTGTGCGAGTGCCGGTATATCAACCTTCAGAATATCTTCGTTTATGACTGTCACATTGTCATACGGTGCAAGCGTCTCCTTGAGAATCGGTATGAGGTTGGTATCAATCTCAACCGCTGCAACCTCCCTCGCATTCTCACACAGAAGCTGTGTCATGGTTCCGATTCCGGGACCAATCTCAAGTACAAAGTCATCCTTTGTGACACCTGCCTCGCGGACAATCTTCTCGACAACATTTCCGTCTATTAGAAAGTTCTGACCAAACCGCTTCTGAAACATAAAACCGTATTTATCGATTATCTCTCTTGTATTTGTTGGATTTCCAAGATGTTTATTTTCCAAGTTAACCTCATTTCTCCGAACATTCGGCTATGTAACACCGAAACCTGCATTTCTGCATTTATCATCGCAATTTTTTCGCGGTTACCTGCTAAATTCCAAACAGCCGTCTCGCATTCTCATTCGTTATGTCTGTTACTTCCCGTACACTGACATTCTTAAGCTCTGCAATCTTATCCACAACATACGGAAGATTGAGCGAGCTGTTGCGCTGTCCTCTGTTCGGAACAGGTGTAAGATATGGGCTGTCCGTCTCAAGCAGAATTCTTGATAACGGCATCATGCTCACAGTGTCCACCAGCTTCCTCGCATTCTTGTATGTGACAACACCGCCTACACCAAGATAATATCCTGCGTTAAGATAACGTTCTGCCATCTCGGGTGAGTAGGAATAGCAGTGTATTACCCCTCGAAGATTTTTATAATCATCCGACAAAAGAATGTCTGCCGTATCCTTTGCCGCCTCACGGCTGTGAATTATTATCGGCTTGTCGACCTCAAGTGCAAGGTCAAGCTGTCTTATAAACCATTTTTTCTGTATTTCGGTGTCCGGCTCGTTCCAGTAATAATCAAGTCCGATTTCGCCCACCGCCACAACCTTCATGTTGTGAAGAGCTTCATCCTTCATATACTGTATGAATTCTTCATTAAGAGGAGCCGTCTCACTCGGATGCACTCCGACAGCCGCATATATATAATCATATTCAGACGCAAGTGCTACACTGCTTCTGGTGGATTCCATTGATGCGCCGACATTTATTACATACTCTATACCGCTTTCAGGGAGCTTTTTTAAAAGCTCCCTGCGGTCATCATTGAACGCCTCATCATCATAATGGGCGTGTGATTCAAATATTCCCATAGTTCTCCTAACCGATGCTTACCCCATTAGGAACGTCCTTCTCGGCAGTTAACAGTACAGGCTTGCCCTCCGCATCCTCAGCACACAGAAGCATTCCCTCTGACATTACCCCCGCAAGCTTGGCAGGCTTTAAATTAGCCACAACGACAACCTTCTTTCCTACCATCTCCTCGGCGGTGTAGTATGGTCTGAGTCCCGATACAATCTGACGTACCTCGCTTCCCAGCTTGACCTGTGAACAGAGAAGCTTCTTTGACTTCTCAACATTCTCACACTTAATAATCTGTCCGATTCTGAGCTGTGTCTTGAAGAAATCATCTATCGTAATTTCAGGTGCCTTCTCCACATCGACACCTGCATCGGCTGCATTGTCGTTGCTGTTATCGCCTGACTTGGTGCTCTCAGCTCCGTTTGCCGCTGCCTCGGTCGCCGCCTTCTGCTTCGCCCTGATTTCCTCTACCTTCTCCATAACCTCTTTTACGTCAAGACGTGCAAAGAGAATTTCCGGTGTCTCAGTGACCTTGCTGCCTGAAGGATATAAACCAAATGTATTTAAGTTTTCCTTGCCTCTCGGCTGTGCATTTAACTGCTTTCTTATTCTCTGTGCGGTCTCAGGCATAAATGGCTCTAACAGCTCAGCTCCTATGAGAATACTCTCAACAAGATTGTAGAGAACCGTCTCAAGGCGCTCCTTCTTAGACTCATCCTTTGCAAGTGCCCAAGGCATTGTCTCATCAATATACTTATTGCATCTCTTGAAGAGGTTGAATATCTCTGTCATCGCATCGGCAACACGCAGTTCCTCCATCTTAGCATCAACCTTTGCCATCGTGCCGAGAACGAACTTCTTTAAGTCCTCATCAACCTCCTCAGCGACACCCGTATTGTTCACTACTCCGCCGAAGTACTTATTTGACATGGATATTGTTCTGTTTACAAGATTTCCGAGTGTATTAGCAAGCTCAGAATTCATTCTCTCAACTAAAAGCTCCCATGTGATTACACCGTCATTCTCAAACGGCATCTCATGAAGCACGAAGAATCGAACCGCATCAACGCCGAATAAATCTACAAGGTCATCCGCATAGATTACATTTCCCTTAGACTTACTCATCTTGCCATCACCCTGTAAGAGCCAAGGATGTCCGAACACCTGCTTAGGAAGCGGAAGGTCAAGTGCCATGAGGAAAATAGGCCAGTATATTGTATGGAATCTGATAATATCTTTTCCGATAAGATGAAGGTCGGCAGGCCAGAACTCATTGAAAAGCCCACCGTTGTTTCCGTCAACATCATAACCAAGACCAGTGATATAGTTGGTGAGCGCATCAAGCCATACATATACTACATGCTTGTCATCAAAGTCAACCGGAATTCCCCACTTGAATGAGGTTCTTGATACACATAAATCCTGAAGTCCCGGAAGAAGGAAATTGTTCATCATCTCGTTCTTTCTCGATACAGGCTGTATGAACTCAGGATGATTGTTGATATACTCGATGAGTCTGTCGGCATACTTGCTCATCTTAAAGAAATATGCCTCCTCCTTGGCAGGCTTACACTCCCTGCCACAGTCAGGACACTTTCCGTCAACAAGCTGTGATTCTGTCCAGAAGGACTCACAAGGTGTACAATACATACCCTCATAATGTCCCTTATAGATATCACCCTTGTCATAGAGCTTTTTAAAAATCTTCTGAACCTGCTTCTCATGATAATCGTCCGTCGTTCGGATGAACTTGTCATAAGACGTATTCATAAGATCCCATATTCTCTTGATTTCTCCCGCAACATTGTCCACATACTGCTTCGGTGTGACGCCTGCTGCCTCAGCCTTGAGCTCAATCTTCTGACCGTGCTCATCCGTTCCTGTCTGGAATCTTACATTATAGCCCTGAAATCTCTTGTATCTTGCAATGCTGTCCGCAAGAACTATTTCATAGGTGTTTCCGATGTGCGGCTTGCCGGATGTATAAGCAATCGCCGTTGTGATATAATAATTCTTCTTTTCCATTTTAGCTAATCACTCTTTTCTTCTATTATTAATTGTAAAGATTTGTGTATGTGAAAAGACTACCACAAGTGTTTTTCCTTGTCAAATACCAGATAAAAGGCAGTAGCAGAATCCTCTGCGCGGACTGTCCATATCCATGTAAACCTCAGGCTGTCCTGTATCCGGATTCTCTATTCCGATAAAAAATACAGGTACTCCGTCCGAATACATCGCATTCTCAGGCATCTTCGCCTTCACCGTGCATTCGGTTCTCTCTCCGCCCGCAAGCTTTGTAAGCTCTATGTCAGTCTCATATCTCTCAATAATCTGTCCATCCGCACCCATCAGGTACAGGCATACCCTCCAGTCCTTATACATCGGAGCCGTACCGTAATTTTTCAGGCTTATTACGACCTTGGCATTCTTTGTGATTCGGTTATAGCTTATGCGGCATCTGTTTACACCGATTCGGTAGCCCAGACTCTTCTTTACCTGAGAAACCTCATCCGGAAACCTAAGCTCCTCGTCACACGCAATAGGACACTTAGGTCCAATGAAGGTCATATGCGATTTTTCTATAAGCTCCAGGGTTTTACGAAGATTATCGGTCAGCATATACTCCATTGAGTATGAACTGGTAAACTCGCCTCCCACCGGAGCTTTATCCCACACGTCATGTACCGCTGTAAGCTCAATAGGAGTCTCAGGCTCCGAATATGTTCCTCCGTCCCAAAGCCACTCTAACCATTCATCTGTATCCTCCTCATACCCTGTCATATCATTATACACGCCAAGCCCCAAATCAGCCACATACGAAAAAGGTCTGCGCATCAATAGCTTTGCATTTGGAAAGGCACTCACATAGGGAGTGACATACCTTAAAAGCACATCCTCTCCCGGAAGTCTTTTTATACCCTCATCGTACTTTACATGCCATTCTCCCCAATGCCCGACACTCCCAAGTTCTATAAAACAGAAGAAAGAATCTTGTCCGTACCTCCTGCCAAGAGCCTCTATTGCCCTTGCATGTGCTTCGATAAAAGTCTCATTGGCATAATTCGGAGAATAACCTTTTCCGTAAACCGTGTCGTAAAATGTGCCATCCCCTGTCTTTTCATACAGCCAATCGGGAATATCCATGTGTTCCACATCTGAGGGTTCATCACACATAAAGCGAAAGACAACCTTCTTGCCAATCCGTCTCCACATTTCAAGAAAATTGTCCTCCTCTATTCCCTCATAGTCATACACACCCTCAAGGGGTTCAAGCTCACGCCATGTGACATCGACATACACAAGCGTATTATTGCCAACAGCTTCTACATAATCCGCATTTGGCGCAAAGCCCATCATTGGGTTATTGTATACCTCCCCGGTGTCACCGTATGTACATGTTTTTGATGGATTAATCCGTCTCACGGCTATCATCGCAATGAGTATTACAAGCACCGATACACAACAGACAATACCCATCCTTTTAACCGTAGTATTCTCCATTGAATTCAAGAAGCGTAACATCGTTAACCCCCTCTGTCTTTCTTATGTTCTCCATAAATATCTGATTATTGTTCTTACACCTTAACTGAATTGTCAGCTCTGTGCTGTCACCCCGGCAGATTTTTGAGCGCACCGAATATCTCATTTTTCCAAGTATCCTTATTATACCATCACCCGCCGCCTCTCCACAATAATGTGCCACAAGCATATACTGATGTCCACCGTTTTTTTTCCGGCCTGAGCATATAATGAATATAAGCATAATTATAAATGCTGCCACAGCGAGAATATACATGCTCGCACCGATTGTGATTCCCGTTGTTACCGCCCAGAACATATACATCAGGTCAAGCGGTTCCTTGATTGCCGTGCGGTATCTGACGATGGAGAGGGCTCCGACCATACCAAGCGAAATTACGATATTCGTACTTATCGCAAGTGTTACCATGCTCGTAAGCACCGTCATTCCCACCAGCGTCAGCGCATAATTACGACTGAATACAACTCCCCTGTAGTATTTTTTATAAACCTCATATATCAGCAGCCCCATAATGACTGCCGCAATAAGGTCTGCCACCATCGTAAAAATTGTCCCTGCGGAGATTGCCTGATTGTACATATCAGACTCCAGCACCGATTTCTTGATTACATCCTTTACACTCATTTAGAACCTCCATCCCCTCATACTCCACCTGAGAGCTCCTTCTTTTTTTCAAGACATATAGTATACTTTGAGTATGCCGTATATTCGCCGTCGGACACACACAGCAGGCTTCTTATAAATTCAGGAAGGTACTGTGTATATTTTACCTCCATTATAAGTTTTCCCGGCTCTAATACCTCCGCAACGGGAAGCTGACAGTCATATAGTGACCCGCAAAAAAGCCCGGCTCTTATTCCACAGTCAAAGGTTATCCGCACATCACCATACGGGAACACAAACGGAATCCTGTCATAATCCACAACAACCTTCGGCATCATTTTATTCCCGGCACATTCAAGATAGAACTGTCTGCACACCGGTTCTCCTCTGTCAATAAGGAAACCGTAGTCCCCGGCGATAAGCGCATCTGCTTCCCCTCTCGACAATGCTGCTGCCGTCTTGTGAATGTACTGCCCCTGCTTCTGCTTACACTCTAGTTTAATAATGCTATCGCTATAGTTGTAGATTCGTATTCTGTACTTCTTTCTTCTCTCCACACCTGCAAGCTTATCCTCGTATGCGCCCGCAAACATGTCGTCAAAATACAGGCTCCTTATCGTGTATTCTCCCGAACCTGCATTAGCATCCCTCGGTATTACCGTCCCAATCCGCTTTACAAGTATCTCCATCTCAGACTCATCGATAAAAAACTTAAGCTCATGGCGAAAAAGCCGTGCCTCACTGCTCATATATATCCTCCCATATACTTCCGTCCTCCAGGACAAAGAAACACTTTACACCATAGATACGCCTGCTGTCTCCGGAAGAATAATAATCAAATGCCGTCTGCTCATATCCCGACTCATTTTCTGCCTTAACTCTCATGAAATATTGACCCGGTTCAAGCACCCCGTTATAATCATACTCTACGACAAAAAGCTTCTCTGCCTTAATTACAGGCTCCGTGAAGCTGTAATCCCTTGCAACCTCCAGTGTGTAATACACATTCTCAGCATCGAAGTCATAAGCCGTCTCCCAGCCGAATTTCATCATCCCCTCCTTCACCACAGGTGTCGAAATGTAGAATGGCATGGGTGTGTTGAGACTTTCCTTATATAACTCATAATTCATTTCAACTTCATGCACCATAGCTTCAAGGAACTCCTCATACTCCTCACCGGTCAGCGGCATATAACGCAAATCAGGATATGTCTGTGTGTATTGTTTAACTATAGTTGAATAAGACTTAATCATGTTTTTAAGTTTATCTTCCGTTATCACAGCCTTAAATTCATTGATTTTGCCGTCCAGTTTTTCTCTCAGGGTTTCATCCATCAGAATCCGCCTGAACAATATATTTCCCCAATAATTGCTCACTCCCTTTTCCCAGCCTCTCTCATCTCCGTGGAAAATTGATTTTGACGCCGTGAAAGCCCCATCATTGTCCCACGAAATAAAGTACCATGTATTCTCATTGAGCGGACTGTAAAGGAACACATTTCTCGACTGAGTATCCACATTTCCCATAAGAATGTTAAATGCCATCCACGAAAAGAGATTGTTTTCCTCAAACCATTTGTCCAAAACCTCACTTATCGGAATGGAATAATCGTTCAAATCCTCAAGCATGGCTATAAGCTTGTTATGGTCATCGCTTCCCTTTATCTCAAGATACTGCTCGAACTCTTCCACATTATAATCAGCATCATTCTTCGGCATAATCACATCCTCATACCTGTAGAATTCAAAAAAATTAATCTTGTACAGCTGACCGTTTTTGTCAAGTCCATGGCTCTTTAGCGCACGCTTGTTTAACTGTTCCACCTGCGTGTACAGTCCATAGTCCTCAAAAACGCCGCTTCCGCCCTCAGTCATGTCCCTCACATACAGATGCACAAACTGTGTGCGCAGTGATATAAGGTCGGGAAGCTCAGACTGAAGATCATAGCAGAGCTTGTTGGAAAACCGCGGAAAATCCGACATATGCTTGTTAAGATTTATCACCTTCTGGTCGTTCCACATCCCCTTGTCATCGCGGATCGTAATCTTATAATTCTTCTGCGCGTTCCTTGAAGATGACTGCCCTCTTATCGTGACCGTGGCATTCGGTACATTCTGTCCGTACCCAAGTTCACCCTCCACAGGCCCGTTTTCATCGCCAACCTGCAAAAGACCGTTAACCGCATATCTCTCAACGCCCATCTCCTCATAATCGTACACCGAATAGCTGTTAATCTGCGTCCAGGTGTGCTCCGTATTGTCGGATTTATTTCCCGTCATAACCGTAAGATACATTGTTACTACCGAAGTATTATCCTGATTTTCATATAAAACAGCTTTGTCTTTAATCCGCTTTGATACCTCCGTGTTCTTTTGAATATCTCCCGGCACGCTCACATCGGCCGCAGCACTCTGTGTCTGCTCTCCCTGCGCGATGCCTTTATTCGCCGAACACGCACTGACCGAGACAGATATACACGCTATGGCGGCAATCAACGCCGCTATCCCGAGCTTTCTTTTTTCATATAAAGGCTTTGAACACAGGACATTGTACATAAGATTTTTGAGATATGTCCTCAGAATTATGAACGCCGAGAGTGAAAACAGCACTGAACCCGCCCAAAAGCCGATTCCGTAATACTTTATATCCATATTTCTGAAAAAAAACGTGCCCGCACAGCTCACTGCCATGAACACGGTTCCGCTTATCAGTGCCCCTGTATTGTCGGCAAAGTACAGCTCAATGAGCATAATACAGTTTCCAACAGCGTAGAAGGCATACCCCATACAGAGAACCCTGTATATCCCGAGCATATCATCGTCAACACCGAGCGGCAGCTTAGGAAGAATAATACTTCCGGCTATTATAAAAATAAGTGTCGTGAACAGCTGCTTCATAAATGTATAAGTCAGCTCACGAAAAAGCACCGACTTCATTTCATCCCCTGCCTGCCTGATATCCTTCAATATTCCACCATTGTTGAGTGCGTCAAAAAAAGCCCTGTACTTTGGATAAAAATTCACCTCAACCGATGTCACAAAATTAATTGTGGTTATAAGTATCGACAGGAACGCCGCAATCGCGGGAATATCGTAGACCGGTGCCGCATAAAAGAGCCCCTGTATCCGGCGTCCCGCCTGACCGCTCCACATAATTACCAGATGTCCGAAAAGCCCCAGAGACATAAACAGCCCCAGCATCACAAGCTGAGGATATTTTCTGACCCATGAAACAAAACACATAGAGCTTATATTTCCCTCAGAAAAATACTGAGTCATAAGTCTGTAGTATAATATCGCCATCACACCGTAAGCGGCCGTGACAGAGGCTAACATCGCCGTAACAACATTGATACGCGTTCCCGGAATAAGACCTGCTCCCACAATGCACCCAAGCACCAGTGAGCAGGCAAATATTTTTATTATTCCCTGATAGTCCTTAACTGCCGTCAGATAACTCATCTGTGTCCACACAAGCACAAGCTCACCAAACAATATAAGGCACAGCACGGCATACAATGCCGGAATTCCCGCGCATGCAAGAAAAATGCCATACGCAGGCTCACCTGCCGCGAGCATTATGCTCACCCCTCCCCAGAAGGAGGGAAGAATCGCACCTGTATTTCCCGAATACAGACTGTCTGCAACGAACCTCGTCAACACCATGGATAATATTCCGGTGAGCACCATCGAGGACAACAGCGTGTAAGTCACCATGCTGTTTAACAGCTCCCTCTCATGCTCCGATGTGCCGAACAGAATCGACATAGCACCTATAACAATAAGAAAACACATACCAAGAAGCATCGGTCCCACACACACCGTTGCGGCATACCCATAAGCCTTTATAAGTGGAAAAACACCCTTCTTAGAGAACATCTTTTTTAACTCAAAACCTATACCCGCCATACTAACCCCCATGTCACTGCTTTTCTGTGAATCATTTTCCTGTATTTTTCATACTACCTCCTGATATAACCTTTTGTAATTCTCCATTGATATGTCATGAGTATAATATTTTCTTACCCTTTCTCTTCCGACAGCTCCCATACGCTTTCTTGTGAGCGGCTCTCTGCACAGTTCAAGCATTGCCTGAGCGACCTGCTCCTTATTCATCGGCGGAACGCATATTCCTGCCTCCCCGAGTCCGTCATTTCCCTCTATAAGTTCACGACAGCAGCCTACATCCGTAGTGACACAGGCCCTTCCCGCTGCAAATGCCTCAAGCACCGACAGCGGCTGCCCCTCGGAGATGCTTGTAAGTATTATAAAATCAAGCTTTTTTATATACTCAGCCACATCGACACTTCCGGTAAAAATAATATCCTGCACGCCAAGCTGCTCAATAAGCGTGCGGCATGCCTCGTAATACTCGCCATCATCAATATCACCCATGATGTGAAGTCTGACATTTCCAATCTCCCTTTTAACCTCCGCAAAAGCGTAAATCATGGTCTTAATGTCCTTAATCCTGGCAATTCTAACGATTGCGCCGATGTCCGTCCATCCATCCTCCGGCTTATCCGATACATCCGCAAACCTCTCAATATGTACGCCGTTCGGTGTCTCACGAAGCTTATTTTCATCACAGCCCAGCTCCATCTGCGCCTCGTTCGCTCTTCTAAAAAGAGCAGTCACTACATCAGCGTGCGAATAGGCACAATCCGAAAAAAGGTGAAAAAGATTAATCCACTGATTCTTAAAATAAGGAAGAACCCACTGTGCGCGCAAAAGCTCCTCCTCCCTCTCCCTCGTGTAGATTCCGTGCTCCGTCAGAATGAACGGCTTATTGTATTTCCACTTTCCGAGACTCCCAAGTATTCCGCTGTACCCGGTTGCCGTCGCATGATATATATCAGCCTTCGGAACCTCCTGCGTTATCAGATACAGCTCCGGCAGAATCATTGACCGCACATTGTAGAAAAAATCAGTGAAAGACAAATATGCGAACTTCTCCTCACACAGCTGCATGATTATATCGAGAAATACCGGGCTCATCATCATGTCAACAGGATTGGCTTTTTTCTCCTGAAACAGTTCAAAAAGCACGTCCCAGTCCGGTTTTTCCCCCTCAAAGAGCTTTTTCAGCTCATTTTTTTCCAAATCAGAGAACTTAGGCTGCCTGCCTTTTCCCTTGAGATTTACGGCATCATCCAGAAATACCTCCTTCACCTCATCAACATTAGGCGGAAGCTCATACTTATATACCCCTCGGTTCGCGGATTCCGCTCCGATACACCAGAGAACGAAGCAGGTATCGGGCATTGCCTGAATATACTGGTGCATCCAGCTCGACACACCGCCATGTACATAGGGATAACTTCCCTCAAGAATCATACATACTCTCACTTTTCCCCTCCAAGATATATCATTATTTCATCGCTGTACGCCGTGAGAAGATATATACTTCCCGATATGTTCTCACAACTGCAGCCTTCCGTTCCTTCCACGCTGCCCTCATTCACCCTCAGTATAAAGCTTGCATCCCCCGAAAAGCTGCCAAGCTTTATCCTTATTCCCTCGTCCGTATATTTTCTTGTCATGGTAAGTCTGTCATACTTCTCAACAGCCTTACCCATTCCGCTTCCGGTCACGTTTCGTATATTCGGAGCCGACGTGTACACCCAGTCAAGATACTGTTCAAAGCTTCTGCTCATGTAATCCCATCCCATACCGGCGCCTCTGTCCTCATCCATCGTGTCGTCCGGATGCGTAAAATGCGACTGGACATACTGAAAATTGAGCTCTGACAAGGCAACCAGCTTCTGGTAATCATCAATTATACAGCCCGATGTTATTCTCGGTGTGCTTATAATTCCGTCGTCCTCAATCTTAAACTCCTGCTCATAAGAATGTTCTTCCGAATCATTCAGAAATGTGGATGCTATGACCTTTATCCCGGGATCCGCAATCAAAAGATTCTTCCTTCCCGTCTCTGACAGAATATTAGACGGCGGTACATACACCTGGAATTCATTGTCCGGAAAAAGTGATTCAGAAAAGCTGACCAGCTCGCTGACCGCAAGCCGCATGTCGCTTTCCGATTTCCACAGCTTATACTCTCCGTACTTTTTATCCTCATCTCTTCCCTCTAAACACAGCGGCATATGGTTATAGCCGTGAAAGCCCAGCTCCCCGCCATTATTTAAAAGCATATTCCCGAACGTCAGAAACCGTGCCGTCGCCTTGTCCCCGTCAAACGGAGCCTCCACCTCATCCGAATAATTCTCTATAATCATTCCTGTGTGCACTATTCCGTATTTTTCTTCCCATTCCATCATTTTAGGCCACCATATATTTGCATAAAACGATGCCACATCGACACCGTAATCACGCTTGATGTACTCAGCATTTCCGGCGGGTATCGGAGACGGAAAATCATCGAGATAAAATGCCGATGCATTGATTACCGGATAGACAAATACATCCTCCAAAAGACTGTAAGCAAGTGCTAAAAATCCCCTCTGATACTTCTGCGTGATTACCTCATTTACAATTCCAATCCTTCCCTTTCCGTAATCGTTTGTCCAGATAATCGGCGTATTTCCATCCTCGGACACCATATACACCTCACACTCACTCTTAAGCTCAACCGCAAGGGATGAGACAATTCCTTCCAACTTCCCGGCATCATACCAGAATATGTCGTCCTCATCAGCACCAATCACACATTCTTTAAGAAACTTCACACCATACACCGGCGGGTAATATTCCTCAATCACATCGATTCCGAACTTTGCCGAGACCGCCTGAAAATATGAATTCGGAATCGGAGTGAGAGCCGTAAGAAGCCTTCCTCCTTCTTTAACCCATGAGTACATATCAAGAAGCTGCTCCTTTAAAACACTCCAATCCTGAAATGTGACAACAACCGTATCATACCTTTCAAGCTCCTCCGCATCAAAGCCTTCTCCTGCATCCTGCACCTTACAGCCAAGCTTCATACTGTCGCACACGAACTCCATCATCTTTCCGTACTCGCAGCTTACATCCTCGTCAGACGTAAGAATAAGACACCTAATGTCCTGTTCCAACTCATCCGAATATGATAGATTCCACTCCCTCGCCTGCGCACCCGTCTGCTCATATCCGATTCCGGCGCGCTCCCTGAACACCAGAATGCTTAACACAAACAGAGCAAATACCGGAAGCATAACCTTTCCAACTATCTTCCTCTTCATTACTCCAACTTCATCCTTCTATATATTTATGTCCATACTTGCAGCCACTCTTTTCCCGCACTGTCAAGATACACACCTCGCTCCTTCATGCGTCTGAGTGTGTCCTCGATTTTTCCGCCTGAATGTGTCGAGTAATAATACTGAACATACAGCATGTATACTCTGCCATCCTCAGGATATTTTCTCTCAAGTGCCGCAAGTCTTTTGTCAATTCCCTCGTATTTTTCAAGCATAATACGGTTCTCAATACACTCATACTCGAATCTGACCGCATCGGGCACAAGAGGGCACAGTGCCGACAGTATCTCATCAAGCCTCAGCCTGTACTGCATAAGGATGGTATCCGAAATAAGCCCGCTGTCTATATACGCCTTAAGCCGGCTTGTGCACTGCATAAGCACCGAGACATCGTCAGGCGTTCTCTTTACCCTATCTAAAAGTTCTCCGATTTTCCTTTCATAATCGCTCTGAATTTCCATCATTGCCGTTGTCGCATAATGAGTAAGCTCCACATCGTCGGACGTTGTGACTTTCTTAAGAAGTTCCACATAATTCTCAGGACTTGTATGCAGAAGCTTCATCATAAGTTTCCTGCTCACATGTGAATCATTGACCATCATTGCCTCCTCAAGCGGAACGGTAAGTGTATCATCGTATGTCCCCACAATCTCACGATGCCACGCCTCATCGCCCTGAAGCTGTGTGTAATCGTCGACCTTCCTCACGCCAAGGCAACCATGTCTTACCTGCCATTCATCCACCAGTGCGGTAATCATTCCACATACCGGGAGCAGACATGCCGTCGGCAATGTCATATTCCTGCTCTTCAGCCTGTGTGTTAACTTCAGAACTGCCATGCAGATACTAAACACCGTATGCAATGCAAAAAAGATTATTACAGCCATCACTACTCCCTGACTTCCTCAAACACAATATTGTTCTTCTTCAGTCTGTCAGCAACCGTCTTTATGTCCTTAACCCCCGTCTGAGTCAGCAGAAGGTACAGGTTTCCGTCCTTTCTGACTCCGAGCACATCATTCTCACGTACAAGCCCGCTCAGCCTGTCATTCTGTTCACTAAGATTCTGTCCGCAGGAATCAATTTTTAACATGACATAATCAAGATACTGTCTCTTTCTCATCTGCCTCTTAACTCCCAACACCTTCTCGAAGCTGTCCGGCTCAAGAATCCGCGTATTCTCCATCACGTTGTCATTCATTTCATAGAATTCCATAGCCCTGACGAGCGAGTCCTGTATCATATCGGACATTATTCTCAATTTATTGTAAAATTCCATATTCATTTGGCTGTAGTCAGCCTCCAATATGAGAATCATTCCCACAAGCTCTCCATCCCTGCATATCGGAGACGCATAAGCCGGATAGCCTTCCTTCGCCTGCCTGTTGATAAAAGTGACCTTATTTTTAAGTGCCTCATATACCTCAGGATAGTCCGTAATTTTAAGCGACCTTGTGGCCTTGCCTGTACATCTTTTAGAGCACACATACAGTCTTGCATATGCGCTTCCCGGTGTGACACTGTACACGGCTGCATAAGAATTACCAAGTATCTCCTCCATAGTATCGATTGCCTCGAAGAACACCTTCTCAGGCAGCGTGGTATTAAGCTTCTTGGCAACCGAGTACATCTTGCCGAAGCTGTCCTTATAACCTATTATCTGATTGTTAAAGCGCTCCTTTCCCTCGGCAGCCTCCATATACAGTCCATGCAGAAATTCATATTTTTCCTCTAAAAGTTCAAACTCATTTGTCTTACTCTTTATCTCATCCTGCGCCTTATCCGTGGTGTATCCCAATACACATCCGAGCAGCATATAGCAGGCAAACGGGAACCAGTTCTCTATATTGAAAAAAATGACCTCCCATGACACGGCTGACACATTCGAAGCAATATACCCTGCGCACGAAATAAGAGCTGCCGCCGCGCCTGCTCCAAGTCCGTTCATGCAAGCCATAATTGCTATATATACAAGTCTGAAATCCAGAAAGTTGAACATTACATTGCCCCGCGTTGTATAGTTTAACGCCTCTGCCGCCGCACATAGTGCTATCTGCTCCGTGGCTATCCTCACAAGCCTGTTGGAATACAGCCTTTTAATTATCCCCCGGTGTCTTTTTTCACGCTCCTTTATATATCTTCCTGCCGCCTCTTTAAGGTCAGCCTCAATATTTCCCTTGGGAATCCATCCATACTCATTTCTCGCCCATGAATCTTCCTGATACGTCGGTGTGCATTCATCCTTACCGGTATATATAACTTCCACATTTCCACCCGGTGCTGCAAAAGCTTTCAGCATATCCGCAAGCTGTCTGAATGTAAGCTTATTTCTTCCGCTGATCCTTGTCTCAAGATAACTGCCGTTCCAAGGGTCATCAAATATTCTCCCTATAAGCTCCGCAAGGTCATCCTCCCTCACAAAATCCGTCATGGTATCCTGATATCCCGGAAGCTCAACCTTCCCCTGAGATATGGCTGCTCCAAGCCATCTTCCGACATGGCTGGATTTTATAACACAATGATACAGATATGGTACTCGTATAAGCTGCACATTTATTCCGTCATTGTCTGCCGCTTTTCTGCATAGCTGCTCACAGGCATTCAACAGAATCACCCTGCTTGCCTCACCGTTCTCCTCATCCACCTCACCCCGGTTTCCCGTTATATACATGAACGACTTTACCTTTTTCTTTCTGCACAGATACAATATGTACTCAAGCTTTTCAAGCTCATCAAATATCTTCTTTTCACCGTCAAGCACCTGCGAGAAAAATACAACCGTCTCGAAATCAAACGTCCGAAATATACGCTCGGTGTCCTCCTCACATGTGTTTCTAAAAAAAAGAAGATTTTTTTTCCTCTGTTTTTCCTTTGCAGACTCATTTTTAAGCACAACCATGCGGTACTCTTTTCCGACATACTCATAAAATTCATCCGATACCGCCATCGTATTACCGGCAAATAAGATATCCACTTCCATTCCTTTCCGCGGCACAAGCAGTAATGCCCCTGTTTTTACGCTATTCTCTCTTGTAGGACATAATTCCCGCCGCAATAGCATCCGCAACATTTTCCTGATATTCCTCGGTCACAAGAAGTGCCGCCTCATCGTAGTTGGTTATAAAACCGCATTCAACTATAACCGTTGGGCACGGCGTATGTATCAGCATATAATAGCTGTCATTAGGTTTAATCTTCCTGTCGTTTGTCTCGTCAAGCCCCTCCCTCATACTGTCCTGTATACACTGTGCGAGTTTCTGTCCCTCAACCGAATGCTTGTAGTAGAACACCTGAGCACCGCTCACGCGGCTGTCGCTAAAGCTGTTTTGATGTATGCTGACAACAATATCCGCATTGCTGCCTGCTATAATCTCACATCTTTTTTTCATATCGGCAATCTTTTTATTGCTGTCGCTCTCAGCGTAAAGTCCGTCGTCCGTCGTTCTCGTGAGCACCACCATTATCCCCTGCTCCTCCAGTTTTTCCTTCAGACGGTAAGCTATTGCAAGATTGATTTCCTTTTCAACGGTATCGTTCACTCCGAGCATTCCCGGGTCCACTCCTCCATGTCCCGGATCAATCACTACAAGATAGCCCTCATCGGATTCAGTCTGCTTACTTTCCTCCGTCACTATATTGACCGCTGTCCCGGCCGCCACCTCCTTCTCCCCCGAATACAGCATGTGCCGCATTAACATCCAAAGGGAAAATATCATTACTAATCCCATAGCAAGCGAAAGCATATCTCTTTTCAAAATAAAAAACCCCATGCATAGAATCCTTATTTCTATTCTATGCACAGGGTTCAAAATTATGTTATTTTTATTCCCGCATAACCGTATATACAATTCTCTACTTATTATACTCCGCAATAACCTCCCATACCTCCGGTAGCTCACCGCCGAGGCTCCATCCCGACACACCGGCAATGTTGTATTCCGCCACTATCTTCATCTTCTCCCTGATTGAGTCGGCATCCTCAAGCCATACGCTGTAATGATGACCTTCAACATCTCCCTCAGCAACGTACTGCCCCATCGTGTCACTCCAGTTAATGGCTATACCAAGCTCCTCCACTCTGTCATAAGAGCCCTTCATGGTGTACGCCTTGGAAGTCATCACATGGTTCCCGTTCTCATCCGTATACTCATCCCACATTCTCGTGTAAAAAGGAAGTGCATTAATAACCTTCTGTGCCGGAACACTATCGAGAGTGTTTACGATTCCGTTTCTGACAAAATCGAGCGAAGCAACGCTTCCTGCCTCCTCACTTCCATTGTAATGCTCATCATATCCCATAACTATGACGTAATCCACAACCGCTCCCTGCTCCGCCCTGTCATAATGAGCCGAATGAGGCATCGGAACATAATTATCCACGGAAAGTACAACTCCTGCTTTTCTGCACTCTATCGACAGCTCTCTTAAAAACTGCACAAAGTGTATTCCCGTCTCAGAATTGACCTTCTCAAAATCTATATTGATTCCGTCATATCCGTAGGCTTCAACCTCCTGCATCATTGCATCAATGAGTGCTCTTCTGTTCTCTGTGACAGAGAAGAGTTCATATTCACTCCAGCCGTTCTCGGTGCTCACTGACGTAAAATCGCTCCACAAAGGCCAGATTTCACGTCCCGTCTCATGAATATAGTCCACATACTCCTGCTGAGCAAATGAATTAAAGTTTCCCACGCTGTCGGAAAGCTGATACCAGGTAGGTGACACGGTATTGACTCCCTGTGTATTATCAAGAAGCGCATATATATCATCATTGTCGAACATGTCATATACTGCATGCCATACCATATTAATCTTATACTTCTTTGAAACCGAGGTGTATATAGGCGCCTGATAATCATTGGAGGTCGTGATTGTGTAAGTGTCGGCAAGCTCCCTGCTTCTTATATAACCTGTAACATTGTCATCGGTCATAAGCTGTGTCCAGTCTCCCTGTGTTCCCACAGCCAGCCAATGCATATCATCGTCTCCGACACTGATAATCTCATCCTTGATGCTCGCTCCGGTCCTTATCGTTCCGTTGTCCGCTATATGCACGTATTCACTGCTGCCATATTCCGTGTTCACAAGCATTCTGTCCGGCTCGGTTCTGACTTCATATATAAAATCCGCCCTTTCCCTTATAAAGTCCACGGCAATGTATATCTCGCCGTCAAGCTCCCTTGCCACCACATAATGCTCTTTCTTTACCGTGTCTCCCACATAATACGCCTGACTGTCAAAAGGAATTGTAATTATCTTCGTCGGCGTAGTGTAAATAAGTTCATCGTTTCCCATGTCATAATAGAATCTGTGGTTAAGATACTCATCCACAAAATCCTTCCTGAAATACCATACATCCGAGAACCGGTATGCCTTGCCGCTTGAAAGCTCACTGTTAAAAATAATGAATGCCTCAGCATCGGCAACGGTATTCTGTGCCTCATCCGTATTCAGATAACCATGGTCGGCATAATAGTCATTCAGGGTAATTCTGGTGTTGTTCGGCGTGTACTTATCAATCAGAATCATAAGCCCTATTCCACCCGCTGCAAGTATACACACCACCGCCGCCACAACGGCTGTCGCCGCCACATGCTTCCTGTTCTTCCTCCTTCGCACGGGTGCATCCTCAACATAATAATCATCTATATCATTGTCATCAATCATCTTATCATTCTCATTATATTCTTCATCCATCAAAAAGCGGTTCTTTTTACTCATTCCAATCCTCATTTCCATGTGCTTTGTCTGAAACCAATGCCGTAAAAACCTGACATACTTTATTGTAGCATAAGTCAATGATATTCGCAATCCGCTTCGCTGCCCGCCTCATATAAAATCGATGCTTCGCATCTTCTGTTTTATAAACTAAGGATTCAGGTGTCAAAACATCCTAATTTATTTTAAAAGTGTATAAATATAACATTCTATACACGATTAAGTTAATAGAACATGTTTTGACACCTGAATCAATTAAGTTAATAAAACTTCGGACAGCGGGCAAATCCGCCATCCGAAGTCCAGAGGAACCTTACGATAATTAATAATTAATAGTTTTTTGTTACTCCGAGAGCCTCACGCACTGAAACTCGACTCCCGTAACCTTACCCATCTCATCAAATGAGTAAGAACGCATATAGGTACATGGACCTTCCCTGAGCAGCATATCGGTAAGTCGTCTGTTGACACTTGCCTGATAACCTCCCACTGTCACTGAGATACCATCCCTCATATACTGTGAAAGCTCGCTGCACAACATCACCGATGAGCTGTTGTACACCTCCTGCGCCTCCTCAAGTCTGCCTTTCATAACCCGCCTCCATGCTTAAGTTATACTTCTAAGCTGTCATATAATGCCAAATCGGAACTGTGTGATATATTATTTATCCGTAGCAAAGCATATCTGTGACTGACCTTTATCTGCGTATTTTATTTTCCCCTCTTAATCTCAATACTCTCCCCAAAAATCCTTTCCATAAAAATGAGCGTATCACGCGAAACAGCAAACGGCTCCGCATCAAACGGAATAATGACCGCTCTCTCCCCTGTGAGCTTTTCATATTTCCTGAGTCCCGCCTTCGAGCAAAATGCCGACACAAAGCACAGCTTCTTATCATACCTCCTGCGCATCCTGAGCATTGCCGAAGCGGAATCCGTGCAGTTCCACACGCTCAAATCCCCGACAAGAAACAGTTCATCACACCTTCTGAGAATATTGTCACCGACATAATCAGCCTGACCTAAATCAAGCAGAATGTAATCATAAGCTTCCTGCGCACTCTCAACCATGGACTCATCCGTGACCGTCAAAAATGTAACATTGCCATACATAAACTGTGCATCATCTCCCGCAGCATTAAGAATAACCCTAGCCTGTCCATAACTATGCCCGGTTCCTGTTCTGCACACCATCACACGGCTTTTTCTTACATTTGACAGATAATTGGCGGTGCACCAGACAAAATGTGTCGTTCCACAGCCGCTTTGCGTTCCGGCGTATCCGATTACCTTCATTTTCTCCCGACCACTTCGGGATAATCGTCTTCTCAATAATTCCCCTCCCCATTTTAAACGAATAGGGTTCCGTACAGTACGGAATTCTTAAAGCTCTCTTCATTCCGTGTTCTTTTATGATTCCGCCATACCCTCTCCCATCCGTATAATTCACTGCACTCACATAATTAATTCCCGCCTCATCAAGCATCGCGGCAGCTTTCTCATAATCGAGGAGCTCGTCAAATGTGTGTCCCGCCACCAAGACAAGTGCATAAGTCTCATCCATGTATCCCTTAATGTCGCTTACCTGCATGTCAAGAATGTTTCCCACTTCTTTTATAACAACCTGACAGCTCCCGTATGTCTCATTATCCATGGGAACGGCATACCCGTGATAGTCAGGAACCACTGTGATTCCATTCACGGTATAGACCCCTCCTCTGCATCCGATATGTCTTATATCACCATAGAGCGGAACTGATAAGCTCTTTCCATCCTCCGCCGCCGGTTCAAGCAGACACTTCCTGCCCGATAATGTAAAATGTGCCGCCAGCATAACTGCAAAATGCGTTGCCCCCACGCGATGTCCGCATCCTGCAACCAAAATAACTGTAGGTTCTGCTGTTGTCCTTCTATTGTCTGATTGTGATTGTTCAAGTGCCCGATACAGCTCTGCGGCAGTTTCATAGCGCTGTCCTGCCTCCAAAGCCGTGCACTTATTAATGATGAATTCAAGATTCTCTGAACAGATATTGCTGATATTATAATTCGGCGTCTGACCCGTGAGCATAAATCTCATCAGCATTCCAAGCGAATATATATCACAGGTGCGGTTCGGCTTCCCACTGTTATACAACTCAGGTGCAGCGTATCCGACCGTCCCGGTAAGAACCCCCGGCTGTACATCCTCTGTATAGCTGCTTCCAAAATCGACCAGTCTTATGCCATCGTCTGTGACCATGACATTCTCCGGCTTGATATCCAGATGAAATAATCCCGCTCTTGTATTAATATATTCAAGAACATTGCATAGACTCATGGCGATACCGCGTGTCTCATCCTCCGTAAGCCTCCCCATACCTCTAACATATTCACCGAGAGATGTGCCTCTTATGTATTCCTCGACAATATAAAAATACACATCATCTTCATCAATATCATATATTATAGGTAAGGAAGAGTGCGACAGACTCTTGAGTGCATCCGCTTCACGCCGCCTGGTATCATGTATGTCCCGGCTTCTGCTTATTCGCTTAACTGCTCTGTAAACGCCTAATCCTGTGTGTCTGGTAAGAAATACTTCCCCATAGGCTCCCTGCCCGAGTCTATCGAGAATTAAGTATTTGCCATCCAATAGAGTGTTCTGTGTGTCGGTAAATACCACCTCCATGAACAACAGCAAATCCTGAATAAAATTATATTCAAAAAGTATCACGTATGCAACAGTCTTTGATTGTAGAATATTTAAGCAGTTGTTTAATATTTTAACGGAATTCAGTCAATAATATTCGCAATCCGCTTCGCTGCTTGCTCATATAAAATTGATGCTTAGCATCTTTGTTTTATAAAATACCGGCTTAAAATTCATAATATTTTCATATTATTATAGCTTTACAGAACTATAATAAATGACGTATAATAAGCAGGTCAGGAAGGATGTGATTTGACATGAAAATAGAACGACTAAGTGAAAATTCAATACGTTGTACCCTTAATCGTGCTGATTTGGATTCGAGAGAATTAAAAATCAGCGAACTTGCATATGGAACCGAGAAGGCTAAGAGCCTTTTTAAAGATATGATTGCCCAGGCATCTTTCGAGTGTGGATTTGAAGCTGATGATATTCCGCTCATGATAGAAGCCATTCCGGTATCGCCGGACTGCATTGTTCTTGTTATAACGAAGGTGGAAGACCCGGAGGAGCTTGATACCCGCTTTTCAAAGTTTGCGCCATCCGACGATGATGACGACTATGCGGACATGCTCGACTCAGATGATGATATGCACGGCATGGACGACGGTGCTTCCCTTTTAAACAAAATTAACGAGGCATTAAGCCACAGCGACGACTTCATTCCGTTCGCTGACAGTCTCTTAGGTAAGTCCAAGGGCAAGGACGCTGACAAGACAGCCAAAAAGAAGCAAAATACCTCTGGCAAGGCAGCCAAGTCTGAAAGTCCTGAAACAGACGCAACCTCAGTTCCTCTTGAGAAGCTGTTCTCTTTCAAGAATCTCAATCAGGTATCAACCGCAGCCGCCGCACTTCACAGCCGTTTCACCGGAAACAGCGTTCTTTACAAGAACCCTGTGAATATGCGCTACTACCTCTTCATAAGCAGCGAGGCTATGAATGCGGATGAATTTACCGGTGTCAGCAACACCCTCACCGAGTACGGTGTCCGCGAGAAGCTCTCCTATGCAACCTTGTCCTATCTCAACGAGCACGACGAGATCATAATCCGCAAGGATGCACTCAAGGTACTCGCACAGCTCTAACAGATTATACACGCGAAACTCACAAAAAGCGGCTTGGCAACGCCAAGCCGCTTTTTATTCACTGTCTGATAAAACTCAATTAGTTCTTGCTTGCAAGAAACTCGTTAATCTTAGCTGTGATTGCATCCGGATCAAGACCGTGAACAATGGCAGCCTCCTCTAAGGACTCGCCCTGTGCTGACGGACAGCCGATGCAGTGCATTCCCTCATTGAGTAAAATAGGAACAATATCATAATCAACATTAATGATGTCGATGATTCTCATATCCTTGCTAATCTGTGCCATTATAGTTACCTCCTGATAATTTATAATATACTGTAATTATTCAGAAGCCCATTCGCTTAAATCAATTTGCATGGTTCTGAATGGTTACATATGCTTATGATGTCCGGTTCGAACATCTTATAGTCTGTCAACATGCTGATTACATGCATTGACCGCATATCATTGTAACACAGAGGATTTATCTTGTAAAGACCGTACAATCAATCAGCATGTCATATTACCACCCGCCGGATATGTACTCCTCCTCAACTATAATTTCCTCTATGACATAGCTCTCTCCGTCAATCCCGTATATCCTGTCAAGACTCACACCGCACCAGAAGCCGTCGTTCTCAAACTGCGCCCTGTGGCACACATACACTTTTCCATCCTTCGCAAAATATCTGATGTCAACTCCCGCGTCCGCTTTCGCATCCATGTCCTTCACTGTCAGCTTTCCGTACACATCATACATCCAATTGGACGAATTCTTGTCATAATCGACAAACTCATCCCCCAATGCCGCCGTTGTATCAACACCGAGCTCATCCGACGTGACATGAAGCTTATAATCGTCCACATACTTTGCTGTATAGTTCTTATATTCCGTCGAATAGTCCGCAACCGACGGAATGTATGTATATCCATCCTCTGTTGACATATATATCGCGTTCTTCACCCCGCGCCACAATGTCCAGTTAAGAATCACATCCCTGACACCGTCATTGTTTATATCATACAGTGCAGCCTGCGGTGCTGCCGCACCGCTCAAAGCTTCTATATCCGAAAGCTCATATTCCGTTCCGTCAATTTCGACACTGACTCCCTCAATTCCGCCTCGCGCGTTCAGCCGATAGTTAAGTTTAACACTGTCGCTGCCGTCCGCATACCAATATGTGTTAAGCGTCTCACCGCTCTCTCCCGCCTCCATGTCATTCAGCTTAATTTCACTGTCATAGCTCTGTAAAATACTTCCGCCGTCAGATGACTTATCCTGTCCTGTTCCATCCTTAACACCCTTGCCGCATCCTGCAAGAGCAATGGCTGCTGCACAGCCAAGTATAAACGCATACCTGATTCTCCTCATAATATATTCTCTCCTCTTATATTGTTCTCTACATATAAGTCCCCTCGCTGCAAGCGGTGAGTGTTATTTTTCGTTTCAGCATACTCGTCCATATGTTTTAAAGTGTGTTTACTTATGTATATGTTCAATATTCTGTGATGCAAAGTACTTAAAATTTTTAAAAGTAAACTCCTCCTTGTCAACATCAAGATAAATATCACCCACAAGCAACGCCACACCATCATGAGTTGTATAACTTTCCCCTGCTTCTATGGATATGCGTATAGTCCAATCACTGCTCCAATAATCTATTTTTCCAAAGGTTATATCATCCCATTCGTTCTCATCCCTGCCTCTCACTCTGAGAATCGCATTGTGTGTATATACTATAAGGTCGCTTCCCGAAACTTCAAGCTGATATAACTCGTCAAGCATATCCGAATACAGATAGCCAGGCACTACATATTCGACAACATCATCGCCCTGTTTAACAAAAACATACGGACATACCTCTGAATCATACAGCACCAGCATTTCCAACCACTCACCATCAGAAGTATAAGCCCTGTTTTTTACCACTTTCATACCGCGTTGTTCAAGTCTAATTTTGTCAACCTTTACAAACACATCTCCCCATTGAAGCGCATAGCTCATATTGCCATATTCATCCTTATCACCATAAAGATACAATGCAATATATTCATCCGGCTCCTCATAGCTTCTGCTCATTCCGTTTACCTCAGACCAAGGAAGCAGCTCCCTCATTTTAATGGGTGACGTATCTTTAAAGTCATGAGAAGAATACATATTATACAGTTCTGTTTCACTTCCCTGATACACATTTCCCCTTTCAGAAGCATCAACATCCAGCACTATCTTCTCAAGAATCACTTTTTTCTCTGCCTTAAAAGTTATGCTGTCCTTCAACTGCTCCTGTACGTTTTCAAAACTTCTCTGTTTGGTATTCGTCATCAATCTACCGGCTACAAATCCCACAATCAAAATTGCTATTACTACCAGAATTGAACAAAAGCATTTAAAACTTTTTCTATTTATAAAAACACCTCCCGCCTTTATTTCAAATTATAGAATACATTTTGCCATGACTACTATAACACAATATATGCGGTATCGTATATTTCTTATTAAATATGCTCAAAAGTTTGTGCCCCCGTGTTCTCCGTCACCGCATACATAAAAGCATCTTCCAAATTTGAAATCTCCCTGTTTTCTCCTTTGTCGAATATTTCTTTTCTTATTATCTCTTTTATCATCTGTGGAGAATCAAAATATTTTATTTGTCCATCAGACATAATCATTACCTTGTCCGCAATATTTTCAATATCACTTACAACATGTGTCGCATAAATTATTATCTTATCTTTTGCTAAATCCGCTATAAAATTTCTTAAATTAAATCGCTCCCTCGGATCAAGCCCCGCCGTAGGCTCATCAAGTATCAGCAGCTTAGGGGCTCCGAGAAGCGCCTGTGCAAGCATTACTCTCTGCTTCATCCCCCCGGAAAAACCTCCGATTTTCTTGTAACGCACATTCCAGAGGTTAACCTTATTTAATAAAAATTCTATCTGATTTTTTAGTTCTTTACCGTTCACATTTTTTAATGCTCCCATATATTTTAAAAACATAATCGGAGTCATTTCATCGTAGAAGCCCTGCTGCTGCGGCATATATCCGACAATTTCACGAAACTCCTTTCCTATTTCGAGAATATCTCTGCCGTCAAATTTTATCGTCCCACCGTTGACCTTATTTCTTGATATGTTGTCGGTGATAAGGTTTATAAGCGTACTTTTTCCCGCGCCGTTTACACCAAGCAGACCATATACACCCTCTGAAAAATGAATTGAAACATCACTAAGTGCCACAAAACTGCCATAATTTTTTGTCAGATTTTCAATAACCAGCTCCATGCCTTGTCCCCTTTATCTTTTTTTCAACCTTCTCCAATTTGCGGTTCCAAAACGTGTACATACCGCTCCACATACCAAAAATACCGCCGCCACAATACCGGAAAACACACTCTGAACCACACCGCTTTGATACCCCGAATACTGTAAATATTTTATTATTGACAACGGTTCCGCTACCTGAACTCCAAGCTGCAATATCAGATATGGCATAAGTCCCGCTATTCCGATAGCAACCCCGACAAAACGTCCATACATAACGGCAAAGCCTGCAATAATAAGAATTATTGCTTCAAAAAATATTATCCTGTAGCAAACTGTCAATATAATATATGTCAGCATATTTATCTTGAACGGATACTGTGTCATCCAGCTAAGAGACTGCACATACGCACCAATATGCTCAAGCCCGTACACACCCACAATATTTATTCCAAAAATAAGGCTTTCGGCAACACACATTATAACACTTACCACAGATAGCATGACAAACTTTTTAACATAATATCCCGTGCGTCCATTGGGTGTTGAAATAATTACAGCCCTTGTATTTTTTTCATCGTCATAAGCAAACACCGACGCAGCAAACAATATTATACATAAATAGAGACTTACGAGATTGAGCTCCTCCGCATCAAACGCAGACCTGCCTATAAGGTATGAATACGCCGCCTCATTGACGAGCGTTCCTCTTATTCCCCTCTGTTCGTAAAGAACATCCAGCTGGTTGAGCTGCTCCTGAATTTCCGATGCCGCATTCACCTTTTCGCTCATTGCCGACAGCATCATAAGCACGGAATAATATTCCTCAATAGTTGCTTCTCCCGCCGCAAAACGCTCGCCCGTGACAGTCAACTGCTCTCTCAGGCTTGAATACTCATCAAATATTTCCTGCAGATATTGCCTCTTTCCACCTGAATCAAGCCCTGACATATCCTCATACATCTCGCATTTTATCTTGGCAACAATACTATACTGTGCCGTCACTGTTCTGCTGTTATTGAATATAATTACGGTGACAAATGCCAGCACTAATATTCCCTTATTTTTTATGAGAAATGAGTATAAGGCAATTCCGCCCGCCGGAATGCGTGCCGTAAGTGCATTGTAAGCATGCTCTAATTTATCTCCAAGCCGTGTAAATATATTGTCTGTGCCAAGCACTCTTGTACCCGATACATACACGCAAAGCAGGCTGTTTATAATAAGCATACAGCCTGTAAAACTGCCTGATACTGTCATTTCACCAATCGATTGATTAAATACATTAACATTTATGTAATACGGAAACCAGCTTTTACACATTACGAGCGATAAAATATTTGCATACTTTAAAACCAGTATAGGGCTTTGCGCGTGCAGATTAAAAAATAAAAATTCTATACCCGCAAGCACTGCCATTATAATTACTGACACAGTCATATTTTTGAATATACTGAGCATCAGCCAGATAAAAAGTCCTATTACCGCAAGACCACCTGCCATAAAACCTTCATACATCACCAAAGCCTGCCGGATATTAACCGTATACTTAAATTGTGCAAACTCCGGTATACTCTGAATCGGCTTTGCAAGTATATCAGACCCGCCATATATTCCAAATCCCACTAATATATGCGCAGTGGTAAAAATCACACTTATGAGCATCGCAGAAACACATATTATAATTACCCTGCTGACACCAAGTCTGTATCTCCCATTTGGTGCTGCATACAATATAACCCCAAGACTTTTCTTTCCGTTCAAATCAAGTGCCGCGGCAATCGTTACCATCGCCGCAAGCATAAAGAATATCTGGTAGTTATATGAAAAAACCGTTCTCATGGCAGAATCATTGATTACTTCCGGTGTAACCTCGAGAAGCCCTGTAAAATCGTCAATAACCTTTTTTTGGTTATGATATGAAAAGCTTCCCTTTTGCGAAAAAATTCCAATTTCCAGATTTTTTTCTGCCTGAGAAATTATCTGTGAAATATTCTGCGTATAATCTGCCACATACATTTCTCTTTCCTGTATAAGTCTTGTCACACCGCTCCATACAGACGTCCAATCAATTTTTTCATAATCAGGACGCTCCATAACCTCAGAATATTGTTTATAAAGAACATTTCCACTCTGTTCATTAAAATATAAAACGCATGACATAATAAGCATACTTACAATTATAACCATACGCCTTACAGAATATATCCGCCTGAATTCTCTAATGAATATTATCATGAGCTGTACTCCTTAAAAGTCACCGCGTTCTTATGCTTTTGCCATATAACTCACTCGTCCAGACATGCACTCACATTTCTAAGTTCCGTGACACCGCTGTCCATACTGCTTTTATCGTACACTCTTGTGGTGTCAAAGTAATTATAAAACATATACTTATCATCACCACCTACAAAACGTCCTCTTGATGTATTAAACTCTATATTTTTTACAAATGTTCCATCCTTTTCAAGCACTGTCAATGCCAGAGGATACTCTCCATATCGTAAAATAGTACAATACCTGACGTAAGGCTCGTTATCAAGATATATATAATTGCTGTCACTCCACAATGAATATATAGTATTATCTTGAGCCTTATATATCTTCTCCGTCACATCCGTTTTTAAATCATAGCGGTATAGTGACGAGTCACCCACTGCATAATAATACAGCCAGCCGTCATTAACCAAAAATCCCATTATATCATCTCTATCAATAACCTTTTCTGCTCCACCATCAGCAATCTGATACAGTTCATAAGCAACACTTGCATCTATGTCCTCAACATATTCACCCGTTCTAAGATATGCAATGTTAAAGAACAGTCCTTCCTCATACCCTCTCATATCAATTACACCCACATGTGCATTATCAGCCTGAAATACCAGCGTCTTATCCGTCATGTCATTAAGATTAACTTTATAAATATATAAAGACTCCGTCTTGTTTTTATAATCTCTGATTGAATAATACATATATCCCTTATACAGTGTAAACTTGTCTATATCCGCCTGTCTGTTCTCATCCACTATGCCGACCAGTTCTCTCTTCGCTCCATCCGCACTTACCGTATATAATCCTTGTCCGTCTTTGGTGAGCATTATAAAGTACAGCTTTCCATCATAGCTTAATATTCCCGTATCATAAGAATTATAATCTGTTATATGTGCATCACAATCCTTCAGTTCACAGGTATCTCTGCCATCATGCACGCAGCCCTCAACATCACATCTGTGTTTACAATTAGCCTTATTGCACAAAGGTACAGCCTTATCACCATCTGTAGGAAGATAGTTTATCATCAATCTTCCTTTTCCCTCCTGTATGTAATCGAGGAAATAATACCCATCCTCTGTTTTTGTCATGACTCTGTAGCTCGCGTCCGTCACAGACGTTGTGCTTATTTTTTTTGACGAACACCCTGAAAGCATTAATATACCAACTGCCATTGCTGAAAAAAATATTGTTTTAACCTTTGATCCGCACCTCATAAACCATTCTCCCTTCGTTAATCCGGACAGCTATACGACTGCCCGGAATTATAAGCAGCTCCTATCTCCTGAGACTTACGAACTTGCTCCAGCTTGCCGTGCCATACCATGCCGCAACTGTACACACATTATATCCTGCCCGGTCATTCCGTAACATCCCAAATTTGTCTATTTTCGGGCTGAAAAAAATAGGCAAAATTAGGCAAATTTGGGATGTTCATTTACATGAAATACATCTATGATTAATATATTATGTTCTAAGGAGGCAGCCAAATGAAAAAAACGAAAAAAATATTACTGTTATCGCTAACTGCATTATTTATTAATATCATTCCGATTAATCTTGTGTTTTCTTACGGAATATCAACCACATCCAACTATGATGATATTAACGCTGATTCCGTTGATTCAAGTAAGCAGAAAAATTAGCCTCTCCTTCCGTATGTAATCTCTTCTCCAAAACAGTTTTCATACAACTCTTTTGAAATTCGCCGTAATAACTTCTTTTTGCGTAGAGTTGAAGCTGTGTAAACACACTTCAACTCCAACCGTAATTTTTCGTCTCTAACACCCTGCATGGCACTGTTCCATGCATCGTCATACAGACACGGCATAATAACTCCATAGAGATTATGCGCCACCGCATCCCTGACCACAGAATCACTCAATATCTTCGCCCTCTCCAAGTCACCGATATTGGCGATATAGCTTTCATATTTTCGCTTCAGCGATATAATATTCAGAGCGCACACGGAATCATTCACACAGGAAACCCTGTAGCCGTCTATCATCTTTTCCAACAGCTTCAGACATTTGCTTTCCCCTTCAATCCGCTTTCTGTTTTGAAGAATATTTCCGAGCACAAGGCATTCGTTGCCAAACAGATACACAGATGTATCATCCGTAAGATAGCTTCTCGGCATTGTCTTTTCAAATATTTCGACAATCATTCTCTCTGCCTCGGCATCCGTTATCATGCCGCTCATATATTTTATCTTGTACTCTATTTCAGCTATCCTCTGTTGATTGTACGGATAATAATGCAGCGGATTTGCTTTCTTAACTGCTTCGCACCGCTCTAAAAGTCCGTCTTTTTTTCCTGACGAAAAATCCGCTTCTATATCCATAAGCTCTTCAATAAGGTTATAGTCGTCCGCCACGTAATTAAAGAAATATCTCTCCGGTGGCAGCTTTAATCTGCCGAGCAGTCTTCTGGTTATTTTCCATGATGTTACCATCCTGCCGTTTTCCAGTCTCGACAAAGTTTTTTCGCTGCATATTTCATCCGTCCCTGCTTTTACATTGCTGTTTGCATAGTATGCAAGCTCATGCTGTGTAAATCCGAGCAGCTTACGTCGCTGACGGATTATGTCCCCGATAAACACAACATTGTATTCAAAATACATAGGGTATTTAACATCGGCATAATATTCAGCAGGGTATTCAGCAGCTATGTAGCTTAGATCTTCATATATTTTATAGTCCTTGCTTTCTTTATACAGTGCATTTAAAACTTTGTCGCTGTAACACTTTTCCGCAGCCAGCAGATGTGCTTCCGCTCTCGCCTTCATCTCATATATTTCGGGAAGGTATCTGAACTTATTCTCATCAGGCAGCCTCCCAATCGCGTATTGGCACAGCTTGGATGCTTTACCGTACTGCCCTTCTTCCATATAAATGACCAAAGCTTCATATATTACTTTTGAAAAAAACTTCATGGCTTCATTGTTGGAATATATGTTTTTGTCAATTATGCTCAGCAGACCTTCATAACCGGCAAGTGCCGTTTCCTTCTCACCCATATCTGCCTTAATGCAGAGCAGACGTGTTATGAGCAGAAATTCAATCTCACCATACAGATAACTTTTTATATTCTCAATACAAAAATCCTTGATTGTGATCCGTATTGCATTGATGCACTTTTCACAAAGCACTTTATTGTCCTGCCCCGATACACACATGAATTGAATATCAAAATACTCCGCCACCTGCCGTTCAACATTGCTGCGGCTTTCTTTTTTGTTTATCTCAATCCGTTTTTGAACATCATCCAAATTGCCCGTGCCCTTTATGCATGCTTTTATTCCCTCACGAACACTTTCTCTTCGCACGAACGCCTCATATTCATCCATATCAAGCAGATAATTACAGTTCTTCGCATTATAACCTATCCGCTGCATAAGAGCTTCTATCTCAAGCTTATCAAGTTTTCTTCCCTGACCGTTTGCTATTTTGGTAAACGTATCCGTACTGCATATACCTCTCAGCAGTTTATTTTTACTTACATCCAAGGCTGCACGCTTGCTCTCTATCAGCTTCACAATATACTCTATACCCATCTCCATACTTGACTACACCCTCTTTTATTTCAGGTTTTGTTTTAACTATAATTATACACTATCCCCCTCTTAAAGTCTATCGTATTCACACATTAAGCTAACATATTTTCCAGTGCTAAAGCGTTAAATTGTCTTATTTTATAAGGCTTCCCACAAAATTTATTTATGTACATTTTTGTGTACAATCCGTGAATTTTATTCTTAAACCCTTGACGTGTATACAATGTGCATTGTATAATACAAGCATAAAAAAGTGTATAATCCGCTTGGTTGGGAACGGTACATCCGTCTTAACCTATGAGCGGCGGATAACACATATAAAACACTTTACTATAATAGGAGGTTTTTTTCATTATGA
>ERZ791734.342-NODE-342-length-67952-cov-3.691047_pt1 | contig 67952 bp, 75 predicted proteins | sample MGYA00509953_ERZ791734 | MGnify/ENA primary metagenome ERZ791734 (study PRJEB30046, sample SAMN00792038) | human gut metagenome | study: EMG produced TPA metagenomics assembly of the A metagenome-wide association study of gut microbiota in type 2...
AAAAAGTGAAATTAGCAAATCCAATGGGTTCACCTCCCTTCCGGTCGGTGGGATTTCGACAACATAATTATTATAGCATAGGACACCACAAATAGCCCCTATTTCTAGGGGCTATTGCTATTATTCAAATTTTTATGGTACTTATTTTGTGGCACCACAGTTAGTACACACTTCTACGTTAGAACCAATTTCTTTTTTGTAGTTGTGCTCTGGTTTACCCCATGTTTCTCCACATATACTGCAATGTGCAGCTTCCGTACATGTTGCAGGGATGACTTCATGCTTTGTTCTATCACAAATGTTTGGCAATTTATTTGTACCAATATTGCCTTTATACTTGTTGTAATAATTCATCAAAGCTCCCTTTTCTATTGAGTCTCCAAAACCATGTTCCTCGATATAGTCTTGTGTTTCAAGCACCTGCTCATGCGTAAATCTCCATGTAAATTCCCAATTTTCGTTCGCCAGGTTAGAAAATGCATCTTCTATAACCTTTACATAGTCATCATCTGTGTACCAAAGGTCTGTTGGCATTAAGCCGCCTTGCTTATATCCAGTTAAATCTCCTTCTTCGTAGCCTTTTCCTGCGTCATAGAACTTCTTATTGATACATCTTGCTCTATTGATATAAGCACCATCTATCGGATCTTCTGACATTACCCAAAGACGTACTGTTTTATCTGCCGTATTGCCTACACCGTCTGTCGCCCTAAACGTAATCGTGGTACTTCCTGTACTCTTAAAGGATAATAGTTCGTTTCTGTCAAAATCAATGATTGTAACACCAATTTCTCCGTCTTTTACATTGTTCGGAATTTTGTTGTTATTAGACTTGTCTCCATCTTCCTCGTCCTTGGCGATGCAGTTGCCAAAAAGCATAGATTTGATAGTATTATCATCCATCGTCTTAACTTGATGCTGTGCAATCGTTACGTCCTTTGCTGTAATGGTAGGAATACGATCCCACACAACATACTGTGTGATAGTGATATTTCCGTTATTGTCAATAGATACTTCGCAGTCGTGCCTCTTTAGACACGCATTAAGTAGTGCTAATGTATCTGCTGTTTCGCCCGGCTTACGCATCTTTGTAGGTTCTTCTGTGTTTTTATAAGTTGCATCACTGATAATGGACCATCCTTGTCCTGTATAGTTTTCTCTTGTAAAGTCGGATGTGTCTGGCATCTGATAAGAACTTGAAATATGTCTTACCGTATAATTTTCTCCGGTGTCCTGATTATTACCATTAAAGAAATAAGAATATCCCTGCGGATTAGGGTTTTCTCCCGGCTTTTTCTCTGGTGCTTGCGGGTTCGGATCTAAAATATCATCCGATCCATCATCTTTTTCCGGCTTATCAATGTCGTTATGATTCGCGTTTGGATCATAACCTGTTTCGTACTTTGCATACAAGGTGGTTGGATACCATCCTGCATATGTCGTCAATATTCTTCCATATGCCTTCTGTCCGTTTCTGCTTGTAGCCCATCCACTGTTATATATGGATTTTGAAACGTTTTTACCATCAAGGTACACGATAGACTCTGCTCTAGGAGAGTTGTATTCTCCCCAATAGGTAGTTACATAATCACGCCACTTAGCATTTTTATGTCCTGTGAACTCATCTGAGGTTCTTATTCTTGCTGAAAAGCGACTATCCGTAAGTTTATTTGCCTCAAGGTTTGTATCAAATGACGTATCTTCTGTCTGTGAAACAATAATCTGTGTTTTTGCTCCGGTATTACCATTACCCTTACGATACACTACTGTCTTTCCGCAATCCTCTGCTGCTCTACCCTCATTTCGTCCATAAGCGTTGTAATGGATCCATAACGCCTCGTTATTATATCCATAGGCATTTAATAGGTCTGCATAGGCATCCGCGTATTTTCGAGTATTTAACGTTGTTTTCTGGAATGATTTATTTCCAGTCAGCATCAAATGTTGTGCTGCACTATTTGCAATCGCTTCATTATCGCAGTTAGCAATCACTTTACCTGTATAACGGTCATAAGATGCTACTTTAACATCTGACGTTAATGCGCTATGGATTGTCATGGATGCACCGGCTGCAAGATATACGCCTACATCACTACCATTTGAACCAACCGCTGTTGTTGCACCTTTATAGACGTTATAACGACCGACTCCATTAGCCCATACTCTAACACCACCAAGAGTATTTATTCCTATATTAGCAGACTGATTAAATGTAGCAGAGCCATTATTCTGAATTTCTATTCCGTAACCCTTGTTTCCACTCTCCGTAATAGAGCCACCATTAAAGTTTACAGTGCCATCTGCCACATCCACGTTCATCTGGGTAGACTTTGTGACTTTACCATTTGACATGGTAGTTGTACCGGCATTGTAAAGCCCGGTCTTGTTTTCCTTGATCGTTCCACCTTTAACATTTACTGTTGCGCCTGTGTTACAGTAGATACCGGTCGTGTTGCTGTAGATCGTGCCACCCTCAAAACTGGTCGTTCCATTTGATGTATCAATACCCATGTTTGAACTATAAATGTTTGGGCTACTGGTTGAGGTGGATTTTACGGTAAGAGTATTACAATTTCTTACCGCAGATGCAGCGTTGTTATTGTTCTGCGCCGTGTAACCATAAATATTTCCACCGGTGATCGTACAGTTCTGGTTGTTCCATACACCATAGGATGAGGTCTGATCCTGTCCTGCCTTGTTGGAAATCGTTCCGCCGGAGATATTCATGTTCCCGGAGTTATTCCAGACATTTCCCCATCCGTTATCGCGGATCGTTCCGCCGGAAATGTTACACGTTCCACCGTTGTTGATGATACCACATCCCTGCGCCCACTGTGTGTTCGTAGGATATGTACTATTGTTGTTATAAACATTACCGGATTTGAAATTTAAAGTTCCACGGTTATCTATGCCATACTTATTCGAATATATATTAGTATTTGACACAGAAGTTTTTGGTGTTATTTTACTATTTTCATATGTCATTGCTCCTTGAACCAATACTCCCTCCGTATTATTACGAAATGTATTATTTGAGCAATTCAGATCCGGTGACCAAGTATTAAGTCCATATGTGCAATTATACACGGTATTAGAAGAAATCTTGACAGTATCTCCGTTTCTTCCTCCCATACCTATTCCGTTGCCGCAACCTGAGACCGTACATCCTGTAACAATAGCATTATAACCGCCGGAAATGCCTGTTGTCGTGCAATTTGAGACCGTACAATTCTTTGCGGTTGCATTGAGATTACCTGTTACGCATGGATTAGAAAACCATTTTTGTGAAGCACCTAAACTAATGCCAATATCGCAATTTGTTGCCAAACATGTATCAAAGGTAGCCTGTCGAATGGTTGACATTCCTTTTCCACAACCGGATGCACTACAATTTGTTATCGTTCCGGTTGCCGGTAAAGCATCATCGTTACTTAAAATCCAAAATGGATCTTTATTACAGTCTATACATAGTCCATAGGATGAAATATCATTGAATTTGCACCTGTTTGCGTGAACATTTGCACCATATGTCGCTCTTAAGCCAATCGCATTGTAAGAATTACTGCGTCCATTTCCAAATCCCTGAAACGTAACATTGTCAACATACAGATTTCCATTCATCTTTGACAATCCTACCGTATAGGAGGTGTTTCCGGAACTGCTACAGTTCCATCCATCAAGCACAATGTTTGCCATGGATAAATCCTGATTGATTGATGTAATTTTTACACCATTCCCATGAAATGAAATGGCATTTCCGTTACCATTTATGCTCATTGCCGAGCCGGAAATAACATAATTGCCCCAAACAGCAAATGTAGTGTCTAATACTACGGATATAGGACCAATAGAGTTAGCGTAGTTTACTGCTCCATTAAAGCCCTCTTCTGTAGTGATATGCCATATTCCATTCCCATCCCAATAATTTGCCGTAGAAATATTCTGATCACCATCTGTATCCGTTTCCGGTACATCAATCTCTTTATCCTGATCTCCTACGTCACTCTTCAAAAATACCAGATTTTCCTTTGCTAAGAATCCATTACCAAAATATGTGTGATTAATGGATCCTTCAAAATCATCCGCAGAAGCAATCAAAGACTCCATGACATCTGACTCTGATACAGGATTTACTACTCCACCTGCTGTAGAATTGATTTGTTTTAGCAAAGCTACATACGCTGCAACGTGAGCAGAAGCAATAGATGTTCCTCTTAACTCTGTTTCAAGCGTTGTTTTCTCTTTTTCTACAACTAACTTATATGTACCAAGTGCGGCAAAATCAATATTATCTCCGTGGTTCGTATAAGTTGCAGGGATAATATTTCCGGCTGCATCCTCTTCTGCTGCGGCAATGTTGATTGCGGTATCTACATTACCCGGAATGTATTCTTTTGCATCAGCATTATCATTTCCGGCTGCTGTTACTACAGTAATACCACTGTTATAACAAGCATTAATTGCATTTGTAAGGATGTTCGACTGTCCGACACCTGATAAAGATAAGTTGATAACATCTGCTCCATGCTCCTTTGCATACTTGATTGCAAGGGCTACCGATAACACAGTTCCCTTACCATCTTTATCTAAGGCTTTAATTGGTAAAAGCATGACATTTTCATCTGCTGTATCTTCGGCAATAATCTTCGCCATAGCAGTTCCATGTCCGTTATCATCTACATAAGAATCTGAAATAGTAGAAGTTCCTTCAATGATACGATCCTTAAATGTATCATCATTTGTTACATCTGAGATTCCGGTATCAATGACAGCTACTACTGTTTTATGTTCTCCTACCGTCTCTGCAACAGGCTGTGCATCTACAGGAGTGTCTTCCTTAACGTCTGTCACTTCCGTATCAGTTACTTCTTTTGCCACCTTATCTTCTGGCACTTCGTCCTCTTTGATAGCGTCCATAGATGCATCTTTTTCTACGGTGATACCATTTGCCACAAAAGAATTAAATGCACTGTCTGTTTCTTCTACACTCTTATATGCAAGCACATAGATGTTATCATAGTGGTCTACCGTTACAGCACCATAAAACTCTGTAAGTTCTACATCTGAGGTCACGATAAGTCTCGTGGAAGAGTTATCTCCATCAGAAAGAACCTCATCAGCAGAAGTGTGGTCTGTTACAGTAACGCTCTCAGACGAGGTGTTTGCGTCTTCCGTAGTAGCCACAGAAGAGTCATCCGTTGTTTCAGTCGTCTCTTCCTCTGTTTTCTCATCTAACTTTAGTTCGCCATTTTCAATTTTCTTTCTTACCTCTTCACGAACTTGATCCACAAGAGCTTGATCGTTAATATCTCCTCCCCTTGCCTGTATTGCTTCGATAACAGCTTGCTCGATTAAATCACTGTTTTCAGTTAAAACAGTCGTAATCTGATTGGTTGTATCGCTTACCTGTTCTCCGACTTCTGCAGCATATGCCGTTCCCGGAAACAAGGTAGTTAAAATAACTCCTACCGCAAGCATTTGTGCAATTACTTTTTTTGCATTAAACTTCTTCATGCTTTTTTCCTCCTGCAAAATAATATCTATGTTAAAAGTGTTACTCACTTGATTTCTTAAACGACCTTTTTAGAGTTTTGGAATATTGACATTCCTTACTTCCCACCTTATAATGTGCTTATAAAGGAAGTCGGATGGTGAGTGAAATTCACCTGATTCGGCGATTATCTATTAACAAGTTACTATAAGAGTAGTCGTCCTAGACTTTTACCGAAGTAGGACGGCTATTTCTTATGTCTGCGGTTTTCTATGTATGCAAGTATTGTCACGATCATCGTGACAAACGCAAAGATGTCATTCCACGAAACCATAAGCATCATCCTTTCCGTAAGACTCGGATCAGATGAAAGTTCGTCCTCCAACTTCCTTAATAAGCACATTATTTAGTTTTTTGTAATAAAAAAGAGGCACTTGATTTCTCAAATGCCTCTGGGTATAATAGTTATAGAAAGTAAGTCGGATGCAACATCCGATTTGCCCTCAGAAATTATAAAATGTTAAAGAATAGCATCCTAAACTTCCGACGGTCAGGGATGCTATTTCTTTTTATTAAAATGATTATCTAAATAAGATAACACATTAAAAACCAATAGTAACAATGTCAATACATCTATTATACTCATTGGCATCACCCTCTCCTTATGTAAGACTAGAGGGCCTATCGAATGCATCCGTTTCCTATTCTATTGTACCAAAGACATTATACTATATTTGCTATTTGCCATCAAATTTGTAGCAACTGATGACACATTCTTTTCGCTTATTCATAGTCTTCTTCTGTGTCAAACTCAAAAATACTTTCGTATGTTCTGTAGTAATCACCATTTACAGAAATTTCATCTGCTTCCGCATCATATGTACGACTGTAAATTTCTGTATCGCCTTGTTTAACTACAAAATTGATTTTAACAGAGTTACTTTCCTTGATTTCAACGCCAATGCTAGACAAATTAAAAAGCAGCATATTGCTATCATCAAGGCAATCATTAATGTCTTCCGTCAGAAACTGGTACGTATCATCTGGCATTGATACTATAATTGTCATTTCGTTGTCATTAACTTCATAATCATATGTAGAATCATACTGTCCGTCGAAGGTACTCTCAAAAAAACTATTTGCAATGTTGTCTAATATCTGTTTTCCGTCCTCAGAATTTTCCAGATCTGCCAGCACATTATTACCATTATACAGATCTGCCAGAACATCTGGTTCATCCACGGATGAAATGTCATCAATACTGTTTGTATCTGTATCTGTCAGGTCGCTATCCTGCATGTTGCACGCGATAGAGATACCGGCAACGATCGCAATACTTAAAATAACACTTAATACGCTCCACAGAATTGTCTTTAAAACCACTTTCTTGTAGACCGGGGTTTCTTTATCGCTGCTATATGTATCATTGCCAAACGCCAGAATACACATGGCTACTGTGGATACATACGGAATGATCAGCAATATGCCCCATGTCCGGCTATGCCCAAATGCCTCGGCAAAATCAGCATACATCCGAAACGTCACCACAAAAAGATATATTGCACAGGCTATTGCCAAAAGAATTGCGATAACGCCACAGACCATCATCATCCCCTTGGATGCTGCAATGGATCCAACAATCCCCATGACTCCTATGGTCAATGTCACAGACATTGCGCAGATAGCGCCGACCTGCTTCATAAAGCCATCATTTTTTGCAATTATGAACATTGTATAAATGTTATAGATTGGAATTAATGATTTCCATCCCTTCTCTCCTGCTTTTTCAAATACTTTCCATTGTGCAACAATAAGAATTATTGTCATTGCTAAACTTACTAATCCCATTTTTCTCTCCTTCTTATATGTTTTTTGTTTTTAGGTAATCTAATATCTCATGTAAGATAATGTTTCTTTTTTGGTTCTGCTCTATCATAATGGCTTGTTGTTCTTCTATTTCTTTTAAAGAAGATTTTTATTGTTCCATTTTTCTTAAAATCTCTATCTCTAAATCATCCATAAAATATTTCCCTCTTACTTCCATGTGGCTACATATGTAGCATTGTTATCTGCATTTCCAGTAATGTTCACTATGTTACCGTTGACATCCTTCCATCCGGCAAATGTTTTCCCATCCATTGTTGGATTTTTTGGAACGATAATGGGTTCTCCTTTTGCAATCTGAAATTCCTTATACATCGTATTTTCATCCTTCATATAAGTAACTGTTACAGATTGTAACTTTGTTGGTACATGCTCGAATACGACTGTGGTTTCGCATTCGTTCTTTCCTTCTTTTCCATTTGGATGTGTGAAATACTCTGTTACTTTAATTGCGATTGTTCCTTTGGAACTATCAATTTTTGCAACCTTCACTTCTACATCAGAGTCGTTGGAAATCTGTGATAACAAACTCTGTGTGAAGTCTGCGATAAATTCTTTATTATTACTGATTGTATATGTCTTTTCATTCATGGTCGTTTCTACAGCGTTTTCAACCGCAATAGAAAGGGAATTGTCAATTTCATCTTGCCTGGTTCTTTTTCCGTTTATGGTAACTGCAATTACAATTCCCAATATCATCATTAGACCTACAATCATTCCATATGCTATCTGCTTCATATTTCTCCCCCTTCTACGCTATCGTCTTCCACCATGACATCGAAATTCTTTATGCAACTTGTTTGGGAATATGCTTTGACAGAAAATTTATATCTGCCTGCATTTTTCACTGTAACTTGATTGCCGGTGACTGATGCCTTGTCTGTATTCAGTATGTCCTTGCCGCTATTATCGTAAATATGTACCACTGATACCGTTATGTCCTTTTCTCCGTCTTTTGCCAGAAACAAGGTATTTACGTCTGTTGGTGTATCTGCTTTCACTACACCGGTACAGGTTACTTTTATAGATGATGCGTTGTTTATACCTGCTAAATCATGGTCTTCTCTGTTATCTGTCAGATCGTCTTCTTTGATGATTGCTTCATTTCCTACAGCACCCATGATGCCAGTCGTTTCATTTCCTTCACTTCCGAAAAAACTACCTTTAAATAACAGCGTTATTACAATGCCTCCAAGTAATGCAGCAATAAGCACTCCCGAATACTCACTTAAAAAATCTTTCATATTCTTTTATTCCTCCGATTATCACGACTGAAACTACTAACATGCTTTCATCAATGTCATCTGCATAAAATCTTGTAAATAACCCGATTTGTAAATAAGTGCAATCAGTATTCCTAAGATGACTGCTGTTCCTGCAATATCAAGAAGCAAATCTCCATATTTATCTATAAAATCTTTCATAGGACCTCCTTTTTTGCTTTGCCTATACGCTAATAACGTTAAGAATATATACAAACACTCCAACAAATATTGCTCCAAGTCCGATACTAAAAACTGCTAATCCTAATTCTGTAACAAACTTCTTCATAACATTTACCTCGCATATGCCTTGATTTCGTGTTTCTCTCCATCTCTATGAATGAAAGGAATTGTATAATCATATGACAGTGACATATCCACCATATCGGTATAAGAGTCTCCGTTTGTATCAATTTTTTTGCACGTCAATTCATAATTATTTTTCTGAGCTTCTGTCTGACATTGTGATATAACACTATCTTGGAAATTTCCTTCTTCTACTGTTCTAACGCAATCAGATAAGAAGGTATCTGCTTTACTTGCGTTTAATGAACTAATGGAAAGCCCTGTTATAGTAAATCCAATCATTGCCATACAGACAACTGTCACAAAACCTTTGAGAATTGAATCCATTTTCCTACCCCCTTTACACTTGAATTGTCGTAAAGACCATCATAAGTAACGTTAAAAGACTAACTACTAAATGCACTGAACTTAGAAGTTGTGGCGTTAATTCCAATGCCAACATTCCTGCAAGTGCATCTTCGTTTCTTAATTTTTCTGCCTCATCAAGCATAGTATTGTTTCTAGTAATAAGATCTACTATCTGCTCGCCCTCTTTTTCTTCATCTGTATTTCCTAATTGGATAGAATAAAGCATCTTCATAGTTGAACGAATATCTGCCATTCTAAATTCTCCCAGGAAGTCAGTGTATGGTTGCATACTATTTGGATTTTCTTCTAACTGCTCTTTTAACTTTATAAGTTCTGGTTTCAGAATAGCCGGTGCTGTTGCAATCGACATAAAGATAGATACTTGTACAGGTTGTGTCTGCAAGTGCAATGTTAATTCCATCAACCAACGAGGAAAAGCAATTCGTATTTCTCGTTGTAATGCTTTGACTGTTTTACTGTACTTACGCTTAGAATGGGTATAAACCATAGCTGCAACAATAACTGCAGCAATAAGAAAAATCTTATCTTTTGATAAAACTCCCAATATCGCCACAATAATAGGTAAAACCATCATTTTTATCATTTTTTTCTTCTCACGACTTTCATCGTAGTTCTGTACGTATTCATACATCTTTTCGATTTCACTATCTGAATAACGTTGTTTATTATCAAGCCAGTCGATTGCCAATCTTCTGTCTACAACGGTATATAGAATAATATCGCCTACTAATAAAAACGTAGAAACAAACTGAATGACAGGTGACTTATCAAAGGATGGTAATATCTGAGTGTTAATGTTTTGCATGATATAGCAAACCAATGTTGCCATGATGATTGAAACAATCGTTGACCTTCTTAATCTGTTCTTCTCTTTTTGAAAACCTGCTGTTCTTACTACCCACTGTGCTCTGTCGTTGATAAGTAACTGAATAGCATCGTTATAATCTCCACCAAGTCTTTCAACCTTCATCATAAAACGATGCATGGTACGAAGCCTGTCACAGCGATACTCATTTTCAATATTTTGTAACGCTACTTCTTCGACATTATCTACATCACCTCTCTCAAAGACATCCTCTGCTTTAGAAATAGCTTCATACATAGGACCATCAATGAATAAAGGTTTTACATCGTTTAGTGATACTAAGATTTTTGAACTCCCTCTAAAGGAATAAAGCATTTGCTCCATATATTGCGAAACTTCCTCAAATCGTTTTTGCTCGTACATGTTCTTATACGAATTAATTAAAATTTGGGGCAATGCTAATATTCCAGCAATAGCAATGACAATCATTGATACTGTACCCAGTGAAAAAAGTTTTGCTATAATAAACATCCCTGCAAAAAAAACAATATATACTGACAAGGCTTTCTCTAATGATAATTCATAACCATAACTTGCAATTTCTCCTGCCACTGATTTCCAATTCAAATAGTAAAGAAAGTTTCTTGCATTTGGATTTTTGTTATAATTCTCTGTTCGTGCCATAATTCCATCCCTTCTCTTTACGGTTCAACTTGTACCACTTCGGGTGCTCTATCGAAGTTCGACCTGTAAACCATTTCTTCTATATTATTATCCCTGTGTTTTCTTTTTGTCCTTCTTTCGTTAGACTCTGAAAGATCTTCTTTGATTTTCTGAGCAATATTTTTTTCTTGCCTTTCGATTTCCTCAATATCGGCTCCTTGCTCTCGCAAGTTGTTATCTACTTCTTCGTTTTTGAAATAATTGGTAATATCATGTTCCATCATTCTTTCTTCCATACACGTCGGAAGAACACGTCTTATAATGTTTCCATTTTTGACAACTTCACAAATCTGACCGCTATCCCCATCGTTATAGAAAAATCCAACTTGACTGATATATCTATACTGCGTTCCATCTGGGTTTCTCTTGAATTTAACCTGCACACCAACATCTATAAATTCATATATATTTTCTCTAAAACTGTTATCATTTTCTCCAGACATGGAAAGCATTCTAGCCGGGATTTGAGAAATGTTCCCGGAATGCAGTGTAGACATACCATTAACACCTGTAGTTAATCCTTCCATGAACTCATGCACTTCTTTTCCTCTGGTCTCAGCAATCATAAGCCACTGTGGATCCTGTCTCAGTGATGCTACAATCGCATCAATATAGCCAAAGTTTTTATTTGTTCTCATGGAAATACAGTCTGCCTCAGGTTTTATATCTTTATATCTCCACTCTGTATTATCTTCTACAGTAATTACTCTTTCATCATCTGGAATGTACTGCGAAAAAAATTTGCAGCACTCTGTTTTGCCAACATGAGGCAAGCCACAAACAATAATATTCATATGCGCTTTAATACAATTAACAATCAAAGACATAATTTCCTTCGTACAATATTTTTCTTCAATGGCGGTCTTTTCCTTAATTCTAGAAAATGGAGGTGTTTTTCTGATACATACTGATGTACCTGTAACCGCAATGCTTTCATGTACAATAGAAATTCGCAAATCACTTGTTTCTGCCTCTAATACAGGATTTTTCTGATTGTATGTTTTACCACCTGCATTGGCTACTTTCATGGCAAACTGATCTACAAAGTTTTTAGATACTTCTACATTTTGTTTTTCATGTTTGTTATGACAGTCAATCGTCCACAATTCGCTGCCGTTATAATTTATATCTGTAATATCATCATCTTTGATAAACTGTAAAAACGGGCCAAAATCTTTTTCATCAATCAAAAATCTTTGGTAAAACAATTTTTCATCTTTTTTATTCTTATCTTCTGGAATATCATTTCTAACATCTACAGTTTCATTAGAAACGGTAATCGTATCTTTTTTTTTAAACATACTTTGCTCCTTTATATCTCACAATCTTAAGCATCCCTTATGAGTCCAATCCACGGATTTCCGCTATATTCCCGAGGACAGGGTTTTTTATTTTCTAGCCTCAGCGATATACTGGAGTGCCGAAGATATCTTAGCATTTTGCTCTATTATGATCTCTTGCTGTTCTTCTAAATGCCTCAGGATAGCGGTTTGTTTCTTCATTTCATCCAAATAATTGTATAATAATTCTCTTTCAGGCTGATTCATTCTATTGATTCCTCTTTGTGAAGTTGACGTTGTTGATATTTAATGGCGGTTTGTAGTTATTATGGGCCATTACCCCTTGTCATAAGAACCTTATGGATCCATAAATTTTTTTAAAATAGCCCCATACGTCATATATGGGGCTATCGCTACATTTTTCTTTTACTGAACCATATTTGTAACTTTATTAAGTGCATCTAAGATAGATGTTGAAAGTGTAGTTGAAAGTGCATCGCTCTTAACAATATTATAAAGAACGATAAATACTGCTATTCCAATCATCAACGGTCCCCATTCGTGAATAAAGTCTTTCATTTTTCTTTTCTCCTTTTTAATAAAAATTGTTACGTTGTTACTTTTGTTTTGTTGTATCTGTTAGCGTAATCGCATTATATACCCTGTTTTTATCAAACCTTAGGTTTTATAAAAATTTTTCACTAACAAAATCTTTTTTTTAGGAAATCCAATGTTTTTTCGTCATGAAAGTTCTCTCCTTCCATAATTCGTATAGCTTCTTTTGACGGAAAACCTCTTCTATATGAACGATCTGTCGTAAGTGCTTCAAAGCTATCTATAGTTCTTAACATTTCTGCATAATGCATTATTTTTTTATTATCATAGTTCTCAACAAAAGATAGACATGGAGGATTTATACCGTGATGATACAGTGCAATACGACATATACCCTCATATACACCTAACTCTCTTAATACCTGATAACTAATGTACGGATGCAAGTCTATAATATTTTTCTCGACTTGAGATAAGGTGCCTTTCTTATCCAGTATTTTTGTGCTTATATAGATTTTTCCTATGTCGTGTACGAAGGCTGCCTTCGACAATGTTGAGTCATTATGCTCAAAAAAGTTTTCTGCATCTCTACTAATCTCTCTTACTCTATAAGAGTGATTAAAGGATACGGCATCTAGTAATTGCAATGTTGCAAATACGCCTTCTGAATATGGACCATAGTCTTCTAAATCATATGATTTTGCCATAAATTTCTCTCTTTCTTTTTTAGGTAAAAAGTGATGTGATTACAAATAATACAACTACTATTACTATGATTTTTATTATCTGCGTGATATTTTCCTTATCGTATTCTGCCTTTTTAACTTCATATTTTGCTTTTACATCATCATAGTAGCCATCATGGTTTGGATCATATGTACTCATATGGAAATCATCTGGCGTATTGTTTTTTGCTTTTTTCTTTTTTTCGCCTTCTTCTTTCAAAGCACGTTTGTTTTCGTACATTGAAGCATCTGCATCTTCAATCAGGTCATTTATTGTCTTTATGCCATCTCCAAAGGCGACACCGACTGCCGCTACCATGTCAAAACTGTTTTCCTGCGTTTGTGCATATTCCTCCAGTAATGCTTTGAACTGTTCTATTTTATCCTCTGCGATAACAGGTCCTATTCCATCTGCAAATACCAAGAACTCGTCACCACCATTACGATATACGTTAGGTCCAAAGACTTCCGTAAGGCTGTCTGCTATGCCTTTGAGATAGATATTTCCAAAAGCATGTCCCATGGTATCATTTGCTGTTTTTAAGTTGTTAGCATCTATTGAAAAGACTGCTAAATCCTTACGTGACATATTTTCCTTGTCTTTTTTTAAGGCTTGTCTGTTTTTTAGCCCCGTCAGTTCGTCGTAAAAGGCTATTTTTTGCAATTCTTCATTTTCTTCTTGTAGAATCGCAGCATCTTCTGACTTTTCTTCCGGACTATCCGTTTTGGGATCCTGTGCTTCCTTCGGATTACTTTCAGTTTCCTTTTTTTCTTCTTTGTCCTGTTTGCGTTGTGGTTTATCTGTATTTTTTACTTCTATTGGAACCGATAAATCTTCGTTTGGTTCTATTGTTCTAACCAAGTCTTTTCTTCGTCTTGGTTTTGTTGTTTCCTGCGTAACCGCTTCTGGTTGCTTAGTGCAGCAATACGGACAGTAAACGGTATTCATCTCAATTTCGTTCCCGCAATTTTGACATATTCTACGTCTCATCGTATCTTCCCCCTTAATTATTTCTTTCTATTTTCATCGGAAACACGCATAAGCCCTCTTCCGTCAACGGAGATATAGCCTTTTGTAATGTTGTCCGGCAATTTTAGAATGATATAGCCATTTTTTGTTGTTGTGTATGTATTGATGGTTGCAGTCGCTACCGAATAATAAAATTTTGTATCAGCCTTTATTTTTCCTTCTGAGTACATAGTTCCTCTCATTAACTCAATATCTACATCTTTTCCCTTTTCCAATCCGTCAATCGTTCCTGCTTCTGATAGCATCTCTCCTATATTCTTATTTCCGTTTATGGATAGAATGGTTACAGCCTTAGCATCTGATAGATTTGCATATGATTTATCGTACACATTTGAGTTGACTACAATGCGATTTGGAGAGAATGTATATGTTCCCTTTGAAGATTTCTTTATGCCACTAATTCCTATTGTGTCTTCTGTTGCTCTAAACCTTTCCACTTCAAACTCTGCCGGTATTTCACTTTTACAGACATATATTAGATAGTCGTCTTTATATAGCGTTGGTATGTACTTATTACCATCTACTGAGTAGATCATACGTGTTGTGTCAGAACTTGTTACGGTATTGGAAAACGTTTGATTTTCTGTATTTGTCTGATATACCTTATTATCAGATCCAAGAATATAAACGCCTTCTCCTCCAACTACATCCTTTAATGACAGTGTTTTGTACAAGCTATCATCTTTTTCTATTACCTCATCTAGTGATCCACAGCCTCCTGTTAATAGAGCTATTACTAATAGGATTGAGATAAAAACTCTTTTTTTCTTTCTATACTTCATATTTTTTCTCCTATTACCATTGAGATAACTTCTACCGCCTCGTCGATATACCGCCACGTTTTTTGATATGTCATGTTATTTTTTTCAGCGATTTGCTCAATTCCTAAAGTTTCATCCTGTATATATGCTTCACTTATTAGCTTGTAATAAAGGTTTCCGTTCTCCGGATATTTTTTTAAGATTTCAAACGCCATTTCAAGTTCTTTTATCAAACTCGCTTCATCTTCAACATGTAACGACTGCCTACTTAATTCCTCTATCCGATACTCTCCACTTATCTCGTAGTGTAAAAGTGCTTTCTTATATATCTTTAATAACTGTTTTACTTCTTTTTGCTTTTTTGTATCTTTCATCGCATTTTCCTTTTTAACCACCCAATATGCTCAAGCCAGATAGCAATAGATCGAAATCCTCATCCTCTTTCGTTTTTGGTGCTACTGCTACTTCTTTTACATCTTCAACTTCTGGTTCTCCTACTGCTTCTTGCTTAACTTCTTCATCTATTTCCTTAACCTGCTCTAATTCTTTTGAATAATCATGCTCTTTTTGGTTGTCCTGTGTTACAACATCTGCTTCTGTTTCTTGTATGATTGTTTGTACTTTTGGTTGCACTCTTTTGTGTCTTACCACAACACGTTTATCCGTGGGTTTTTCTGTGTCTTGGCTGATTGCAATATCATAAAAGACATCAACCAGCTCAGTCGTCATACTCTTGCCAAGAGAAGAAAAGTAATCATAAACAACACGTTCCCTTTCATCTTCTAAGTGAAAGGTAAAGTTTTTTCTTTTAACCAACGGCATGTGCCTCCCTTACTCTTGCCAACTTTTCATATCCTTGTGCATTAGCACAAATGTCATCAATATAACGAGCCATACCAAATTGTGCTGACTCTTCTAGGTATGGCTGTAATAAACATGTACCACCACCGGAGAAGATTGTAGGAGCAATACGAAAGTCCGATACTTTAGAATGCAGCTGATTAACTATAAGTTTCGCCCATTCCTCTGTTTCCTTCTCAATTCGTGCAACGATTTCTTGTGGAAGAACTGTTTTCTTTTTCATCAATACCTGTTCGATGATGTCACTATCTAAGGTATATCCATAGTCATTGATTACATCATCAATAATCTTTTCACGAAGGATTGAAATTCCCAACTCCTTCGATACAACTGTTTGCTTCTCTGGTGAACCATTCTTCAACACAAGCAAATCGACTGTGCCATCTCCTATATCCACGCAATATACCGTTTTATATTCTTTAATTACGTCCATGGAATAGTTGATTGCCGCAGCGTAGTTCTGTGGATTGGTATAGGTTTTTGCAATGTGAAACGAAAACTTTTTATCGTTGTATTCAAAGTCAACTCCGTTCCTGGCATTTTGCATGAAATAATTTCTGAATTTCTCCCCAGTCTTTTCTAAATGAGCCGGTGGTAATCCGACGGAAAGAATAATATCTTTCCCATAAAGCCGGATATTTCTTGCCTCTGCTTCTTTGGCAATGGCAAACAAAGTTAAGATAAAACAGTCTTCATCTGTTGTTTTGTCAATCTTATATGGCATTTTTATGTCCGATAGAATGTAATAATTGTCCTTGTACTTGATAACATCACTGCCATATAACAATGATGGCTTTACTGACTGTCTCGTAAAGCCACATGGAAAAATGGTATTTGCCGTTTTCATGTTTCCATTTCCATGATCTATTCCCATGATTATTTTCTCTGACATCTTCTCTCTCCTCTCAAGTTTTTTGAAATTATATACCTCGATTTTTGTAAACCTTAGGTTTTTGCAAAGATTTTCATCAAAATTTTTAAAATTTTATATATTTTTTCATTCATCTCATTCATAGCAAATAAAAATACCCCTGTGGCATCGTATTTCATGCCATAGAGGTATTTTTATTATTTTGACGCATATTTTACTGCACATTGGCTAAAATGTCTTATTTTGCCAATTACGGCTCTGTGTTATTTTGTATTACTTTGTATTACTATATGCTATATTGTAAAATTCTTCTTCGCTTGCAACATATTACTTTATCATACATTGTATTCATTTATATCATTTTGTGTTGCTTTATATTACATTGTAATTTAAAATACTATAGGCTTTTATGCTATTTTGTATTACATTGTATTATAGTGTACTACAAGATAATATTTTGTATCTTTTTATGATACATTGTACCATAATATATTATATTGCAATATATTATGTTATTTTATATTGCTTTTTAATACATTATAATATATACTCATACTATGAAATACATAGTGTTACAAAGAATCATCTTGTAACACATACTATTTTTTTGTATTACATCATATCACTTTATATTACTATGTATTACATTATAATGTTACATAACGTATTATTTTGTATGATGCCGTGTTATTTTGTAACATTTCATAACACTTTGTATTACAGATAATCACAACATATTATTTTGTATTACAACAAACTACTATGTCATACTTAATATTACAACATATCACAACATAACATTTTGTATTATTAAAAATGAGAAAGTATTATTTTGTATTCCTACAAATTATAAAGTATTATAAAATAATATATTATATTACAATGTATTAGAAATTACTTCTTTGCAACACAAAGTAATACTTAGTAATACTTTGTATATCAAAAACATATAATATACTACTTTGTATCATTTCATAATACTTTAGAGTATCAAATGTGACAAACTCATATGTTGTACGACTTGGTAACACACAACATCAAATACTACAATGTAACATAATGTAATACAATTATGGAAAGAAAGAAGGGAACATCATGGGAAAAATCATTGCCTTAACAAATCAAAAGGGAGGCGTAGGTAAGACAAGTACAACATTAGGTCTTGCCGGTGCATTGAGAAAACTAGGAAGGAGCGTTCTTACAGTAGATTGTGATCCGCAGTGTAATACTTCAAAGTCGTTTGGAATTAGAGATACACACGGATTAGCCACCATTGGCGATATTTATGATGAGAACGCAGGCGTAGGAGAATGCATCTACGAAACAGAACGTGGAGACATTCTTCCAAATGACAAAGAATTGCGAGATAAGGAAGCAGCATACGCAGTCGTTCCTATAAACGTTTACATCCTTAAAAAAGCACTTGATGAAGTTAAAGAGTATTATGACTATATCATCATTGATACACCGCCTAATGCCGGATTCTACATGACAAGTGCTATTATTGCTTCTGATGGCGTTATCATTCCACTAGAAGCTGAAATCTTCTCTATTGACGGTTTAGGAGCAATGCTTGAGTATATTGAAAGAGCAAAATACTTTAATCCATCTTGTCAAATCTACGGAGCATTATTAAATGGTGTTGATAGACGTTTCAGCCAACACATTGAAATTCAAAATCAGTTACATAGTGAGGGCGAAAAAGTAGGATTACACGTATTTGACAGCGAGATCAGAACATGCCAAGACATTAGCAATGCTCAAGGAAAAAATGAGGATCTATTTGATAATAAAAAATATAGATATAGCAATGCAGTAGCAGATTACATGGCAGTAGCAGAAGAGTTGGAGGGAATGATTCATGAAAGAGAATAGCAGTAGTAGTTCATTATTTGACGCATTAAAACAATCTGAGGTAACCACGGCAGTTAATAAGCCAAAACCAAAAAACATTGTTCCAAAAACATTTCCTAATGCAGCACATACTGAGGAAAAGAAAGAGGAACCTTCTAAGAAAGAGGTTGTAAAAGAGCAGGAAGTAAAATCAATACCTAGCACAACAACCAGTGTTAAAAACGAGGAAAAGAAAAAAAGAACAAGTCAGCCAAAAGAAACAGAAGTAATTACCGGAAGCATCAAGTCTATTCGTAAGTCTGTTATTTTATATCCAGAAATTTACGAAGCACTTAGCAAAGAGGCAGAAGAAACAGATCGAAAGGTAAATTATCTGATTAACAAAATCTTAATGGAACATTATGGATTAAATATTAAATAACAAAAATAAGGGGGTGCAAGCACTCCCTTATTTTTTATATTCACCTTTCTTATAAGCCAAAGCAAAGTCATCAATACCTTTATATTCGGGATTCCATGTTTTCCTAACATATTTTAATCCCAATGCTTCAACCATTCTCTTTAATTTTTCAACAGCCCTTTTCACATTATCTTTATCCAGATAATCCATATCCATACAATCATATATGGTATCAATATCTATACCGGAATTGATAATGTCTCTTAATGCTCGTTCCAAAGAGCCTACATTATTAACCCCTAAGACGGCTACCAACGGCTGTCCGGTCAGTTCATGTGTAATATCAGCCTTTAATGGTCCTTCTGTCACCCATAAGGTTCTTGACTTAAAAACTGGCATCATCTGTTCTAACCGTAAATCATAAATGAAGTCGGCTGCAAAATGACAATCTGCCGGCATTTTACCACCATATTCTTTCCCTGGTGTAGAAAGAGTTATATATTTTGCCGGGCTAACCATTTCGATGCTCCCATCTTTATTTTTTCTTTGATAGGGTACAAGTTCACTATTATCATAGCGAATTTGAAATCCTTGAATGCGACCGTGGATGTCACGATCTGGTATAAGAATACCAGACTTGTTCCACATGAAAGTCCATTCTCCTTTATCCATGAAAAATCCTGGCAATCCCTTTAAATTTATACCAGAATTTATCATCTTTCTTGCGAGTGCCTTGCAGTCTTCATCATTTGTAAGAGTGCTTCTATAGCCTCTTGCTCTGATAAAATCTTCTGACAAGCCTCGTTCTATAAGATCTTCTTTATGTTTTTTTCTAAGAGACATGAAATGTAACATTTTCTCATAGCAATAATCACGGTATTCAACTGGAAGAATAGGTTCTTCCTTAATAGTTGTTTCGATTACTTTTTTGTAATCAAAATCCTTACGAGGTGAACCATTTCCTTCCAATTCCTGCATAATCTCTTTGTAAACACCACTCAGAGAAGAATAGCCCTTACAAGCTGCATAAAATTTTAGAATACCACCACCACCACAATGCCAACAGTTATATCCCGGCATATAAGCAGTGTTTTTTACATTGCATTTCTTCCCTTTGCCATTACAAATAGGACACTTTATGTCCTTTGATTTTCCCTTTGGTACAGACTCCTGAATGCCAAGAAGTCCAAATATATCATTGAAGTCAAAAGGAAAATATCCTTTTGGCAAGTCGTTTTTTAATTTTGGCATAATAGCCTCCTTTCTAACTTAAAGAAAAGGGCTGTATGCCCCTTTCTTTATGCGATTAGTTTTGCGTAACTTGTATGACGCTTGCATTCGTCGTACAAGTTGCTATCACTCGCAATAACCTTTTTTATTGCTAAATAATCCGCAGAATTTTCATCTGCATACATACCTAGTGTTAAAAGGTTACGCTTTTTAGCCTCATAAACCTCTCTAACAGTTTTTCCTTTATACCTCTCATTCGTTAATGGAGTTTCAAGAGCATCCTCAAGAGATATACTCTCAAAGAGTTCTGTCTGCTCCACCAATTCCACTGGTGCCTGTTCAGATACTGGATCGGTTGGTTCAGTCACAGGCTCAGGGATTGTTTCAGTCGTTGTTAATGGAATATCAATAAATCCCCCCTTAATCGGAGTAGAATGCTTGATTTCCGACTGTAACTGCTGTAACGGATTGATTATTGTGTTTTCTGGAACTTGTTCCTTAACACTTTCTAATTTATCTTTATCCTCCTGTGCCTTAATTTGTTCCTTAGTAGGTGCAATAGAAGAGTTTACCGTAATTTCTCCTCTTGTTTCCTTTGCATCCCTTACTTCGTCATACGAGGAAATGGATGTCTCAGAGCCAATGCCAAGCATTGCCAACGCGCGTCCTACTGCGGATGTTTCGCAATTTTCGATATAGGATGTTGCATTAATAGAAGATGATCCTTCCACTTCACAAGCTATTCCTGTAGAAAGGATTCTTCCTTCTTCATCAAAAATTGTCGCCTGCATAATACACTCGCCATTTGACAATTTTAGGATTTTTGTTTGAATACTACCCGAAGGTAATAACTGTCGAAACCCTTTCACTCTTTGCGATACCGTAACATATCGCTTTCCATCTTCCATCTCAATGCTATTGAGATTTTTAGAGATATTTTCTATGTTTTTATATTCAATCACGATTTTTCCTTCTCTGCCCCAATCGGGCAGTACAGTTGGTCGCTAGGACACTGTGCAGCCCGTAGGCAGATTTTACTTTCTAGTTTTAACCTTCAATCACGAATGTGCCAACATGGGTGATTTTTTCATTTTCTTTTCCTCCAAAAATACACAAAAAGGGCATTGTACTATATATACAATACCCTCTTCGCTGTTCTTGAATTTCTAATGTTTCTAGTTGAATGGCAGTTCTTCATCAATGCCATCTGGAATGTTCATAAAGCCATCCCCTGCATTGCTTGGAGCCGGAGCCGGTGCTGCATTACCACCTGTATTATTCTGCTGTGCTGATTTGCTTTCGCAGAACTCAATAGAGTTGGCAATAATCTGATCTGCATAAACCATATTACCGTTTTTATCGGTATAATTGTTATTATGCATTTCAGCTTCAATTAGCACCTTAGTACCTTTCTGGAGATATTTTTCTGTAAATTCTCCAAGTTTTCCTAGGGCAGTGATCTGGAAAAAGTCGGCAGATGCCTCTCCATCGTTTTTGAAACGTTTATCTACAGCAATTCTAAATCTAGCAACTGCTGTATTATTTGCTCCACCATATCTTACCTCAGGATCCGCACATAAGCGTCCCATAAAAATTAATCTGTTCATATTTGCCTCCTTTCCTTTTTTTCAACCCTGTTTGAAATATGAACTTAAAAAAACAAGATTGGTAAAAAATAAATGAAATTTTTTCAAGAGAGAAGGAGTGCATTTCAATCCACCTAAGGATTTTTGAACGCAAAAAAAGTGCCAAGACAAAATCTTGACACTCTTAATTTCCTTCAACTCTAAATACAATATAAGTATAATATATCCGGTTATTCTTTGCAATAGCAATCTTTTGAAATGTGGTTAAAATACATAAATATATTTATTAGATATTCAACAACCTTAATTTCCTTTTATTTAGGGAGAAAAAAAGTCAGTAAAATCAAGGGTTTGAGGGCTGTTGGTATGGAAAAAAGTACGGAAGTAATGGAAAAAAATACGGAAGTAATGGAAAAAAGTACGGAAGTAATGGAAAATAATACGAAGACCTATGGAAAAAAATACGGAAGTAATGGAAAAAAGTACGATGTGGTATGGAAAAAAATACGCATGTGTTATGAACTGTGAAAATGTGTCGTAAAATTTTCCATAGCTAAAAAAAATAGCATGACCTTTCGGGATCTGGAGACAATTATAGAACAAAAAAGTAGTCATTGGGAAGAAAAATAAAAAAATTATAACGGAAAAGAAAAAAAACCAGCAGAAATTATACTTCAACCTATGGAAAAATTTACGATGAACATGTGGCATAGATAATTTGCTAAAAATAAGCGTAAAATTTTCCATAACTACCGACCAGAAGAGGCAAAATTTTCAATAAAAGAGCAATAACCTATGGAAAAAAATACGATTGGTTTGATAGGATATAATATGTGCGTATAATTTTCCATACCAATTATGATGAAGTCTTGATTTTATATGATGTGTGGAAAAAAATACGACCCAAAAAGTAATCGTCAAATTTTCCATACCACCAGAATATACGATAAACACGCAATTTCTATAAATGTTTCGTCAAATTTTCCATATCAAATCGTTCAAAATCGTCAAATTTTCCATAACATCATTGTGTTATGGAAAAATGTATGATACATTAAATAAAAGTAACTTTTGAGAAAAAACAATCGTCAAATTTTCCATGGCAGAGAAAAGGGGATATAAAGGTGCAGGATAAATATACAGAGGATGGTATTACATTAAAACAAAGTAATGCTTTAATAAATGCCAAATACAAGTCAAATCTATTTTCACAGCAAATTGCTCAACTTGCCATGAGAAGAATAAAGAGTGAAAGTCAATCTCCAAACTCACCACTTGTAGCTAATCTTTATCCTGGCGAAATTTTAGAACTATATGGCGATAATAAGAAATCAAACTTAGCTAAGGAATTAAAACGTGCAGCAACACAGTTGGTTGGTACAGTCGTTGTTCTTGAGGATAATAAAGGCAATTTTAAAGTTTTTTCCATGGTGACTAATTGTACATATAAGGATGGAATATTTAGGATTGTATTTAACGAAGAAATGAGAATGAATTTCCTAGCAATTTCTACACCATATACAAAGCTGAATATGATTTCCATGTCATTGCTCACTAATTATTCATCTTTTCGTATATACATGCTTCTAAAAGAAGAAATGTATAAGAGTAATGAGAATGTAAATGGTGGGGCAGTAGAAAAAACATTTAACCTATCAGAATTTAGGTTTATGACAGGTCTTGCTAATATCAACGAGGTGAAAGTACAAAATGAGATTGAAAAGAGTAAGAACAAGGTTGATTGGGATTATATTTACGATAAGGTAGTTATAGAGAAAAAATATAAGACATGGGGAGATATGGAGAGATACTTCCTAAGAACTGCTAGTGAAGAAATTGAACAAAAGACAGAAATAAGATTTGAGTATGAACCAATTTATGGTAAGAAGAATAAAGTAGTTGCAATTCATTTTACAATTTATCCGAATGTGCCGACTGCCGTGTATGATGAAGAAGTCCAGAAGAGACAAGCTATTATCGAAAGAGGTAAGAGTGAGTTGTATCGACAATTTGATATTACAGATGTTATGCATGAAAAGTTAGTAGAAAACTACTTGGGGCATAATACACTGCAAAAAGAAGACTTAGAATTATTATTATCTCGGGCACATGGTGATGATGACAAGGTAATAGAAGCTATAGAAGAGGCAGATAAGCAGCCACACATATATAATTATATGGGATGGATAATAGACTATATCGAAGGCAATTTTAGTGATCCGATAGAAGTAGTATCTGGAAGTAGCGAAAAAGCGGAAAAGATAAAAGAGTTGAAAGAGGAAGTAGAAAAAAATATGCCATCTATTCAACAGTCTGCTTGGGAAAAGACAAAGAGTAAAGAAGATTTCAGTGAGTTTATAGAAAGTCTCGGCATTCCGGTGGAACAGTTTGAAGAACTGTATGATGATGTTAGTGAAAGAATAGATTTATATATTCAATGGAAAAAAACAAAGTAAAAGAAAGCCCCATCCCTTATGTAAGAGATGAGGCTTTTCTTTTAGAATTTAGCGTACTTTAGAATTTCATCACACATGTTGATACCGAGATTATTCATATCAGCAATGTCAATAAAGCCATCGCCATAGATACTTTTCAGTACCTCTTTGTCTGAATCAATCGCTGCATTTAAAACGGTGATGTGTTTTCTAGTAGCTTGTTCTTTTAATTCTCTTAGATCAGTATGCGCTACCGAGCCATAGTATTGCTCAATACCATCATATGGTTGACCGTCGGAGATTATAATTAAAATTTTGACTTCTGCCTTAACGGCATTAAGTCTTTCGATAGCGTACTCTAAAGCAAAACCGTCGATATTACAATTCCTAGCATCCATACGCATAACTCTTGCGTAGTCTGCTTCATCGACTTTGCCAAACTGCTTGTAAGAGAAGAACTCTACATCATTGGCATATCCTGTATGCCCCATGACTTCACAATCAAAGTTCATGAGTTCACAAAATCTCATAATTGTAAGATTTGCAAATCTTGAATATCTGAGTTTTCCTCCAGAATACATAGAACCGCTTTCGTCCTGTAAAACAAAGACTGCGGCTTTTTGCTTTGTACTAGGAAGATGCTTCTTTGCCATGTATGCTTTATCAAAACGCACATATGATGATGGATGCATTCTGTTTCCATCATATCTTCCTTTTTGCAGATACTCCTTTGTACTATTCTTTACAAGCTGTCTATAACGATTGCTCGCTATAATTGCCTGCTCGTCCGTAAGAGGTCTGATTTCTTCGTAGAGTTCGATCTCTTCATCTGATGGAGCTTCTGTCTGACGATAAATTGTAAGATGTCTTCCTCTATGTAGGGCGTTATGGTCTACACCATCATTAAATGCGACTAGCCCTTCGACATCTTCTTCTTCACGTTCTTCTTTTTCTACTTCTTGACCGTATTCAATTTCGGTCTTTGACAGCTCTTTTCGTATTTTTTCAATACTAGACGATATTTCTTCATCATCATCTTCCTCAATAGTTCCGTCATCATTCATATAAAACTGCTCTGTTTCGGTATTTTTATATTGTGATGTAGCCTCAAGTTGTGGTATTTCTTCGTCGCCATCACCTTCGGTGGAAGTGTCATTATCTTTCTCGTCGCCATCTTCTGAGTTGTTTTCAGTACCAGATGAATTTTCTTCCGTTTCTTCGGCATCTTGTTCTTCGGATGAACTATTAGTGGAAGAAGAGGAGCCAGTCGTTTTATGACTAGATGATGAAGTAGGTTGTGCCATCTGAGAACCACTAGATTGTTGTTCTTCTTGCTCCATACCCATTTGTTGCATCATGTTCTCCATTTCTTCATCAATATCATCTGCATATTGACGGATATATTCTTTGATATATCCCCATAAAGATGCAACAACTTCGTTGATGAAGTAGTAGTGTTCTTCACTACTATAAAATTGTTGTATTTCCTCAATAAAAGGAAATACTCTTACGACTGCCTGTACACGTTCATCAGATGCTTGTGATTTATAGCATTTTAGATGTCCTGTTTTGGAAAATGTAAGCAGCAGTCCAAGAATTGTTCTGAATTTGTCCGCTTCACATTCTTCTTTTTCTAACAACTCTTCAAAAGTAGGAGATTGCTCAAAAAAGAGTTTTCTTTTGTACCGAAGAGGAGCAGACTGCTTTGTTGTATGGTTTTCAATGAAAACCTGTTCGATATATCCATCTTCTAAGATATTCCAGAGGTCGTGATAGATTTTTAAAAATGCAGCTAAAAATCTATCATCTTCGTCAAAGAAAGCTGAAAAATCTGTAATTGGATATTCCTCAGTTTCTGGAAAAAACAGCCTGTCCTCTAATTTTTCTTTAACAATGGTAAAATATGGATCGTCTGTATATAAACCGTGTGCTATTTCATGGGTAAGGGAACCAAGTATTGCAAGTTCTCTTTCTTCTCGATCCTGTATTTTTTCAAAAATAGGAGAGTTTGCATTGCAAACAATTTGTTTCTTTGGAAAACAAATGTATGCCGTATCGTTTTGATTCCACCTTATGAAAACTCTAAACTTTCCTTTTTTGAGTGTATATTGTTTCAAAAGATTGTCTACGTATCTCTGACAATACTTCCTGAAAATCAAGGATGTGAAATAGTGTTCATCATCCATTTTTCGTGATGCCTCATTCTTTTTGTTTTGCATCCAATATGTTCTTTGTGCCATAAGGTCTCCTTTCTAATAAAAAAGTCCGTCTCCCCATAAGGAGAGAGGACTTTTATGTTTCTGAGATTAGAGTTCTACGTCAAATGCAGGCATAGACTCTATCATCTCGTAGATCTCATCCTTGTACTGCTCAACATTAGTAGCAGAGTTTACAAAACTTTCTGCCGCTTGAATAATGTCTTCGTCAAGGATAATGTTTTCTACCCAGCCTTCTATTTCGCGATAACCGCAAACACCATCGAAACATCTTTTTGATTTCAGGAATGTTTCGACTTTATGCTGTGTTTCAATAATTGCCTTTAATACTTCATCATCGGCAAAGCCTGTCGTCTTCTTCAAACGACTTAAAACTTCCTCATCTGATGGTAAATCTACGCAATATCTTTCCGCACTAACACGGGATAAAACCGACTGGTCTATCTCGTTTGCAGATACTGTCTCCACGTTAGTTGTGAAGATGATTATGCTATCTGGGTGTCTTTTTACGATTTGCCCGGTAGGTAATACCAAGTCACCACCTTCCAAGAAGGAGTTGATAGCAGTAAGTACACCAGAGTCTCTTACGTTTGCAATTTCATCAATTACAACCACAGACTTTGTTGTACCACCCTTAATGAGAGGAGTTGGTTCATAAATGAACTCTTTCTCATTCTTGGTATTTCTTACCATCTCAAATGATATTTCTTTTTGCTTCTCAAATAAAAATGTCATAACCTCTTCTTCCGACATTCCTGCAGGCATTTCTTCTCCTGTTAATCTGCGATAGGAGTCCTCAGGAGAGAACATTACCTCGTCAGGTGTTGGTAAATCTGCACTTTCCCAAAATTCTTCGGGAGACATATCTGCCACACCATCCGTTGCAGGAAGTACGGTTCCAACAGCACCAAAGAAATCGGTATCTGGACCGAAGTTCATGTGGTACAGTGGTAATCCGAGGGCTGCTGAGATAGCTTTTCCTTTTAAAGTTTTACCGCCACCAGGAGGTCCTTGTAAAAGGAAATTTCTGTGAGGTTTCTTCATTTTCGAACTCTCTACAATATGCCGAAGCATTTTTGTATCGAGCCGATCTGGTTCATAATATTCCGGTAAATCGTAAACCAAACTTTTTTGTTCTGTCGGTACATCTGCACCGAAATCCTTATAGACTTCCAAAAATTCCTTTCTTGTGAGGATTTTTGGAACCTTTTTACTTACGGATTTTTGAACAAAACCATTTTCTGTGAATACTTCAAAGTCTTTATTTCCGTAAGTAGTTACATAAGAAGTTGGTGGTATTACACCAACTTCTAACTCTGTTTGTGTAAAAGACTTGATTGTCTCAAGTTTTACATTCATAACTTCATCCTTCAATCTAAAATAGATGTTATCAGATAAAGTTGCGAGTGGTAATTCACAATCTTCATACCGGCAATCATTTGTACCAAACCCTAATTTTTTTAGGGTTTGGTAACAATTTAGAGATTCTTGATCTTCTAAGAAAAACGGCAGCAATGTCTGCAAAACTCCTGCCGATAAATGAGAAATCTTTGAACATGTCTTTGTTTTCGGATTATATTCTCCGGCTTTTATTGAGATGTATGCTCTGCCTTTACTAGCAATGCAAATTTCAATAACATCTTCTCCGTTTTCATCTTTTTTTGTACGTTCACAATAGGATTTTTTTCTATCGTAAACAACTTTGCATTTTTCTTCCTTATATCCAGATATATTTTGTCCCGGAATTTGTATGAATGAAAGCAATGCACGTACTAAACCAACGCCAATCGTAGCATTGGCTGATTTCCCGCCGGCAGAATAGACAGATCCCATATTTTGGATCACTTTTTTCTCCCAGGTGTTACCGAAGTTATCTATAATAGGATTTTGATGATACCCCATTATATCAGATAACAGTTTCATTGTATTTTTACTTGCCATAATAGGCCTCCTTCTCCAACACTAATGTAGTTGGCAACAATTATTTTTCATAAAAAAAGAGCCTTATGACAAAACGTTCGACCTAAAAAGGCTTTTAAACGCAAAAATTCCGAAAGGCTTTTTGCCTTTCGGAACTCTTTGTCATAAAACTCAATTACTATTTTATTATAGCATATATACCTCTTTTTGCAACAAAAAAACACCCAGAGAAATAATATCCCTGAGTGCTTTTGGTTTCTTCTTCGATTAGGCTAAAGTCCAATCTTTTGTTTCTGCTGAGTAATAATATACATTATCACTCAGTTGATCTTTTTCGGCAACTTGTGTGCTATTTACCATTCGTACCGTTTCAGAGAACATATTCAGTGAGCCTTCGTTGATACTCACGGCAATAACTTCATGGATCGAAGATGGCAAGATATAAAGATCTGTGCCAAGCATTCCAGAAATTCGTTCCAATGTGTCATCATAAAAAATGGTTGATGCACCGTTATCCAATTGCATATTAGTGATAACATACATTGATCCCATCTTGTTTATACAGGATGGCAGCAATCTTTTAGAGTTTTTTTTCGCAAGTTCATGAAGTTCTTCGACTGTTATATCCCATAGCTTCAAATGTTCGTTACTGACTGTAATTGTCGCAATACCTCTATCATTTTTTTTGAGTAATACTTTGTAAATAAGAGATAAATCTTCCTTATTATTATGTGGCACCTGTGCTAAAAGCTGAGGATTTCTTTCAGTGTTTATGACGGTCATGATGATATTTGCTTTCACAAGCTCATATTTTGCCATCAATTCCTCTTCTAAGTTTACATTCTTCTCCAATAAAAATTTCTCAATGTTTTCAATGTTTGCCATAATGGGCCTCCTTCTCCAACACTACGCAGTTGGCAGCAAAAATTTTTTATAAAAAAAGAGCCATATGACAATCGTTCAACCTATAAAGGCTTTTAAACGCAAAAATACCGAGAATTTCTTCTCGGTACTTAATGTCATATAACTCAAATTAACTGTTTATAGTATATACTATTTACTATTTGTTGGCAATACAAAATACATGGAAGATATGGAAAAATGCGTGAGAAATGCTTGCAATAAAGCAAAAATATGATATTATTAATATAGAACATACGTTCTGCATATGAGGTAAGATATGGGTAAATTATATGATTTTGATGAAGAAAAATTAAACAACGAATTGTTAGAAAAGTTGGCAGCATACGAAGAAGTTATGCCATCACAAACTGAGATTGATAAAAGAGAAGAGGATTTGCTGTACAAGAAAGGGTTTGATAAAAGAGAAGATAAGGATTATTTGCAACGACTTAAAAGACTTATTTTTGATACTATTGGTTCCGTAAGCACTGCATATCAAGAATATCAACCGGGCAACTTATTTTCTATAAAGAGAATAAAAAAACTACTATGTGATTATGATGTTTCGTTATCTTTGTTGAACGACTATATCATGGAATGTGGTTGTGATGTGAAAGATGAAAAGATCCCAAAAATAGAAGAGTTGTTCCAGTCGGTTAATGAAGACTATGAAGAAATGTCTGAGAAAGAGTTAGAATTGGAAATAGAAAAATATATTATTATTGCCCCAAAATTATTTGAAATCGTATTCTATCACCTGGAAAATAAAACGCCACAGTGCGATAGCTTGCTGTACTATATTCTTCGTATAAGTCATATATCATATTATGCGATAATTGAGTTTTTGCAAAAAGAAAAAGCCTAAAGTGTTGTAAATACACTCTAGGCTTTCTTTTTTCTATGCAAACAATTTTAGCAATGACAAAAGTTCTTCCTTTGTCACTGTCTCATTGTCTACAACTCCAACTCGTTGTAGTAGTCTACCAAGCTGAGTAGAAGAGTAGCCATCTTCTTTTTGCAGGATAGCCAACTCTTTTTGAATGTTGATAGTCAACATTTCCTTTACCCCCTTAGGAAGACATTGAGCTTTTCCTTTTTTTACCATAAATTTCTCCTTATTGCTTCTGTGCAATTTGTTCTACTGCAAATGCGATTGCTTCATTAAAGTCACTATTTTTTTCTTTTTGTGACTCAATAGAAATTTCTTCCTCATATAATCTTCTTAGAAGATCTAAAGATGTTTCATTCGCTCTTGCAGACTTTACAACTGCTTTACGCTTTTCTTCTTCGATAGCCATTTCTTTGGCTACCTGTTGAAGTTCACGTACTGCATTTTGGCATCCAATAGGTTCTGACTCGTGCATATACACAAAATCGTTCTTACCATTGACTCTGATAGGAATGCTCCAACCCATTTTGATGGCCTTTTCCACGTCTGCAACTAACAATTCGATGTCCGACATCTCGACATTATACGTAGCAGCAGCGTATTTTATGATGGAGAAAATGAGTTGCTCATTCGCTCCGGTTTCTTTTTGTTTCTCTTGTTCTGGCTGAGAATTGTTTTTACACATTTTAGGAATAAATGCAGAAACCATAGAAAAAATTACCAAAACAAAAAATACTACAATAATAACTTTAGCCATAACGGGCCTCCTTCTCCAACACTTATGCAGTTGGCGGCAATAAATTTTTTCATAAAAAAGGAGCCTTATGACAAAATGCATTGTTCTAACCTATAAAGGCATCTAAACGCAAAAATACCGAGAATTTCTTCTCGGTACTCACTGTCATAAAACTCATATTAACTGTCTATAGTATAAGTTAAAAATTGTAATTTTGCAACAAAAAAAGACTGCACTAGGCAGTCTTTTTAAAAGGGTTGTTGTCAAGAACCAATTTCATAGCGTATTTTAATTTCTGAGAAAGCAGAGTAACACGCAAATCGGTATCTTTTGTATTTATTGCGGTTTCAATCGCACTTTTTTGACCGCATATGATACACATCTCTTTTGCTCTAGTAACGGCAGTATATAAAAGATTACGCTTTAGCATAATACCGTGACCGTCGTTAAGCGTAAGAATAACAACCTTGTACTCGGATCCTTGAGATTTATGAATAGACATTGCATAAGCAAGTTCCAAATCGTCAAGATGATCCTTTGTGTAATCATGAGTATTATTTTGGAAAATGACATTCACTTTTTCTTCGCCATCGTCCATTGTAATACTTTGTATTACACCGACATCTCCGTTGGATATGCCGTTATCGTTTTTCGTTTGCATTACAACATCGCCCTCACGAAAGATATTTCCCTTCCGTGTGACTTCTTTTTTCCCTCCATCTGCCGGATTTAGCAGCTGCTGTAAAGATTTATTTAATTTACAGACAGAGGAGGCAGTTTCTTTAAAATGGTGAGGGGATAGTAGTGCGACATTTTCCCACCCATACTTTTGAATAGCACCCTTATATAGCCACAACATTCGACTACTTGACTCTTCAAAGGTACTACATTCGTAAAATAGGAAATCCTTTTTATTAAATTCTAAATTAGAATCTCCATTTCTTATTTTTTCAGCATTATCTATGATGCCGCTGCCTTCGGCCTGACGATAGATATGCAGAAGTTCTACGACTGGAACAACTCCGGATTTAATAATATCTCGTAGAACTGCTCCCGGTCCAACGCTAGGTAATTGGTCTATATCACCAACCCATGTTACGTTGCACCCAGTACTTACTGAGGATAAAAGTGCTTTAGCAATAAATATATCTGCCATAGACATCTCATCACAAAGCAACTGTTCTGTTTCGATTTCGTCTTGCACTTCATAGTCCTCTATTTCTCTGATTTGTAATCTGGAATGAATAGTAGAAGCTCCTTCACTGGTAAGTTCAGATAACCTTTGGCTTGCTCGTCCTGTTGGGGCAAGCAGGGTTATATCTTTTTTCTTACCGTATCTTTTTCTTATATCTACAATGCAACGAGACACCGTAGTTTTTCCACGCCCAGGACCTCCTGTGATAATAGAAAACCCGCTGTTTAGAGCAGAAGAAATAGCTTCTCTTTGAATTTTATCAAAAGATACACTATTTTCTTTTTCCCAATTATCAATTTTTTCTTCTACTTTCGCTATTTCCTCTGCTGGATGTGTCAGTAATCTAACAACATCCTTTGCAACATCTGTTTCTATTTCATATATACTTCCCCGGAAAATGAAATTGGCATACTCAATAATGGTATTACTTTTTTTCATTGCATCAAAGACGGAGAGCAGTTTTTCCATAGAAACTACAGTTTTGGTACGGTTTAGGACGGTAAGTGTTTTGCTTAAAGCAATCTCTTTACCCATCCCGATATGACCGTTTTGTTCGTTTGCCTTTAACACATATATTAAGCAGGCTTCAATTCGGTCGTTGCTATCAAGTGCAGAGTTCTGGCTGATAGCAATCTTGTCGGCAGTCGGAAATCCAATTCCCTTTACTTTTGTCAGAATAAATGGGTTTCTCTTTGTTTCGGATATTCCAACTTTTAAATCTTTTCCTACCTTTTGTGATAGGGTAGGAGAGATACCGTACTCCGCAAGAAAAGATAGAATTTCTCTTGTGTCTTTTATCATTGCAAAAGACTCAACAATTCTCTCTGCTCTCTTCTCAGTAATACCTTGAATACAGGTGAGATTTTCAACCTTATCTAACTTATCTAAGGCTTCATCTCTATAGAAAGCATAGATTTTCTCTGCGGTTTTCTTCCCACAGCCTTTTATAAGACCGCAGGATAGGAAGGATATGATACCTTTTCGTGTACGGTTTATTTCCTCGGTAGAACTTTCTACCTTGTACTGCATCCCATGACTTTTATCATTAACCCATGTACCTTGCAAGGTAATAGTGGCATCTGGAAATGCAGAGAGAAAATATCCGACTGCGGTAAATCTTTCCTTTTTTGTTAATGATTTTCCGTCATCACCATCTGATGAAAGAAAACGATATGAAGCAACGTTATAGCCACTTCCGTTATCTTCTAATGGTGTGCGTGGATAAATCATTTTTTCAAATTCCGCAACTATCATAAGAATTTTCCTTTCTGTAGCATCAGGTAGAGTAGATGTACCCTACCTGTGCTACATATTTTTTTGTAGTTATTATGCCGGAAGAACGACTCCCGACTGTTTCCACTTTCTTTTTTTTGCCGCTGCAAGTTGATTTTTTGCTAACGGCTTTCCGTCTTTCTTCACTGGAACGCCATCTTTATCATATTCATATAAAGTTTCAGAACATGATAAGGATCCTTTCGGAGTTCCATTGATGACGTATTTTTGTAAAGCGGCTTTATCAGCCACTTTTGTGATTTTTGACTTACTAAACGTTACCGAAGTGCTTGTACCTTTTTTGTACAAATCTGGATCGTTTAGTCTCATTGTCTCTAAGTCATAACTGTCTCTGCCACATTCCTGCTTGATGTCAATAAACAAGCGTTTATTTTCATCTACTTGATAAGATAAAGATGTAGCATTTTCTTTCTGACATACGTTAGCAAGAATAGCATAGGATGCCTTTTTTGCTTCCTTTAATTCTGCCAACGATGCTTCGAGGTCTTCGATTTCCTCATCAAGCTGTAGAAGTTCTTCGACTTCTTTTTGATAATCGGAACCAATCTCAATGGCTTCTGCTTCCTTGTCTTCGATGAGCGTGTCATATGCTTTACCATAGTAATTCATAAGAACGGAAGGGTTGTCTTCACGTTCATCAAATTCTTCATTGCCTACAATATAGCGTTCATAAAATTCACGCTCGGCATTCATAAGGTCTGCCTCTAATTGTAGGTCACGAACAATTTTGATTACGGCAATTTCGCTTGTTCTTAATCCCCACGCACAAATAATATACGCAAAATTTAAGTTCATGACGGCCATTTCATGCCTTACCTGGCATTCGTAATATGGAGGGCAGATGCCTTGTTGCCAGTAATTTTTTATGGCATCCATATTGCGAGTGGTAGTAGACTTGATTTCTACAACACCCACTTCGCCGTCCTCGACGCACAGACCATCTAAATTTACATGTGCAAATTTATAGGCTGGGTTTCCATGGATGAAGATACGTGTTTCATCACGCACTTCAATATTTTTCCCATTTTCTCTCGCCCAAAAGGCAAAATGAGAGCGGATAGCAGCTTCATAGATATGTCCGCAATCTAATGCGTCTGTGTTGCCGCCTTCGATTCTGGTTTTCGTACCCTTTTTTTCTGCAATAAGTTCAGTGCGTGAAGTCCAAGGGGAAATCCCCTCGACTATTGCTGAATCAGATGCACCAAGGGTAATTACACCCGGCTGGCCGCTTCGGGCTTTTTCCCATTTCTTCCAGTCATAGATCTGATTGCCTTCGTTATCCAAAACGGGTTTTCCCTTCGCATCTACCATAAGAAAATCATTAAAATCTCCTGTACATACAGGGTTAGCAGGTGCGTAAATAAAATTATTTGCCATAATAGGCCTCCTTTTCTCCAACACTAATGTAGTTGGCTACAATAAAATTTTGTATAAAAAAAGAGCCTTATGACAAAATGTATCGCTCTAACCTAAAAAGGCTTCTAAACGCAAAAATTCCGAAAGGCTTTTTGCCTCTCGGAACTCACTGTCATAAAACTCTATTACGATTTTATTATAGCATATATACCTTTTTTTGCAATAAAAAAACACCCAGAGAAATAATATCCCTGAGTGCTTTTAGTTTCTTTTAGATTAGACTGCTAAAGTCCAATCTTTTGTTGCTGCTGAGTAATAATAAACATTATCACTCAGTTGTTCTTCTTCTGATACTTGAGTGCCATTTACTTCTTTTACCATCTCTGCAAAAAACTCCGGTGTACCCATATCGGTACTTATGGCAATCACTTCATGGATTGAAGATGGCAGAACGTAAAGATCCGTATCAAGCTTTTCAGAAAGATCTTCCAATGCATTGTCGTAAAACATGGTTGTTGCACCGTTTATCATTTCTTTATTTGAAATGACATACATCTGCTGATTAGCCGGCATATCCTCTAACAATGCTTCCACAAATTCTTCCGGAAGTTCGTCTTTCGGGAGCATACCCATTAAGGCAGTATTCATTGACTGAACTGTCACAGGCAGTAGTTCCTGTGAGTTTTTCATTGCAATTTCATGGATTTCCTCACCTGTTACACCCCAAAACTGCAGATGTTCGTTTCGGATTGTGATAGTGGCTAAACCGCCATAAATGTTACCTAACATCACCTTGTAGATAAGGGATAAATCCTCCTTATCATAATGAGGCACTTGTGATAACAGTTCAGTGTTTCGCTCTGTATTTACAGCAACCATAATTACATGGTTACGTACAAAGTCAAAATCCGTAAATTTTTCTGCTATGCCGTCATATTCTGCCGGCGTTGCTTTTGCTGCTACATCAGCAATATTCTTCATCACGGTATCAATGCTTTGAGTCTCCAATGAATCGAAGAAACTCTCTAAATACAGCGTAGGAGCAATATTGCTATTTTTTTGTGCCACTTCAATCGCATGAAAAGTAATACCATTGTTTTTTGTAACATTGCGGCTTTCTATCGTTGCGTCCTTTAACTCATCTGGTAGATACGATACCAAATTTTCCTTCACAAATTCCTGAAAATCCTCAATGTTTTTAATGTTTGTCATAATAGACCTCCTTCTCCAACACTAATGTAGTTGGCAACAATAGGTTTTTGTATAAAAAAAGAGCCATATGACAAAATCGTTCAACCCAAAAGGCTTCTAAACGCAAAAATTCCGAAAGGCAAATGCCTTTCGGAACTCTTTGTCATATAACTCTTATTTACTTTTTTAGTATAATATACAAAATAGAGAAAAGCAAGCAAAAAGGTAATCTTTTTGCTTGCGTAGTTCTTATGCTCCGTACCTGCTGTATAGTTCCCAGTTAGAAGCGTTTCTTTTGTATATACGGATCAGAAAGCCCTTTATGGCTTTTTCTTTCACAAAAGAATTTGCGTGAGAGAGAGCATCTTTTTCTGAGACAAATGCGTCTGAACTGTCTACAATGATCTCACTTGTGCCATATTTGGAAATGACGTATTTCCATTCTTTTGTGAATGTCTCCATTTTATATACCATCCCTTCTTTTATTATTCTGGCAATTCTGCATAGCGGAAAGTGAATTCTCCTACGGTCCATGAGTTCAATTCATTTTCCGCTTCTGCGTCGGTATCGAATTCTCCGAAATAAAGGTTATCTTCGTTGCTGTAAATATACCAACAACGATTGTTTGGTACTTGGAGAATTTCATAGTTAGTTCTGTCGTAGAGATAGAACTGGTCTAATACGAACTCCCAAGTAGCGTTCTCTGCGATGTTGCAATCTTTCTTAGACTCAAAAAGATCGCAGATTTCTTTTACAAAGGCTTCATTCCCTAGAATCTCATTGATCCTTTTTTCAGAAATTCCTTTGTTTTCAAGATAAGTCTCCAGATCCTCTCTGCGATAGAGCCGTTCCTTTTTACGGTAGATCTCTTCTTCCTGTTCCGGACTCAAAAAGCCTACATGATTTGATGTATCTTTTCCAGACATCTCCCCCAATAAAAACCAGATGAGATTATTCCTGTTTTCTTCCGTATCGACAAACGTTCCTTCGTAAGGTTTGCAGAAACTCTTGTCTGGAATTGGTATATCATGGATGACTTTTGTTCCGTCTCTTTCTGCCTGCTTTGCGGCTTCAAGATCCGTCTCGAAAATACCGCTATCATCGAGTTTTTCGATGTGAAGTAGCGGTGTCGGAATATCTGCAAAGTCGAATTCATCATACCCTTTCGTTTTAAGACGAGCCATGATTTCATCGACATCTGTTGCAGAACCTTCTTGAATAAGAGCAATCAATTCGTAGATGTCATCATCCGGAACATCTGTAACCATGTCACAGAGTTTATCACAAGCGATTTTTGTTTGAGCAGCTAAGTCGATGGCTTCTTTTACTTTTTCTTCGATAAGATCTGTCGTTTCCGTAACGGAGCCGGCAATGGAATAAAATGGGAAACCATAAAAACACTCTCCCACTCGGTAGCAGTTCTCGAACCCTTCTGATTTTTTCTTGATCGTTAGAACTTTTCCACAAAAGGGTTTCATCGCAGGGGTAAAACAAACGTTGTCTACTGCGATAAATCCGCTATCGTCTACTCCATATTCTGTAGCCATGTCATCCCAATCGCGGATGAGAACCTTGTCGCCTATTTCGTAATGATCTTTTTTTACTTTCATATTAATTTCCTTTCTAAAAAAGAGGGCACCCAAAAATACTCTCATAAGTTCTACATGATTACTTTATCGAAATCTTTAAAGTCTCTTCTGATGAGGCGATCAAGAGTTTCTTCGGCAACCATAATTTTTGTTACGGGATAATTGTTTTCTTCCATCATCGGGATAACGTTATATAGACTCAGAAATAGATGATGAGCAGTACATGAATTGCCTACCATGATTTCAAAATCCTCATATATCGCATTTAATTCCTTTGTTGGAATTTTTGACTTGATGAAATTGTTGCAGATATTTTTGAAGCAATCCAGAGGATGTTCAATTTTAATATCTAATAATTTTTCAAGTCTTTTTGTTCCTTCTTGCAGAAGAGAAAAGCATTTAGCGATGTTTTCATTAAATTCTGCAATGCTGTTTCCGTTTAGGTGAGGTAATGACACCTTTTCACCTAATCTAATGTTCAACTTGCCATCATTTGCAATAATCATGGTATGCAAATTTACACCACATTCTGCGATGTCATTTGTCTCAAACATGATAGCAGGGATAGCATCGTTTAATGCTTTCTCTCCAACCCTTGCAGCATGATTGTTATAAGATGCCAACATGCTGTTTCGCATATTCGGGAACGTATATTTTGCAACAAGTCGCTCATTGGAGAACGAGCCGCCGACAAAATTATACGATCCGAAAATGGATGGAAGTCCAGTTGCAAGAGCCTCTAAGCATTCGTCGCTTCTAATGACAGAATACTTTGAGGAATGCATTACAAGGGCAAAACCGTCTCTATATAACAGTTTTGCTTCTTCTGAAAACAGTGGAAAGCCTTCATTCAAAATTTCCGGCTTGATTTCAACAGCAGTCGAGCGTTCAAATCCGGCTCTCTTTGAAAATGTACTGAATCCAATTTCTGGGATAGGGTAGCACATCATCTGATTGCCTCTTGGAGCAATAAGAAATGTATTTTTCCCGTTTAGACATTCTTCAATCGCCTCGTCGCTGCAATCATCCGGAATATTCAGTGTTTTTCTTACTGCATCCGGATAATACATACCACATCCTCCAGAGGTTGCAGTGGTTACCTGGCATTCGTTTATGATAACAGTTCGCCAGTCGTCGTTCTCACAGATATTAGTTACGTAATCTATGAGATCTTGTTCTTGTCCCTCACTGAAAGACACCTGATTGATACTAAGCATAATTGCCTCCTTCTCCCTTTCTTTTACTAGGCGGTTGACCTAAAGATTTTATTTTTTGCAAAAAATAAAATAAGAGCGACTGATTATGCTTGTGCTTTTCCTATCAAAAGGCTTCTGAACGCAAAAATACCGAGGTGGGTATAACCCATCTCGGTACTCAATAATCATATCACTCATATTTACTGTTTTATTATACATCATAATATATTTTAGTGCAATATCGAGAATATCGCTATTTTTCTAGCTTTCTTCCATTTCTTCTTCATCTTCCGGAAGAACGACTGCCGATACCCTTTCTATTGCAAGAACACTTCTAATGATAAACTCACCATCAACGAAGTTGTTTAGGTAATGTGATGTTGTATAAAAGGCAACGATATTTCCAACAGAATAATTGCGTTTGTTTTCTGGAACGCATATTTTATATACCTTATAATCCGTTGTCTGAATAATCATATAGGTAGATTTTGTAAGTAAGTCAAACCCTGTTTTTTGAATATCCATCAAGACACCCTCTATGCGAATAATCTTTTTTCTTGTTACTGCATAGTAGAGTTCCCAAGCGAGCATAAAACCAAAACCGGCAACTAAAAAAGCGAAGATAAAGAAACCGAAGGATTTGGTGGAAAAGGCAAAGAAAATAGATGCAATGCAACCACCACCAAATATTAGAATAATCTGTACCATTTTTGATATAACGCCGTTGTCTGCTTCACTAAAAGAAGCAATGCGAGGTTCGATAGTTAAAGATACCTTTACATAATTTACAAATGCTTTTACCAGTTCAATCATAGAAATACCGCCTTTTCTTTTTATTATATATGAGAAAAAGCGAAACCTTAGGTTTTATCAATAATTTAGGCAGAAAACTCCTTCCTCTGCGAAGCAGGTAGGGGATAAGTACCTCTTAGAAACTCCGATCTCTATAGTTCGGAGTAGTTCACGAAAGATAATCGACAGAATTTTCGTAAGCACACCATGTTTCACCATAAGAAGTAAGCGGTAACGCACGGTAAGTGCGGTTGTTTTGTTTTCGTTCTACAGCATTTATTTCATTATTGTAATAATACCAACCCTTTATTTGTTGACGGTCTATATAATCCCCACCAATCAATTCAACCCATACATTATCCAGATTTTTAATTTCTTCTATAGTAAGAGGAACAGCATAAGGAGTGCATCCGTATAAAAACGGAGTAGGGGCATGATACATACGGAAATCAATGTTGGAAAAAGGTATTACATTTCCATTTTTAAAACGCAAGACTTGATTATCGCCATCTATGATAGCCCATTCGGGTTTTTTGTTTATTTCACAATATTCGCACCATATTGGTTCGCCATCGTAAAAAGACAAATTTTCGTTTGGAGTAATCAGTAACTTTTTGGGTAGCGTTCTTTTTAAGGTAAATGGTATGTTGTCTAATTTATCCTGAAAAAAATCTTCTGGTTCTATATGGTAAATTTTGGCAAGTGCATATAAGTATTTTTCCCTAGGTATTCTCTTTCCTGTCTCCCAATCGCTAATATTAGCTAAACGAAAATTAGGCATATTCATAATTTGTGCTATTTGTACTGCAAGATCCTTTTGCGACATACCGGCAGCAATTCGCAAGGAGTGTAATTGCTTAGATAATACTTTTCTGTAGTTATTGCTTTTTGTTTTCATAAATCAAACCCGAACTTTCTCCAAACATGTGTTTTTAGATTGTTTCATTATACCAAAATTTTCCAATTCTGTAATCACACATAGCATAAAATATAGAATTTATGGTGTTTGGATTGACAAAAAACAACTAGATATAGTATTATATAGTATATATAACGAACATTAGTTCGCGCCCAAAGGAGAAATACGCATGATAAAAAAATATAAATCCGAAATCGTAACAATTTTGGTGCTTCTTTTATCGCTTCTGTCATTTTATTTTGTGTTTAATAAGTTGTTCTATTCGTATCAGGTAGCATCTGGTTCTATGGAGAAAACGATTATGACTGGAGATTTTGTGATTGGGAGCCGCAAAACAGAAAATATTGAAAGAGGAAATATAGTGCTTTTCTTCCAAAGTGAAAAGAACCAAGTGTTTTTAAAAAGGGTTATTGCTATCGAAGGAGATAGAGTTGATATAAAAAATGGGGATGTTAGTGTAAATGGTATTCAAGAAGATGATAGCTATTTGCAAGGGAGAACAGAGGGCGAAATGTCGTGTGATGTTCCGAAAAACGCATATTTCCTTTTAGGCGATAACAGAGAAAACAGTAATGACGCTAGATATTGGAAAAATCCGTACATATATAAAAAGGATATGTATGGCAAAGTGATTTTTTCTATCGGTAGAAGTGGCATTCATATTTATTAAGAAGGCGATTCATCTCGCCACTTTTGTGGTGAGAAGAATCGCCGCAAAACAGAGACTATACATATGAGGTGATATTATTGGTAAAAAAGACAACACTAAGCGAATTGGATAAATTGATCCTAGAAGAAATTGAAAAATTTATTGTAAAAAATTGTTATGCTCCAACAAATAGAGAGATTGCAGCACTTGTAAATATCAATTCAACATCTACGATATTTTCTCATTTAAACTTTTTGAAGAGTATGGGCTACATTTCTTATAGAGATAAAGAGCCAAGAACAATCGTGTTGCTGCATAAGGAATATATTCTCAGAGATCGTCAAAAATTAGGAAAGGATGGAGAGTGCGATGAACAAATCTGTGGCAATGCTCACTGAAATGGATGCATTAGATCTGCTCGAAACGTTGTCCGACGAACATATTAGAGATATACCGGCAGTAATTAGTTGTGCTGAGGAATTACAATTAGCAGGAGATTTGTTGTGTCGTTACGGTAATTCCCTTTCTTATCTATACCAACTCAAAGGGTATATTGACATTGTAACACGCAGATCAAGGTCGCAGCAGGATAAGGCATCATGGGAAGAAATGGTTTCTAAAAAGAATGCGGTAGAGGCAGTGATTGAGGCGGTTGAGGTGCTACGTACATCACTTTCGAGAGCAATCACTTCCTATACAAAGTCTTTGGATGAAATATATATGTCAGAGCCAAGAGCAAAGGCGGTATAGGGGGTATAATCGTGAGAAAAATCCAGACGGAAGTAAGTGAACCTATTGAAGAAGAAAAAATTACTTATCGTCCGAAAACATTAGACCAATATATCGGACAGGAAAAAGTAAAAAAGGCTGTAAAAATTGCAATCAATTCTGCTAAAGCTAGAAATGTTGTGTTGGAGCATATTTTGTTCTATGGGCCACCAGGATTGGGGAAAACGACGCTTGCTAACATTATTGCAGAGGAAATGCAGGCAGAGATTGTGACAGTCGTTGGTGGTAACATAGAAAAACCCGGTGATGTTGCTGGAATATTATGTAGGTTAAAAGAAAATTCTATCCTTTTTGTAGATGAAATTCATAGAATGCCAAAGCCTTGTGAGGAAATGTTTTACTCGGCAATGGAAGATGGCTTTGTGTGTATAACTGTAGGAGTAGGAGAGCAGGCAAAGCAGATAAAAATAGAGTTGCCACCGTTTACTCTTATAGGAGCAACTACAAATATGGGTATGATGTCTGCACCATTACAAGACAGATTTTTGATGGAATGTAAGCTAGACTACTATACAGATAGAGAGTTGGCAGAGATAGTTAAATTCAATGCAGATAAAATGAATATGGAAATTACAGAAGAACAAGCATACTCTATTGCTGAGGCATCAAGGGAAACACCAAGAATAGCCATAAGGAATCTAAAAATGGTGCGAGATTATGCTTATTCGGAATATGATGGTTATATCACTGACGACTGCGTGAGAGATACTTTTGCCTTGCATGGCATCCGAAAAGATGGCATAGATGAAACTGACTTGCAAATCTTTGACATTCTTTCTAGTGGAAAGCCGGTAGGACTAACTACTTTGTCACATACGCTAGGAGAAGATGTTCGGACGATTGAGGAAGTAAAAGAACCATATTTGCTGCGGAAACAGTATATATCCAAGACACCAAAGGGAAGAGTATTAACGGAAAAAGGAAAGCTGTATTGCATGAGTTTGTCAGCATCATAGAAAGGAAATGGATGAAAACAGCATTATTGATAGCAGAAAAGCCATCACTTTCTCACGATATTGAAAGGGTATATAAGGCTCATCGAGATGAAATACCATACAATATTATTTTCAAAGAGCAAAGAGGACACTTAGTAGAAGAGTGCCTGCCAGGAGAATTGGATAAAAGTCTGGAGGAATGGAAGTGGGAAACACTACCTATTGTTCCGGAGAATTATGGTGGCTTTAAATATAAGGTGAAGAAAGAGAAAAAGGTAGGAAACTTCTTAACACCAAAAGAAAGATTTATGAATATAAAGGAAGATTTGCCAAAAGCAGACTTTATTATTCATGCAGGAGATCCGGATCAAGAGGGAGAACTTCTTGTTTGGCTTGTTATCAAGGGAATACAAGCCAAAGTTCCTGTTATGAGATTTTGGACGAATGATTTGTCGGATGTCTCTATTATTCATGCGCTATTAAATTTGCGTGATGAAAGCACAGATGTAGCACTGCAAAATCTATTGGCGGCAGGATATGCAAGACAGCATTCGGACTATCGTGTTGGAATGAACCTCTCCAGAGCGTGTAGTTTGAAAATGACCGGAAGAGTTTCTGTCGGAAGAGTAAAAACACCTATTTTAAAAAGAGTAGTGGTACGAGAAAATGAGATCAGAAACTTCAAACCGCATACTGTGTACGGAGTAAAAGCAGAATATACAGAAGGCTTTGAGGGTACATATTTTATTGCATCCGAAGATAAAAAGAATAGTGAAGATGCAGAAAATTCGGATGCGGAAAAGGAAGATGAAGAGAAAAAAGGAGTTGTATGGTTTGAAACAAAGGAAGAAGCTGAGGAAGTAATAGCTTCATTGAACAATTTTGCTACGGTTGTGTCATGTGATGCCAAAAAGACAAAAACGCAACCACCGAAGTTGTTTAAGTTATCATCTATTCAAGTTGTTGCCGGGAAATATGGGTACGAAGCGAATCAAACACTTGATATTTGTCAAAGGCTATATGAGAAGAAAATACTTTCCTATCCTAGAACATCCTGTGAATATATCTCAGTAAATGAGAATTTTATAGGAATTATTAAGGCAGTCCAAGCTTCTCTTCCAGAGTTGGATCCATTTATAAAGACAATATCTAAAACAGATATTGAAAGGGTAAAGAAAACGAAGAAGTGGGTTAATGATAAGGAATTGGAAAAGGAAGGACATACTGCACTTAGACCAACAACGGATATAGCAGACATGAGCAAATTAACTGAGGATGAGAAGTTTATCTACAGACTTGTATGCAGACAGTTTATTTCCATTTTTTTACCACCACTTATTCAGAATAAAGTAACGCTTGTTACAGATATAAATGGAAAAACGTTCCGATCTAATGGTAAGACAGTTGTTGATTTAGGATATACTAAAATTTTCAATCAAGAATTTGTAGATAAGGAAATCCACTGTTATTCGCAGGGAGATACATTGTCTGTAAAGAAATATAATATCTCGGAAAAGACATCTACTTGCCCGAAGAGATACACGTCTGCCTCCTTAATTGAAATGTGTGAAAATCCGGCAAAGTTTTTGGAAGATGAAGATTTAAAAAAATTAGGTAAAGAACTGAAAATAGGAACGGATGCAACCAGAGCAGGCATCATAAAAGATTTGTGCGATAGAGATGGCTATTTGACGCAGGTCAAAGAGGGGAAGAAAGTATATCTTGCTCCAACACAAGACGGAGAAACTATTATTGAAAACTTAGGAACTATGGATATAGTCAAAATAGACATGACAGGTTATTGGGAAGACTTGCTAACGCAGGTAAGACATGGGGAACTGACATTAGATGATCTTGAGAAAACAATGATAGATGGCGTTGCGAGCATGGTGGAAGCCATAAAGCAAGCAGAAATGAAACCAATAACGAATAGCCAGAAGAAGAAATTTGTCCTTGATGAAAAATGTCCGAAATGTGGGAAAGATATTGGCATATTTAAAAAGGGATATGCTTGCTATGGATTTAAAGATAAATCTTGTGACTTTAATATCTGGAAGAGTACACTATGGACGACTATATCCGAGAGTGATGCAGAAAAATTGTTACATGGAGAAACCATTAACAAGACGCAGACAGATAAATTTGATCGGAAGCGTAAAGTACAACTGTACTTCGACAAGCAAGATTTTAAGGTGAAAGTGGTAGGAAAAGACAAAGAAGACAATACTGAGAAAGAAACACCTACACCGTGCGACTATGAGTGTCCGGTATGCGGCGGCAAATTAGTGCAAACAAGTACGTATGTAAAATGTAGTGATGGTAATTGTTGGTTCTTTTTAAGTAAGAAAATCCTTCATAAGACATTAAGCCATGCGGAAATATCGCAGATTTTAACGACAGGGAAAACAGCCCACAAGGTAGAACGATTGTATAGCACAAAGAAAAGGAAGTTTTTTTCTGCGTATCTTATTCTGAATAAGGAAAAGAAACAGGTAGATTTTGAGTTTTAGGGGAAAATAAAATGGCATTTAAGAAGAATTGTAATTTATGCAATAAAAGTGTATTCTCTGCAAAAATGCTGCGTCTTGCGGATGGCAAAGATGTGTGCATGAATTGTATAAGAAATGTTCCGGACAAATACCGGAACTTTGCTAAGAAAAATTGGAACATTCAGTTTTTGAATAATTTCTTGCATTATATGGAAAGCGAGAACAAAATATATCAAGAAACATTTTCAGAGACACATCACTTCGGGAACGTATCACTGGATGCTGCTCATGGATTGTTTTATATTAAATCTAACAAATTCTCGAAGCCGGAAAATGAGATCATTTACAATCTCAAATATATAAAAGACTGTAGTTTCTCATTTGTTCCTACAGGAGCAAAGAATGTAATGGGAAAGGTTTTTGTAACTGGAAATGCAATCATGCGATATACGTCATCTGCCATAGGATTTGCTGAGGAAGTGGTAATAGACTATAACATGAAGACGACAGGTGCGCTGCAAGGGTTAAATGGGAATGAAGTATCTATCCAACAACCGAAAAAGTTAGAAGAGTTCAGTGGTCCTTTTTTCCAGGCGATTTATAGATGTTCTGTTCCAGTCGGTAATACTGATAGGGATGACACATATAGTAGAAATGCGAAACATAATAGTGAGAGCAATAGTAGAAGTAGAAGAGAAGAGAGAGAACAGAGAAGCAATAACGCTTCTGAGGAAAAGAACTTAGAATTATTAAAAGCAATGTCATTATTTATGATAGATAGTTTAGATGGTGTAACAGAAAGTGATCTGAAAAAGATAAGAAACAGATTATTAAAAACATACCATCCGGACAATGGAGTAGCCGATGAAGACGGCATCTATACGCAACGTATAAATGATGCATTTGCTTTGCTCAAACAAAATTTGTAAATAATATTAAGGGAATGCCATAAAGTTGCGTTCCCTTTTTCTAATCAAACATGCCATCAATCGACTTGGCAGCCTTCTTCTTTCTATTTTCTGCATCTCCAATATATCTTTTGGACGTTTCTAATGAGGCATGGTGCAAGGAGTCTTTTACGGCGTAGAGGTCGTGATCCGTAGCTTCATATACAAAACATGCATAGGTAGAACGACATTTATGTGGAGCAATATTTTTATCTAAATTTGCCATTGTTGCGTATTTATGGATTAGTTTTTCTACACTTCTGGTTGTTATTCTCTGGCGTGATGTTGCAAGGAATAAGGCATCTGCATATTCATCATATGGATTGAAACACTGTCTTCCTAGCTGTATATAATCAAGCAGGGCATCCTTGACAGATTGATTAAAATAAACCTTATCGTTATCTCCACCCTTACGTACAACGGTAATATAATCGTTCTTGAAGTTAATATGTCTCAAGTCTATTCCTACACATTCTGATACACGCATTCCAGTGCCGAACAGGAGAGTAATAATTGCAATATCTCGAAGTTTTGTTTGTTCGTGATATTTTAATTGGCGATTGCTCATACCTTCTCCAGAATAGGCAACTCTTAGCATTGCTGCAACATCTTCCTTATCTAAATACACGACTGGCTGTTGCTTTATTTTTGGTGTCTCTACAAGTGCTGCAGGGTTAGTTTTTAAACGGCCGTCACGACCAAAATAAGTGTATAGGGACCGGATGGATGATAATTTTCTTGCTCTGGTGTTTGCACTGTTTGTCTTTCTTTTTCCTTCTTGCAATTCTCCTCGAATTAAAGCAGCCATATAACTTTCAATATCACGCATTTCAAGGTTATCTAAGTCTGCCAAAGTAATGCCACAGGTGTCTATATTTTCAAACTGAGGCAAGCCGGCTAAATAGCGAAAGAAAAGCCGGATGTCGTATAGGTAATTCAATCTGGTTGCAGCTGATCCATCTGAGTTCATAAGGCTTGTATAGTAATCATTGATGTATGGTGGAAGTTCGCTTAGTATTTCTTTCGATTTCAAATCATATTCTAAGTCTTTCTGGTATCTGTATTGGTTCTGTGCCATAAAAAGTCCTCCCGAGAATAATAAAATCAAGAAAAAAATGGAATGGAAAAAATTTTGGGAAAAAAGTCCATCCTAAGTTTTTTCTCTAAATATAAGTATATTTTATCATAAAATACACGGAAATACACCTATCGGTTCATAAAATTAACATTTTGCGAACCGATAGTTAGTAGTAAGAAGAGGTTTTGTTCAATGAAAATATAAATGCCTATATGCAATACTTAACGCAACACTCTTGCATTTACTCTTTCATGAAATACTTAATGCAAATCTTTTGATGATACATTACATCCCAGTACGTTCTTCCACAACTCACGATGAACCTTTTTGGCATTTTTTGTATATGTCAGTACTGAATCTATGGTTGAGCCTCTGTCCATAAAACTCGGATAGATGAATCCTGATTCCGGCATTCCGACAACCCAATCTCTTTCTCCTATATCTTTTTCTGCTGCTTTATAGCCAAGTGCTGGTTTCGACAATTCCACCGGACAGATGGCGCAGAGAATATATTCGAAGACATCCTCTGATTCATCCAACTTTGTTTTATCTTTTCCAATGATCGGTACATCATAACAATCGTGGTACAAAAGAATGAGATAGTTTCCAGGATGCTCGTAACCCGTGATCACTTTATCGTAAAATGTATCCAGCAATGCCGCGTCTTTGAGTGCGCTACTTTTTAACGCCAGCATCCTCTTTTGTTCATCGTAACTCATAATCACTTTTTCGTAAAATGTATCCAGCAATTCCACTTCATTCAATTTATTCTCTACCATGCCACTTAATACCTTTTTAGTAATCTCCAGGTATTTATAAAATTCTTCATCCGGCAAATATGGTTTTTCAAAGGTCGTTACTTTTTCTTTCTGACTATTGACATAGCACCCGGCCACGCGTGTAAATGTTGCACTGTCCTTTTTGAAACATCTCTTTATTTCTGATACTTCCTGTTTCTTCATATTTTTCCAACCCTTTCTTTTAATCTTCTTCACCTACGATAACACCTTACATATATCATGCAAAATTCTTTTTCTCCCCTTCCATTACTTTGCATCCAACATCCCCAAATATATCATATTCATAGCTAGGCTTCCTACTATTATGATTGATAATGTGTTTTGAAACATTTTGTTTTGCCTCCTATTATTTCTTGTATTCTATTACGTGAATTTATAAGCTATAAACGGACATTGCCATAAATCCATGACCGCAGATGTGGCGATTACAAAACATAATATTGAAGAAATTTGATAGTCATAGCTGCAAGAAAAATGAATATTATTATACCACCATATTGTTCAAATAGATCCTTCATGTTTTCCATCTCCTCGTTGATAGTGTAACTTTCATCCAATTACATTAATCTGGCAACTTTTCATAACTTCCATAGCGGCTTTATGTTTATCTGGCGTGACACCGGCACAACAATTTGCATCTACCGTAATATCAATTTTAGGATATGTTGCTTTGATAATAAGCGCATTTGAAATCACACAAATTTCGGAATATAGTCCGCAAATCTCAACACTTTCAAATTCAAAACCGTTCCAATTCATCCATCCAAAAGTAGATTTATTAATTAAAATATCATAATCAATATCTACGTCTAATTTATCTGAGATCTGCCAGCCTTTTGTATTTTCGATACAATGAGCAATAGGAAGATGTTTACCCTCATATGTTTCCAAATAATTCTCTGCATGTGTATCTCTTGTAAAGATTACTCGTTTTCCGGCATCTTTATACTTTTTGATTTTTTCTGCTACATTCGGAACAATCGCTTGTGCTTCTTTTGCTCCTAATGTTCCATCAATAAAATCATTTTGCATGTCTACTACAATCAATACTTCTTCCATATTCTTACCTCTTTCTTTTATTCTTTAATTTTTCTCTCTGTTATTTCCCAAGTTTTCTGCCACATTCCGGACAGTGTTTGATTGGAATATGTATTGTTCCTACACCATCTCCATCAAAATATCCCGGACAGGTTAGAATTAACTCAGGGCAAGCCGTTTGATAATCATGAATAACACCATCCCATTTTTCATCCTCTAAAACATTGCTCACAAGAGTTGCTGAAATATCTTCTTGATTATGATATGGAAGCTTCGGTTGCTCCCACCCACACTTAATATCTGTTCTCCTTTCACAATATTTACACATAGAGATTACCTCACTTTCTTCTTTCTTCGATCCATTTAGCAATTTCCTTACCATGTTTTTTTTGCCATAAGGTTAAGCATGACGGAGATATTACTAGCTGTTTTTTTCGATTGCACCAATACTTCGACATCTTCCGTGTTTATATTTTTTAACTCCATCAATACATTATTCTGCTTCTTTAGATGCTCATTCTCTTTTTGTAGCACTGTAATTTCATCGTGAATACTGCGAATTTCGTCATTGAGAGTTTTATTCGCATATTCTAAATCTCTGAATTTTTTCCTGTACTCGATACGTTGTTTTTCAAAATATTTCTCGGCCGCATCGAATTTCTTGCCTTTTGACATATGGGCTTCTCCTTTCACACCTACTTTATTTGTTGATCTCTGTGGAGTGCATACCGGACGACCGGTACTTTAATTCTTTTGCCCGGTCTTGAATTGCATCTAGGAGAGGTGGATCTATAAATACGGTTGAACTGCATTTTTGCCATAAATCTATACTATATTGTGATGGGTCAAATCTGATTATCATATCAGTTGCAGTCTTATCATCATCCAGAAAACGTGCATATGTTATAATCGGGTAACTTAAATTATCATCAATGGTAATAGTTCCCTGTTCCAATAAATAGAAACCCAATTTACTAAGTTTTATTTCTGCTGGTGACATATTTTTATCAGTAATTTTCATGTTATTCTCTCTAATATTCTAAATCTTATTCTGCTACTTTATTCTTTGTTTCATTTCCATCATTTATCTCAATGCTAATTGTTTGCAGATTATCTATAGCATCTTTCGTTTCATGATTTATTACCAAGATACCGGTTCCTATACAAAAAGAAGCGAGACTTACAGCAAGAAATGGCATGAAATTGTCATAACGGTAAATGATTGCTAGGATAAGTGATATAATTCCAATTCCAAAAATTAAAAGGATCAAAATTTCTGTGTTCATTTTTTATACCTTCTTTCCTATTGTGATTCACTAACTACTGTCGTTTCGTTATCATACATTGTTTCTATATGTTGCAAGGTTTCTTCAATTTCGGTTTGAATTATACTGCTTGAACCATTATCTGAACTGTATAGAAGACGTGCAACACTGGCTATGACAATACCGTACAATAAAACTGTCGCACAAGTATTACCGAAATGTTTCTTTACAATAACAAAAAGAACAATAATAACAATACTTCCACTTGCAGTGCATAAAATACTTTGAATCATTTTGTAATACTCCTATTCCTGCTTTAAGCTGCTAGACAAGTCGTTAATCTCCTGCAACTTATTACCTAACTCTTGTAGAGAATGCAGAGCAACCTCAAAAGTTGAAAGTCCATCGGATGAAGCTGCGGCACGTATGACAGAAGATGGGAAATTTGTGCTTTACAAAATATAATGTTTAACAAACAAGTGTGTGTGCTTGAAAACAAATGGACCCTCTCGGACTCGAACCGAGGACCGTCCGGTTATGAGCCGGATGCTCTAACCAACTGAGCTAAAGGTCCAGGAGGATGCACCATCGAAGTTAGGTTTTCTGTAGTGCATCACTAATGGCTTTTGGGTGTTACCACCACTTGCCAAAAATGGCAATAAACTCTTCCTTTGTTCCTATATTCTCTATCCAATACTCCTCACATGCCGTCTTATATCGCAAATCTAGGCTTCTATTGAAGTGGATGCCATAGTCTGCCATATCATGCCAATCGGCTCTCAGTGGCACTACAAAGCCATATTCCTCACTATTTGATCTATTGCTTGCACCAAATACGTGATGGATATGTATATTGTTTGTGTCTCCGGTTATATGGCAGCGACATAGGTTTTCTGAAAAAATGCTTGTCAGTCGTGCTTTTGGTGTACTACTCTTTCTTTTTGCCTGGTACTTCTTCTTTTCTCCAGTATGTATCTTCATGGCGTAAGAATTTCTTAATGAACGGTTAGAAGACAAAGAAGTGTACGACTGCAATGGGCTACGTTTCATTCCTCGATATTCTTTTTCTCCAGAAAGAATTTTTTTAGCATATGAGTCACGCAGACATTGTTTAGTTTTTAGTGAAGAGTTATATGCCATACAATGCTCCTCTCTTTATGAAAAACACCGTATGGCATTTTCTCGAAGTATGTGTTCTGTTTTATCGTTTGGTTTTTGATGTTCTAATTTTTTTGCTACTGATTAAGACTCTCTTTCAGAGACTTTCCGGCTTTCCATTTTACATTCCGGCTTTCTGGAATATGAATGGTTTCTCCGGTTGACGGATTTTTCCCTTCTCTTGCCGGTCTGATTGCCTGCTCAAAGGTGCCAAATCCAATTAACTGCACTTTGTCGCCTTCTTTAACGGTTTCTACTACTGTCTCTGTAAATGCTTTTAATGCTGCATCTGCATCTTTTTTTGACAATCCGGTTTTATCAGCGATTGCCATGACTAATTCTGTCTTGTTCATACTTATTCTTCCTCCTTGTATGAGTTATTTCTGCTTGCTAATGGGGATCAAAGCAAGCAAGTGTGGTTGTATTATTAACCACGGATTACTTTGTCGGGAATCGAACCCGAAGCAACTGATACGGATGCTACCACTCAAAGTAGAGAAGTGTTGCAGGTTTGAAAAATCATACGTTTTGTAGGAAACTAAAACCAGTATCTGTGTATTCGTATTCGTATTATAGTTTGAGAAATCATACATTTTGTAGGTCTCTAAACCGATTGGATTAGCCTTTGTATATTATTGATCGTTTGATAAGTCATACATTTCGTAGGTTTCCAAAACTCGGTTGAATATAAGAAGGTTATGATTCCAGTTTGATAGGTCATACATTTTATAGGTTTCCAAAACGATATTGTGCATCATAAGCAGTGTGTTCCAGTTTGATGGGTCATACATTTTATAGGTCTCCAAACCCGTGCATTTCCTTTCATCTCATAGTCTACGTTTGATAGGTCATACATTTTATAGGTCTCCAAACCAATCTTGAGATTGAATGAATTATAACATTAGTTTGATAGGTCATACATTTTATAGGTCTCCAAACCCCCAAATTGTATTTATCGTAGCCCTGCAAAGCAAGTACAGGGCTACGAAGATTACTAAACAACGTAATTGAGCCATTCTTCTGTAAAATCAGAATCGTTCTCTATGCGATCTTGGAAACAAAACATTTTGTTTGCTAGGTTTCTTGCTGCGTTTTCTGCAGAACTGATAGCAAATTCATCTGTAGGTGCTACTGGAGAAGAATAATATTCTCTCTCATTTTCTTGGCATTGCTTTACAGAAGAAATTTTCAATGTCTTCTTGAATAAATCAAACAACATCTTTATCACTTCGTTAGATGCTTCCTCCAAGTCATTAACTACAAATTTCTTTATAACATCCTTTGCCGGAGCATTGTCTAATTTATAAGTGAAACCATCATAAATAGTACATGGCTTTCCGGCATACACCGTCCAATCTGACTTTTTCAAATTGTCTCCATCAATGCCATTTCGTAATGCGAAATTACGGTAATCAAAGGAATATTCTACTTTATTCTCGTTAATTGTAATACTGTCAAATTTCTGTAAAAAAGCACGTTTGGATGAAACAGTGTTAAGATTATTCCAATTAAATAGGTCGATAAATCCGGTTGTTGCATCCATGTTTTTGGTATATGCACCATTTATTTCAAATAAGATGCCATTTTGCATAGGGTTTCCAATTACCTTTTTACAGAATTGTAATGGTGTTGAAATAGATCCCGGCTCGCCTAAAGGAATTTTCTTGTTTCTGTAATCAAGCAAGCGACTCTTTAATTTTGTTTCAAAGATTTTATAAACTTGGTTGTCTACAAGTGACATTTTATCCTTAAAATGCTCGTCTAATTTCTCAATCACAATAACCGCATTGTTTTTTACGGCAACTTGCATAATTTCAGAGATAGCAAAGTTTACATATGACTCTTTGATTTTCGTGACCTTTATCGGTGTATTCCAGTTATCTGCCTGCTCTTGACGGTTTTCCATGGTAAGCTGACGCAGAAGTGAACAATAATCGGTATCTCCAATAATATTTAAGCTACGTTTTTCAATAATGTTTCTGTCTTCATCGTATAATACGTAATACAACATATCTGACGTGCCACGGACTACAGAAAGCACTTTACAGCCTTTTTTTACCTCTTCTGCTACTTCTTCCGATATAGTATTTCTATTTCTATCTGGAATATCTGCATTTGCACTATATGAGAATGAAATGAGAAATTTATCCTGCATATATGTGAAATTCTTTGCAATATCAAAGTCCGCTACTCTAGTCTTGCTATATGGAATGTAGGAAAGAGTCTCTTTTGCCAAATCCTTTTCACTTAATTTTCCGTTGTAGTAATTTAATAATTCTACATATGCGTTTCCCGGAATTTTTCTTCCTAAAGTATCATATTTATTTACCAGAATGGAACCCTTAGGATGCGTAATATCAAGTGGCAAACAGGCAGGCCTAAAAGTCATCATTGGCTTTGCATTTAATCTAAAATTCATTGCCTTTAGATTTTCTTCACTCATCATGTAGAGGAATGTCTGTGCATAGGTGGTTTTTTCTTTTCCCTCTTTATACATATTGAGGTTTGTTATAAGGAATGACAGTAGGCTACCAGAATTGATAGCTGCGTCTATCTGATCCTTGGAAACGTTTACCCATGAGGCCTTTGTCATAAATCGGTTGCAGTCGTCCATGAAAAGCCCAATGTCGTTATATTCCTCTGTTGGCTTTAAATTAAAGTCAAAGCAAGCAGTTGATGTGTAAAGCGGGATAACTGATTTATATAAGTCAATCATAGTGGCTAAGGCATGAAGTCTTTCCCCTTCTGTGGCTTTCCCTTTACGTACACTATCTAACGAATATGTCTTTGCAAGATAATACGCATACTGTTCTCTTGTGACGGTAAGCCCTGCGATAAATGGATGATTTACTTCGTCAATACTTTCATCTAAAAATGCTGACTTGACTTCCTTAGAAAATACCGTTTTAGCAAACAACTTATTTGCATCCTGCCCTTTTAGATAAGAAAGCATATGATAACCGTTATCTTCTTCGCATGGTAGTATTTCTACAGGCTTGGCCAATGGTGACTTGATAATGTAGTAATATTTATTATCTTTTTCCAAAATGGCACACATACCGGCTTTTAATTTTGGAAAAGATGTTTTCCACCATGTATTTGAAAGCATCATTGACTGTCCGAAGCACATAATATTCTCTTCTGCCAGATCTCTTGGTGCTGCGGTAAGATAATTGCGACAAAGATTATATGCTCTTACGCAAAAAGCAAATGGCTCGCAAAGTTTATCTAATCTCTCATAAAAGATAATATCCTGCATATCATTGTTTTTATTCGGTACTATCAGTTTTACAGCAGAACGGAAGTCAAGCAATGACTGTGTGTAATTCTTTACTACGTTCTTCGCTTCTTTTCTTCCAAATATCTTTCTCTTGGAAAGGATGTTTTCTTCTTGTAATGCCTCTGTACATGCAATGACATTCTTTAATCGTTCCTGTAAGTATGCAATATATGTATTAAAGATTGTATCGTCGTCTAAAACCATTTCGACCGTAGACATTGTATAAATGCTGCTACCGACTGTGGTAGAAACTGTCTCTATGGCTTTTTCCAATGCCTTTATTTCAGACTTTTTGGTGGCATTGTGTAATTCTACTTCGAGGCTGTTTGATAATTCCTCGATAAATGCACTTGGAATTGTGTTATGGTTTCCATATACAATGTGTGATAAGGTATGTAAACATGTACCATCAATTACAATGCCGGATTTGTCTGCATTTTTTATACATTCTACAATGTCAAATAATGCTTTCTTTGGCACCTTTTCTCCGGTTTCCGCTAAAAGAAGACGTAAGTCATCATCATTCTGTAACTTATCAATGGTAAAAAGTTTTGGCTTTGGCATGAGGATCTGCTGATATAATGGCTTTAATGTTCTATAGAAACAACCATTATAATCTGCATCATGCTTATGAGCCGTGTTTAGTTCGTTGATATATTGGTTATATCCTTTTACGGCAAGTGTTCCATCTGCGTTATACTTTCCAGAAATAACAAGGTTATATCCGCTGATTGCATCCGGTGTCAGACACATTTCATAAAAACTTGCACATGCAAAGGATGATACCTCTGGGAAATCAACCATAAAGTCTTTTGCGGAAGGATCTTCATCCAAAAATCTCTTTACCTGCACCATATTTCCCATATAAATTTCAAAATTCTCTATTACTCTCTTTGGCATCCATGTTGTTACAGCAGTTGTACGTGTGATAAGGAATTTATCCATTAAGGTGCCGCAGCTGCTCATTTCGTCAATGAGTTGTAAGCAGCGTTGTTTATCGCTATCCGGGATGTTGGTATGTGTAATTATCTCTGGAATAACATCTTTAATAAATGCTGCTGAGTTGATGTCATTGATCTTACGCATACCTTTTGGTAGATATGCGGTTACTTTCTCTAAGATAGCATCTGTTAATTTCTGTAATTCCTCGTTATAACTTTTTCTGTCAGAGGATGCATTTACGTATTTTTCACATAATGCGTCCATATCATAAGTCACATGCGCTAATCCTTTACAGATAATTTCTTTAATGACAATATCAATGAAAGTTTCTAATTCCTTTGCCTTTTCTAGCATTTCACTGTTTGCTTCCATTAGATGTTGCTCTTTGATTGCCTGCATGGTGGCTTCTTCTGGTTTCGCCTCGAATTTGAGAGATTTTGTAAATTTCTCTCTGTTTGTAAATTCTTGTTTCTTCATCTTTTTACCTCACTAAAAAAACATTTTGAATATAGTTTCTATTTCTTCGCTTGTAGCGATGCTGTCTAAATCCTTTACTTTTTGCGATATGTCTCCAATGGATGATGCCTTATCTGAAAGGCATAGGTTGATCGCCGTGGTTAATGCCAAATCGTTTTCTGAAAAAAGTTTTTGCCACAATTCTCTTTTTGTATAAGAAACCGTTTTGTCTGGTTCGCAGAAGAAGCAACTTTCATCACACACACAATTACATGCTTTTTCTGATACAGTATCACAATTTCTCTTGAACATTCTACAGTACATCTTATTACACCTACGATGCTACAGTTTTTAGTTGCATGGATTGTGGCATAGGAATGATTTTTTCTTCTGTTCCAAATTTAGCATAACATGTACGTAAAAATCCTACAACATTAGCAAACTCCGGTTGATCTGGAATATATATATCATTTCCAAATACCTCTCGTAGTTCATTAGCGAGAATACTTGATGTACCACCGATACATACAAGTTTTATAAAGTCTAAACTCCATCCTTTTGCATTGATGTCCTGCTTTATCTTCTGACAGTGATCTAAGAGATAATTGGTAATCACATCTTTGCTTTCTTCGTTGATAGTCGGGCTTTTACTATTTAACTTACGTTCTTCTTTTGGCTTACACAGGATTTCTAATACAAGGTTTGTATCAATTCGTGAATAACGACTGGATAACTCGCTTGCCAGTCCTGCAAGAAGAATGGAACCGCCGAACTCATTTGTTTTATACATATCTTTATCCATTTCTCCATTACGGAATACGGATAAGTTATTATTTAAAGAACCGAGGTCCAACACTCCTACAGTTCCCTCTGCATCCTCAATCGCTCCGTCCAAGAACAATGCTCCAATACTTTCCGGAAGAACACAATGATTTACAATCTTGAACCTCTTCGTAACGATTGGGGCGTTAGAAGAATTTTTCATCTTGATTTCATGTGTGCCGAGCGGTGCGATAAAGTCTCGGAACTCGTTTCTTTTAGGAATATTGTAATATTCTTCCACCGGCATTCCAATAGCAACCGATACTTCTTCTTCCTCTTTTGAACTACAACACATGGCAATGGATGTTAGCACACAGAATTTATGAATGTCTAACATCTTTGAAGTCTCAAGAGAAGCTTTCTTTGTTGCGCCGGCTCCTATCTTATATACTTTACCATCTATCTCTGCTATAAAAGTGTTTGCTTCGATTGCATCGTCTTCAAAATATCCCTCAGACATTTTGGTTTGAAAGCCAAATACACTTGTTTTGTCTTTTGACTCTTCATATAATGCAAATTTACATTGTTCTTTCCCTGGATCTACTGCTATGTATTTCATAAAAACCTCACTTTCTATGCGTCTAATCGTTTCATCATTGCTAATATACGGTTTGTTTTGTCGTTACTATTCGAAGCAGGCGGTGAAGAATTTTCCTCTGAATTTTTTTGAACTTCTTCTGACAGGTCTATAAATCCTTGCTTTTGGTTGTTCTCTTTAGTAAAATCCTGCTTCACTGTTGTAGTTTGTATTTGCTGCGTAGATGTAACCGTAGAAGGAATGGATGAAGGTACTACAGCCGGTTTCTGCTCCGTCTGCTTTTTATTCGCATTCCTCTGCATCTGCATTGGGTTTTCAGTTACAGATACTTTATTTTGTAACTCCTTGATTGCTAATTCTCTTATCTTGATATAGTCATCAATAGATAGTGAAGCATTAGAACCTACAAAAGATATGTAGTTGTTTAAAATCTCATTTGTTTTTTCTGTAATATCAAACATATGTTTTCCTCGATATACGATTATATACTCTTTACAAGTATAATAGCAAACATACGTTCTTTTGTCAATGAAAAGTCAGTAATTATCGGAGGTTTGAGCAAAATAAAAGGATAACTACTTGCGTTATCCTTTTACAAATAATGTCACTATGACAATATATAATCCGGTCCACAAGAAAAGAAATAATATCCATTTTAGGCACTTCACAAGATGTTCTCTTTTCTTTGCAGCCCTTAATCTTTCTTCATTGGAATCAGATGTCATAATTTTAGTTTTTAGTATGGTGTCAATTATAAAATATAAAATTAACAATACCATAAGTAAAATAAATGCAATTTTTGCTAGTGGTACAAATAAAAACATTAACTTCCCCTTAATAAAAAAATTCACATGGAGAGTCTTCATTCATAACTTCGGAAGCCCAGTTTTTTTCATCATATACGATGTCATACTCTTCCTTACGTGATGCTTCTAAATCCTCGTCCTTTAGATGCTCTTTGATATTCCGCTTTGTTGCATATTGCGGTGCAGCTTTTTCAATCGCTTCTATTCGGTTATGAGCGACGGTCATGCAGTGTAAATCCAATTTTCTACAATATAGATGATAAAATTTAGCTTCTGATTGTCTTGCCATATTCACTTCCCCCTTTTTATTCAAAATCAGTGAAATCGTCGTAGGAAAATAGTCCTAACTGCTTCTCTCTAGCAGTGTCATATAGCTTTTTTAATAAGGTTTCATACTTATTGTTTGGAAGATACGTGATTTGTTCTGCGTTTCCGGTTTTTACCAATATAGCATTTAACATGTAGTTTTCTATATCTTCCTCACTATTGGTATCGACATCATTCTTTAACCAAACGTAAGCCAAATCCCTGCCATATTTATCCTGCAATTTTTCGTCGTATTGCAAATACAGTGTCTCGGTATCTTTCAAGATGTTCTTGGTATTATCCGAAGCCATTTCTCCATATATTGTATTTCTACTTTCGTCTGGAGCAACGGATTCTGGAGTGTTAATACCAATTAAACGTACTCGCACCTCATTACCGTCCTTTTCTACCAGAAGCGTATCTCCGTCTATTACTCGTTTTAGTGATACCTCAATGAGTTCTTCATCACTTATTCCTGATGCATCTTTGCTTGCAGGATTTTGAATAACATCCAGGGTTTCTTGCACAAACTCGGCATCGTTAGAATACTGGCCGGAGTTTTTTATAATAAATACAAGCAAAAAAGAACAAATGCAGAACAGTCCGGCGATAATCAGAGTACGTGTGTTCCTTTTATTTTTCCTATTATGCAAGGCTATTCACCCTTTCTGCTTTTTTATATATAAAACCATCTTTATACACAGTTAGAATGACAATGTGAGGCGCACGTTTTAATGGTCTTGCAATCATATCAAACGTATGATTTTGATATATTACCTGTACTTTCTCGGTATTTTCATTTTTGTCCGGTTCGTAAGTGAAATTTTCTGCCGTCATTGTTCGTATCTTTCGATCGTAGGCAGGAAAAGTGTTTTTTAGTTCCTTCACCATTGTTTCTTTTCCTAACATATGCTTACCCCCTATGCTTACTTAGTATATTGACGTGGAATTTATTACCTTTTCTATAATCTGATCTGCTTTATCAGATGTATATATAAAGTTTATGACGCAATCTACGTCATTGGATTTATATGTGTAACGTTTACTTTGCACTACGCCATCTACGTTTGGCATAGAATTACGGATACTTGTTGATTTTGGAGAAATGGTATCTGTTACTTCAAAATAAATACATTCTTTTTCTCCTATCGTTGCCTTTGTATTCATACTCGTTACGCTTGATGTAAAAGCAAAGTCGCTTGTACTTACTTTTTGAACAAAGTATGGCAAAAGTAATTGTTTTTCGTAATTGGATGCAAACTGAGCATAATCTTCTACGTATTGATTATTTTCATCTGCATAAAATTCTATGATCGTTCCAGAATACGGTGATGAAGAACCCCGTGGGGCTTTTATGGAAATCATACCATCATCATTCTGCTTTATGGTCCAGTCTGCAGGATATGTAAAAGATGTTGCATCTGCTTTATCTGATGTAAATGTTGCTAATTCTATTGACTGATCTAAGTCTTGCTCGCTACATTCATAACTTGATATAGATGATGTTACACTACGCATAACGTCTTCTAATTGTGATATTTCCATATCATTAGATGTACCAAACATATATACTGCTACGTTATCTACAAGTAACACTTCACCACTATATTTTTTGGTAATAGCCGTGTCCGTTTTTTTGGACTCATAGAAGGTTATTTCTCCACCGCTTTCATACTGTATGTTATGTTCTTCCACTACATCTTCTTTTTTCACTCTTGGGGAATAAGTAATTTCTTTTACTTCTTCTCCATCTTGAGAAATAGTTAGTCTTGGAAGAAAAGTATTTATGCCATCCCATGCTGCGTTCAGAGTTGTATAATTTATGCCAGAATAGACGACTGCAATCTGAGCATCATTACTTTCGTTTCTTAGATACACAAAATCGCTATTCTCGTAGACAGAGAACCCCTCTGGAACGTTAAAAGAATAGCCATTCGTGTAGTCAATGTATTTGCCATTAGATGTCTTTGTCTTAGTTGGTGTAGTAATCTCCGGAGAAGAAACACTTGCCGGAGAGTCGTCCATAACGTATGTTTCTAATGTTTCTTGTTTTTCCTCTTCCTTGGTTTGTTGCTGCTTTAGTGCTTTACTCATAGATATAATGAATGTAACGAAAAAAACGATTACAAACAAAAGAATAAGTTTTCCTTTGTTTTTCTGAAAAAATTCCAACATTTGCTACTGTTCCCCCTTTGACTTAATAGGTAAAACCGTCGATGACTTTTGTATCAATGTTGTAGTTTTCTGCATCTTCATATTTTAAAGCGTTATATTTGGCATAAGTGTAATATGCGGCCGCCTGCTGCATGTAGGAAGTTATCTCCTCTTCTGAGAAAGGTGTCTGTCCTAACGAAGTGACACGGATTACCGTAAAATTCTTGTCACTTGTAAAAAGTGAGGATTTTGCGGGAGTGATTGTAAGCACATCAATAGAACTCTCTATTGAGGAATTACTTGCAATAGCTTTTGCTTCCTCTTGTGGCAGGCAAAGTTTATACTTGCCAATCGTTATGTACTGATAGACACTTCCATTATCATCCTGTATATCTCCTAGCTTTACCGGATAAGAACGTTCTTCGTCAGTTGCGTGTTCTACCGTCATATCTTCTGCTGCATATGGTACATGAGATTTTTTCCACTGCTCTTTTCCGGCAGAAAACAAAACAATACATATGAGTAAAAAGCATATAGTAAATACGATGTTCGAAATGGTCTTAATCAGAAGTTCTTTACGTTCCAGATTATGCAAGGCTTGTCTATAATCTGTGATTTCTACATTTTTCTCTTTCTTTTCCTGTTTTTCCTTATTCCCTTTATTCTTCACTTGTCGCATTTCCTTTCATCTGCAAAAACCAATTTCCTAGTAGCAAGAATGCTATACTGCAAAGACAACATGTAGTAAATGCGCTTGTTGTTATTGCCGTTTGTATGTATGTTTTAAATATAAGCTGTCCGAAAAGTGCCATTGTTACCAACACAAAAAGAACGAGTGTAATGGCTGCTCTTTGCAATGGTCTTAACACTAATACGGTAAAACATACGAAAAAGTCTTGCACACGTCGATTATCCGTATAAAATACAATCGCCTTTGATAAATATTTAAGTGCATACATAAACAACGCACCTATTAAAATATAAGAACGGTATTTCCAAAATCCGTAATATAATGTCATATACAAATCGTCATTCATTAAATCAAACATCTAGTCACTCCTTCTGCTGCATGTTGGGATTTTCTCTAATTATTTAATGGATGCCACCCTCAAAAAACCTGCGTCCAATTTCTTCTAATGTGAGTCGTCTTAACTCGTCTAGTGACACACCTTTATCTAAGAGTGTCTTTGCAGGCTCTATTCTGGTCGCATTTGTTTCCTCTATCTCAAGGAAGCTTCCGTAAATACTTATTAAGTCTTCTTTTGAATAGGTACTAAATTCCCACTCAAGAGAACCTTTTTCTGGTTGTGACATAAATTTTTCTTTCAAGCACAATCGAATGAAGTCATAACTGAATTTAATTCCGGTTTCATCCCACAATACATTTCGTAATAATTTTGTTGCCTGTCCTAATGTGTTCTGCGAATATTGATTATTTCTAATCTCTACCAATGCCCGGATCTGATTACTTGTCATCTTATCCAGTTCTTCCAATATATCGAAAATATCATCTTTCATTGCAGCAGCAGATCCATTATGCAGCAGTAACTTTCCATTCTTCTCTAACACAATCATTGGTTCTGCATACAAATTTAAGTGTACTGTAGCATTTCCTGAAAAAATCATTGGCAGCAAATCTTCGTATATCATTTCACACACATAATGCTCCGCACTTCCTGGTGCCGTCTCTGTTCCAATCGCTATTTTTCTTGCATGGCGATCTCCACTATTTGTAAAAGTATATTTTGTTTCATCTACAGGTTCCCAATTTCTTTCGTTAATACGATATGCTTTTCTAACAGTTCCCATGATTTTTATACCTCCCTGCATAGAACTGATGTTCTATTGTGTTTATATAATATACGCTTTTATACTCTTTGTAAAGGCACAAAAGAGAATTTCGAAAGGACTACGTGTTATATCCAGCTTCTATGCCCCACGTAATCCTCCCTTATATGGAAATGACTTTCCATCTTGCATCCTTTCCATAATATTCTTTGGGTTAATGGGAATTAGTCGAGTACGAAGGTTGCGATACTCACAGAGCCTTACTCTTACTTTTCAAATCTCCCCCCTCAGATATAAAACTTCCGGGTTCAGTAATCTGTCATTTCTTGATTTCTATTATATATCTGAATTTCTCAAACCTTAGGTTTTACAAAAAAAACGCACTAGAAATTTTCCTAGTGCGTCTTATCAATCATATTTTTATTTTTTAGGCAAGAGTGAGGTCTGAGGTTGCAATGATTTGTGTTCCTGCCAGTCGGCTTTTTACATATACTATTCTGCCGTCTTCGGATTGTTTTGACACAGTAAATACTTCATCACATCCTATTACTTTTACTATATCACCCTCGTTATATCTTATTATTTCTATTGTTTCTTCTAATACCGGATCTTGAAAGAAATCAGTAATACTCATTTGTCCTTCTAGCATATCATCTTGATAATCAAGTGGATCTAATGCTTCTACGTCTGTAGCCATACTGATTAACTCTTGTATTGTCTTTGATTTATACTTACATCCACATGTTCCGTCTGCAAAGGTCTTTACCATTTCATCCGGAATATTTGCTTTGCATTCAAAGTGGTTCTCTATTTGCTTATATGCTTCACATTGTTTACATTTCATAGGTTTTCTTCTCCGTTAATCTTATTCCATCTTGTACATATAACATGTAATTACCTACGTCCAATAATCATATTTTTAGCAAAATCCACCCATTCCTCATGTGATGTTGCACCGCAGGCTTCTTTCCAACCCTCTTCCTTATTTTCGGTATTACTGAAATATAAGACTGGATCGAAATCTTCCCATCCGGTTAAAGTACCATATTGAACATTTGGAATTTCATTACATTCGAATGTTTCTCCACAATCATAGCATTCTATAAACTCGCCATATCCTTCTTCATATGATCCGCTATCATAAACTAAATTCTTTGAATGACAGCTAGGACAATACATAGGATGTTTACGTTGTTCTTTTTTATAATGCCTTTGTTTCTTACACATGATTTTTGCAAGTTCAAAAGGAATATCACATGTGATTGCGTACTTATATGGATTTAAATATATACTTCTGAATCTTGACATAATTATTCCTCGCTTTCTAACAACTCTGGGTTGTCAATGGCGTTGCCAATAACCTCTATTTCAGAACTTTTGAAGTTCCATAAATTCCACTTCACCCCAATCGGTAATTTCTCCGACTTTACGCAAATCCAAGAGAATTGATAATAATTTTCCTGCCAAAATACTTTGAAAAGATTTCCTGCCTCATCTTTGGCAAGATCATTCTCCCAAACCAATTTGCCATTCTTATCTTTCGAGCCGGTGCAGCGGCAGATTGTGTCCGGTTGCACTTCAAAGATCCCGTTTCCCTCTGAAAAATCTTCAAAGCAATCATATTCTGCTTTATCGGGGCATAAAATGTATGGAATGCTTTTACCTAATCTAAAAAACACATTTGTAATTAGGTTGCCAACAACCCATTCTCCGTCATCGACTCTCTTTCCCTTAAACAAATATCTATCTTCCATATTTTTCATCCTTTCATTCTTTTGGTTTCTCGCACCGCTCAAATTTGATCACCCAAACGTAAGGGTTCGCAGCCCATCCGTACTGAGCTAGGTCGGATTTCTTGATGATTGAATCCCACAGGTCATGAAACATCCCTTTTACAAACTCGTCTCCGATGTCTTTTAAAGGTTCTTCTTCAATTCCTTCTTTCACACACCCTTTTCCGTCGATATCTTGTAACCGCTCCACACTCACATCAGTAACCTTAAGCCATATACGTGCGGCTTCTTTTGGCATATGCATGGATGGGCGCCATTTCCCTCGCCATCCGCTTGGACGTAAATCTCCATCTGCCCTGTAATAATAGGTGGAATGCCCGCGTATATGACCAGCTTCATTAACCGGAAGTGCACACCATGTTTCCCGGACATATAGGATATCGCCCGGGCATATCGGGCAAGTACGTTCTGCTATGCTTAACTTGTCTTTGTGCTCTTTGTCCGCATAATTATGTACTGCGTAAGTACGTTTATCAGAATCATAAAAATCCATATCCGGCACTGTACAATCATTTGCATCTTTGCATATTCTCCTTGTGCAACTCTTTCTTCCGTCCAGAATTGCCCGAACCATTTCGGTATTAAATAAAATTGGTTTTACCATCATGTTCTCTCCTTTCTAGCCCTTGATATTTCTATCTCACTTTTCTTCGTATTCATTACAGCTATTACTGTACTCAGTGAAAATACCATACATTTCGCTATCTTCGTTTCCACACAAAAACTCTCCATCATGGTATCTGTTGAATATGCAGTTTCCACAGCATTCATCACAATTTCTCATTTTTGATTTCTCCTCTCCAAAAATTAAACACATTTTCCCTCTCTAGCGGGAAACAGTTGTGTTTAACTGCTCCCCACTTAGGGAACTCTGATATGTATTTACCTCTATTTAGAGGAATTTAGTTAATGAATGACACAGCATCCTCTTGGTTAGAAAATGCTTTCATAGTAACACTTTCATCTCTGTTCTCTTCAAAATCTACCCAAAGATGTATTCCATCCTCGCTTTCGAGGATAAAATGGTCGTCTTCTATTTTCGTTACGACACCTTTTATGATACCTTTGCTATCTCATTCTTTGTAAGCCCAGTATATTACATCACCGACTGCGACTTCTTTTTCCGGATTCACTTTTCTTTCCATAGAACTCAGCAACTCCTCTAATAAGTTTATGACTGAGTGCTTCCTGCACACTACATTTGTGCTTCGTGCAATATTTATCTACGTAGTTTCTGAAATCCTCATTGTTTTTATATAGTTCGCTCATAATCTTTCTCCTTTTTCCGTTCTTATGATATTACTTGGTACACTTCCACTCTATCGTGGTCCGTAAGACGATTTCTACGAAAACGATCCGGATGATAGCAGCTCTCATGCACAATTTTTTTGGACTTTCTCATCATCTGCAAATCCATAGCCTGTTTCCAAAGTGGAGGATCATTCTCTTCCACTATAATGATTGTGTCTATCTTATCTTCTGTCATAGTAGAAGATGGATAATCTACGACCATCGCTGTGTTCCCTGCTATGAAAAACAGGGGATTTTCTAGCCTTGCTTTAGCGTATTCTACTTCCATAGGATATGGATAGTAGTTACACTTTCTTACTCTTACTACCATTTTTATTCCTCTCTTTCATGTTGGTTAGCTGTATTGCAACTTCTACAACAGATGTTATATAATCAATAATTTCATCTGCAGACTGCGTATAGCTTACTTGTAGCCCTTTCCATCTGCCCGGTTTATCGCAATGGGTGTGGAACTTGATTGCTACAGAATTTGGTACATTATCGAGCCAGTCGTATAGGTTGTCTGTATAATCATCAATAAGTACATATAATGTATCTTCTTCGATTTCCATTCCTTTACTCTTTGGTTCTCCGTACCATACGAAGTCACATATAGCATCTGCATTACCATGCATTGCTAACCACTCTTTCTTTTCTTCTCCTGCATAGCCGTTATTATAGACTGAGGAACGTACCTCTATTTTTGTAGAGGAAATTTTATTTGTAGGCAGCCCAAAATGGTGTATCTTTCGATAAACTTCATTTCCTACCTCTTCTAATGGTGTTAAAAAGTAACCTCTCTTCTTGGTTACTTCAACACTATTTTCGTCGTGAAAATGAGCCATAGGACCATCCATATCCATTTTTATAATTACCTTCATAAAATACGCCCTCCTTTCGGCTTGATGGGATAAATTAAACAAAGAGAGGCGGATATTACCTCTCTTTGTTATTCTTACGCACCTTTTCCTGTGAATAATATCTGACCTCCGGACTCTTTTCCGTAAATCTTCAATGTTATTCCTTTTCCTGCATTCTGTTGGAATACAGTCCAATCTTTACCAAATACTTCTACTCCGGTCTGATTGATTACAAGGGTACGATTTCCTTTTTCTTCCACGTCTACATTAAGATAGAAGAACCCAGATTTAGCATCTTTTTTGACTAATCCTGCGGTCTTTATTACCATGAGATTTCCTTCTGGAACATCTGCCTGAGGCAATGTAGATTCCGGCTGCGGTAACGTAGTACGTTCCGGTTGTGGTTTCTCCTGCGCCTGCGGTTTTTCTTGTTTCTGTGGTGCTTCTTTCGGATCCGTTTGCGGTTCCTCATGCTGCACATATTCTGCCACTTCTTCCTCTGATACCTTAAAGAAATTCTTCGTATGCTCCGCACTTCTCCAGAATGCATCAACGAGGTTTTTATAGTACGGACTATTTGGTGTTTCAAATCCAAACACAAGGTTGAAATAGAACGCCATTGATGTCAGACTATCTTTACCTGTCATAGATACAACGGATGGTGGCAAGCGATTTTCTTTGTTTTGCACTTGCACACGGCAGCCCTTTTGTCCGTTACCAATGTTTAAATGATTGGCTCCGTCTGCTCCGCTTACATACTTGTATGCGGATGGATAATTTGCCGTATCTGCTGCTATTCTCTTCTGAAACCATTTGTTATCAGAGAGAATATCGCTACAAAGCTGACGCATGTCTTCCATGCTCATCCAAAAGGTTGCTTTTGTCTTTCCTTTGGATCCGATTTGTACCTGCTCCCACTTTACCTTATCAATGTAAGGCGCTGGCGTAACAGATATAAAATACTTCATGCCAAATGCCTTCAAAATCTGCCCCTCCGATAATAGCGTCAAGGCTGTTGGGTACGTTTTCTCATTTGCCATAATAGGCCTCCTTCTCCAACACTCATGTAGTTGGCTACAAAAAAAAGAGCCATATGACAATCGTTCGACCTATAAAGGCTTTTAAACGCAAAAATACCGAGAATTT
>ERZ791734.347-NODE-347-length-67592-cov-11.156329_pt1 | contig 67592 bp, 49 predicted proteins | sample MGYA00509953_ERZ791734 | MGnify/ENA primary metagenome ERZ791734 (study PRJEB30046, sample SAMN00792038) | human gut metagenome | study: EMG produced TPA metagenomics assembly of the A metagenome-wide association study of gut microbiota in type 2...
CAATTGTTCTTTTGTTTCGAAATCAATATCTTCACTGAACAGACCCAAATGGTTTGAATATTGCAAAATTTCATCGAACAGACAGCGTGCTTCGTCTTTTTCCCCGATGACATAAAGTGCACGAATCAGCCAAAATGTACAGATGGTAAAGGCCGAAGAAGGACAGCCAAAATCATCATGAGTATTATAGCGGTACATCAACCCTTTGTGTAACAAGGATTTCTTGACGGCTTTCACTGTTTTATGATAACGAATATCATCAGCATCTATAAATCCATAAGGTTCCATTAACAGTAAAGAAGAGTCCAAATCCAGATTGCCGTATGCTTGTGAAAAACTTTGTATTTCTTCCTTCCATCCGTTTCTCATAACATCCGCTTTAATTGCATCAGCTTCTTCTTCCCAACGTCGGCTATTCTCATATTTATTCAGAATACGGGCTATGCGGGCTCCTCTGTCCAAAGCAACCCAACACATCACTTTGGACGAAACGAAATGCTGTCCTTCACCCCGTATCTCCCAAATTCCTTTATCAGGCTTTCTCCAATCTTCCATCACAGTCGTCATAATACTTTTCACCATTTCCCACATATCTTCTATTTCATCCAATGTACCTGGCATCAACCGGTAATATTGGTAAATCAAGTCCATCAGATAGCCGAATGAATCATTCTGCCTTTGATGATAAGCATCATTGCCGATACGCACCGGTTGGGAGTTTTTATATCCTGAAAGATGGTCGAGTATAACTTCAGTCAATTTCCTTTCCCCACGAATGCCATACATTATTTGATAAGTGTCATGCTCGGCAACAAAAGTAGATTGTATGAATTTCATGAATTTGCGGGCTGCATCGGCATGACCTATCTTGAAAAGAGTCTCTATGGACATGGAGGCATCCCGCAACCAACAAAAACGGTAATCCCAATTGCGTACTTCTCCCACAGCTTCGGGCAGGCTGGTAGTAAGAGAGGCTAATACTGCGCCATTATAAAAGGACATCATCTTCAGGGTGAGTAAGCTACGCTCTATTATATCGTTGTAAATAGTGAACTTTCTTGTACGATCCGTCCAGTTCAACCAATAAACCAACGTGCGGCAATACTCCAGTTTCTCACGCTCTATATCAACAGGAATCACCTTTTCATTGTATGACAGAAGAAAAAATTCATCTTGCTCTAATATAAATTCCTGATGGTCTACAATACCTTGCAACGGCAAAGAGGAATACAGATATTGTCTGTCCTTGTTGTTAGAAGAAGAATAGGTTTCAATATACCGGGAAGTTACATTAAAAAATGCTTTTCCACGAGCATAGTCGGGAGCCGGATGGTAATTGACTTTAATGCGGGGACGACCTTTAATCCAGTGAATATAACGATAGACCTCAGCCGGACGATAATATTCCTTATTATCATATAACTCATAACAAGGCATAAAGTCGACTACCGCAAATTCGTCTTGCTCTGACACAAAAGTAGTGGAAAGAATATTGGTATGGGGAACATACGATTGGATGGTGTGATAGTCTTCTGAAACTTCAAAACCAAAAGTCCCGCCTTTTTCACGATCCAGAAGAGCTGCAAAAATAGAAGGTGAATCAAAATTTGGAAAACATAGCCATTCAATACTTCCTTTTTCGGAAATCAGTGCGGCTGTGCAGCAATTACCGATTACACCGTAATTCAAATTGTCCATGGTTATTTTTTTGTAATGTTAGTGGTTTATTATCCGTTTTAAAAAATCTATAGCCGATGATAGCTGCCCTTTCAAACCACTTTTCAAGGCTGCTTTCACCACGCTTTTATCTGTCATCCGTTGTAAAAACGGCAAGGTGTCTGTCTGTACGGGCAGATTGTAACGTGCACTCTCGGATGCTGTACCAATCTTTACAGTCACAGCAGTAACAGGCAGGGCTTTAAACATATCATCATCCGTGGTATCATCTCCCATTGCCAGGATAAAATCATATCGGGTGGCAAGCAAAAGCCTGTTTACTTCTGAACCTTTGGTAAATTCGGGAGATTTTATTTCTATCACCTTATTACCTTGCATGATTTGCAAATTCTGTTTCAAGCAAATAGATATCAAGGAATTGACCAACTGTTGCGCACGTAATCTGCCCAACCATGCATCGGCCTCACGATAATGCCAGGCAAGTGCCGTTTCTTTGACTTCAAGATGGGAGCGAGGAGTCTTGCTGACAAATAATTTTAATATAGAAAGTAATCCGGGGCTCCATTCCTGCGCGTGTACATTCTTGTGCCATACACCATTCTCTTTATAAAAGGCCCCATGTTCGGCTGCAAAGGAAAGAGGCAGTGCACCCAACCATTTCTCTAAAGTAAAATGGTCACGTCCGCTGTTTATTACCACATGATTCAAGGGGTCGGCAGCCAGTTTCTGCAATGTATCCAGCAATTGCGGAGTAGGAGAGGCATCTTCCGGCCTTTTCTGAAAAGGAACCAGCGTCCCGTCATAATCCAATAAAATCAAACGCTTTTTAGCATGTAAGTATTGATGCTGAATTTCCTGCATATTCTGTGATCCTATCTTCTTAAGAAGCATGGTTTTGTTTTTGTGTGCCACTTCCTGCCATTCATTTACAAAATCGGCAGCCCATTTATTGACAGTCTGTACGGATACAATAGACTGCATACGGTGCATCCGTTCTTTCTGTTCTTCAAACGGCATTTCCAATGCCCGGCAAATGGCATTTTCTATCTGCTCCGTATCATTGGGATTAACCAGCAAGGCGTCGGTCAGTTCCACAGCGGCACCGGCCATTTCACTTAAGACCAATACACCGGGATTGTCTTGCTTGACAGCAACATACTCTTTGGCAACCAGGTTCATTCCGTCACGCAAAGGAGTGACTAATGCAATATCAGCTATAAAATACATGGCAGCCAATTCTTCGAATGAGAAACCATGATAAAAATAGCAGACCGGAGTCCAGTTCATTGTAGAATATCGTCCGTTGATAGAACCTATTTCCTCGTCAATCCGGGTTTTCAATTCGGCATAACTGCCTACATGATCACGTGAAGGAACTATGACCATAGCCAGTGTTACCTTGCCATGATATTCGGGATGGTGTTCCAAAAAAGAGGCAAATCCATAAAGACGGTGCAAAATGCCTTTACTATAATCCAAACGGTCTACCGATAGGATAAGTTTATGTTTGCCAAACAAGAGACGGGTTCGTTCTATAGCTTTCCAAACATTTTTTTGTTGTGACACATTGTGGTAAAGGTCATAATTTATCCCCATCGGAAGTGCATCAACGCGCACAATGCGACTGCCTATCCGGGTTTCATCCAAACTGAAATCCATATGGAGTACCCGTTCGGCCGCGCTGATGAAATGACGCATATAGTCATGTGTATGAAATGCGATAAAATCGGCTCCTAACAATCCTTTCAGTATTTCGGCACGTTCAGGCAGAATTCGGAATAACTCATAAGATGGAAACGGAATGTGATGGAAATAGCCGATATGCAACCGGGGAAGCTCTTGGCGGAGCATTTTCGGAAGTAACATCAACTGATAATCTTGTACCCAGACCCAATCATCCGGTTCCACAAGGCGGATGATTTCCCGACAAAACAAAGCGTTAACCTCTTGGTAAGATTGCCAGAAACTCTTTCTATATAATGTATAGGCAAAGAAATAGTGACATAAAGGCCACAGGGTACTGTTACTGTATCCCTCATAATAGTTCTTATATTGCTCATCGGATAAAAATATGGGATGGAGATTCATTTCCTCCAACCGGTGACAGATATCCTGTTTTTCTTCCTCTTTGTCTGTACAGATTCCGGGCCACCCCACCCAATGTTTCTCGTAATTGCCTTGTAGGGAATTTAGGCCCGTTGTCAGACCTCCTTCACTACGTGAGAAAACAAAGGTATCTTGTTCTGCGACAGCCTTCACGGGCAGTCTGTTTGATATGATATACAATTTCATTTTTATATAATTCTTTTTTTCAGTTAGATGACAAAAGTCATACCACCAACTTAAATATCTTATTATCAATATGATATATACTTGTCAATTAGTTTATACTTTTTCAATATGAAAGCCTTTTTTCTAAAATGGGAAATGAAATAGCCGAAAGATAAAAGTGCAATTTTTGTAATGGCATCGATTTTGATTTATACAGAGTATAACGCTATCAACTTATAGAAAAGGTAGCGAGCAAACAATAATAAACAACTGATTAACAAATTAATAAAGATGAAACTAGTAAGAATATAGCTTTCCAATATGGAAATTTGCCTGTTAAAATGAAAAAGAAACTCCAAAAGAATAAAATGCAATACAAAAATGAAAGTATATAATTTAGAAAATATTAAATCTGCCACCGAACTGAAACATCGGACTGAAGTAATTAGCATGAACGAACGTTCTATTATAGTGCTCGACACTTTTACCGGCATTGCCCAAAAGCTGCAAGCTGTTTCTATTTCTTTATTCCATCTCGATATCGAAAAGGTTATGAATCAATTGCAGGATTTCGAGAATGATTGTGGAAATTGGCTGGACAATCTTCTTTCCTCCGAAATGCAGAAAGCAGAAGCTGCCAAAGAAATAAAAGTACACATCGATCAAATTTCCCGTTTATGTAATGAAAATCCGAACATCATTGACGATCATGAGATTATGGCTCACGGAGCAATGATATCCTCTCTTATTCTGTCACATTATTTAGAAGAATGTACGAAAAAGAACTTCATCTTGAACTCATGTCATTTCATGCGACTAGGACTTGATCGGAAACCGGATATAAAGTATGTGAAAAAAAATGTAGAAGAACTGATGAAAGACTGTCCCGATGTCCCCATTCTTATTACCCAAAGCCGTTTGTGTAAAAATGCATATGATGAAGTGGATTTATTCCCACAAATAGGAAATGAGTATTATGCCACTGTTATCGGGGCTGTATTCCATGCGGATGAAATTATAACATCCTTACGTTCTGATGAAATTTGTTTCCGAGGTATGGAACATACTCGGACTCTTACATACGGTGAAGCCGAGAATTTTATTGATAGCGGCATTGCATTGCTTCATCCGGAATGTATTCCGCTGGCGCGCACTGCCGGTATGGCCATTGTATTGATAAAAACACCGGAAGATACATTACGGATATCATCAGAAAAAACAGGAACAAAAGTAAAAGCTGCTGTTTCACGCAGAGGTGTGGTCTTTGTCAAACTTCGTTCGTTGGGGGTTCTTACTTCTTATCTATTTATTGGCAAAGTATTTGATGTGTTCGAGAAATATAAGGTTCCTGTCTATTTAGCGACTTCCTCTAATGTGAGTGTTTCATTGGCTGTGAAATGTAGCAACGACACATTACGCCTGATATATCGTGAATTACATAAGTATGCGGAAATAGGAATGGAAACAGAAATGTCTGTGGTCAGCGTTATTGGCGATCTAAATTGGGAAAAGCATACAGGGTTGGAAGCCAGAATTATAGAAACGCTGAAAGAGATGCCGGTATGCATGATTTCATATGGCAGCAGTACTCACAATCTTTCAGTGCTGGTACGGGAACAAGATAGAGAAAAGGCATTAATGACACTGTGCAAAGCCTTTCTGGATATTCCATCAGAAAAATTTGATGTAATAAAACAAACTCAATTACAAGACTCTTTTGTCATGTGACCTTCCTGAATAAACAGAAGCAACAAATTTGCCCGACAGGTATTTGTTGCTTTTGTTTTTGATTAAATAATTCTTTCCCTTATAAACAAAACAGACATATAGTTGATTACCAGTCCTGAATAACCTTTTAAAATAGTTGCTGTTATCCATTCTTAACTTTAACACAGAACAGGAGATAATAAAATGGATTTAAAGCAAACAAAGAACATCTCTGTTAAAATACTTTTTGTATATTTGCAACAATACGTTTTATCGTTAAAATAGTTGTAACAGAAATAATACACATAAAAGAAAAACAGAGTAAATAGAAAATGAAGCGAGTTATTAACCTGGACAATTGGAATAGAAAAGAGCATTTTAAATTCTTCTCGGCTCTCGATGACCCTTTTTGGGGAATTACCACGACTGTTGATTTCACAAGCATATATCAACAAAGTAAAAATATGGAAGTTTCTTTTTTTCTTTATTCTGTGCACTTCCTATTGAAATGTATCAATGCGACTACTGCATTCAAATTACGTATAGAAAACGGAGAAGTAGTAGAATATGATAAAATCAATATTTCGCCCACTATCGGAAGAGAGGACGGAACTTTTGGCTTTGGATTTTTTGAGTATGACACAGATCTTTCCTTATTTATTGAAAATGCAGAAAAGGAAATACATAGAGTAAAAAACAGTACCGGACTTTCTTTTTCCAAGGACACAGCAAGAGCGGATGTCATCCGTTATTCGGCTCTGCCTTGGTTTGCCTTTTCCGAGATGAAACATGCCGGTTCAATTCAAACAGGAGATTCTATACCCAAAATTTCCACAGGTAAGCTGATACAAGAAAAAAAGAAACTTTTGCTTCCTATATCCATCAGTGTCCACCATGGCTTGGTGGATGGACGAAATGTTGCCGAATTTATACAGAACGTAAAAGACGGACAAAACAATACATTATGATATGATTTGCTCCCTCTTCCTATTCTAATAATAAAACATGAAAAATAAAATAGAATTTATCGCTTTTGATGCCGATGACACTCTTTGGGAAAATGAACTTTATTTTCAAGAGTTGGAACACAAATTTTGTCATCTTCTGAGGAAATATTCACCGGCTCCTTCCGTATCAGAAGAATTGTTCAAGACAGAAATAAAAAATCTGCATATCTATGGTTATGGACTGAAAGGAATGCTGCTTTGCATGATTGAAACCATTTGCAAAGTTACTAATGGAGAAGGAGACCTCAATCTCGTAAAAGAAATCCTCCGATCAGGTCAGGAACTTCTGCAAAGACCAATCACATTATTGGACGGTGTGCAAGAAGTCATATCAGCCTTGCACGAAAATTATAAATTAGTATTGGCCACCAAAGGTGATTTGTTCGATCAAAAAAGAAAGATTTCTGCGTCCGGACTACAAGAATACTTTTGCCACATAGAAATAATGAGCGACAAGAAAAATGCGGATTATAAAAGATTGCTTGATCATTTAGGGTGTAAGGCAGAAAATTTACTGATGATAGGTAACTCGATAAAGTCGGATATTATTCCCATATTGGAACTCGGAGGTTATGCAGCCTATGTACCTCATCATGTCACTTGGGCACACGAACAATATGAAGGAGAAGTAACGCACTCCCACTTTATTAAGTTGAATAACATTAAAGAGATACAAAACTATCTTTAGTTTTTGCCATACTCCATTCTCCACGTGGTAACTCTTTGAACAAAAATACCACGTCCGGCAAGACTCAAAAAAGGATAAGTCACTCTATACAACAAAAAAGGGTTGTCAAAACGTGGATAATGCTGTCGTTTCGTTCGTAGGGGCGAGGTTCGCTCGCCCGAAAACAGTTTGCTTTGTGTCTTCGGGCAGGCAAACCCTGCCCCTACAGTTGACGATTGGATAGTCCGGTTTCGTTTTGACACTTCCTTTTATACACATTTAAAACCCAATACTTAATCCGGCTATCAGATAAGTTTTGTCAAATGAGGGCGAAACAATAGCCTGTACAAACAAAGGCAAAGAAAAATGATCTGTAATATTAATGTTCTTGGAAGCTTTTAAAGCAATATCTGTAAAAGCAGCACCATCAGCATCATACATTCCTTTCCAGGGAGTGAAACCAACGGAAGGAGTGAGCGTAATTTCTGCCGGGCAAGCAATATTATAAGAAGCATTGATATAAGTGGAATAAGCACGATCACCGTCTTTGTTATCGTCTCCTCCCGCAAACATGGTAGACCAGCTCAAGGTCAGAGGAAAGTTCTCGCCGAAATTATAAGCTAATGTTCCTTCAAAATGATGATCATGTTTATAATCCCCGTAGGGCATGGTGATGCCATTCCACCAATAGTCGGTCACTGTAATACCTAAACCGCCAATGGTATAACTCAAATTGATGTCAAACTCTTGTGCACCGTCTGTCTTGGTCAGGCTCTGACTCCCCCAAGCAGACAAAGAAAGATTGCCGTAAGATAATCCTAATGTAGGCTGTACAGAAAATCCTGAATTCTGGTAAGCGCCACGCCAAATGTAATCACTTACAAAATCCGCCTTAGCCGTTACGTTAAATTCTTGTGCTTTTATCACTCCAGGCAACAGTAGAGCCAGCACCAAGACCACTTTTTTCAAATTCTTTTTCATCTTAAAAAATTAAACTAATCAATATTCGTGTTTTACATATTTATACTATTTCCTTCTTATTGTCTGAAAGGAAATATCCATTTTGAGTTTTTCTGAATCAAGATGCATCATTCAATAGGGTGATGCACGTCAAAGATCAAGAATCCATGTTATCAAAGCAAAGAACAATACAATGATAGCCACAGCTTCTAGAGCCGACAGGCTCTCGGTATCCAGGAAACTTCTCTTTTTCATGACGCACATCTTCCTAATTTAATGACTATATATTTTTTATTATTTTGCCTTTTCTAAAGCAGCATTCAGTTTTAATACATTCACCTTCTCTGTACCGAATATGCCCATAAACGGTTTTTCCACAGCTTTATCTACAATAGCTTTTACAGTTTCCTCACTCATTCCGCGAGCTTTAGCCACACGTTGTACCTGCACGTATGCGCAGGCCGGAGTGATGTCAGGATCCAGCCCGGAACCGCTGGCTGTGACCATTTCGGCAGGTACTTCCTTACGGCTCAAGTAAGGATGATGCTTTAAAAATGTATCAATCCGCGCTTCTACTTCAGCCAAATACTCCTCATTGGTAGGGCCTTTATTGCTACCGGCCGAACTGGTTGCATCATAACCATCTCCGGCACACGAAGGACGTCCCCAGAAATAGATATCTTCCGTAAATGATTGTCCCACATTGGCGGCACCTACCACTTTTCCGTTAAGTTCCACCACCTCGGCATTGCCGGAATTAGGTCCGGCAAATTGAGCGAAAATCCATAAGACTAGTATATAGCATACTGAGAAAAACACACAAAAGACTAAGGTAAGTCTGAATGACTTTATAAAATTTTTCATTGTCGTTTACTTGTTAAAAGAATAATCCTACTACTAAATCTATTAATTTAATACCCACAAAAGGAGCAATAACACCACCTATGCCATATATCAAAAGATTACGACGAAGCAAGGCGGAAGCTCCTATCGGTTTGTACTGAACTCCTTTCAATGCCAGCGGAATCAGAATAGGAATAATGATGGCATTGAATATAACCGCAGACAAGATAGCACTCTCAGGGCTATGCAGCCCCATAATATTCAATGCAGCCAGTTCCGGAATGGAAAGCATGAACAATGCAGGAACAATGGCAAAATATTTGGCCACATCATTGGCTATGGAGAAAGTGGTCAGTGTACCACGTGTCATCAGCAATTGTTTACCTATCTCGACAATCTCTATCAGCTTGGTAGGATCATTATCCAAATCCACCATATTCCCTGCTTCCTTGGCAGCCTGTGTACCGCTATTCATGGCAACCCCCACATTAGCTTGGGCAAGGGCAGGAGCATCATTTGTTCCGTCACCCATCATGGCAACCAGTTTGCCGGCAGCCTGCTCTTTCTTGATATACTCCATCTTATCCTCCGGTTTAGCCTCGGCTATGAAGTCATCTACTCCGGCTTTCTCTGCAATATATTTGGCGGTCAATGGGTTATCTCCCGTCACCATGACTGTTTTTACCCCCATCTTGCGTAAACGTTCAAAACGTTCCTGAATACCCGGTTTTATGATATCCTGCAATTCTATTACTCCGGCAATTTTCTTATTGACACTTACCACCAATGGAGTACCTCCATTACTTGTAATGGTTTGAATGATATCTTCCGTTTCTTTTGGGAAAGGGTTTCCGGCAGACAAAGCTATCTTGCGGATCGCATCAAATGCACCTTTACGGATTTCTGTTCCATCCTTCAAGTTAATACCCGAGCATTTGGTTTCGGCGGTAAATTTTATCATATGAGCACCATCGGTATTCAAATTACGCATCCGTAAACCCGATTCACGTCCCAGTTCAATAATAGATTTGCCTTCCGGAGTATCATCAGATACAGATGAGAGCAGGCAGGCTTCGATGAAAGCATGTTCATCCACTCCCTGAGCCGGATAAAAACGGGTAGCTTTACGGTTTCCTATAGTTATTGTTCCTGTTTTATCAAGAAGCAACGTATCTATATCTCCGGCTGTTTCCACTGCTTTACCCGATTTGGTTATGACATTGGCACGCAAAGCACGATCCATCCCGGCGATACCGATAGCCGAAAGCAATCCTCCGATAGTGGTAGGAATGAGGCAGACAAACAAGGACAGAAAAGAAGCAATGGTAATGACAGTTCCCGTATAATCGGCAAACGGTTTAAGGGTGATACACACAATGACAAAGACCAATGTAAATGCTGCCAACAGGATAGTCAATGCAATTTCATTCGGTGTTTTCTGGCGGGATGCGCCTTCCACCAATGCAATCATCTTATCCAGGAAACTTTCACCCGGCTGGGTGCTTACCATTACTTTTATCTGATCGGACAATACTTTTGTACCTCCTGTTACTGAACTCTTGTCACCGCCTGCTTCACGGATTACAGGAGCGGATTCGCCTGTGATGGCACTTTCGTCAATAGACGCCAGTCCTTCGATGATCTCGCCATCGGCAGGAATTACATCTCCTGCCTCGCATACAAAAATATCACCTTTCTTTAACCGGGAACTACTGACAGTTTTCAAAGTCCCGTTCACAATCAATTTGGCAGGGGTTTCCTCACGAGTCTTCCTCAGGCTATCGGCTTGTGCTTTTCCGCGCGCTTCGGCAATAGCTTCAGCAAAATTAGCAAATAACAAGGTGATGAACAGGATTACGAAAACCCATAAATTATAAATAAATGAGCCTTGTGAATCATTAACGATAGAGTAGAGCATCACCAAGAACATAATAGCTGTACAAACCTCTACCGTGAACATAATCGGATTCTTAATCATCACTCGCGGATTCAACTTCACGAATGATTGTTTTATGCTGTCAATGACTTGCTCCTTCTGAAATAAAGAAGCTGATTTATTATCTTTCATATCTTCTATTAATATCGTTGTCTGTTATCAGAATTATAAACTCAAGTGCTCGGCAATAGTGCTTAATGCATGTACCGGGAAGAATGATAGTGCGGCAACAATAAAAATAACCGCAAATGTCATCACACCGAATGTCACTGTATCGGTTTGCAATGTGCCGGCGCTTTCGGGAATAAATTTTTTCTTAGCCAGAATACCTGCTATGGCCACTTGACCTACAATCGGGACAAAACGTCCTAATATCAGCACAATACCACAAGAGTAGTTCCAAAACCATGTGTTATCACCCAGTCCTTCAAAACCGGAACCATTATTGGCGGCACACGAGGTGTATTCATAAAGCATTTCGCTCAGACCATGATATCCGGGATTGTTCAGCCAGCCACCTTCACTTTCCACAAATGCAGGCGCATGAACAAACAGATAAGCAGCCAATGCCGTACCAACTAAAATGATAAACGGATGAAGTAGTGCCACAATGGAAGCAATCTTCATTTCACGTGCTTCTACTTTATGACCAAGGAACTCCGGTGTACGGCCTACCATCAACCCACTGATGAACACGGCGATAATAATAAATGTAAAGTAGTTCATCCATCCCACACCTACACCGCCAAACCATGTGTTGATCTGCATGTTCAGCATTTCCATCATACCCGAAAGCGGCATTGTTGAATCGTGCATACCATTGACAGAACCATTGGAAGTAACCGTAGTAGTAATACTCCACAAAGCAGTGGCGGCCGAGCCCAAACGTATTTCTTTACCTTCCATCGCGCCATTATCCTGCGCTATCCCCATTTCGTCAATACGTGGATTACCACCCATCTCCTGACTCACATTGATACAAACTCCTACCAGATAGGCAAACAGCATGACACCATATATACTATAACCCAATTTTTTACGTTTCAGATAGAAACCGAATGCAAATGCCATCGCCATAGGTATGATAAGGATAGACCAACATTCCACCATATTGGCAAAATAGGTAGGGTTCTCCAATGGATGAGAAGAGTTTACACCAAAATAACCACCACCATTAGTACCCAATTGTTTGATAGGGACAATAGCCGCCGTAGGGCCTTGTGATACATATTGTGTAGCTCCTTCCATGGTGGTCACTTTCATTTTTCCGTCAAAGCCCATCGGAGTTCCTTGCACAATCAGGATAAAGCCTACGACCAATGAAAGAGGCAACAGGACACGGGTACAACTTAATACCAAATAGTTCCAGAAATTGCCAATAGTCTGAGTAGTCTTTGCAGCCAGCGCTTTCATTATACCTGCCATGGCAGCCATACCGGTAGCGGCAGTAATAAACTGAAAGAGCATGATGACGAATAGCTGAGTAAAATAAGTCAGCCCACTTTCACCGCTATAATGTTGCAAGTTGCAGTTCACCATGAAACTGATACAAGTATTGAATGCCTGATGCGCAGTCTGACCGACATTTCCATCCGGGTTAAGCGGCAGCACACCTTGTGTAACCAACAGTACCATCCCCCAAAGGAACCAAAATAGATTTACCACCAGCAAGGCTCTCAAAAACTGTTTCCAGTTCATCTCCTCATTGGGATTGATGCCACTCAGTTTGAACATAACCCGTTCAACGGGCTTCATAAAATCCGACCAAGTCTTTTCACCTTTATAAACTTTAGCGATATATTTGCCCAAAGGATAGCTGAGCACTACCATTAAGACAATTTGCGCTATAACACCTAAAACTTCAGTATTCATAACTCTTTATTTCTTAACTTACTTTTTTAAAACTTCTCCGGCTTGATGAGAACATACATCATATAGCCGAACATAATCAAACTAACTACAAATAATGCTGTGTACATAACTTGTTTCTCCTTTCTTTTTTTAGATCTTCTCGAACCAGTCTATGCATTTAAAGAAAAGCCAAAAGCAAGCTATGCCGCTCAAGGTACAAACCACAAATCCGATTGAAAATAAATCCATAATTCCTTTTTTTAATTAATACTATTGTTAACTGCCACGCTATATGCCAATAGTGTGCCAAAGAAAAAACATGTAATGTATATACTTGTAAAACAGAATAATGCAATAAATCAGGAAGTAAAAGGAGAGGAGTATACCTTTTCAAAATGAAAAGAGATCAATATCAAAACAGGAAGATATTGAATAAAAGATGAAGGTGTGCCAAAATGAAATGCCCCCGAAAGTCAGATAAAAAACTTTCGGGGGGCATTTCATTTTTTAATAAGAAAGAAAATTTAATAACGAGTCACTTTATCTGTATGTCCTTTCAAATATTCAAAGCGGTTGATTAATTTTCCTAATAATTCAGGGTATTTCTCTGCTAAATTATTTTGCTGGCTAATATCTTCTTTCAGATTATACAATTTATATCCGTATCCTAAACCGATAAATTCACCATCTTCTTTACTGTATGGATTATAATAAGGAGGAATCAATGCCCAATCACCTTGGCGGTATGCATAATTAAACATTCCTTCAATAACCAATTCTTTACGCCCTTCTTGACTCTTACCCAAAAAAGCATCTAATGTATTTTCGCTGTCCAATTGATCAGGATAAGTCTGCCCCAATAATGCGGCGAATGATGCTAACAAATCCATTTGACAAATAAAGGCATCGGAAACCTGCGGTTTTACCTGAGCCGGCCAACGTAGCATAAACGGAATTCGTGTTCCGCCATCAAACATACTGGTTTTACCACCACGTAACGGACCTGCAATCTTGTGGTCACCTACCAGCTCTTCTGCTTGATCTTTGTATCCGTCATCAAGTACCGGACCATTATCGCTAGTAAAAATCACGATAGTATTTTCCGTTAATCCCAACTTATCTAATTCTTTCAAAAACTCACTTACACACCAGTCTGCTTCCAAAATAGCATCTCCACGAGGCCCCATACCCGATTTCCCTACAAAACGTTCGTTTGGAACACGAGGCACGTGTGGTTGATGAAGTCCATAATATAAAAAGAATGATTTCTCTTTGTTGATATTTACAAATTGCTTGGCTTTATTCAAGAACAATTCTGCCATCTCTTCGTCTTTCCACTGAGCAGCTTTTCCTCCCTTCTGAAAACCGATGCGAGGCACTCCATTTACAATAGACCCTGCATGACCTACACTTGGATGCATACGAAGTAGCTCAGGGTTATTCTTTCCAGTGGGTTCACCAGGAAAATTCTTCCGATAATTTACATAAAGAGGATCATTAGGATCTAGCCCTACGACTTTTCCATTTTCAAGAAAAACACAGGGCACGCGGTCATTGGTAGCTGCTTGAATAAAGGAATAGTCATATCCGATTTCTGCTGCGCCGGGACTGACCTCTTTATTCCAATCTACATTTCCGTCTCCCAATCCGATATGCCATTTACCGACCGAACCTGTAACATAACCTGCCTGCTTCATCAGTTTAGGAAAGGTTATTTTTTGAGTATCAATAATTAAGGCTGCATTTCCGGGAAGGATTTTAGCATCGACATTGCTCCAAGGATATTTACCGGTCATTACCGAATAACGACTGGGAGTAGAAGTTGCTGCTGTACAAAATCCTTGTGTGAAGCGAATGCCTTCATTGGCAATGCGATCCATTCCGGGAGTTTGGAGGCGATGAGCACCATAACAGCTTAAGTCACCATATCCCAAATCATCGGCAACTATCAAAATAACATTGGGGTGTTTATCCTTCTGTTCTTGTTGGGGCTGTAAGTTTGCAGTCATCGCAACCGTTGGCGAAAATGCACTTGCCATCAGGCCTAGAGTGTAACTGAATAATTTCATATCATAATAGTTTTAAGTGTTTTTCATTAAAGGCTTATACCGTATTCTTCTATCTTACGATAAAGCGTGGTGAGGCCTATTTTCAATAAACGCGAGGCTTCAGTCTTATTCCCTTTAGTATATTGCAGAACTTTAGTGATGTGATGTTTTTCCATAGCAGCCAGTTCAAATTCTGAATAATTTTTGCTAGTAAGCTCTTCTTGCTGGCTGTTTTGTATTTCAATGGGAAGGTCTTGCAAAGTTAATTGTTTATCACAAATAATCATACTGCGCTCTATCACATTACGCAACTCACGAATATTCCCTCTCCAATCAGCTGCTTTCAAAGCTGTCAAGAACTCCGGAGTCATTCCTTCCACTTGTTTTCCCAGTTTATTTGAAAAAAGCCGGATAAAAGTTCTCGCTAAGATTTCGATATCTTCTTTACGTTCACGGAGAGGAGGAAGATGTATCTGAAAAACGGAAAGGCGATAATAAAGGTCTTCACGGAAATTGCCTTGTTCTATTTCTTTTTTCAAATCACGATTAGTGGCGGAGATAATACGAACATTTACTTTCGTGGGCTTCGTGTCTCCTATTTTTATATATTCTCCTGATTCAAGCACACGGAGTAATTTAGCTTGCAATTCAAATGCCATTTCACCTATTTCATCTAGAAAGATAGTGCCATTATTAGCAACTTCAAATAAACCTTTCTTATCTTTCATCGCTCCGGTAAATGAACCGGCTTTATGGCCGAATATCTCGCTTTCAAGCAAATCTTTACTAAAGGCGGAACAATTTATCGCCACAAAAGCATTCTCTTTACGAAGGCTATTACGATGGATAGCTTGCGCGAAGACTTCTTTTCCTGTTCCGGTTTCTCCGGTAAGCAATACTGTGACATCAGTCGCTGCCACTTTCTGGGCTAAAGCGACAGTTTGTTGCATGCAGTTCGACTTACCTTTGATGGTTTCAAAAGAATAGGTATGCGCTTCTTCCGGTTTTGCTTTTTCTCCTATATTCTTTTTAGCTTGCTCCATGGCGCGACTAACGACAGGAATAATCTTATTGTTATCGTCTCCCTTGGTGATATAGTCGAAAGCCCCGTTCTTAATCGCCTGCACTCCATCAGGAATGTTTCCGTGAGCTGTTAATAAAATGATTTCCAGCTCGGGATAGAGCTTTTTCATAGTAAGAACCAAATCGACTCCGTGACCATCAGGCAAAAAGACATCACACAATGCCACTTGAGGAGTGTGCAGTTTCAATTGTTTTAAAGTCGATTGGCAATCAGTTGCTTGAAAGACCTCATAGCCTTCTAGTTCCATCATCCGTGAAAGGAGTTTTCGTATCTGCGGTTCATCGTCAATTATCAAAATACTATCCATTTCCATTTTATTTGTTTCACAAAGATAGAACAAAATAGCGTCTCACAAAAGATTATTAAAAAAAATGTCCGATGAACAATTTTATATATTCTTTCGTTAAATAAAACGGAAGCTACTTCTTTATACCTCTTCACCTGCCCTATTCTTATTAATTTAAACTCTATATAAACAATGAATAAAATAGAAATTAAAAACTTATATCTTATTTTCGGTTCGGAAAAACAAAAAGCCCTTCGGATGTTGAAAGAAGGAAAAAGTAAAAATGAAATATTAAAAACTACTGATTGTACCATCGCTGTAAAAGACGCAAATTTAGATATCCATGAAGGCGAGTTCTTTGTTATAATGGGATTGTCGGGCAGTGGAAAATCAACACTGCTTCGTTGCATCAATCGGTTGATAAAGCCCACGAAAGGACAAATCCTTATCAATGGCAAGAATATTACCACAATGTCTGATAAAGAATTGTTGGATATGCGGCGCCACGAGATTTCTATGGTGTTTCAAAACTTTGGCTTGCTTCCTCATCGCAGTGTGTTGAGCAACATAGCCTTCGGATTGGAGTTGCAAGGTGTTTCCAAACAGGAACGTGAAAAGCAAGCAATGAAAAGCATGGAAATCGTCGGACTGAAAGGTTACCAGAATCAAATGGTGGGACAATTGTCGGGAGGTATGCAGCAACGGGTGGGACTAGCACGTGCATTAGCAAATAATCCTGAAGTATTACTTATGGACGAAGCTTTTTCCGCACTCGACCCCTTAATCCGCGTGCAGATGCAGGATGAAATGCTAACCATACAGTCTAAGATGAAAAAAACGATTATTTTTATTACTCACGATTTGAATGAAGCCATTAAATTGGGAGACCGTATTGCTATCATGAAGGATGGGGAAATAGTGCAAGTGGGAACTTCTGAAGAAATCCTGACTGAACCTGCTAATGATTATGTAGCACGTTTTGTTGAAAATGTAGACCGAAGTAAGATTATCACGGCAGGAAGCATTATGATAACTCATCCGGCAGTCGCTCGTCTGCGTAAAGAAGGACCTGAAGTCTTGATTCGGAAAATGAAAGAAAGAGATATTACCGTACTTCCGGTGATAGATGAAAATGATAAATTGATTGGAGAAATCACATTGGAAGACACTGCTATTCTCCGACATAAAGGGATAAAATCCATCCAAACTGCTGTACTGAGTGAAGTACATTCCGTTACAGAAGATACTAAAATAGAAGACTTACTTCCATTGATTACCAAAACCAATTCCCCCATCTATGTGGTTAATGAAGAACGTGAATTAAAAGGATTGGTTCCTCTCTCATCCATTGTAGTAGAGATGACCGGAAAAGATAAAAACGAAATTAACGAACTTATTCAAAACGCAATCGAATTATGATAAATATCGGAAAATATATAGAAATGGCAATCAATTGGTTGACCGAAAACTTTACACTTTTTTTTGATGCAATTAATGTCGGGATAGGCGGGTTCATTGACGGATTTCAAAATGTATTGATGTGGATTCCTTTTTATATAACTATTGTGCTGCTGACTCTTCTTGCTTGGTATAAATCGGGGAAAGGAGTAGGGGTGTTTACCGTCTTCGGGTTATTACTTATTTGGAGTATGGGATTTTGGAATGAAACGATGCAGACACTGGCATTGGTATTGTCGTCCACCATTATTGCTCTGATTATTGGGCTTCCTCTCGGAATTTGGAGTGCCAATAGTCAACGATGCGATAAAATTCTGCATCCTATTCTCGACTTGATGCAGACAATGCCTGCTTTTGTTTACCTGATTCCCGCTGTCCTCTTTTTTGGATTGGGCACTGTGTCTGGAGCATTTGCAACTATCATCTTTGCTACGCCTCCGGTGGTACGTTTAACTAGTTTGGGCATTAAGCAAGTCCCCAAAAACGTAGTCGAGGCATCCCGTTCTTTCGGAGCAACCCCCACACAGCTATTGTTCAAAGTACAATTGCCTTTAGCATTACCCACCATCATGACAGGTATCAATCAAACCATCCTGATGTCACTCTCGATGGTGGTAATTGCAGCCATGATTGCGGCTAGCGGTTTGGGAGAAATCGTATTGAAAGGCATCACACAAATGAAAATCGGTCTAGGATTTGAAGGGGGGATAGCAGTGGTTATTCTTGCCATTATTCTAGACCGCATTACACAAGGATTTGGAAAACAAAAGAAAGGAAAATAAACATGAAAAGAATCTTTTATTTTTTATCTTTCCTTTTGCTGCTCACATCGTGCAGCGGAAAGAAGGATAATAAAACAATCAGCATAGGATACATAAACTGGGATGATGGCATTGCCCTGACCCATTTGGTGGAAGTGATTTTGGAACAGCAAGGTTATCGGGTGATACTGAAGAATGCCGACCCTGCACCCATCTATGCTACCATGGCTCGCGGAAAAGTGGATTTGCTTATGGATGCGTGGTTGCCTGCCACACAAGCAGATTATATGAAACAGTATGGCAAGAATCTGGAAATCCTTGGCGAGATTTATCGGAATGCCCGCATCGGATTGGTAGTACCGGATTATGTATCCATGAATTCCATTGAGCAATTGAATGCCAACCGTGAGAAATTTAAAGGGGAGATTATCGGCATTGATGCAGGGGCAGGTATTATGCATGCCACCGATTTGGCGATAGAGAAGTATAAGCTCAACTATAAATTGTTAGAATCAAGCGGTCCTGCCATGACTGCCGTCCTGAAGCGTGCCATTGATGAGCACCAATGGATCGTAGTGACCGGATGGACTCCTCACTGGATGTTTACCCGTTTTAAACTTAAATTTCTGGAAGATCCGAAAGGTATTTTCGGAAAGGTGGAAATAATTACTGCCATTGCCCGAAAAGGCTTTGGCAAACAGCATCCGTTTGTGGCAGAGTTAATAGGTAATATACACATGACCACAGATGAAATCAGTAGTCTGCTGAATGATGTCTCGCAAAATGAATATAATGAGAAAGAAGGGGCAGAAAAGTGGGTAAAAGAACATCAAAGTTTGGTAGATTCCTGGATACCAAATTAATTCTTTTTCGGAGAGATACCAGATACCTTTATTTTAAATAATAGCAAGAATATTTTTTTATGCAATCTACATTAGAACGAATTGTTTTTATCTCTATCTTTGCATTATTATAAAATATGATATGAAACATGAATGCAACTAAATCGAAATTGATTTTTCATCTTATAGCTATCGTAACTGTAATTATCTGGGGAACGACTTTTGTTTCCACCAAGATTCTCATTCAAAATGGCTTGACTCCTTCAGAGATATTCTTTTACCGTTTTGTTTTGGCTTATATCTGTATGTGGAGCATCTCCCGCAAGAAATTTTTTGCCAATAGTATTAAGGATGAGTTTTTATTACTTTTAGCCGGACTGTGTGGAGGAACTATATATTTTCTTACTGAAAATACAGCACTGGGTATCACACTTGCTTCCAATGTATCATTAATTGTTTGCACGTCACCCATCCTGACAGCTTTCTTATCATATCTTTTTAAAAGAAATGAATCCTTTACGCGACATTTATTTTATGGCTCATTTATGGCATTAATAGGAGTAGGACTGGTAGTTTTCAATGGTAGTTTTATTCTCAAGATAAATCCATTGGGAGATTTCCTATCATTAATAGCAGCTCTAATGTGGGCTTTCTACTGCCTTATTCTTAAACAGTTAGATAGTCGGTATTCTACAGCATTTATTACTCGAAAAGTCTTTTTTTATGGAATAATGACAATATTGCCTGTTTTTTTATTTCGTCCATTGCATTGGGATATTTCCTTGATGCTACAACCTGTCGTTTGGGGTAATCTATTCTTCTTGGGTATCATTGCTTCCATGTTTTGTTTTATCTCTTGGAATGCTTGTGTAAAAGAACTGGGTGCGGTACAAAGTACTAGCTACATTTATATCGTTCCACTGGTAACATTACTTACCTCAGCCATAATTATAAATGAGAAGATTACTGTAATAGCATTATCCGGTTGTTTCCTTATATTATGTGGCGTATATTTGGCAGAAAGAAAAATATCCTTTACATTTAGTACAAAATCCAAAGTATATGAATGAAATAGATAAAATGCGTAAAAGTGAATTGGCTGATATGGAAAAGCCAGAAATACAAGCTAGTTTTATCCATGCCAAAAAGTTATTGGCCAAGATGAGAACAATGACTATTTATGATGAAGATTTTCGTCAAATATTAGAAGAATTGGTGCCGAATATCCCTATTACTTCCATCATTTGTCCGCCTTTTTATTGTGACCATGGCACCGGTATCAAATTGGGAGAACATGTATTTGTCAATTCTAATTGTACTTTTTTGGATGGAGGATATATAACTATCGGTGCCCACACTCTTATCGGCCCCAACGTACAATTATATACTCCACACCATCCTATTGATTATATTGCAAGAAGAGAAACCAAAGAATATGCTTATCCTATAACAATCGGTGAAGACTGTTGGATAGGAGGAGGAGCTATTATCTGTCCGGGAGTAACTATTGGAAACCGATGCATTATTGGAGCCGGTAGTGTTGTTACAAAAGATATCCCGGATGATTCTATTGCCGTAGGTAATCCGGCTAAAGTTATTAAGAATTTAAATTGAGATTAAACAGAGAATGGTACCATAATCTATGATCCATTCTCTTTACTTTATTATCCGATATACACATTTACACATAAAAACAATCGATCGTTCCCACCTTCGGTTTCAAAATCAATTTTATCTTCACGAGCTAACCAGCCAATGGCAGCATTTAAATCTCTATCAGACAATCCGACCGCCTCCTTCAATTCAGAATAGCTCCATCGTTTATTATTATTTAGAAGCTGCCAAACTTTTCCGGCATTTAAGCCAATTAAATTCTTATTCATTTTGAACTTTCATTAAATAGGTTAATAATAGAATGCTTAGTTATTTGTCGTGAAAATAGCATTTTATCATGTAAAAAGCTAAATTTTATATATAAATTTCATTTAAATGACGTTATAATTTAACATTATTTTCTTTTAGATTTCATCATTTCTCATTTAGTAGTGTTATTGATAGAGATGATAAGTCCCTTTTACAAAAATCTTATCTGTCTTTATTAAGCAAAACAGAATTTTATTTGTTATTGCATAAAACAAAATAATCAATAATGAATAAAATAATACCAGTACTTGTAGCGGTAATAATTTGTTTTAGTGTGGGAGTCATGGCTTCATATTTCCAGGTTGATGCCATTCAAACATGGTATCCATTCTTAAATAAACCATTATTAACTCCTCCTAATTTTATATTTCCTATTGTGTGGAGCATACTTTATTTTTGTATGGGGATATCGATAGGACTAATATGGAATACTAAACATAGAAAAAGGAAAATATTGAGATGGCTTTTTAGTTTTCAACTATTACTTAATTTTACATGGAGTATTTACTTTTTCTACTTTCAAAATCCGTTTCTGGGATTTATAGATATACTACTTCTTGATATATTTGTCATATATTATATGATGAAAAGTTATTCAATAAAGAAGATGAGCTCCTTATTATTTATTCCTTATATATTGTGGCTACTACTTGCCACATATCTGAATGGATATATAATGCTATATAATTGATATGTATATATTATAAGAAAGGTTCCGACTTATCACAAGCCGGAACCATCATCATTCTACATACTAACTAAAAAATTATCTTATCACTTTTCCATCTTCACTGAAGTATCTAGTAGTTTCTTCCAAGCTACTAGTCAAGATAATCACTTTATAGATTCTGCTTCCATCAGCACCATAGGATAAAAATGCCTGTTTTATCATGGCACCTTCACATGCCAAAGTATCCATGATCGTTTCGGGAACATCATTCATATAGATTTCAATAAAATCGGGAGATTTCTTTACAGTTTGTTCCTTCTTTGCATCTTTTACACCTTCTGCGAATACAACTGACGTGCCTAATCCTAATACCACTGCTAATAAAACTAATACCTTTTTCATTATTTCTCGTTTTTAAATTAATTTGTTGTCGATATATAAGCAAGTTGCGTGCCAAAGTTTTGAATATATTAATAATATATTGATAATAAGGTGTTTAATTATATGTATGCTTTTGAAGGAAGTGTGGAAAAATGATTTTAGCTCTACAAAATTGTAGAATAATTCCACATATCAAGTGTGGAGTGATTTCCTATAAAACTAAAAAAGTCACTGATGGCAACAGTAACCATCAGTGACTCATCAAAGGTTGCTTTATTAAAATTGAAAAAAAATCTTTGCGTTGTTATATGCAATGTCTTCTATCATCTGATTAACGCGTTCCATTTCGCATACGGGTATTTCACCGTTTTCTATATCATTGCCTAATAAGTTACACAAAGTGCGACGGAAATATTCATGACGAGGGTAGGACAGGAAAGAACGTGAATCTGTCAACATACCTACAAAACGACTTAATAGTCCTAATAATGATAATGCATTTATCTGCTTTTCCATACCATCTTTCTGGTCTAGGAACCACCATCCTGAACCAAACTGAATTTTGCCCGGAATAGTTCCATCTTGGAAATTCCCTACCATAGTAGCAATAACTTCATTAGCACAAGGATTCAAATTATAAAGAATAGTCTTAGTCAGTTTTCCTTCCGTGTTCAGACGATCAAGAAATTTTGCCATTGCCTTAGCCGTAGTAAATTCACCGATCGAGTCAAAACCGGTATCAGGACCGAGGAGCTTGAACATCTTGGTGTTATTGTTACGGATAGCACCATAATGAAACTGCTGAGTCCAACCTTTCTCCCAATCCATTTCGCCCAATATAACTAACATGGCAGATTTGAATTTCAATATTTCTTCTTTTGTCAACACCTTTCCGCTATATACTTTATTAAAAATAGTTTTAATTTCAGCATCGGTATAATTTTCAGCATAGAATTCTTCAATGCCATGGTCAGATAATTTGCAGCCTTGTTCTGCAAAGAAATCATGGCGTTTGCGCAAGGCCGAGACCATATCATCAAAAGAAGAAATAGTAACACCGCTCACTGCCGATAGCTTTTCCATATATGTGCGAAAATCACTAGGAACCTCTACTGCCATAGTTTTGTCAGGACGCCATGTAGGAAGCATTTTTATTTCGAAACCACTTTCACGTGTTTTAATATGATATTCCAAAGAGTCAACAGGATCATCAGTTGTGCAAACCGTTTCTACATGATAACGGCGCATCATACCACGTGCAGAGTATTCTGGTTGTTGCAGTTTCTCATTACATTCCTCATAAATTTCGCGGGCAGTTTTCGGATTTAATATTTTATCAATACCAAAAGCCGTTTTTAATTCCAAATGGGTCCAATGATACAGTGGATTGCGAAAAGTATATGGAACTGTTTCAGCCCATTTCTCAAATTTCTCCCAATCAGAGGTCTCTTTACCAGTACAATAACGTTCGTCCACTCCGTTGGTACGCATGGCACGCCACTTATAGTGATCACCTCCCAGCCAGATTTCGGTCAGTGACTTGAACTGATAATCATCGGCTACCATTTGAGGAATAAGATGACAGTGATAATCAATAATGGGCATTTTAGCTGCATGTTCGTGATATAATTTCTGTGCTGTTTTTGTCTGAAGCAAAAAGTTTTCATCCATAAAGTTTTTCATAAGTAGTCTTTTTAATATCTATATAATTGTTGTTTATTTTAACCTGTATCCAAGCATGGTATTTGAAAAGATATACAAGAACGTTTATTTAAAGTTATCAACTGTTATCGAACACGAAGTTAGAAGTTTTATTTGAAATAGCAAAATGATTCGTATATTTCAGCTGATATTTAAATATTTTAAATGATTACTGTTTGAATAGTAAATAAAGAAATATTATCACTTAATGCTGTTATGTAGTACTATGAATATACCATAAATTATCATAACCTTTACAAGGTGTAAATAATTTCTATGGGGAAGTTTGGTTATTTAACCTAATCTCCCTATTTTTGCTTAAATCAAATACGAAATAAAATGGAAAAATACGAATTCAGAACCAAGCAACCTTTGTGGGTATGGATACCGATAGCTTTCATCCTTATATTTGCAATAATATATGTAGGTATGACAAAAAAGTATGAATTAGGAATTATATGGCTGATTTATGCTATCATTACATTCTTGGCCGGTCATTTTACTTACACTATTACGCCAAACTATTTTATATATAAACCCGGATTGGGAAAAACAAGGAAATTCCCATTGGCTAATATCACAGAAATAGAGAGAAAAATGTCAAAGAATGAAGAAATAAGATCTATTATAGTAAGATATTCTGAGGATAAAATTTATCATAATTTTTTTGAGATTAAAGGACATAATGTTAATGTTAAAGCCATTTTAGATGCTATTCAGGACTATTATCCTACCGTTCTAATTCGTTAATGATAATTATCAAAGAAAAATAAAGAAATACCGATTTTGTTAGACTGATATAATTATAAATACTAAGAAAACTAATATCTATGAGAAAGTTATTATTTTCCATAGGAACATTGTTATATACTGTTACCTGCATGGGAACATCGAAAAAGGAGTTACCCAATATTTTATTTCTTTTAGTGGATGATATGCAGCGGACTTGCATTCATCACAATGGTTGTGAACAAGTAAGTACACCCAACATTGATCGTATTTATCAAAATGGTATCTCATTTCATTCTACTTATACCAATGGCTCGTTGGGAGGCGCGCTTTCTATGCCTAGTCGTGCCATGATTATGACCGGTAGAGGAGTTTTTCAGATAGTAAAGGACGGACAAGTGATTCCTGAGCAACACGTTACATTACCCGAACTGCTGCGTCAGCATGGATATATTACTTTCGAAACCGGAAAATGGCACTCGGATTTCGCATCCTTCAACCGCTCTTTTTCTAACGGGGAAAATATATTCTTCGGAGGAATGCACACTTATGAAACAAACGGCCATGTAGAGCCTCGCCTGAATCATTATGATTCTAGTGGAAAATATCGAGAAAAGTTTACCGGAGATAAATTTTCCTCTGAAATGTTTGCTGATGCAGCTATTGCTTTCCTAAAAAAACAGAAGAACGGCAAACAACCGTTTTTTGCTTACGTGGCCTTTACTTCTCCTCATGATCCTCGATTGAAACATCCTGACTACGGTAAACATTATGAAGCGGATACCATTACATTGCCTATCAACTTTCTGCCGCGTCATCCTTTTGATACGGGAGATATGAATGTGAGGGATGAAATATTAAGACCTGTACCGCGTACTGAAGAAGCCATAAAAAAGGAGATAGCAGATTATTACGGTATGATTAGTGAAGTAGATACTCAGATCGGTCGTGTATTACAGGCACTGCAAGAAAGCGGACAACTTGACAATACGATTCTGGTATTTGCTTCTGACAATGGTTTGGCGGTAGGTCAACACGGTTTGTTAGGCAAGCAGAATTTATATGATCACAGTGTTCGTATTCCTTTGATTATTTCCGCACCCGGAATGGAGAAAGGGACGCAACGAAATGTATATTGTTATCTATCGGATGTATATCCTACCCTATGTGATTTAATAGGCATCCGTCCGTCTTCTTCCGTAACGGGAAAATCATTGCTGCCGGTGATGAAAAAAGAAGAAAATACGCATCGTGACCATCTCTTTCTTGCCTACAACAGCATTCAGCGCGGTCTTGTGAAAGACGGTTGGAAATACATCATTTATAATATTAAGGGAGAGAAGAAAGAACAGCTTTTCAACTTGAATGAAGACCCATGGGAAATGGTGAATCTTGCAGAGATGCCGGCTTATGCTTTCTTGAAGAATGCTTATAAACGATTACTGAAGGAAGAAATGAAAAAGAACAATGATTTCTGTAATCTGGATGATTTCTATTGGTGGGGTAAACCAGGAATGATTTCCTGGGACGAATCACTGAAACTTTATGTAGAACCCTAATCAGGTCGGATACACTAACCTCAACTTTGGGAATGTGTCAAAAAAAACGACCTATCCCACCGTCAGCTGTAGGGGCAGGGGTTGCCCGAAGACACAAAACAAACTGTTTTCGAGCGAGCGAACCTTGTCCCTACAAGCTAAATGACAGCATTATCCACGTTTTGACCCCAAACTAACAATCATCACTAATATTATCGTTTGCACAATGTCTTAAAATCACAATAAGTACATTTCTCTACAATCTCCGTTTGAGTAAAAGGTATTTCCGGGTTAAATATATCCTCCAGCAACACTTGCAACCGCTCTCTGAATTCTGTTTCATATATGCTGAAGTCTTCCACAGGTTCTTTGGGTTTACGAGATTCTCCCATTTGAATAACCGGAGAGTAAGTTTCTGTCGCTGCCCGATGAATATAAAGCAAGGAAGGAGCGACCTTTAATGGCTGTTTCCGACACATAATGGCAGCATAAAGAAATGTTTGGAACACATAGTTGGAGCGTTTTTTAGCCGGCGTGAAGAGGGATTCCACGTTGGGAGGAGTGTCCGCATCACCACCGGTTTTATAGTCTACGATTCGCAATGTACCGTCTTTGCTGTCCAAACGGTCAATAATACCTCCAATACGCGATTTTATAATACCTTTCGGAGTCTTAATTTCGATATCCTCCTGCACAGGCTGTTCGGAACCCACGAAAGTAAAGGGCGTATAGCGCAAATCATTCTCCAACAATTGTTTCAGATACCTTGAGATAACAGCAGAATTTATTAACTGCACACCATTATATTCAGGCTTTTCATCTTGGGATACATTAAAGAACAGTTCTTTAAAAGCAACATCCACATAGTCTTGCAGTTTTACCTCATTATGAAGAAGTGCCTCCAATGCCTCTTTGTCAATTACATTGTTATGTGCTGTCAAATCTTTATAAATATTCTCGGCTGCCAAATGGAAAATACTTCCGAATGTGGCAGAGTCTATTTCTGCACTGACTTGCTCAGGAGCTGAAAGTTCGGCTACATAAATATAATAGAATTTCAGCGGACAATCCAAATAATAATTAAGTGCCGAGGGAGAGAATTTGGCTTTTTTATTAATACGAATATCAAACACGTTTTGCATCTTTCTCATTACTTCCGGTGTTTTGGGGATAGTAATGGAAAGTGTACTTTGTGGTGATTGTCCTGTTTCCAAATATTGACGTATAATGGGGTGAGGCCATTCAATCAAGAATTGTAACATAAAGCGGCTCCATTCTCCACGATTAAGTCCATCAGAACTGGTATTGTATAATAAAGTAACTTTTTCGGCACGTTGCAGCAGTCGATAGAAATAATAAGCATAAACGGCTATCTTGTGCTCAATGGTAGTCATACCAAACGCTTTACGTAAATTATAAGGTATGAAAGAAGAATCTCCTCCTGATTTGGGTAACTGACCTTCATTAACCGATAACATGATCAAATGGCGAAAATCCAAGTTACGTGTTTCGAGTACTCCCATTATCTGCATCCCAATGGCAGGCTCTCCATGAAAAGGTATATTGGTAGCCGATAACACTTTAACCAACAAACGCCGTAATGTTTCCGGCCGAACTGTCAGTTCTCCTTCTTCTATTAAAGTACGGAATCTGCTGACTGTGGTATATGCCTTAAAAAGTGACTCACGATAAAGGTCTTCTTCAGTTTCATTTCGATAAATACCGACTATTTGCTGCAATATTTCAGATATACGGAGACACAAACTTAGGTTACTGCCGGATGGCGGAGTGAATAATAGAGTAAGAAATTCATCTCTTTGCAATTCACCGGGTAACGGATAAAAACGATTGTGCTTGGTCAGTTCTTTTTCCAATGATTCGGAATTGGAACTCAATTGACGAGTATAAGGATGTTTCAGCAGAGTAACAACCGATAGGTATGTATAACGTCCGCTATGTTGGTTATACCCGTGAGTATGCAACTCCAGCAATGATGTAAGAAAGCTATATACAGGGGTTTGAGATAGAGGGAATCCCATAGTAATATTCACATGCTTTACTTCATCAGGCAAGGAATGAAGCACAGGTTGAAGTAATGCTTCGTTACAAAGGACAATAGCAGTTTCCTTTTCTTGCTTTGTCAAGTTTTCACGTATCCATGCAGGCAGATAACGGGCTTGTGCATTTTCGGTAGGCGCGGCAATATAATGGATTTCTTTGGGACGTGCTAGAGTATTAAATAACTCAGCAGGCAGGGGAGAAGGAAAATCACGCAAATTGCGGCGAATAAATTCTCCGGCTTCATGAGGATATGGTTCGTCAGCATTCACAAAAGAGTGAGAGCTCATGTAAAACTCATCATAATCCCAATAAAAAATTGCTTTTCCTGCTTCTTGCAACTTTTTAAATAAAGTCTGCTCTACTTTATTCAGTACATTAAAACCTATAAATACATATCTTTCGTAAGGCAATGCCTCTACATCCAAATGTTCAATTACATGACGGTAAAGCATTCCTTCGTATGCAATTCCCCGGGATGAAAGTACTTCGTGAAATTTTTTGTAAATATTCCCCAAAGCATCCCACATGGAGATAAATCGCTCTTTCAGCACTGTGCGGTGCTCAATAGAGAAATTCTGAAAAAACTGTTGGATAGCTTCTTCCTGCTCATTGTTGAGGAAGGTATAATCATCCATGATATTTTTCAGGTCTTGCAGATTAGTGAACAAGTTATCGGTGTCCACCATATTTTTATCAGCATCATCAAAATCACTGATAAGCATCTCCCCCCAAAAATAGAAATCATCCAAAGTTTCTTTGCTTTGAGTTTCGTGAAGGAATACTTTATAGAGTTCGCATACCAACTTGACCGGATCGCCCACTTCCCATGTAGAAAGGCTACGGAAAAGTTCACTAATACTCACATAAGCCGGTGACCAAATTGGTGTGTCCGACTGTTCCGCCAAATGCTCATTAAAAAACAAACCGGCGCGTTTGTTAGGAAATACCACAGCAGTATGCGCCAAGTCACCTTGAGTGCGATTATACAAATCTGTTGCTACGAGTTTTAAAAAGCTTTCCATGATTATTTTACCTCCACAAATTCATTATCAAATACATACCACAAATATCCACGGATATTCTCATATCCCATGTCGGACAACAAGTTCATATAATCGCGTACCTGCTTATTGTAATCGGTGCGTTTCTTTCCAAACTTAAAATCCACTACTACTACTTTACCGTCTTTCATCATCACACGGTCGGGACGACGCGTTTGCAATTCTCCCTTCTCCTTATATATAATAGCACATTCATTATAAAGCTCCCAATTCCCGGAATACCATTCTTTCACCAATGGATGATTCAGAGCCCATTCGGTCAATTTCTTGATTTGTCTCTCTTGCTCAGCCGACTCAATTATTCCTTCAAAACGAAGTCGTTCGATGGCAGAAGGGATATCATCTTGCGTGCGAATCACTGAAAACAGATTATGCAATAACTGCCCCTGACGAATATACCTCTCTCCGGTTTCTTCTTCTCCACGGATAAATTCGGCAGAACGGTTAGACTGTTTGAACTCGATGTTGCTCTCCAGTGATTCTAAATGAAGAGGGATTTTTTCAGGATTCATTAGTAATTTATTTTTTATAATGCCATCCGTTCTCTTTTCTTCTGATAAATAAAGCGTTCCCATTTCATACGCAATATTATCAGTATCGGTATTATCTTCTGATTTTTCCAAATGGCTGCTGTCATGTTCATGTTGTGGAATACTTATCTGTCCCATAGCCTGTTGCAACAGTTCCGAAACAGTCCCTTTCAGTCCGTCTTTACCCCAAATGATAAGATTCTTCTTGGCACGGGTAAACGCAACATAAAGCAAATTCAGGTTGTCCACCCACAACTGCAATCGCTCATTCAAATACTCTTCCCTGTAAATAGACTGCTGCATGGCTGTGGAGTAATTGACAGGAACGATATCGAGATTGTTAAACGGTGCCACTTTGGGTGTACACCATATCAGATGTGTCAAACTGCGTTCCTTTTCCATATTCCAATCACAGAAGGGAAGAAGCACTGTATGATATTCTAATCCCTTTGACTTATGAATAGAGATAATCCGAATACCCTCTACTTCGCCTGAAGGTATTGTTTTCTGAGAGAGTGTCTCCTCCCAAAAAGCGATAAAGGCAGACATCTCCGAAGAATTATTTTGTAAATATTCCACAACAGCATCAAAGAATGCACAAAGATAGGCGTCTTGTTGTTTGATGCGTGACATCTCAAACAGACCGAACAATTTCTCCATCAGTTCATACAGTGGCATTAATCTCAGTTTCTTCTGCTGTTCGATAAAAGAGACCGGTAAATACTCATCTATATCATTCAGTAACAGCGTGTTCAAATCTATGTTGTTCTTCAGTATTTCATTTTGATAAGCTGCGGCAAGTTGTGCTTTTGCAATGCGATTCTCAGGGTTGGACAGATAGCGCAACCCATCCATTATCATACAGATGGCCAATGATGCATTCAATTGAAAAGCTTCATCCGATACTATTTTATAAGGTGTATTCTTATCAAAATAATCGGCCACCAACGGAATGGTTTTATTCTTTCGTACCAAAATGGCAATATCCTTCAATTGTATACCTGCCGTTACCAATAATTGAGTCTCATTTGCCAATTGCTGTAAAGTATCCTCAACATAAGCCATCTCTTCTTTTTCGGTCAGGAAAGTTACTTTCACATATCCTCCGTCCGGGTCTTTATCCTTTTCCTGGCATACATCGACATATGCTTCTTTCAAATCTTTACACTCTTCTCCTTGTTCTGACTTATAGATATCATTTAAAGTATGGCAAGCAGCAGTAAATACCTTATTATTGAATTCAATAATATTTCCTGCACTCCGACGGTTGGTGGTCAATGTCTTTACATTAATGGGAAATGACTCAATATGGTCTTTCAGCCCGTTCAAGATTCCCCAGTCTCCATTACGCCAGCGATAAATAGATTGCTTCACATCTCCTACAATCAGGCTGTTTTCTCCTTGCGAAAGTCCTTCTAACAGTAATAAACGGAAATTATCCCATTGCATCCGGGATGTATCCTGAAATTCATCAATCATCACGTTACGAATAGTGGTTCCTATCTTTTCAAACACAAAAGAAGAGTCACCGTCATGTACCAGATTATGAAGTAATACATTGGTATCCGAAAGTAGGAAGCGATTGTTCTCGTAATTCAAGCGGCGTACCTCTTCATCAATATTTGCCAACAATCGTACATTATTTATATAGCGTAAAGAAAGCTGGCAGGAGTTGACCAACATGTTATTCTTACTTCGGAACTCTTCTGCTGTTTGCAGCAAGGGGATAAGTTCCGCAGCTGCCAGTTCGGTAATGGCGTTACGGCGAGGCGAGCTTTTGGGAGACCAGTTTTCAGGAGAGGCAAGATGTTTTTCCACTGTCGCATTGCGGAGGCTGTCATCCAACTTTCCCATCTGTAGTTTGCTGAAATAGCTGGATACCCCTTTGCTTTTATTGGCCAGATTATCTATAGCCAGACCGTTGCTTTCCAATATCCCGAAAAATTGGTCGGCAAAACCTTTCATCTGTTCCAATGCTTCCGTTTCGATAGCTTGCAGTGTGCGGCGATAGTTTTTGATACAGTCTTTATCCTGCAACTTTCGGCGCAGTCCGTCACCTTTTTCTATATATCCTTCATCAAAGATATTCCGTCCGAAGTTCTTGATTTCTCCTGATACATTCCAACGTTTATCGTCAGCAATACGTTCCTCGATATACTCCAATAGCCAATAAAGAACAGGAGACTGACGGTTAAGCCTTTCAATCATTGAGTCCACCGCATCACTCAATACCTCCATATTGTTCAATTCAATCGTCAAGTTGGCTCCTAATTCCAGTTCTCGTGCCAAATTACGCATTACCGATTGGAAGAAAGAATCGATAGTTTCCACTCTAAAACGACTGTAATCATGTATCATCAGATGGAGTGCTTTACCGGCTGCCATGCGAATCTGCTCTTTGGGCATACCAAGCTCTTCTGTTATCTTCTCCAGATAAGCCTTGGAGGATTTATCGTTTATCCAAATTCCATACAGTTGACTCAAAATGCGTTCTTTCATCTCGGTAGTAGCCTTATTCGTGAAGGTTACTGCCAAGATATTACGATAAGCCCGGGGATTCAGTATTAATAATTTTATATATTCTACTGCCAAGGTAAAGGTTTTTCCCGAACCGGCAGAAGCTTTATAGACTAATAATTCAGGGGAATTCTTCATATTGCTTTTTTTAGTTGCTGCAAAGAAAATATAAAGCAATGAAGTATGCAATTTCTTCTGCAGTTTAATTCCGTATAAAGCCTCCCTAATAATACTTCTTGTTCTACCGGATAAGGAGTTTCAAACAGTTTTATGCTGATGAAACAATAAGAGTGAAAGAAAAACTATTCTTTTATATCCTGATATAAGAATCTTTTAATACTTTTCTTTGCTGTTTTTTCGAACTCTTCGGGATATAGTTTACAACGTGTAATTTGTGAGTAAGCAGGTAGTTGCTTGTTTAATTCAATGCGATTCTCCTCCATAGCTCTTTCAATGTCGGCGTGTTTGAGTCCATGGGCAAAGGCATCATCATTATCAGGATAGACCAATGCCACTAATTTATCTTGTTGCAAAATAACCAAAGATTCCGATACGTATGGCATATTGTTAAGCTTTGACTCTATTTCCTCGGGATAAATATTTTGCCCGGAAGCGGTGAGCAACAGATTCTTACAACGGCCTTTGATATAAATGTGTCCTTCGGAATCAATAATTGCCATATCTCCCGTGTGCAGCCAACCGTCTTTATCAATCACTTGCCCGGTGGCTTCTTCATTTTTATAATAACCTAACATCACATTAGCTCCCCGGCAAACCAATTCACCCGGCACTTCTGATGGGTTGGAAGAAAGTACTTTAGCCTCCATACGTGCTGCTACCGTACCGCAAGAAGCTTGCTTTAACTCTGTCCAATGATTATGGCAAATAATAGGACCGCACTCAGTCATGCCATATGCAATGGTATAAGGAAAATTAATACTACGGACAAATGCTTCGACTTCTGCATTAAATGGAGCTCCTCCAATAATTATTTCTATAAAATTCCCCCCGAACACTTCCATTGCCTTCTGACGTATCAGTTCTTTTATTTTGTCACTGATAATGGGGACATGAAGCAAGAGTTTACCTAATTTATTGTCCACCTTGGGTAAGATGTTTTTCTTGAATATTTTCTCCACAATCAAAGGTACACATGAAATGACCCTTGGGCGAATTTCGGCAAAAGATTCTGCAATGATCTTAGGTGACGGCATACGGGTAAGAAACCACAAATGTGCACCAACGGTGAAACCGTAAAGGAAATCAAAAACCATGCCGAATACGTGTCCCAATGGGAGCATGGACACGACACTATCACCGGCTTTGATTCCAATCTTTTCTTTACAGTACAATACATTTGAAAGGATACTGCGATAAGGGAGCATCACTCCTTTGGAATATCCGGTGGTGCCCGATGTATAATTGATTATTGAAAGCTCTTCAGGCGAAGTCTCTTTTCGGTACGATACATTCTCGGGGCGAAAACGACATGGATATTTGCGGCCGAACATTTCGTTAAGATGTTCGCGGGCATAAGTCAATTTCTCCGAACGAGAGACTACCAAGCCAAAGTCCTTTAATTCGATGATACCTTCTAAATGGGGCATTACCATTTCATTCAGGTTTTCCCACACTTGATCGCCCGCAAAAAGCAGCCGTGCTTCCGAATGGTTGACAATATTATGCACTTGATCGGGCTTGAATTCATGTAAAATGGGTACTACCACACCACCATACGTCATAACAGCAAGAAAAGTAACAGTCCAATGGGCACTATTACGTCCGCAAATGGCTATTTTATCTCCTTGCACGATGCCGGCATTCTCCAGCATAATGTGGATTTTCTCTATCTTTCGGGCGACATCCCGGTATTGAAGCGTAGCACCTTTATAGTCAGTCAGGGCATTCAAATACCAATTTGCCTTTATGCTTTGCTCTATAAGAGCGATAAAACTCTGTTCTAATTCCATGATAACTTTTGCACAATTTATGGCCAAGTGTGCGCAAAAGTAGTAAAATGAGCCTATGAGACAGGAATACACAATAGCTTTTTACATTAATTTAACGACATTCACCCGGTTTTGTCCTTTTCTTCATCCTCTTTCAGAAGGAGAGGCTTAATAATAAGTCTTTTTTCACTACCAGTGCAATGTTTATTTCACCTTTTTCTACATAAAATCAAAGACGGAAGGGGAGATGGCAGTATTATTATAGCTTGCATCCTTTGTTTGCAGCATGCGTCCGCCGGGGGTAAGGAATAGCTGATAAATAGCATCAGAATTATCCATATTTACCTGTATGACATAGACAGCCGGTCGTTTGGGGAACTCGATAAAAAAGACATTTTGTACCGTCCATTGTGAAAAGGAACTGAATGTAAACGCATTATAAGCACCGGGAGGCAGTTGGTCTGCAGTTTGCAAATCGGTATTCGTCATTACCCATTGAGCATTGATATTCATCCATACCTTTGTGTCGAATCCATTTTGTATAAAATCAGCCGTATGATAGTTTCCCTGTTGCGACCATTCGACATCAGCAGCCAAAGGATATATCTTTTTTAATGCCGAATAAAAGGCAGAAGGCGTAGCAGCAAGACCTGCCTGCAACCACAAGCAAGTGATAATCAGGATATAATATTTTGTTTTTATCATAATACGATACTTGTCAAATACAACAAATAAAACAGCAGATATTCTTTTTTTGTTTATGGGAAACTAAAATATAATTTAATTCGGCTCTATATTCATTAGAAATTATATCTTTGCACCCCAATTTTAAACTATGAACAAATAATGGAAACATACGATATTTACTTCAGAGACGAACAAGACTCAGCCAATAAGGGATTCAACTTGAAGAACAAAGAGAAAGCTATTCGGATGGCAGAAGATATGCTGGCAGAGAAAAAAGGTTATGTGAAAGACTTTCCGGGAGGAATTATTTCAGTTATAGATAAATCGACAAAAGAAGAGGTGTGGTCTAAGCCGATACCAAAGAATTAGGAAGATATATTTTAGGCACGGAATACACGAACTTCATAAAAAGAGAACCCGTAGCTTCCGTGCCCGATATTACTTATTATTAATAGAATAATTGTTCAGGCTTGATAGGAGTGAATTTCTCCTGATCTGCCTTGCGGATTGAGATAGAAGCATCATCCCACAGTGAAGGCCATCCACCAATGATGTGTCCAAGGAACACTACCTTCAATTCGTGCAGACCTTTAGCCAATGCGACTGATTTGTCATTGCGTGAGAAACGTTTCACTTCGCCCTCATTGCTGATAAGAAGCTTACCGTCAATCCATACTTCATCATTGTTTGTGGTGAAGTAATAAACACCATCTTCAGGAATATCTACATATCCGGTAGCGATAGCACCGTATTGTTTTACGCCACGCATACTTTCGGTAGATTCCACCTGGCTGCGTATATCACGAAGAGATTTCACTGTCATTTCTTTCCATTCTGTTGCTTTATTCAATTCACTTGCTTTAAAGAATGTGCCGTCAGCCATCTTCATCTTCAGCCCCGGAGTCGTTTTTTCAACCACTTTGGCAGGAGCCAATGCCTGTTTTTCTACAGTGATATTACGAACCGGACTCATTTTTCCGGAAGGAAGAACTGTACGAATCTTTAGGGTAGTGGTTTCTGTCACTTTAATCGGTTCTGTGTATTGAGTAGACAAAGGTGTCGGGTCAGTACCGTCCAGCGTGTAAACCATCGTTTCGGGACGTGTAGTTTTGAATGTCAAAGAAGTGGAATCAACAAAAGCCACAAAGTTACAAGATCCGTTCGGTTGTTCAGGTTGCGGAATATGGTAATTGACATCATGACCATCCAAACGCACATAAGCATTGTTGATACGGCGTTCAAAGTCTTTGTAATCCTTTTTATCCAACGGAGTCCATGCAATTTCAGAAACAGCCAGCATACGCGGATACATACGATATTCCATAATGTCGGTATTGTACATATATTCCGACCAATGATTAGCCTGTACACCTTTAATATGTTTATCTTTACCCAAAGTGACCAATGTATCGGGCACCGGATTGTAGCTATACACTTTTTCCAACAAGGTGTAGCCACCGATACTTACCGGTTCGATCTTTGAATCTCCCTGGAAGGTATCGAGATACATACCGTTTCCGCCCGGAGTCATAATAGCATCGTGATCCTGCAAAGCAGAAGCGATACCTCCGGCTTCGCCGCGCCATGACATTACAGTAGCCTCAGGACTTAAACCACCTTCAAGAATCTCATCCCAACCGATAATTTTCTTGCCGTGTTTAGCAAGCATTTTCTCCATGCGCTGAATAACGTAACTTTGCAAACGTTCTTCGGCCGTGTGATTTTTATCCGTTTTCAAACCTTCAGCCTTGATGCGTGCCTGACAAGCCGGACAGTTCTTCCAGCTGCTTTTAGGACATTCATCACCGCCAATATGGAAATAAGTGCCGGGGAACAACGGAACCATTTCTTCAACAACATCTTCCAGGAATTTAAACATGTCTTCTTTTCCCGGACACATTACAATATCTTCCACACCCCAAATAATACGTGGAGTGGTGGGCTGACCTTTACAAGAAAGTTCGGGATAGGCTGAGATGGCAGCCAGCTCATGTCCCGGAGTTTCCAATTCTGGAATTACCGTAATAAAACGTTCGGCAGCATAAGCTACTATATCCTTTATTTCCTCCTGTGTGTAAAAACCGCCATATTCAGTACCCTCTCCATCAATACGCTTAGAGCCTATTTCTGTTAACTTGGGATATTTCTTGATTTCGATTCTCCATCCCTGGTCGTCGGTAAGATGCCAATGAAAAGTATTGATTTTGAACAAAGACAATACGTCAAGTTGTTTTTTCACATTTTCCACCGGAATAAAGTGACGGCATGGGTCAAGCATCATACCACGATAAGCAAAACGTGGAGCATCATCGATACTTACGCAAGGTGCACTCCATTCGATGTTTTTGACCACTGAAGGACTCTCCACTTCGGCAGGCAGCAATTGCAAAAAACTTTGCATACCATAAAAGACACCCTGTGGAGTCTTAGCCTGGATTTTGACACCTTGTGGAGTAACATCCAATCGGTAACCTTCCTCGTTTATCTCCATGGCAGGATCAATGAGAAGAGAAATTCCGCCATCCTTCTCTGCATCAGCTATTGCAAAATTAAATCCTGTAGAATTTTTCAATTTGGCTGCGAAGAACTCTGCAATAGTTTTGGCTTCCGGCGTAGGAGCATAGAAAGAAGAACTGGAAGATAATAGGAAACGACCTTCCTGTTGCTGCAAAGAAGCCGGCATCGGGATGATGTTTATCCCTTCGTTGTAAGTTCTTTCCGGTGCGGTTTGTGTACCGCATGATGTAAGTAAGCCGAGAGTAGCGGCTACACACACCGTAGTAAAAAGTTTTTTCATGTAAGTGAAATGTGTTTAAAGGTTTATCTTGGGCAATATGCCATATAACATAATTATCGGACTAAGATAGAGCAAAATTAGCTGATTGCCAAATTATGCATCGGATATGTAACAATTTAGCAGTAAATAATGGGGATTTTTAATAATAATAGTTATCTTTGTGAGGCTGACTTATGATAAAGCAGCTTTCAAGCTATGAGAACATTTCTTTATTTTTTTATTAAAATCTTTTATTATGAAAAAGTACATGGCAGAAATGATTGGTACAATGATTCTTGTACTGATGGGATGTGGAAGTGCAGTGTTTAATGGCGGTTGCGGAACCCCCGCCCAAGTATTGATGGTAGCGATGGCATTTGGCCTTTCGGTAGTGGCGATGGCTTACACTATCGGTGGGATTTCGGGTTGTCATATTAATCCCGCAATTACGTTAGGGTGTATGTTGTCTGGGCGTATGAAAGCCAAAGAAGGCATCATGTATATGGTATTTCAGGTAATGGGAGCATTAATAGGCTCTACAATTATCTGGATACTGACTTCCAACATTGACATGAATTATGCTACAACCACAGGAGCCAATGTTTGTGCTCCGGGAGTGAGTCTCATCGGTGGTTTGATTGCCGAAGTCATCTTTTCTTTTGTATTTGTGTTGGTTGTATTAGGAACCACAGATGCAAAGAAGGGAGCCGGGAATTTGGCCGGTCTAGCTATCGGTCTATCACTTATTTTAGTACATATTGTTTGTATCCCTATCACAGGAACATCTGTCAATCCTGCCCGCAGTATTGCTCCGGCGCTCTTCCAAGGGGGTGAAGCACTATCTCAACTATGGATATTTATCATTGCGCCGTTTGTAGGAGCTGCTTTGGCGGCAGGCGTATGGAAAAGTGTCGGAAACAGCAAATAATTGAAGAATAAAAGAGTTACATTCGCATGGAGCTGTGCATACGTATGTGCAAGCTTATGCGTACTTTGTGAGGAAAACACTTGAAAATGTCTTGCTTTATATTAATTGGGGATAGCTTATGAAAGAATATGTGACTGACAATAAATATATTACATGGAGATTTTAGGACCAAGTCAAAAAAGTGTGCGGGCATAATATTTTGAAAGAAAATCGGGTCACTTATTATTCTTGGGGATTTAAATATCATATCACAAACAAAGGGAAGAATAAGCCGTTTCCCAAGGTCGGTCAAGGTCTTTTAAACGGAAGATTATTACAGTCTGCGGCAATGGACTGTACAGTCCACTGTAGCAGACTGTACGGTCCACTGTAACGGACTATACAGTCCGCCGCCGGAGACTGTAGTAATTCGACGGACAGACAGGCATAATCGAAAGGACGAAAACGCTTGGCCCGGCTAATGAAACGACGTAGGAAGCTCAAAAAACGCATGCAGGGGTTGAAAACCGGAGGAGACAACATCAGGGGACAGGTGTTTGATCGATATGCTAAATCCTCAAGAATAATGATCGGACCCTTATCACCCGCAGAGTTTTCGGATTGACCCGATTTACTTCAATATCGGTTGCTGTTTCAGGGAATGTGACAAATAAAAATAGGACGTAGATACCTACGTCCTAAATGTTGTTTTGATAAAATTTTTAAATTCCCTGATAATTCTTTCTGCTTTTTATATAAAGCAACAGGGAAGGGATATTGTGGAGCATGCGAGACTCGAACTCGCCACCTTTAGACTGCCAGTCTAACGCTCTAGCCAGATGAGCTAATGCCCCGGTTTTGTGTTGCAAAGATACACATAAAATTGAAATCACAAAATAGAAACCTTATTTTTCTTCCAATTATTTTAATATAATATTATTTCTCCTCTATGAATGAACAAAGAATCATCCATTCTGTTTATGAGGTTCATCAGGTGAAGCAACTATCGAGTTGCATATCTGATTAATTTAATTTTTTGTTCATAATAGATGCCCCGGCTTGCGAGAAGTCGGGGTATTTTTATTACATTTGCAAAAACGTATCTGTTTAATGTAAACAAATAAAATTAATATGCTGATATATAATACCACTTATCAAGTAGCAATTGATGATGCACGTAACTTTGTCATCTGGCTTAATGAATGCTATATCCCCGAAGTAGAAAAACAAGGATTGCTTCAAAGTCCGCGCCTTACTCACATCCTCAGTCATAAAGAAGAAGACAGTGAATGTTTTTCACTGCAATGGGAAGTAGAAGACAGTGCAGCCTTACATCACTGGCATACCCGGCAAGGTATGAAGCTTAACGAAGAAATGATGAAAGTCTTCAAAGACAAAGTGGTAGGATTTCCCACCTTAATGGAGGTTATCAAGTGATTCAGCCGGTTAAAGAGAAAATAATTCTGGGCATTGACCCCGGAACTACCATCATGGGTTACGGATTGCTGAAAATAACAGGTACCAAACCGCAAGTCATCACCATGGGAGTGATAGATTTACGTAAATACGATAATCATTATCTTAAGCTTCGTCGAATCTTTGAACGTGTTATCGGCATTATTGAAGCGTATCTGCCCGATGAACTGGCCATTGAAGCTCCCTTTTTTGGAAAGAATGTACAGTCCATGCTAAAATTAGGGCGTGCGCAAGGGGTAGCAATGGCTGCCGCACTAAGCCGTGACATCCCCATCACCGAATATGCTCCATTAAAAATAAAAATGGCTATCACCGGCAACGGACAAGCCAGTAAGGAACAGGTGGCGGATATGCTGAAGCGTATGCTCCATATTCCCGATAACGAAATGCTACCTTTTATGGATGCTACCGATGGACTTGCCGCAGCCTATTGCCATTATTTGCAAGCCGGAAGACCCACTCTTGGCAGAGAGTATTCAGGATGGAAAGATTTTATCAATAAAAATCCTGATAAAATAAGGAGATAAACAAAAAAGTATTGGTAAGTAACAAAATATAAATTTATGAATGTCAAACACGTTATTTGGGCATCGATTATGTCAACCACCATCAGTTGTCAGTCTGTAAAGAAAGAATATACATCTTTTGAAGAATATCCTATCCCCGAAGGGAAGTTAGTGGAAATGGAGTACTCGCCAATTGAAACCAAGTTTACACTTTGGGCACCTACAGCTGAAGAAGTGCGTGTATTGTTATATGATTCGGGCAACGAAGGTTCTGCTTATCAAACTCTGTCGCTTGAAATGGGAGAAGATGGTATTTGGAATACCTCTATTAAAGAAGACTTAAAAGGAAAGTTCTATACTTTTAATGTAAAAGTAAATGGTAAGTGGCTGGGAGATACCCCGGGTATTATGGCTAAAGCAGTGGGAGTAAACGGAAAGCGTGCTGCTGTCATTGACTTGCGCTCCACCGATCCTGAAGGCTGGGCGAACGATGTACGTCCGCTTTTAAAGGACTATGCCGACATCATAGTATATGAAATGCATCATCGCGATTTTTCTTTGGATTCAGTTTCGGGAATTCGTAATAAAGGAAAATTCCTTGCATTAACCGAATTAGGAACTACTACTTCGCAGGGTGAAAAAACCGGCATCGACCACCTGAAAGAACTGGGTGTCACACACGTGCATATTCTTCCTTCATACGATTATGCATCTGTGGACGAAAGTAAACCGGACAAGGCACAATACAACTGGGGCTATGATCCTCAGAACTATAATGTACCTGACGGTTCTTATTCCACCGATCCTTATAAGCCCGATGTGAGAATCAAGGAATTCAAGCAGATGGTGCAGGCTCTTCACAAAGCAGGTATCCGTGTGGTACTCGACGTGGTTTATAATCATACTTTTAACACTGAGGAAAGCAACTTCGAGCGTACGGTACCCGGCTACTTCTATCGCCAAACAAAGGATGGTAAACCGGCCAACGGCTCCGGCTGCGGAAACGAGACTGCCAGTGACCGTGCCATGATGCGTAAATATATGGTGGAGTCTGTACTCTACTGGATAAACGAATATCACATTGACGGCTTCCGATTTGACCTGATGGGTATTCACGATATTGAGACAATGAACGAAATCCGTGCTGCCGTAGACAAGATAGATCCATCCATCTTTATTTATGGTGAAGGATGGGCCGCCAGCGCTCCCCAGCTTGATCAAGAAGAACTTGCCATGAAAGCCAATATATACAAGATGCCACGTATTGCCGCTTTCTCCGATGAAATGCGCGACGGTTTGCGCGGTGGTTGGGATGATGACCGGAAAGGTGCTTTCTTGATTGGCCAACCGGGGCATGAGATGAGTATAAAGTTTGGATTGGTGGGAGCAGTCAAACATCCACAAGTAATAAATGATTCGGTGAATTACAGCAAAGAACCGTGGGCGTTACAACCGACCCAAATGATAAGTTATGTCAGCTGCCATGATGATATGTGTCTGGCAGACAGACTAAAAGCTACGATGCCGGATGCAACGGACGAAGAACGTGCCTCTCTGCACAAATTGGCCGAAACTTTTGTCTTCACCTCACAAGGTGTACCTTTTATTTTTGCCGGAGACGAAATGATGCGAGACAAGAAAGGAATACATAATTCTTACAATAGTCCTGATAGTATCAACACAATTGATTGGAGGAACAAGACGATACATCATGATGTTTTTGATTATGTGAGAGAGCTGATAACATTGCGAAAAAATCACCCGGCTTTTCGAATGGGAGATGCCGATAAAGTACGCCAATACATGGAATTCCTGCCTGTAGAAGGCAGCAATTTGGTGGCCTTTATCCTGAAAGATAATGCTAATGGCGACTCATGGAAAAATATTATCGTGGCGTTCAACAGCCGTAAAGAGCCTGCCAAATTATCTATTCCGGCCGGTCGCTATACAATCGTTTGCAAAGATGGAAAAATCAAGCAGTCGGGAATGGGGCAAGTATCAGGTAATGAAATCATTGTACCGGCACGTTCTGCAATGATTATTCATCAATAAAGTATATTCTTGATTACCTAAGATAAAATCAAAACGACAATAAAGATGGAAAAGACATGGAGATGGTTTGGAAAGAATGATAAAATTACTCTTCCCATGTTGAGACAAATCGGAGTAGAAGGTATTGTGACTGCTCTTCACGAAATTCCCAATGGTGAGGTGTGGCCTTTGGAGGCTATCCTCAACCAAAAGACATATATTGAGACTTATGGTCTGCGCTGGTCGGTGGTAGAAAGTTTGCCGGTGAGTGAAGCCATAAAATATGGCGGTGCCGAGCGTGATAACCTGATAGAGAATTACAAGAAAAGTCTTATTAATTTAGGCAAGGCGGGAGTAAAAACAGTCTGTTATAACTTCATGCCTGTTATCGACTGGATTCGTACAGATTTAGAGCATCTTTGGGAAGATGGAACATCATCACTCTATTTTGATAAAATACGTTTTGCATATTTCGACTGCCTGATTCTACAACGCGCAGAAGCTGAAAAAGACTACACGGTAAATGAATTGAAACAAATGTACGAATTAGATAAAGTCATTACCGATGCTGAAAAAGAAGAACTTGTAGATACCATCATTATTAAAACCCAAGGCTTTGTAAATGGAAATATCAAGAATGGGGACAAGAACCCTGTTGACACATTTCATCATCTGTTGGCACCCTACAAAGGAATAGGCCGTGACGCCCTGCGCGAAAATTTACGTTATTTCCTTCAAGCTATTATGCCCGTATGTGATGAATATGGCATCAATATGTGTATTCATCCCGACGATCCTCCTTTTCCTGTTCTTGGTTTGCCACGCATTGTAACCAGCGAAGAGGATATTGCCTGGATACTGCATGCTGTAAACAATCCGTATAACGGGCTCACTTTCTGTGCCGGTTCGCTCAGTGCAGGACTGCACAACAATGTACCTGCTTTGGCGCGAATGTTTGCCCACCGCACTCATTTTGTACACTTGCGCAGTACGAACACTTTTCCCAACGGAAATTTCATTGAAGCCTCCCATTTGGGAGGCCGTGCTCATATCATCGAACTTATCCGTATCTTTGAGAAAGAGCGTCCGGGCGTTCCCATGCGTGTAGACCACGGGCGTATGATGCTCGGTGACACCGACAAGGGATACAATCCCGGATATTCGTTTCACGGTCGCATGATGGCATTGGCCCAGATAGAAGGGATGATGGCCGTTGTCAATGACGAATCAAAACTTGAATCCTAAATTGACATACATACTCACTTTATCGGCATGGTTTGCGTAGTTGATGGATGCTTCCAGCGGACCAAATATACTATCCAATCCATAGCCGACTCCACAGCCGAACATAGTTTTCTCTTTCAGTAACCCACTCACTTTATGACTGCTCAGCGCATAATTGCCGGTCAAAGTGACATAATGCACACTTCCCATTCGCTGCCGGAACTTTATCGTGCCTATCAATAACGAATTATCCATAAGTTCTACATTATTTATTCCCACAAAAGGCAACTGCTGTTGCAGGAAGCGTGACGGAACATCTCCACCCATGGCATTCAATTTGGAGTAGGGGATTTCCTTTCCAATGAGAAAGCGTCCGTATACGGAAGGAAGAATCGAGAAACGATTGGTCAGCCGCATTACCCCTTCGCAATAACCTTTGATAGCAGAGAAAGGAGCATGGTCATTATATTGTGTAAAATTATCTGTATAGAGTGAATAGGAAGCACGCGCCGAGATACCTCGTGAAGGGAAATAAGCCTTATCAAATGTTTCGTATTCCATTTGAGCAAAATAACTAAAAAAATGCTCATTGTCTGTCGAGTATTGCTGAGTGGTACTTCCTTCCTGATAAAGAAACTTATCATAATCATAATACTCATAACGGAGACCAATACCGAAACGCACATTTTTATACCACACATCCGAGAAAGCAAACTCTGCCTGATGATAACGGAAAGTAGAATTGTGTGTGCGGTCGCCATAATGATAAAAATTGACGTCATTGTATTGGAACAGGTAGGACAGCCCGACACGTTTCAGCGGAGCCGGTTCCCAAGCATAATTAATTCCGGCAGTATAACGTTTTCCTAAACGTCCCGTAAGTGATAGCGTACTGGGCAATTTCCCTTTGAAATTACTGGTTACGTTTATTAATAAACTGGCTATTTCTTCCGAGTCGAAACGAATGCCGACATTTAGTTTGTTTTCATACTTCTTACTTAACGTGTAATTCAGGTTATAGCCACCTCCCGGGGCTTCAGGCAAATTATAAGTCGCCCCCGAATAGCCCAAATTGGCCGACAGAATAGCAGTAGCTTCCTCTATCCGGCGAATACTTATCTCGGAATTTTCTTTAAGATCGCAACGCTTCAACAACCATTTTTTGTCTTTCTCATCAAGACCGTCAAAAGTAATTTCTTTCACATATACCTTTCGCTCAGGCGAGTAGGGATAAGAAGGTATCGGTTGGGGCATATAAGTACTATCCAGCCCCAACTGGCTTTTCAGAGCCATTAATGCACTATCTTGTACCATGGCAGCTTCTTCGCCACGCATTATCAGAGTATCGATGGCGGAGGGAGTAAAACTGGCGGCAGAATAACCCTCTACGTTTACCTTAATATAAGTAGTCGTTTCTTTCAGATTCTTCTTATATAAATCCTGCCCCATGAGATTCACCAATTGCCCTAATATGGCACCGGCACTATTTAATTCTCCGGCAGGCTTAAGTTCACTTTGAACATCCACCCCGATAATTAAGTCTGCTCCCATGGCACGCGCCACATTTACAGGATAATTATTTACTACACCACCGTCTACCAGTACCATACTGTCTAGCCTGACCGGAGTAAAGACTCCGGGGATGGCCATGCTGGCACGCATAGCAGTGGCCAATACACCTTCATGAAAATTAACCTCATTGCCATTTACAATATTCTCGGAAACACAGGCAAAAGGAATAGGCAACTTATTAAAATTGATGGAGTCGTGATAACCGATAGTAAGCTCACTGAACAAGTTGGCAAGATTTTGCCCTCTTATCAGTCCACCGAAAACTTCGGCTTTTACCCCTTTACCGAAAGGAATAGAAAACACATACTTTTGTGAGGCATCGCGTTCAGATAGATTTTGTTCACTTCTCGGTATCTTATCGCTCAAAAGGAAAGTCCAATCCTGACGGCGTACCATGCTGTCAAGTTGCTCGGGAGAATAACCGATAGAGTAAAGACCACCGATGATAGATCCCATGCTGGTACCTACCACATAGTCAATAGGAATACCGGCTTTTTCTATAACTTTCAGAACACCGATGTGCGCCATGCCTTTAGCGCCACCGCCACTTAGCACCACACCCACTTTCTTACGGTGGGCAGGCCGAGGCTGTGCCTTAAGAAGAGCAGGTATAAAGAGTAGACAAACTGCCATTGTTGTCAATGAAGAACGGCTGAATCGTTTCATGTTTATTTTTCTGTATTTAAAAATCTTTTATATAAAAACAAAAACTGTGCAAAGATGGTTTAATCTTTCGGGGAATGCAAGTCTAATTGTTATAGTTATTGGTCGATTTCCTTTTTTCCTTCAATTTTTTCAATCCTCCTAAATCGAACCGATAAATTAAACGAACCAAACAAATGCTACATGAAGATTGCGTTTTTGCACTTTAAGAGAGCTGAATGAAATCACTTTCTTAAAAAAACAGGCTATAAAACTTTCTATCTAACTAATTTTCTTGTAAATTTGCAACTTAATTTTTGGGAGACTATGTCTTTGCCCGATTTACAATTTAGAGAATACAAGAAAAACGATATAGATTATGAGTAAGAAATTTGCTGAACACTCGCAACTCAACCTATCACAGGTCAATAAAGATGTGCTGAAGAAGTGGGATGAAAACGATGTTTTCGCCAAGAGTATGACAGAACGTGAAGGATGTCCTTCTTTTGTCTTTTATGAAGGACCTCCCTCAGCCAACGGTATGCCGGGTATTCACCACGTAATGGCACGTACTATAAAAGATACTTTCTGCCGCTACAAAACCATGAAAGGTTTTCTTGTCAAACGTAAAGCCGGATGGGATACTCACGGACTACCGGTAGAACTGGGCGTGGAAAAAGCACTCGGAATTACCAAGGAGGACATCGGAAAAACGATTTCTGTGGCTGAATATAACGCAGCCTGTCGTAAGGATGTGATGAAATTTACAAAAGAATGGACAGACCTTACTCATAAAATGGGTTATTGGGTAGATTTGGATAATCCATACATCACTTATGACAACCGCTATATTGAAACTTTATGGTGGCTCTTAAAGCAACTATATAGCAAGAATTTACTGTATAAAGGATATACCATTCAGCCTTATTCTCCGGCAGCCGGAACAGGACTGAGCTCTCACGAATTAAATCAGCCTGGATGTTACCGGGATGTAAAAGATACTACTGTAGTGGGGCAATTCAAGATGAAGAACCCGAAACCCGAAATGACGGAGTGGGGTACTCCTTACTTCTTGGCATGGACTACTACACCATGGACTTTACCCTCAAACACCGCTTTGTGCGTCGGTCCCAAAATCGATTATGTAGCTGTACAAACATATAATGGCTACACAGGTGAGAAAATGACAGTAGTGCTGGCTAAACCATTGCTTTATGCTCATTTTAACCAAAAAGCAGAAGGACTGCCTTTAGAAGACTACAAACCGGGAGACAAGTTGATTCCTTTCAAGGTGGTAGGTGAATACAAAGGCACGGATTTGGTAGGTATGGAATATGAACAGCTTATTCCATGGGTGAAACCGGTAAACGTAGACGAAAACGGTAATTGGGAAGAAGCTGCCAATCAAGCATTCCGTGTTATCCTTGGTGACTATGTGACTACGGAAGACGGTACAGGTATCGTACATATCGCTCCAACATTCGGCGCAGACGATGCTTTTGTGGCACGTGCAGCAGGCATACCTTCATTGTTTATGATTAACAAAAAAGGTGAACCTCGTCCGATGGTAGACTTGACAGGTAAATTCTTCCTGCTGGATGAACTAGATGAAAAGTTCGTAAAAGAATGTGTGGATGTAGAACAATATCAAGAATATCAGGGGCGCTGGGTGAAAAATGCATACGACCCTCAATTTACTGTAAATGGTAAATACGATGAGAAAACTGCTGCCTCTGCCGAGACACTGGATATTTACATCTGTATGAAAATGAAGGCTTCCAACAAAGCATTCAAGATAGAAAAGCATGTACACAATTATCCACATTGCTGGCGTACAGACAAACCGGTCCTTTATTATCCGCTGGATAGCTGGTTCATCCGTTCTACTGCTGCCAAGGAACGTATGATAGAACTCAATAAGACCATTAACTGGAAACCGGAATCTACCGGAACCGGACGTTTCGGCAAATGGCTGGAAAACCTGAACGACTGGAATTTAAGCCGTTCGCGCTATTGGGGTACTCCGCTTCCTATTTGGCGTAGCGAAGAAGGTGAGGAATTATGTATCGGTTCGGTAGAGGAACTCTATAACGAAATAGAAAAATCCATCGCTGCCGGTTTCATGACTGCCAATCCTTATAAAGAAAAAGGATTTATTCCGGGTGAATATACCGAAGACAATTATGATAAAATAGATCTTCACCGTCCTTACGTAGATGATATTATCCTCGTTTCTGAAAGCGGAAAACCGATGAAACGTGAAGCGGATTTGATTGACGTATGGTTTGATTCAGGCGCCATGCCATACGCACAGTTGCATTATCCGTTTGAGAATAAAGATATTGTAGATAATCGTTCTTATTATCCGGCTGACTTCATTGCAGAAGGGGTAGACCAAACTCGTGGCTGGTTCTTTACATTGCATGCTATCGCAACTATGGTATTCGATAGTGTAGCCTATAAAAATGTTATCTCTAACGGACTGGTGCTTGACAAGAATGGAAATAAAATGTCCAAGCGCCTGGGTAATGCTGTTGATCCGTTTGGTGCCATCGAACAATATGGTTCTGACCCTTTGCGTTGGTATATGATTACTAATTCTTCTCCGTGGGATAACTTGAAATTTGATACCGACGGTGTAATGGAAGTAACCCGCAAGTTTTTCGGAACATTGCACAACACATATAAATTCTTTGCTCCATACGCTAACCTTGACGGATTTACCTATCAGGAAGCCGATGTTCCTATGAGCAAACGTCCGGAAATTGACCGTTGGATTCTTTCGGAACTAAACTCATTGATAAAGAATGTGGATATGTGCTATGCTGACTATGAACCGACTAAAGCCGGACGACTAATCAATGATTTCGTAAATGATAATCTGTCCAACTGGTATGTACGTCTATGCAGAAAACGTTTTTGGGGTACAGGCTATACAGAGGATAAGCTGGCGGCATATCAAACATTATATGTATGTCTGGAAACTGTAGCTAAACTAATGGCACCGATTGCTCCTTTCTATGCAGACAAATTGTATATGGACTTGATTGCAACAACCGGACGCGACCATGTAGCTTCTGTCCACCTTGCAGATTTCCCGGTTTGCGATGAGACTGTTATTGACAAAGAATTGGAAACCCGCATGGAGTTAGCACAGAAAGTATCTTCTATGGGGTTGGCGCTGCGCAAGAAAATAAATATTATCGTTAAACAACCGTTACAGAAGTTGATGATTCCGGTGGATGCACTGATGAAAGAACGTTTAGAGTCTGTAAAATCATTGATAATGAACGAAGTGAATGTTAAAGAAATAGACTTCGTGGAAGGTACATCCAATTTGCTTGTGAAGAAAGTGAAGTGTAACTTCAAGATTCTAGGTAAGAAATTCGGTTCATTGATGAAACAGGTGGCCGCTGCTGTAACTGCCATGAATCAGGAACAAATCAGCGTTCTTGAAAACGAAGGGAAAATTGTTCTCGACCTAAATGGTACTCCGGCTGAAATAGAAACGTCTGAAGTGGAAATTTTCAGTGAAGATATCCCCGGATGGGTAGTTGCCAATGAAGGCGTATTGACAGTAGCTTTGGATACTGTTGTAACCGAAGAACTGCGTCGTGAAGGTATTGCTCGTGAACTTGTGAGTAAGATTCAGAATATTCGCAAGGGCAGTGGCTTTGAAATAACTGATAAAATAAAGGTATCTTTATCTAAAAATGAGCAAACCGATAGCGCAGTAAAAGAATATAATACTTATATTTGTAACCAAGTTCTTGCCAACTCCCTTAATTTGGTAGACGAAGTGAAGGATGGCGTAGAATTAAGTTTCGATGATTTCTCGCTTTATGTGAGTGTCGTAAAGGAATAACATTAACCTTTTAAAACTAAATAATATGGCTGAAAAAACAAGATACTCTGATGCAGAACTCGAAGAGTTCCGTGCCATTATCATGGAAAAACTGGAATTGGCCGAGCGTGATTACGAACGCTTGAAAAGTAGTATCATGAATAAGGATGGTAATGATACGGACGATACTTCCCCTACTTACAAAGTATTGGAAGAAGGTGCCAATACGCTGTCCAAAGAAGAAACGACAAGATTAGCTGCACGTCAGTTGAAATTCATTCAGGGACTGCAAGCTGCTTTAATCCGTATTGAAAACAAAACATACGGTATTTGTCGTGAAACAGGTAAACTGATTCCAAAAGAAAGACTTCGCGCTGTTCCTCATGCCACTTTGAGTATCGAGGCTAAAAACGAAGGAAAGAAATAGCATTTTTATAGTTGACAGGAAAGCAGGTCAAAGAGGCTGCTACCTGTCGACTATTAATTATCACCTATTATAATGAATAAATTACTCACGAAAGGGCAACTTTCTGTTCTGATTGTTTTTGGAGTATTAATTATTGACCAGATAATAAAGATATTGGTAAAGACTAATATGTTCTGGCATGAAAGTATCCGCATTACAGATTGGTTTTATATCTATTTTACAGAAAATAACGGCATGGCTTTCGGCATGGAATTGTTTGGAAAGCTATTTCTTACAACATTCCGCATCGTTGCTGTGGGACTGATAATTTGGTATCTGGCTAAAATCATTAAAGAAAATTATAAGACAGGTTATATTGTCTGCCTTTCATTAATATTGGCCGGCGCCGTAGGAAATATCATTGATAGTGTATTTTATGGCGTAATCTTCAATGAAAGCACTTATAGCCAAATAGCACATTTTGTTCCTGTAGGCGAAGGCTATTCTGAATGGTTTCATGGTAAAGTAGTGGATATGTTTTATTTTCCAATCATTGAAACCAACTGGCCGGAATGGATACCGGGAATAGGTGGAGAACATTTTATCTTCTTCAGTCCGATATTTAATTTTGCTGACGCTGCTATCAGTTGTGGTATCATTGCATTGTTGTTATTTTATGGAAAATATCTGAATACAGGTATTCACCCGGAAGAAAAAGCTCAGAAAAAAGATGCACAATAAGAAGATTCGTTGGACGTTGTTGCTCAGTGCGGCTTTGCTGGCAGGATGCGGAAAACAAATACCAAAAGATGTCATCCACCCGGATAAGATGGAGGACATCTTGTATGACTATCATTTGACTACGGCTATGTCCGGCAATATCTCTTATGATGAGAACTACAAAAAAGAAGCTCTTCGCAATTACGTATATAGAAAACATCACGTAACCAAAGCAGAGTTTGATTCATCTATGGTGTGGTATACTCGTCATACAGAAAACCTTGCCAAAATTTATACCAATTTAGGAAAACGTTTCCGTGAGGAAAAGAAGGATGTGAAACGCTTGCTGGCAATGCGCGAAAACAAACCCTCAATGTCACAACCTGGAGATACAGTAGATGTGTGGTATAATAAAACACTATATTGGCTGACGGATGCACCACTATCCAATAAGATTACTTTTGAAATTCCTACTGACTCCAACTTCAAAGCAAAGGATGCTTTCTTGTGGTCGGCAAATTACATATTCCTCTCAAACCTGCAACAACAGGTGACGATGGGTTTCAATATTCTGTTTGATAATGATTCAGTGTCGGGTAAAGTAGCCGAAGTAACGGCTTCAGGCATACAATCATTATATATCAAGCCGGATTCTGCTTATAAAATCAAGAGCATCAATGGTTTTATCTATCTTACGGGGGACTCTGTCAAAGCTCCGGGTATCATAGTGGATAAAATTTCATTGATTCGTTACCATGAACTAGCAGATACCGTATCTATTGTCGCAAAAGATAGTGTACCCGAAAAATCAATGTCTATCATAGATAAAGATACAGATTCATTAAAAATGGATTCAGTCCAGATGAAAGAAGCTGTTACCCCCGTACGCTTGAATCCACGCGATATGAAAGAAAAGGAGGGTATTCGCCCACAACGTACTCGCCTGCAAAAGAAATGAGACGATTTGCCTGTCAACGTTTATATCTTTCTCCTGACACATACTTCATCCGTTATGTGGTAGAATTGGGAAACAACGGAAAGATACAGAGCTATTACCCTTTGGAAGAAGAAATATATGCTACTCAATGGATAGGGGGAGTGATTGTGCTTTCTGCGAGAAGAAAACTCGAACCGATTATGCCGGAAAAGAATTTCAAAACCTTCCTTGCTCAAGCTACCCGGACAAATACCAAAATTCAGGAATGCTATGCATGGCATATTGCCAATTTTGATATTGTCCGAGAAGAATTTGTCCCTCAAAGCCATATTATCCGACTTTAGCGCAATCTTCTTCTGAACTCGGCACAAACCACAGCTGTGGCAATAGCTACATTCAAAGACTCCGAAGTCTCTCTTTCCTGTGGATAATTAGGAATATACAATCGCCTATTAATAAGTGCTTCCACCTCTCTACTTATTCCATTTCCTTCATTTCCCATTACAATCAATCCGTTAGCAGAAAGAGTCTCAGAATAGATTATATTTCCATCCAGGAATGTTCCATAAACCGGAATCCCTTTGAGTGAAGAAATTAATTTCGGTAAATCACAATAATGCACTTTCACTCGTGCTATTGCCCCCATGGTAGCCTGCACAGTTTTAGGATTAAAGACATCCACCGTTCCGGTAGAGCAAAAAATATCCTCTATACCGAACCAATCGGCTAAGCGGATAATAGTTCCTAAATTGCCCGGATCTTGTATATTGTCCAAAGCCAGGCATAAAGATTTTGAAATAACTTTGCTGTCCAACTCATAAACAGGTTGTTCAAATATAGCCAATACCTCTTGCGGTGTCTTTTGCAAACTGACCCGTGAAAGCTCTTCCTGCCCAACCTCTATCACCTCGTCGGCATGACAACCAGGATGAGAAGAGAACCATTCAGCCGTCCCCGTCAACAACCGACAAGGAAAATGCCCCATCAAATCATCTACCAATTTATGTCCTTCAGCAACAAATACTTTTTCTTCCTTACGATTCTTTTTTAACTCTAACGAACGAATATATTTAATTTTATTCTTACTTAGCATGATTATTTCCATTAAATAACAAATATTAGAGGCAAAGCTAAGAAGATATTTTCAATTAATATCTATCTTTGCGAGTAAATTTGCGAAGGTTACGGATTTGTATGAAGAAAAGCGCACACCCATATATATACACACTCATTTTAGCACTATGCACTTCGTGTTCGGTCAATAAATTTATCCCTGAAAATCAATATTTATTGGATGAAGTAAAAATTGTATCAGACACAAAGGAGGTAAAACCATCGCTTTTTAACTCTTACCTCCGTCAAAATCCTAATGCCAAATGGTTTAACATGGTTAAAATCCCCATGTATATTTATGGTGCATCAGGTACGGACTCTACCAAACGTGTAAATCGCTTCTTCAGAAAAATTGGGGATGCCCCGGTCATTTACAATGCAGATGTTGCCATGAAATCTAAGGAGGAGATAGAAAAAGCCGTACGTAACATGGGGTATATTGGAGCTAAAGTGACTATTCATACCGAAGCAAAGAAGAATAAGTTAAAACTGTTCTACCATATAGAAGCTGGACGTCCCTATATGATACGTCATATAGCTTACAATATTGATGATTTAAATATTAGCGATTGTCTTCAACAGGATTCTGCCCAAAGTATGCTTTTCCCCGGTATGCCGTTTGATGTAAATGTACTTGACGCTGAGAGACAACGAATCACCAGATTGCTCCAGAACAAAGGGTACTATAAATTCAATAAGGATTTTTTGGTATATCAAGCAGATACCACCCGCAATACTTATTTGGTAGACCTCACTTTGAAATTACTTCCTTATCAACGTAAAAAGGAAGATCCACCACAAAAACACAGACAATATTTAGTGAATAGTGTCAACTTTATAGCTGATAGCGAAATGACCCCTATCCGTAAAGGTTCATTTACCGGTTTCGATTCATTGAGCTATAAAGGATACAACATGTACTATAAGGATAAAATGTTTTTGCGCCCGAAACTGTTAGTGGATTTCAACCGTATTCGTCCCGGAGAGTTTTATAGTGAACGTGATGTGCAGAATACTTATAGTGCATTGGGACGTCTGCGCATGCTGAAATATTCCAACATTCGTTTTAAGGAAGTAAATGTAAGCGACAGTACCAAATTGGATGCATATATAGTGATGTCAAAAGGACAAAATAAATCAGTTTCTTTTGAGATAGAAGGTACAAACTCTGCGGGAGATTTGGGTGCGGCTGCTTCCATTTCTTTCCAGCATAGAAACGTGTTCAAAGGGTCGGAAACGTTTACTATGAAAGTACGCGGTGCTTATGAGGCAATCACCGGATTGGGACAAGATTATGTCAATGACAACTATACGGAATATGGTGTGGAAAGCAGTCTTAACTTCCCTGAATTTATGTTTCCCTTTCTTTCTTCGGACTTTAAAAGGAAAATTAAAGCTACCTCTGAAGTGGGACTGAAATTTACATCACAGGTACGTCCTGAATTTTCTCGTATGCTTGCATCAGCGTCCTGGAGTTATCGATGGAGTGATAGAAAACATATACAGCACCGCCTTGATCTGGCGGATATTAATTATGTATATATGCCAAGCAAATCGCCCGATTTTCAAGAGTATTTAGATAAAATGACGGCTAACAACTCATTGTTACGTGCCAGTTATGAAAATGTACTGATAGTGCGTATGGGATACAACTTCACATATAACAGTGCCGGTAATACCATGATGCGCACACCGACAAAGAGTTCGTATTCCTTGCGTGTAAACGTGGAGGAAGCCGGTAATCTAATGTATGCCGCATCCAAACTGGCACACTCTACTCCGAAAGGGGACAAGGGATTTGTATTGGCTAATATTCCGTTTGCACAATATATAAAAGGAGATTTTGACTTTGCCAAGAATTTCATGATTGACCCACGCAACTCTTTCGTTTTTCATATAGGAGTAGGAGTGGCTTATCCTTATGGGAACTCACGGGCACTTCCTTTTGAAAAGCGTTATTTCTCCGGCGGTGCCAACAGTGTGCGCGGCTGGTCGGTACGTTCACTGGGCCCCGGAGGATATAAAGGTAGTTCAGACGGGCAGATGGACTTTATCAAACAGTCGGGGGACATCAAGTTAGACTTAAATGTGGAGTATCGTACCCATCTGTTTTGGAAGTTAAACGGAGCGGCTTTCATAGATGCCGGTAATATTTGGACAATACGCTCAGACTCAGAGCAGGAAGATGGTGTGTTCAAATTCAACAAATTCTACAAACAGATTGCTGTAGCATATGGTTTGGGCATCCGCTTTGATTTAGACTATCTCATTTTACGTTTTGATGGTGGAATGAAAGCTATCAACCCGATGGAAACGGGTAAAGGACGTTATCCGATAACGCGACCTCGATTCAGCCGAGATTTTGCTTTCCATTTTGCAGTAGGTTATCCGTTTTAATTAGATTATAATTTTATAGCTTATGAAAAAAATAGAGAAAAAGGTATATACAGTAGAGGAAGTGGATGAGTTGAAAAAATGGTTTGATAATCAAATACTTCCACAGTCCATGCAAATAAATTCATCCGCTTATTCACCTGATTTAAAAGATACAGTGGCGATGCTGTTTGAACAAGCATATATCTGCTGTAACAACCCGAAGATGCAAGGATGTCTTTTATTATTAGAAAATATTAAGAAAAATTTAGAGGAGAAAAAGGGAATCGAGTAAGCAAAACATTCTTCATATTTGTTTAATACATTAATAGTATTTAATGCAGACAGTATGAAAAAGAATTTATTATTGTATGGCGTCTTTTTTGGGTGTCCTTTCATTATCTTCCTGTTCAGGCAATGCCAAAAACAAAGAAATGACTGACAATGGCATGAGTATGGAAAGTGCAAACGAAGTAATAAGGTATTATGATACCTCGCTGAAAGTACTGAAAGATTTAATTAATGAAGATTCAATAAAAGCCATGTTGGGTTATATAGATAAGACAGAGGGTACAGATATGCTCCCTATTGTTCCACAACCGGCTTTATATGAAGGATAGAGCCTATCTGAAAATAATTATACAATAGCCAATAAAATAAGAAAAGAGGAACTCCTGTTAAGTATAGCCCTATCCGAATACAAACAAATAATATTTGATATTCTAACCCCGACAGTAGAAAGTGCCAAAACCGTTTTACCTTCCGTTCAAAAGGATAAAAAATAAGAGATAATTCAAAATCCGATAGGCTTATTTTGAAAAAGGTGGGATATGTTTCCACCTTTTTATGTATATTTGCGACTCTTTTGACGCAGCAATTGCGACAATACTATAACTAGAAAACGAAACACAATGAAAATTAAATTTATAAGTCTGGCTAGTGGCAGTAGTGGCAACTGCTATTTCATTGGAACAGACGCATATGGCATATTAGTGGATGCTGGTATTGGAATCCGTACTATTAAAAAACATTTAAAAGACTTGGGTATTGGACTTGATAGGATTCGAGCTGTTCTTATTACCCATGATCATGCCGATCACATTAAAGCGGTAGGGCATTTGGGAGAGAAATTCGGTATTCCTATTTATTCCACTCCCGAAATCCATATAGGCATCAACAAAAGTTATTGTGTGACAGAAAAACTTTCGACCTCCGTCCGCTATTTAAGTAAAGGAACACAAATTCAGATTGAAGATTTCAGAATAACAGCTTTTGAAGTTCCCCATGATGGAACAGATAATGTGGGTTATTGTATAGAAGTAGATGGCAAAACTTTTTCTTTTTTAACAGACTTGGGACATATTACATCTACAGCAGCTGAATATATCTGCAAAGCCAATTATCTAATATTGGAGGCTAACTATGACGAAGAAATGTTGAAAATGGGATCATATCCCCAATATCTTAAGGAACGTATTGCCGGGTCTAATGGTCATATGAGTAATCGTGAGACAGCAGAGTTTTTGGCTGAGAATATCAATGAAGGATTAAAATATATTTGGCTTTGCCATCTGAGTAAAGATAATAATCATCCGGAACTCGCTTATAAAACAGTAGAACTTCTGTTAAGAAGCAAAGGGGTGCTTGTGGGTAAAGATGTACAACTCATTGCTTTAAAGCGAAGTACACCTTCCATGCTCTATGAGTTCGAATAAATTTCGATGAAAAAGTGAAAAAAATGGTGCAAAATATTTGGTAGTTTAAGATAAAACGCCTATCTTTGCAACCGCAAATCAGAAATGAACGCACTCTTAGCTCAGTTGGTAGAGCAACTGACTCTTAATCAGTGGGTCCAGGGTTCGAATCCCTGAGGGTGTACAATAAAAAATGATTTGTAAATGCACTCTTAGCTCAGTTGGTAGAGCAACTGACTCTTAATCAGTGGGTCCAGGGTTCGAATCCCTGAGGGTGTACGGATCAGAAAAGTAAATTGAAGAAAAGCTCTGAAAATCAATGATTTTTGGAGCTTTTTCTTTTATGGATTCCTACAAAATATAGAAGGTTCAGTTTGAAAACTTGCCGTCAGTAGCTTTTAATGTTAGTAAAATCTAAAATTATTTTATACATTTGTATGATATGACTTTAATGAATTTTATTATATGATAGCAGAAAGACAATTAATCTCTCATTTGTATCAAAATAAAGAGAATGGACAATGGGTGATACAGTCAAATGATGAGCACCAAAAAGGAGTAGCAAAAATAGCTGCCTCTTTTGCCAAAAGGTTTGAACTCCCTTCTTGGGGATATGCACTTGGTCTGCTTCATGACAAAGGTAAAGAACGTGCAGCGTTCCAACAATACATACGTAAAGTAAACGGTTTGTCCACGGATGATAAAAAGCATTATAATGATCACGCTCATGCTTTTGTGGGTGGAATACTGGCAAAGGATTTCATGGGGAAAGATGTTCTCAATCTTCTTGCCAATCAAATAATTTCCCACCATACAGGACTGTATGATTATGTGGAAGCAGAAAATATCTTGCAGGAAAAACCGTTGCCTGAAGAAATAGACAAGGATAATATAAATATAGATATACCCTTCTTGTATAAAGAATTTCTTGAATCACCTTTTTCTAAATTTAAGGTAGACCGGAAACACTTTCATCACCTGTCTCGTATGCTTTTTTCTTGTCTTGTCGATGCTGACCGACTCGACACGGAGCAATTTATGAATCTAGAGTCATGGCAGAAAAGGAAGTGCTCGTCTACGGTTGTCGATTTGTTACCGAAATTGGAAGCGCATTTGCAAAAATTGCAGTTGGATGCAGTTGATACGGAAGTAAATCGTATTCGTAGGAAAGTACAAGAACAATGCAGCAAAACATCTTTAGGTGAAAAAGGTTTCTACAGCCTTACGGTACCAACGGGAGGCGGCAAGACGCTTTCGTCTTTGTTATGGGCCATGAAGCATGCTGCAAATCATGCCATGAATCGTATCATCATTGCCATTCCATATACTAGCATCACTGTACAGACGGCAGGTCTCCTGAAGAAAATCTTCGGTGAAGAGAATGTATTGGAACATCACAGTAACTTCAATCCGGATGATATTAAAAATGAGGAAGTACGCGAAAAAGCGAAGCTGGCCACTGAAAATTGGGATTATCCCATTATTGTCACTACCAACATGCAACTTTTTGAATCTATGTTTAGCAATAGACCGTCCGATTGCCGTAAGTTGCACAATATCGTGAATTCAGTTATTATCTTAGACGAGGTTCAGACATTGCCGACCGACTTTTTGCAACCGATAGTCGATGCGATGAAGGCATATCAAAAAATGTTTGGAGTATCTATATTGTTTACAACAGCGAGTCAGCCGGTGCTTAGCGGTTTGATAGAAGGCGCAAATCCTAAAGTCGGATTTAAGGGAATAGAACATATCATGGAAATTATTCCGACTGAATTTGCGTTACATGACAAGCTCCGTCGTGTGAAATTGGAAATAGATAACACGGGGAAAACATATGATGAAATAGCGGCAAAGGTGTCTGAACATGATAAGGTACTCTGTATTGTGAACACCCGTAAGGATGCCAAGGAATTGTATAATCGCTTGCCTGACGAAGGAGTGAAAATTCATTTATCAAGAATGATGTGCCCTGCCCATATTAGTGAAACGATATGTAAGATAAAAGCTTTGTTAAAGGATGAAGCACATCCAATTGTAAGAGTAATAGCAACCCAACTCGTAGAAGCGGGTGTAGATATAGATTTTCCAGTTGTATTTCGTCAAGAGGCAGGACTTGATTCTGTATTGCAAGCGGCGGGAAGATGTAACCGTGAAGGGAAAAATAGGATTGGTCACACATTTGTATTCAGCCTTTCTGCAGAGAAGCGCATACTCTTTGGTTCAATGGCAGCAGCCAACAATGCACGACTGAACTTACCTACTGATAGCGATTGGTTTGCTCCTTCCACAATGGAAAAGTATTTTCAACAGCTTTATTTCAGGAAGGATACGTTTGATAAAAAGGATATGAAACATTATCTTTATAAACTTGACGAGTTATGTTTTGAAACAGCCTCAAAAGAGTTTAGGCTGATTGATGATGATGGTATGAATGTCATAGTGAATTGGGAAAACAGTATGGGACTTGTGGAGAATTTGAAAAAGTCGGGTTGTACATATTCATTAATGAAACAACTGGCCAAGTTTACTGTAGGTGTTCATCGCTCGAATTTCAGTCAATTGATTAAATATGGTGCTGTTGAAGAAATATTGGAAGGTATATATGTGTTGGCCGACAGGGCGCAGTATGATAATGCTATAGGGCTTAAACTTGAAAACCATTGGATGGAAGAGATATTAATGATATAAAGACAAGACGGAATCGGAAGATTTATAGCAAAATAACGAAAGTAATGAATAATATGGAATATACAGATAAAGAATATTGTTTGGAGATATGGGGTGACTGGGCTTGTTTTACTCGCCCGGAACTGAAAGTAGAACGAGTGAGCTACGATGTCATTACACCATCGGCAGCACGTGCTGTCTTTGAGGCTATACTTTTCAAACGCTATGCCATGCGTTGGCAGGTGACGAAGATTGAAGTGCTTAATCCCATTAAGTGGACTACCATCAGGCGAAATGAAGTGGGAGCAGTGGTAAATTCCAGTATGAAACCAATTTATATAGACGATGGAAAGACACGCCAACAGAAGAACTCTTTGCTTTTGCAAGATGTGCGTTATCGCATTTATGCCAAATTGATATTTATCCCAGTAAAAGATCGTCCGAAGGAGGCTTTTGCCAAACATCAGCCAAGTAATGATGAGAATCCCATGAAGTATTATCAGATGTTTGAACGCAGAGCATTGCAAGGGCAATGCTTTACGCAGCCTTATTTGGGTTGCCGCGAATTTGCCGCAAATTGGAAATACATTGATAATACGGATTATCTTGAGCCGCCTTTGTTTGAAGACAGAGATTTGGGCATTATGCTTTATGATATGGATTTTGAGGGGAATGCCCAGAAACCGGATGCCATGTTTTATCGTGCTAGAATGAAACAAGGTGTGATTGTTGTACCAAGTAAAGATAGTGAGGAGGTACTGAGATGATATTGAAGGCATTGTATGATTATTACCATCGAAGTGGGGATAATGTAGCTCCTTTGGGGCTGGAATACAAAGAGATTGGTTTTATAATTGTTATTGATAAAGATGGAAATCTGTGTAGAATAGAGGATAATCCTGTTAAGAAACTTGTAGCTAAAACCAATGGTCGTACAGGCACAAAAAGTTTGCCTAATCATTTATGGGATAATTTTTCTTATGTTTTAGGCATTAGTAATGCTACTATACATATAAATGACGAGGGATTAAAGCCTGAAAAGGAAGCTGAGTATAAAAAAGAAATTGCCAAGAATGTTAGAAACCATTCGGCATTTCTTGAATACATCAATGACTTATGTTCTCAATATCCCTATGATGAGGATTTAAAAGCTGTTGCAAACTTCTATATTGGTAACAAGGACGTATTGTCATTGCTCCAAAAGGCCGATAACTGGGATAATATAAAGAAGAATTTCACTAAAAACATATCTTTTCTCATTCAAGGAGAAACACAGATAATAGCTGAGAAAGAATCAGTTTTATCTTATTATAAAACTGATGAGGGCAAAACTGATTTCAGCAGAATCTGTGTGTGTTTAGTTACGGGTGAAAAATGTCAACCAGTTAAAACTTTTACAAAAATCCAATTAGGGAAATTCAGTGATACAAAATTGGTGTCTTTTCAAAAGAATCAAGGATATGATTCCTACGGAAAAGAGCAAGGAAATAATGCGCCGATGTCTAAGTCGGCGGAATTTGCAATTGCTGCTGCTTTAAAAAAACTGATTGATTATAACTCTCATAATAAATTTACTGTCGGCTTAAGGACTTATGCATTTTGGGCTTCAAGGAAAAACGAAGTAAATATGCAAATAGAAGAGAGTGTGTATTCTTTATTTGGGTGGGAAGAAAAGGATAACCCTGATAGCAAACTTGAAAATATTACCCAAATATTCAAATCAATATATAATGGAAATAAGCCTATTCAAACTGATGATAAATTTTATATTCTCGGAATGTTTGCCGCTAACAAGGCAAGAATAGCGATATCGTATTGGAATGAGACTACAGTAAAGGAATTTGCCGGTAAACTTCTCTTGCATTTTGAAGATATGGAAATCATAACGAGTGGAGATAAAAGACCTAATTATTGTAGTCTATACGCAATACTCAAGGCTGTTAGTTTGAAAGAGAACATAAAAGAAAATTGCCCTCCTAGTCTTCCTGATGCCGTGGTGAAAAGCATCTTTCAAGGATTACCATATCCGGTTTCTTTGTTTCAAGCTTGCGTTTGCCGCATACGTGCAAAACAATCCGTTAACATTGTGCATGCTGCCATCATCAAGGCTTATCTTAACCGACTGAATGATAATAACAACAATAAAAAACTCGATATTATGTTAGATAAAGACAATCAAAATCAAGGGTATCTTTGCGGACGGTTATTTGCGGTAATGGAAAATCTCCAGTATGCCGCAAATAAGCAAGATACTATTCGTTCAAGTTATTTGAATGCAGCTTCATCTACCCCATCAGCTGTATTTCCAACCATTCTTAAACTATCAAATAGTCATTATAGCAAATTAGCAAAAGACAAAAAAGGACTTGCTAATTTCTTTGATGATCAAAAGAAAGAAATTATAGCATTAATCCAAGATTTTCCAAATACATTGAATTTGAGTGATCAAGGACGTTTTTTTCTTGGCTATTATCATCAGAAATGCCACAGAGATAATAAAGAAGCAGAAGAGTAATAACAATATAAAAAAGAAAATAACTATGTCAGAAATTAGAAACAGAATAGATTTCGTTTACATCTTTGATGTACAAGACGGTAACCCAAATGGTGACCCCGATGCAGGCAATCTCCCCCGTGTGGATGCTGAAACTGGTATGGGACTTGTTACAGATGTTTGCCTTAAGCGCAAGGTGCGTAATTATGTGCAAATAGCTAAATCAGGACAACTTGGTAACGATATTCTTGTTAAGTCTAAGGAAATTTCAGGCGAAGAAGTCTTTATTAATGGAGAAATCCGTAAGACATATGAAGATCTCAGTATAAAGCTTGAGAAAGGAAAAGCTCCTGCTGATAAAGTGTCTGCTGGTAGAACTGCTATGTGCAAACGATTCTTTGATGTGAGAACCTTTGGCGCAGTTCTATCAACGGGCCCTAATGCAGGACAAGTAAGAGGAGCTGTTCAGATGACTTTTGCCCGTTCAAAAGATATGATTGTTTCAGAAGAACATGCACTAACGGTGTGCGCAGCCCGCGATGAAGAAAAGCCTTATGAGTTGCAAGTAGGAATACAAGGTCGCAAGGCTACCGTACCTTACGGCCTCTACATCTGCCATGGTTTCATCTCTGCCAACTTGGCACGACAAACCGGATTCTCAGAAGAAGACCTTGCATTATTTTTTGAAGCATTGAAGAATATGTTCGATGTGGACCGTTCGGCAGCACGCGGATTGATGAGTGCACAAAAGCTGATTGTTTTCAAGCATGATTCCGTATTAGGCAATGCTCCTGCCAACAAACTGTTTGACTTGGTTAAGGTGGAGAAGATCTGTGACGGAGCACCGCGTTCATTCAGCGACTATTCGGTCATTATAGACAAGGAGAATGTTCCATCAAATGTTACTGTTGAAGAGCTGATATAAGTAAAAGGTATATGTATAGCGAAGACGATATGCTCATGTTGTCGGGGATTCAGCACTTTAGGTTCTGTCCTCGGCAATGGGCTTTAATACATATCGAACAGCAATGGAATGATAATCGTCTTACCATTGAAGGACAGATCCTGCACAAGCATGTAGATGATCCGTTTTATAGGCAGAAGTGTGGTGACCAAATAACATTACGCGCAGTGAATATTGCTTCGTATGAACTGGGTCTTTATGGCATTTCAGATGCTATAGAACTGCTTCCGTCTTTATCTTTTGAAGACACAATTCAGCATCCGAAGTATCCGGGGCAATGGAAACCGGTGGTTGTGGAGTATAAACATGGCAAACCAAAAAGGAATGAAGTGGATGAAGTGCAGTTGGCAGCACAGACAATGTGTCTTGAGGAAATGTACGCTATCCATATACCATACGGTGTGTTCTTTTATGGAGAACTTCGCCATCGGGTGAATGTGGATATAACTGATGAATTGCGGAACATTGTCAAGCAATGTACTCAAGATATGCACGAGGTATTCGCCAAAGCGGTTATTCCGAAGGCGGAGTATGGCAAGCATTGTGATAAATGTTCCCTCAAAGATATTTGTATGCCAACGATGGTAAAGAATTGTACTACGGTGGATACATACCTTAATAAAAATTTATATGAATGAGAAAATTGTTGAATACTTTGTATGTGACGACACCGGAAGCGTATCTTAGTAAGGATGGGCTGAATGTTGTAGTGTCGGTCAAACAAGAGGAAGTGTTTCGTATTCCTGCTATTAACATAGAAGGCATTGTGACGTTCGGATATATGGGCGCAAGTCCCGGTGTGATGAAATTGTGCACTGACAATGGCATATCACTTACATTCCTTTCTCCTCATGGCAGATTTATCAGCAGGGTACAGGGCACGACGAAAGGGAATGTACTGTTGCGTAAAAAACAGTATCAATTGTCGGACGATGAATCTTGGTCGTTACATGCGGCACGGCTGATGATTGGCGGTAAGATTCAAAACTATCGTAATATATTGAGGAGATATATTCGTGATTATGGGGAGAATGAAGATGTCAATCAAGCAGTACAAGTGTTGGAGCATGCCAAGCGTGAAGCTTTGACAGCTCAAGATAAGACGACCCTAATAGGGTATGAAGGCATGGCTTCAAATGCTTATTTTGAAGTGTTGCCTATTTTGATACTTAATCAGAAAGCTGATTTTCCATTTCATGGTCGTAATCGCCGTCCTCCTAAGGATGCAGTGAATGCCATGTTGTCATTTGCTTATACTTTGATAGCAAATGAAATATCTGCAGCACTCGAGACTGTAGGTCTTGATCCCTATGTAGGATTTCTCCATACACTTCGTCCGGGGCGTACGTCCTTAGCATTGGATATGATGGAAGAATTTCGTGCCTATCTTGGTGATCGTTTTGTCTTGTCATTGATTAATAAAAGACAGATCACATCCAAGGATTTTTTGTTTCAAGGTGATAATGGGGTTGTTATGACAGATAAAGGGAAAAAGATTTTTATTTCTGCATGGCAGGCTAAGAAAAGAGAGGTGATAATCCATCCTTATCTTAATGAAAAAATTGAGATAGGACTTCTGCCTTATGCACAAGCTATGTTGATGGCAAGATATATTAGGCAAGATATTGATAATTATCCGGTATTTCTAATAAAATGATTTACGAGTATGTATATTCTTGTAACTTATGATGTGGATACTACGAGCAAGGAAGGAGCTCGCCGTTTACGGTGTGTGGCTAAGGCTTGCATAGATTATGGACAGAGGGTACAGAATTCTGTCTTTGAATGTGAGGTGACAGAAGCACAATATTGTCTCTTGAGAGGAAGAATCAAAGATATCATTGATATGTCTCGTGATAGTGTTAGATTCTATATTCTTAGTAAAAATGAGAATAGAAGGGTGGAAGTGATAGGTGTCGAAACTGCTTATAAAGTTAATAATGCTTTTATTGTATAATGTGTGCGAATGTGGAGTGTTGCAAAAAAAGTAGTATCTTCGCAACTCTTAATAATCAGCAGATTGGCTTGTTTATAAGGCGAATGCCGTTATTCAATTGAAATAAAAATGAGAATTCGCATATTAGTAGGGTTAATTTATTGATTTATAATATACAACTCTGTATACAGTCACACCTCATGTAGGTGTGTGGATTGAAACCCAATCAGCATTTTCAAAATTTGTATTGTTGGGGTCACACCTCATGTAGGTGTGTGGATTGAAACAACAGGATATCCGTTTTTTCAACATGATTCTGTAGTCACACCTCATGTAGGTGTGTGGATTGAAACTATCGTAACGATTGTATATCTCATTGTCCAATTAGTCACACCTCATGTAGGTGTGTGGATTGAAACTTCTTTTTCGAGCAAACCGAGCATATACCCTCCAGTCACACCTCATGTAGGTGTGTGGATTGAAACCCGGAAGAGCGCAAACAGTATGATGATTTTTATGCTGTCACACCTCATGTAGGTGTGTGGATTGAAACAAGACAGAGAGGTTGAAATATTCGGGACATTCAGCGTCACACCTCATGTAGGTGTGTGGATTGAAACATGCGGGCGATGCTGAGCAACAAGATCGGTGAGGTCACACCTCATGTAGGTGTGTGGATTGAAACTTCGGGAATAAAGCGGCTGAACTAGTAATTGAGAGTCACACCTCATCATGTAGGTGTGTGGATTGAAACACTCCACTACTCAGATTCTCTACCAATCCGTAATGTCACACCTCATGTAGGTGTGTGGATTGAAACGTTTCAGACGTCCCAAGAACGGAAGCAACGTCACGTCACACCTCATGTAGGTGTGTGGATTGAAACCTGTTTCCAGTCGTGTCGAACTTGAAAAAATGGTGTCACACCTCATGTAGGTGTGTGGATTGAAACCTGAGCGACCCTCTGCCTGCGACAGTACATCGTGGTCACACCTCATGTAGGTGTGTGGATTGAAACTAATGTGCAAGCTACGCCAGTAGGACCATTGAACTTACGCTACAGACGCTACTTTCAATCTTCCTCTTTTAAAAAAGAAACAAACTCGGGGGTGAGTTTCGTTCCTTCGGCAGCAAGGTCATCGTATGTATAGGAAAAGGGTTCACCGGTGGCTTTATCATACCAGCGACGATGCCGGACATGAAGATAGACAGGTTTACCACGCAGAGGAAACTCCTGAATTACTTTTTCATCTATAAAACCACTGGAAATGACAGTACCGCTCTTGTAATCAAAACGTTCCATATAATTCTTCTCATCAAGCCAAACTTCGATTTTTGAAGAATCGTCATGCCAACCGGATATATCGAAATATTCCATTAAAACTTCAGAGAAGATTACACGAAGTAACTTATGCAGACTACGATTGGGATTCATTGGATTGGTTTGTTTAATTTAAATGCAAAAATAATGTTATTTGGATAATCTACACGGATCACCCACAGGATTCTCGGATTAATCCCTAATCAGGGAGCTGTCCGAAAATTCCGTTCTTCCTTTCATTAGCTGCTGAAACATCATGTTGGTGGGGATTCCGATAATGAATGGACATCCCGTGTTGTCTTTTCAGTCTCCTTTCATCTGTAAGACTTTTTTGATAGCGCAAATGCTGAAGGCTGATTTGGAGAAACTTGGCAAATGCCGCTGAAACGAGGATGAGGGGATGCCCTGTCATTCTTAACAGATTGATTATCTGGACGCTTTAATTAAAATGTAAGGATGAACGGGAACAAAGATGGTCGGAAAAGAAGGGATGACCGGCTTAGTGAGGGGATGATTCTATCACCCCTACATGAAAAAGATGCCGAGCTTTTTTAAAAAGGTGCTGAAGTTTTCTGAAAACACAACGACCTTTTTTAAAAACATCAAGGTCTTTTTGCAGCACTCAGCGTGAGCTGTATATTTTTAAATGTGTACGTAGGCACGCATCGGCCAATACATACGGTGGCATAAGCCCACATGTATATACGCATCGGGCTACACGTACGTATGCATGAGCCTATACGTATATATGTCATTGTGTCAGGCTCCGTCATATTCTGAGCCGGGATTGGATTAGTTTGTCTTCCCTCTTGACAAAGGCTTTTTTATGTTGTATATTTGT
>ERZ791734.348-NODE-348-length-67591-cov-10.333037_pt1 | contig 67591 bp, 61 predicted proteins | sample MGYA00509953_ERZ791734 | MGnify/ENA primary metagenome ERZ791734 (study PRJEB30046, sample SAMN00792038) | human gut metagenome | study: EMG produced TPA metagenomics assembly of the A metagenome-wide association study of gut microbiota in type 2...
TAGTACTTATTATGGCTATACTTTCGGACATCCAACAACCTACAACTCCTATCCGGCTATTAATTAACTCTCCATCCGTAAAGGAAGAGTACATTTGAGTAAGCAGAAGGACTAGCCAGCGTGATCTGAAAGGCAGAGTGACACAGTGGACAGTTATCTGGGGTCATGGAGAATGGCAGGCAACAGGACAGAGCGTATCCGGGGAGCAGTTCATGAGCAGTATCTTTATGATGAATGTAACCGCCTGTTACAGATAACAGATGGTGCAGATACGGTTAAGAACTATACCTATGATAACAGCGGAAATATGCTCTCAGATGGAGAAATTTTTTTATCTTCTCTTGACAAGGGCAGTTTGGGATGCGTATACTGACTATTGTTGAGAGCAAACAAAGGGGTCGTATGGTAGTAGTCATACTATCCCTTTTTCGCTCATTGTTGTCTGATAAAAAACAGGAGGAAAGATTATGAAAAAGAAAGTCGTAAGTTTACTTGCAGCTATGACTCTGGCAGTCTCTGCACTGGCAGGATGTGGCGCAGCCGCTGATTCCACTGCTGACATGGCAGCAGCAGAGAATACGCAAACAGCTGCAGCAGAAGATACTGCTGCAACCCAGGAAGCAGCTGATACAACAGCAGCAACCGCTGGTTTAAAGGCAGGTTTTATTTTCCTGCACGATGAGAACTCTACTTATGATTTGAACTTTATGAATGCTGCAAAAGAGGCATGTGAGAAGCTTGGTGTGGAGTGCGTGACTAAGACAAATATTCCTGAAGGCCAGGAATGTTATGAAGCAGCTTGTGAACTTGCTGATGCGGGATGTGATTTTATCTTTGCAGACAGCTTTGGTCATGAGGATTATGTAATTGAGGCAGCTAAGGAATATCCTGATATCCAGTTCAGCCATGCAACAGGTACTAAGGCTCATACAGAGAATCTGGACAATTATCACAATGCATTCGCATCTATCTATGATGGACGTTATCTGGCTGGTATCGCAGCAGGTATGAAGATCAATGAAATGATTGCAAATGGTGATATTACAGAAGACCAGGCTAAGATGGGTTATGTTGGTGCTTATACTTACGCAGAAGTTATTTCCGGTTATACATCTTTCTTCCTGGGTGCGCGTTCTGTATGCCCTTCCGTTACTATGGAAGTTACCTTTACAGGTTCCTGGTATGATGAGACAGCAGAAAAAGAAGGCGCTAATAAACTGATTCAGGATGGTTGTGTACTGATCAGCCAGCATGCAGATTCCATGGGTGCTCCTACAGCCTGTGAAACAGCAGGTGTTCCAAATGTATCCTATAACGGAAGTACAGAAAGTGCATGTCCTAATACATTTATCGTATCATCCAGAATCAACTGGGAGCCATACTTTGAATATGCAATCAACTGTGTAGCAAATGGTACTCCTATTGATACAGACTGGTGCGGTTCTCTGGAAACAGAATCTGTAGTATTGACAGATCTGGGTTCCACAGCAGCAGAAGGTACACAGGAAGCAATCGATGCAGCCAAGGCTGATCTGATCGCAGGTAAAGTACATACATTTGATACCTCTACATTTACTGTAGGTGGAGAGACTCTGACCAGCTATGAGGCAGATATTGATACAGATCCTGACTATACACCGGATCATGAAGTAGTACTGGATGGATATTTCCATGAATCAGGCGAAGGATTCCGTTCTGCTCCTTACTTCAATGTACAGATCGATGGAATCACTCTTCTGGATCAGGCATTCTAAATTTAGAAATAAAGAATAAGAAGCCTTGCAATTAAGCTTGTATACAATTGCAGAGGGCGGCACAGCGATTATCGCCGCGCTGCCCTCTTTCTATATGGAAAGGAAACAAATGATGGAAACCAAAACAGCCGCAGTTTCAATTAGAAATGTTACCAAGACATTTGGATCTGTAATTGCCAACGATAAGGTAAATCTGGATATTTATAAGGGTGAGATTCTGGCACTGTTAGGAGAGAACGGCAGTGGCAAGACGACTCTAATGAATATGCTGGCAGGTATTTACTTCCCGGATGAGGGACAGATCTATATCAATGGAAAAGAAGAAGTTATCAAGTCCCCCAGAGATGCGTTCAATCTGGGAATCGGCATGGTTCATCAGCACTTTAAGCTGATTGATGTATTGTCGGCAACAGAAAATATCATTCTGGGACTGGAAGGAAAGCTCGATATTAAGGAAGCTTCTCGTAAAATCGAAGAAATCTGTACAAAATACGGTTTTGATGTAGATCCGAAGCAGAAGATTTATGACATGTCTGTCTCGCAGAAGCAGACGGTAGAAATCGTAAAAGTATTATATCGAGGTGCAGATATTCTGATTCTGGATGAGCCGACAGCCGTATTGACTCCACAGGAGACAGAGAAGCTCTTCCGTGTATTGAGGAAGATGAGAGACGATGGTAAAGCCATTGTAATCATCACACATAAGATGCATGAAGTAGAGTCACTTTCTGACCGTGTAGCAGTACTTCGAAATGGACAGTACATTGACAGTATGGCAACGAAGGATACCGACGTCACGGAAATGACTAACATGATGGTAGGTCATGCGGTAACATTGAATATTGAGAGACCTGACCCGGTAGATCCAAAGCCCCGTATCGAGGTAAAGGGACTGACTGTGCGCAGTGAAGAAGGTATCATCAAGCTTGATAACGTATCCTTTACTGCCAACAGTGGCGAGATTCTGGGCATTGCAGGTATATCAGGCTGTGGACAGAAGGAGCTTCTGGAAGCAATTGCCGGATTGCAGGTAACAGAGGCAGGAGAGATTTATTATATAGAAGATGACGGCAGCAGAGAAATGCTGATTGGCAAAGATCCTCTTAAAATTGCGGAAATGGGTGTTTCCCTGTCTTTTGTCCCGGAGGACAGACTGGGAATGGGTCTGGTCGGTAACATGGACCTGACAGATAATATGATGCTTCGTTCCTTTAGACGCGGACGTACACCATTTACAAACCGCAAACCGCCTAAGAAGCTGGCAAAAGACGTTGTAGAGAATCTGGAAGTAGTGACACCGGGCATTACAACACCTATCCGCAGACTTTCAGGTGGAAACGTGCAGAAAGTACTGGTTGGTCGTGAGATTGCTTCAGCACCAACAGTATTGCTGACTGCATATGCGGTACGTGGATTGGATATCAATTCTTCCTATACAATATATGAACTGATCAATGAGCAGAAGAAGAAAGGTGTTGCCGTAATCTTTGTTGGCGAAGATCTGGATGTGTTGTTAGAGCTGTCTGATAAGATTCTGGTTCTGTGTGGCGGTAAAGTAAGCGGTATTGTGGATGCAAGAAAGACAGATAAAAACGAGGTCGGTATGATGATGACCAGAGTAGGAGGCAGCGAAAATCATGAATGAAAAAAAGAAAGAACCGTTTTTTCATATAGTGAAGAGGGATGCTCTTCCCTGGTATCAGTCCGTAGGAATCCGGGCAATTGCCATTATACTGGCACTGATCGTATGCGCTATTGTAACGACCATTACAACAGGTATTAATCCAATACAGGTATATGAATCCATGATTATTGGTGCCTTCGGCTCTGCCAGAAAGACTTGGGTCACATTTCAGAATATATCCATTCTGTTACTGATTGCTCTGGCGCTGACACCTGCTTTCAAGATGAAGTTCTGGAATATTGGTGGTGAAGGACAGGTATTGATTGGCGGTCTGGCAGCAGCGGCAAGTATGATCTGTCTGGGCGATAAGATGCCCAATGCACTGATCATTGTCTGTATGATCATTGCCAGTATCGCAGCAGGGGCAGTATGGGGATTTATTCCTGCTTTCTTTAAATCAAAGTGGAATACCAATGAGACACTGTCTACTCTGATGATGAACTATATTGCGACACAGCTGGTTGCCTTTTTCACGATTGTGTGGGAAGTGCCCAAGGGATCAGGTAAGATTGGTATTATCAATCAGAATACCAATTCAGGCTGGCTTCCGCAGATATTTGGTTCTAAATATCTGTTGAGTATTCTGGTCGCAGTGGTAATCACGATATTTATGTATATTTATCTGCAATACAGCAAGCACGGATATGAGATTACAGTAGTGGGCGAAAGTGAGAATACAGCCAAATATGTAGGCATCAAGGTAGAGAAGGTCATTATCAGGACTATGGTGTTATCCGGTGCCATCTGTGGACTGGTAGGATTGCTGTTAGTCGGCGGTATCAACCATACAGTAACAACTACCATAGCCGGTGGTCAGGGATTTACCGCAGTTCTGGTGTCCTGGATGTCCAAGTTCAATCCGCTGGTCATGGTATTCTCCAGTTTCCTGATTATTTTCATGGACCGTGGAGCCAGTGAGATATCAACAAATTTTGGACTGAACCATTCTTATGCGGATATTTTGACAGGTATTATCCTGTTCTTTATCATAGGCTGTGAGTTTTTCATTACATATCGGCTTCAGTTCCGTAAAAAGGCAGAAAAGGAGGAGCAGTGATCATGTGGAATTTTTTACTTGCATTTATTCCAAGGGCTATCGTACAGGGAATTCCTCTTCTGTATGGAAGTACGGGAGAGATCATTACGGAGAAATCCGGTAATCTGAATCTGGGTATTCCGGGTGTCATGTATGTAGGTGCGATCAGCGGTGTTATTGGTTCTTTCTTCTATGAGAGATCAGCAGGAAGCGTAGCAGCCATGAATCCGGTGCTGGCAGTTCTGATACCTGTGTTGTGTTGTCTGCTGGGTTCTCTGTTAATGGGACTGCTGTATTGCTTCCTGACAGTTACACTTCGGGCAAATCAGAATGTAACAGGTCTTGCCATGACTACCTTTGGTGTTGGCTTTGGTAACTTCTTTGGCGGCTCTCTGATCAAGCTGGTTGCCAGCGATGTTCCATCCATTGCATTGAGTGCAACGAGCAGCTATTTCAGCAAGTCACTTCCTTTTGCTGCAAAGCTTGGATGGTTTGGTAAGCTGTTCCTTTCCTATGGATTCCTGGCTTATCTGGCAGTTGTGATTGCTCTGGCAGCTTCTTATGTACTGAATCACACACGCGTCGGCTTACATTTGCGTGCAGTGGGTGAGGGTCCTAATACTGCTGATGCAGCGGGCATTAATGTAACGAAGTACAAGTATGCAGCGACCTGTGTAGGCTGTATGATTGCAGGTCTTGGAGGTCTTTACTACGTTATGGATTATGCCTGTGGTGTATGGTCTAATGATGCATTCGGTGACAGGGGATGGCTTGCAATAGCACTTGTTATTTTTACAATTTGGCGTCCGAATTTAAGTGTGTTGGCATCTTTCCTGTTCGGTGGACTCTATATTCTGTATCTGTATATTCCTACAGGTATGGACCACATGGAGTATCAGGAGCTGTATAAGATGATTCCCTATGTAGTTACGCTGGTCGTTTTGGTTGTGACAAGTATGCGAAGCAAGCGGGAGAACCAGCCGCCTGCAAGCCTGGGACTGGCATATTTCAGAGAAGAGAGATAACGTATATGATATGGAGCAGATCTGCAGTGGGTCTGCTCTGTTTTATTGTGTCCGGTTTGTTGTGTCTGTGGGAAAAGTCCGTTATAATAGTGGATAAGGTTATGAAATTTATCTAAGAGGGGGTTATATCTTGACAACGAGACAGGAAGCGCTGGATTATGGACTGTCTATGCCCTATACTTATCAGGAAGCGCCGTTTCATGATCCAAACTGGCAGTTAGTGCGTGTACATGGCAGTAAGAAAGCCTTTCTATGGACATATGAAAAAGACGGGTATATTCATTTGAATGTAAAGGTTGATCCGCAGTGGCGGGATTACTGGAGAGGGGCTTTTGCATCCGTAATTCCTGGATATCATCAGAATAAGGAACATTGGAATACGATCATTCTGGATGGTACGATACCTGATGAGACCATTAAATGTATGATTGCAGAAAGCTATGATCTGGTATCAGACAGCCCGACCAAAAGAATCTATGAAGCAGTAAAAAAGATTCCCCAAGGTAAGGTGGCTACATATGGACAGGTGGCGGCATTGGCAGGCAATCCGGGAATGTGCAGGGCAGTGGGCAATGCACTTCATAAGAATCCGGACCCGGAGCATGTACCCTGTTACCGGGTAGTGAATGCCAAGGGGGAATTGTCCGGTGAATTTGCCTTTGGCGGTGCAGGACAACAGGCAAAGCTGCTACAGGCAGATGGAATAGAGGTAATCAATGGCAGAGTCGATCTGCAAAAATATGGAATTGTAGTAGAAGGGGATAAAATTACAGAATGAAACGAGAATCATTTAAATCAAGACTGGGATTCTTACTGGTCAGTGCAGGATGTGCAATCGGGATCGGTAACGTGTGGAGATTCCCTTATGTGGTAGGACAAAACGGTGGGGGACTGTTCGTACTGTTGTATCTGATATTTCTGATTGCCATGGGATTGCCGGTACTTACCATGGAGCTGGCAGTAGGACGTGCAAGCCGTAAGAGTGCAGTACAGGGCTATCAGGCGTTGGAAAAGCCGGGAAGTAAGTGGCATATTCACGGCTGGTTCGCAATTGCAGGCTGCTATATGCTGATGATGTACTATACAACAGTTTCTGGTTGGATGGTTACTTATTTCTATAAGTTCATAACCGGCGAGTTTGTATCCGGGATGATAGCAGAGGAGGCAGGCAATGTATTCGCTAATCTGTTATCTGACCCGGTACAGATGGCTTTCTGGATGATATTAATCGTGGTTGCGGGCTTTCTGGTATGCAGTCAGGGATTGCAGAATGGTCTGGAGAAGATCAGCAAAGGCATGATGAGTGCATTACTTGTGCTGATTATTGTACTTGCTGTGCACAGTTTTGTCTTGCCGGGAGCAGGTGAAGGTGTAAAGTTCTATCTGATTCCCAGTATTGATACAGTACGTGACGTAGGTTTTGGAAATGTCATTGCAGCGGCGATGAATCAGGCCTTCTTTACTTTGAGTCTTGGTGTGGCTGCCATGGAGATATTTGGAAGTTATATGAACAAGGATTTTTCACTGGCAGGAGAAGGTGTGCGTATTTGTGCGCTGGATACCTTTGTAGCGATTATGTCAGGTCTGATTATTTTCCCTGCATGTTTCAGCTATGGAGTAGAGGTCGGTGCGGGTCCAAGCCTTATCTTTATCACATTACCTAATGTATTTGTCAATATGGCAGGCGGAAGAGTATGGGGTTCGTTATTCTTCCTGTTTATGACTTTTGCAAGCTTTTCCACAGTAATTGCAGTATTTGAGAATATTATGTCCTTCTGTATGGATATGTTTGGATGGAGCAGGAAGAAAGCGGCACTGGTCAACTGTATTGCTATTCTGGTATTAAGCCTGCCCTGTGTGCTTGGTTATAATGTATGGAGTAATCTGCATTTAATAGGTGGCAGAGATGTACTGGACAGTGAGGACTTCATTGTAAGTAATTTGTTATTGCCTCTTGGTTCTCTTGTTTATCTGCTGTTTTGTGTGACAAAATGGGGATGGGGCTTTGATAACTATATGAAAGAAGCAAATACTGGAGAAGGCATTAAGATTGCAAAATATCTGAAACCTTATTTTCAGTTTGTTTTGCCGGTACTGATTCTGATTATTCTGATTCAGGGGCTGGTATAACAGGTAAAAGGGAAAGGTATGGTGATTAGTGTGAAACTGGCACAAACCATAAGACATTATAATAAGAAGAATCTGGCAAAAGATATCCTGGCAGGAATCATCATTATGGCGGTATCTATTCCCATTTCCATGGGATATGCGCAGATTGCAGGTACCGAAGCTTATGGGTGGAACTGCAGGAACCGGAGAATTCTTTGAATTGGCAGAGCATATTATTAAGACGGCGGCAGTTATCAATCTGCCCTCTGTTGTAATGGGGCTGTTGGCACTTGCCATTCTTCTCATTTGTAAAAAGGCAGCACCTAAATTTCCAATGGCTGTAGTGCTTATGGCAGCGGGTGCGATTATGACGAAGCTGCTTCCTGTGGAAGAGTGGGGCATACAGACATTAGCTTCTGTAGAGACAGGTCTGCCTAAATGGAGTCTGCCGGACTTTACAGCAGTGCCGATTCAGGATGCGGTTACGATCAGTCTGTCGGTAGCTGTCGTAATCATGGCAGAGACACTTCTTGCCGAGAACAGCTTCGCACAGAAGAACGGTTATAGGATCAATGATAATCAGGAGATTCTTGCTTTTTCCATGGGTAATCTGGCAGCGGCATTGACCGGATGCTGCCCCATGAATGGCTCTGTGTCACGTACTGCCATGGGAGAGCAGTATCAGGCTAAGACACAATTAACTGGCATTGTTGCGGGCTTATACATGATTGTATTGCTTTTGTGTGCAACAGGATTTATCGGCTATTTACCGATTCCTGTGCTGACGGCAATTGTTATTTCCGCACTGCTTGGTGCAACAGAGTTTGAACTGGCAGTAAGACTCTGGAAAGTAAGCAGGACAGAATGGGTATGCTGTATCAGTCATTAAAAGAGCATGGAATACGTTTCTATATGACAGAGCATATTGCCAGTCTCAATGAACAGCTTCGTAAGCTGGGACTTGGATATATGATTGAGGAAGGCAGTGTGCGCAGAACGATTCATATTGCATTGAAAGATATGGGAATCACCAGACCTTACCCGTTGGAGGGCGGCGTGGATAACGAACAGCGAAGCGCCTCCAGGAAGCGTGCAGATAACCGTGTGCAGGAATTCGTATGGGCATTTGGCTCTGAATCCGAGGAACAGATCGAGAAGCAGATCGTGCGTCAGATCGAACAGTTGAAAAAGACAGGGGATGTGGAAGACCTGCTGCATGGCAAGTGGTCACATATGGAAGAACTGGACGAGGACGAATGGCTGGAGCATCTGGAAGAACATCTCAAGGAGATCGTCAATGTATCCGGTAAGAATGAGAAAACGTTGGCAAAGCATATCGAAGCACACAGAAAAGAAGTGCATGACCGTATTGCCAAGGAACATCCTGAACTGGCAGAACGCTTCAAGGAGCGCAGGCATATACTGGATGAACACCTGAAAGAGAAACGCCCGGAAGTGTATGAACTGATCATAACCCTGCGCAATAAATAGTAAAATACTACTTGCATAAATTGTTTTTTAATGATATATTACTAAAGCACATAAAATTGTCTAAATGGGACTATAAATTTTACTGTTTCTGAGAAAAACAGTAGAGTTATAGTCCTTTTTTACTGCGTATAGGAAAAGCAGGATAATTCAGAAGGGAGAAATTTATGAATCAGACGTTTATGAAAGAAAAGAAAGTAATTCCATTGGTGTTTTCCATGTCCATGCCAATGGTGCTGTCCATGCTGGTAAATTCACTGTTTAATATAGTAGACAGTTATTTCGTTGCCAAAGTAAGCGAAGCTGCCATGACAGCCCTGTCACTGGTCTACCCGGCACAGCTTGTAGTAACGGCAGTCTCCGTAGGCTTCGGAGTCGGAATCAACGTATTGATCGCCTTTTATATGGGAGCAGCTGAGAAGGACAAGGCTAATATCGCAGCGTCACTTGGAACAGCGCTCAGCTTATTGCACGGTATTCTCACTACCGTAGTGTATCGCATCATCATGCCGCATTTCCTCGGTATGTTCACTACAGACAGTGAAGTATTGGGACTTGGAATCGTATATGCCAATATTGCCTTTGCTTTTGCACCTATTGTTACAGTGGGAATCACCTATGAGAAGATATTCCAGGCAGTCGGCAGAATGAAGGTATCCATGATCAGTATGATGGTAGGTTTTATTGCCAATATTATATTAGATCCGCTTATGATATTTGGTATCGGACCTTTCCCGAGAATGGAAACAGCAGGTGCAGCCTGGGCGACAGGCATTGGACAGGTGCTGACACTGCTATGCTATTTTGGCTTCTATTTCTGCCGTCCGATTCCTGTTAAGATCAATCTGCAAAATGTGAAATGGGACAGTGCAATTGCGGGCAGGCTGTATTCTGTCGGAGTACCTGCTGCCCTGAACATGGCATTATCCTCTGTGCTTTTATCAGTGATCAATGGCATCCTCTCCGTATTCGGACAGGGCTACGTGCTGGTATTTGGCGCATATTATAAGCTGCAGTCCTTTATCTACCTTCCTGTAAGCGGAATCATTCAGGGCATTCGTCCGCTGGTGGGCTATAATTACGGCGCAGGAGAGCATAAACGTGTGACACATATTTTCTATACAGCGCTTGTTATGGCGGTTGTGATCATGACAGCAGGAACGATTCTGTGCTGGGCGGTACCAGGCTGGCTGATTGGTCTTTTCACAACAAATCCTGATACGATAGTATTAGGAATAGATGCATTGCGCATGATAAGTCTTGGATTTATCATTTCAGCAGTCTCCGTAACCTGTCAGGGTGCTCTGGAAGGACTGGGTAAGGGTACTCCGTCACTTGTCATTTCACTGGCAAGATATCTGTTCCTTATTATACCGGCAGCGTTTATCCTGAGCAGAGTGATGCAGTCAGCCAATGGTGTATGGCTTGCATTCCCTGTTACGGAGGTCATTGCTGCAGTTATCTCTGTTTTGGTATATAAAAGACAGCATCATGATACAGAAGGCTAGACTCCAAAACAGTCGTTATGCTACAATAGCCTACAGAATGGATGTCAGCAGTTGACATTACAGGTATGAGAGAAAGGTACAGGTATCATTATGGCAGACATTATGGAAATCACTGATCTGACAAGTCCAGAGCTGGACATATATGCCAGACTTAACGAGACACAGCTGCGGCACTTATATGAGCCGAAGCCGGGTATATTTATCGCTGAGAGCCCGAGAGTGATAGAACGAGCACTGGATGTAGGCTGCGTGCCGATATCCTGTCTGTGTGAACGAAGACATATAGAAGGTGCGGCAGAAGACATCCTATCCCGATGCGGTGAAATCCCCGTATATACGGCAGAATATGAGGTACTGACGAAGCTGACGGGCTTCGCACTGACAAGAGGCATGCTGTGTGCCATGTACCGTCCAAAGCTTCCCACAGTACAGGAGGTGTGTCAGAATGCGCACAGAATTGCAGTATTAGAGGATATAGTGAATCCTACTAATATCGGAGCCATATTTCGTTCCGCAGCAGCCCTGCAGATGGATGCGGTACTTCTGACCCCTGCATGTAGTGATCCTTTATATAGAAGGGCAATACGTGTCAGCATGGGAACAGTATTTCAGATTCCGTGGACGTATCTGGATCAGGATGGACTAGATTCTATCAGGAAAATGGGATTTAAGACAGCAGCTATGGCACTGAGGGATGATTCTGTATCCATAGATGATCCTGCATTGGAAAAGGAAGAGAAGCTTGCAATCGTACTTGGAACAGAGGGAGATGGGCTTGCTTCCTCTACAATAGAAGGCTGTGATTATACAGTGCGGATTCCTATGGCATGCGGAGTAGACTCCTTAAATGTGGCGGCGGCAAGTGCAGTGGCATTCTGGCAATTGCGCAGGAGATTCTGAATAGTTACAATAGTTTAGGCTTTTTTTATAAATATTATTGGAAAAGATTGTTGACAACAAAAACGATAAGTAGTAACTTATTATATGAAGATATTAGCACTCCACTTAAACGAGTGCTAACAAATCTCAACAGCTAATCAGATATGGCGCTGATAAGTTTCATGAAAGGAGCGTGGCAGGATTGGATTTGGATGAGAGAAAATTGAAGATTCTGCAGGCAATCATCAGAAACTACCTGGAGACAGGGGAGCCAGTCGGAAGCAGAACGATTTCCAAGTATACGGATCTGAATTTAAGTTCTGCGACCATAAGAAATGAAATGGCTGATCTGGAGGAGTTAGGCTATATCGTACAGCCACATACCTCCGCAGGAAGAATCCCTTCCGATAAGGGCTACAGATTGTATGTAGACCAGATGCTTGCAGAGAAAGAGGAGAAGCTCGATCATGCAACACAGGAAGTCAAGGAGATGCATCAGATGCTCCTTGAGAAGGAAGACAAGATGGAATCCATCTTGAAGCAGATGGCGAAGATGCTCGCAGTCAATACGAATTATGCCACACTGGTAACGGCACCCCAGGTAAAGGGGAACAAGATCAAGTTCTTGCAATTATCCAGAGTTGATGTGGGACAGTTGCTGGCGACCATCGTAGTAGAAGGCAATGTGATCAAGAATAACATGATCCATGTAGAAAAATCACTGGATGATGAGACATTGTTGAAGCTGAACATTCTGCTGAATACCAATTTGAACGGACTTCCAATTGAAGACATCAATCTGGCGATGATTACGAAGCTCAAGCAACAGGCAGGTATCTATGATGGCATTATCGCAGAAGTGATGGATGCAGTAGCAGCCGTGATCAGAGAAAATGATGACATTGAGATATATACCAGCGGAGCGAATAACATTTTCAAATATCCGGAGCTTTCTGATAATCAGAGAGCAAGCGAACTGATCAACACCCTCGAAGAGAAACAGATGCTGACAGAGCTGGTTCAGGATTCCATGGCAGATGAGAACAACACCGGTATTCAGGTGTATATCGGTAATGAGACACCGGTTCAGACCATGAAGGACTGCAGCGTAGTCACAGCAACTTACGAACTCGAAGAAGGCGTGAAAGGAACGATAGGAATCATCGGACCCAGACGAATGGATTATGATAAGGTAATCAGTACTCTGACGACTCTCAAGAGCCAGTTGGATACTATCTATAAAAAAGATGATGACAAAGAAACATAAAATAGAAGCATAAAACAGATAGAAAGGAAGACGAGTAAGAGTGGAGGACAATAAGGAAAAGAATTTAAACGAAGACCTCGAACAAGAGGACACCACCCAGAAAGAACCCCAGACAGAATCTCAGGAAGAACCTCAGGAGGAAATTCAGATAGAGGAAGAGCAGCAGTCAGATGCAGAACAGAAGAGTGAAGAAGAGACTGACAGCAAAGATGACAAATCCGATAAAAAGAAATCTTTCTTTGGTAAGAAGGATAACAAGCTTCAGGATAAAGTCGATGAACTTGAAGACAGAGTAAAGCGTCAGATGGCAGAATTCGAGAACTTCAGAAAGCGTACCGATAAGGAAAAGACAGCAATGTTCGAGACTGGTGCCAAGAGTGTGATTGAAAAGATTCTTCCGGTCGTTGATAACTTTGAGCGAGGTCTGGCAGGACTGAGTGAGGAAGAGAAGAAACAGCCTTTTGCAGAAGGAATGGCTATGGTATACAAACAGCTTATGACAGAACTTGATAAGCTGGAAGTTAAGCCAATTGAAGCTGTTGGCTGTGAATTTGATCCCAACCTTCACAATGCAGTAATGCAGGTGGAGAGCGATGAATACGAATCAGGTATCATTGCACAGGAATTACAGAAAGGCTATACCTACCGTGATACAGTCGTAAGACACAGCATGGTAGCAGTAGTTCAATAAATATTGTAATAGAAAATCATAGTGATATAGAAATATAGGAGGAAATGCGTTATGAGCAAAATTATTGGTATTGACTTAGGTACAACAAACAGTTGTGTAGCCGTTATGGAAGGTGGTAAGCCAACCGTTATCGCTAATACAGAAGGGGCAAGAACAACTCCATCCGTAGTTGCTTTTACAAAAACAGGAGAAAGATTAGTAGGTGAGCCTGCAAAACGTCAGGCAGTTACAAACGCTGAGAAGACAATCGCTTCTATTAAGCGTGATATGGGTACAGACAATGGCAGAACAATTGATGGCAAGAAGTATTCTCCACAGCAGATTTCTGCTATGATCCTTCAGAAATTAAAGGCAGATGCAGAAAGCTACTTAGGTGAGAAGGTAACAGAAGCAGTTATTACAGTTCCTGCTTACTTCAACGATGCTCAGCGTCAGGCTACCAAGGATGCCGGTAAGATCGCAGGTCTTGATGTAAAGCGTATCATCAACGAGCCTACAGCAGCAGCTCTTGCATATGGTCTTGATAATGAGAAAGAACAGAAGATTCTTGTATACGACTTAGGTGGTGGTACATTCGATGTATCTATCATTGAGATCGGTGATGGTGTCATCGAAGTATTAGCTACAAACGGTGATACACATCTTGGTGGTGATGACTTCGATAACAAGATCATTCAGTGGATGATCGATGAGTTCAAGAAGCAGGAAGGCATTGACTTATCCGGTGATAAGATGGCAATGCAGAGATTAAAGGAAGCTGCTGAGAAGGCTAAGAAAGAGCTTTCAAGTGCAACTACAACAAATATCAACCTTCCTTTCATCACAGCTACAGCAGAAGGTCCTAAGCATTTCGATATGAACCTTACAAGAGCTAAATTTGATGAATTAACAAGCGACCTGGTAGAAAGAACAGCTATTCCTGTTCAGAACGCATTAAAGGATGCTGGTATGACAGCAAGCGAACTTGGTCAGGTATTATTAGTTGGTGGTTCTACACGTATTCCAGCAGTACAGGATAAGGTAAGACAGTTAACAGGCAAAGAGCCTAGTAAGTCTCTGAACCCTGATGAATGTGTAGCAATTGGTGCTTCTATCCAGGGTGGTAAGCTTGCAGGTGATGCAGGTGCCGGCGAAATCCTTCTGCTTGATGTTACTCCTCTGTCACTGTCTATCGAGACAATGGGTGGTGTAGCTACAAGATTGATCGAAAGAAATACAACAATTCCTACAAAGAAGAGCCAGATATTCTCTACAGCAGCAGATAATCAGACAGCCGTTGATATCAACGTTGTACAGGGTGAAAGACAGTTCGCGAGAGATAACAAGTCTCTTGGACAGTTCAGACTGGATGGTATCCCTCCAGCAAGACGTGGTGTACCTCAGATCGAAGTTACATTCGATATCGATGCAAATGGTATTGTAAATGTATCTGCTAAGGATCTTGGTACAGGTAAGGAACAGCATATCACAATTACTGCTGGTTCTAACATGTCTGATGAAGATATCGATAAGGCAGTAAAGGAAGCTGCTGAATATGAAGCACAGGATAAGAAGAGAAAGGAAGCAATCGATGCAAGAAACGATGCTGAATCCTTCGTATTCCAGACAGAGAAGGCATTAGAAGAAGTTGGCGACAAGATCGATGCTAATGAGAAGGCTTCTCTTGAGACAGATTTAAATGATCTGAAGTCCTTACTTGAGAGCACAAAGGATGCTGAAATGACAGAAGATCAGGTATCTGAATTAAAGAGCAAACAGGAAGCTCTGATGTCCAAGGCACAGAACCTCTTCACAAAGATGTATGAGAATATGCAGGGTGCTGCAGGTGCAGCTGGTCCTGACATGGGTGGTGCACAGCAGACAACACAGGATGCAGGAAATGCCGATGATGTAGTTGACGGAGACTACAAAGAAGTATAAGATATATAGGTGTTATGCACAGGAGAAATGCCCGAAAGGGCATTTCTCCAATTCATTCAATAGATGTAGAAAGGCATGAGTAATTAACATGGCAGAGCAGAAGAGAGACTATTATGAGGTATTAGGCGTTGATAAAGGCGCAGATGATGCCACAATCAAAAAGGCATATAGACAGCTTGCCAAGAAATATCATCCTGATATGAATCCGGGTGATAAGGAAGCAGAGAAGAAGTTCAAAGAGGCTTCCGAGGCGTATGCAGTATTAAGCGACCCAGATAAGAGACGCCAGTATGACCAATTTGGACATTCTGCTTTTGAAGGAGGAGGAGCCGGAGGTGGATTCGGCGGCTTCGACTTCAGTGGAGCTGACTTCTCAGATATTTTTGGCGATATTTTTGGTGATTTCTTTGGCGGCGGAAGCAGAGGCGGCGCAAGAAATAACGGCCCTATGAAGGGTGCTAATCTACGTACCAGCGTGCGCATTTCTTTTGAGCAGGCTGTATTTGGCGTAGAGAAGGAACTGGATCTGAATCTGAAAGATACCTGTAAGACCTGTAACGGCAGTGGCGCAAAGCCTGGCACTTCACCAGAGACCTGTCGTAAATGTGGAGGCCGTGGTCAGGTAGTGACACAGCATTCTACTCCATTTGGTACGATTCGTAACTCACAGGTATGTCCGGACTGTGGCGGTACAGGTAAGACAATTAAAGAGAAGTGTCCTGATTGTCACGGAAGTGGATATATTTCCAGCCGTAAGAAGATTCAGGTATCTATTCCAGCAGGTATTGATAACGGACAGAGCGTACGTATCAGAGATAAGGGTGAACCGGGTGTAAATGGCGGACCAAGAGGAGACTTATTGGTTGAGGTCGTAGTTGACAGACATCCTATCTTCCAGAGACAGGAGATGAATATCTTCTCAACTGTTCCTGTATCTTTTGCAGTAGCAGCGCTTGGTGGAGAGATTCTTATTGATACTGTAGATGGTAAGGTAGTATATGATGTGAAGGCTGGAACACAGACAGATACACGTATCAGATTACGTGGTAAGGGCGTTCCTTCACTTAGAAATAAGGATGTTCGCGGCGATCATTACGTAACACTTGTTGTTCAGGTTCCTGATAAGCTTTCTAATGAAGCAAAAGAATTATTGAAGCAGTTCGACAAGGAAACAGGTAATTCCCTGGAGGCTGTAAAGAACATGGAGAATAATAATAACTCCGGTTCTAATGATGAGAAGAAGAAACGTAAGTTTTTTAAATAAACAGTGATGTAATATAAATAAAAAGGTGTCACAAAGTGGCACCCTTTTTCATTTACGGAAACATATTTATGCATTATAATAATAGATAATTGCATTGAGAAAGGAATATAGTTCTATGAAATGGAAGAAATTTATGGTGAAGACAACAACAGAGGCAGAGGATATCATTATCAGCACTCTGTATGATATTGGATTAGAAGGTGCTCAGATTGAGGATAAAGTGCCTTTAACTCCACTTGAGAAAGAGCAGATGTTTGTAGACATTCTCCCGGATGGACCAGAGGATGATGGAATTGCTTATCTGAGCTTCTTTGTAGAAGAAAAAGAAGATGGAACGATGGAGCTTCTTGGAGAGCCCGTAGATACAGATACGGTAGTGGCACGTATGCAGGCTGAGCTGGAGGATCTGAAATCCTTCCTGAATATTGGAGAAGGCTCTATTATGGTATCTGAAACAGAAGATATTGACTGGATCAATAACTGGAAGAAGTATTTCCACCAGTTCTATATAGATGATCTGCTGGTTATCCCTTCCTGGGAAGAAGTGAAACCGGAAGATAAGGATAAGAAGATATTGCACATTGATCCGGGAACAGCTTTCGGAACAGGTATGCATGAGACAACACAGCTGTGTATTCGTCAGCTCAAGAAGTATATTACACCTGAAACGGAACTTCTGGATGTAGGAACCGGCAGTGGAATCCTCTCTATCGTATCTTTGATGTATGGTATTCATCATGCAGTAGGAACAGACCTTGATCCATGTGCTGTAGAAGCTGTCCGTGAGAATATGGAGACAAATCATATTCCTGCAGAGAAATTTGACATGATGATTGGCAATATTATTACAGATAAAGCTGTACAGGACAAAGTGGGATATAACAAGTACGATATTGTAGTTGCCAATATTCTGGCGGACGTATTGGTACCTCTGACACCTGTAATCGTGAACCAGTTAAAGACTGGAGGTATCTATATTACATCAGGTATTATTGACAACAAAGAGCAGACAGTTGTCGATGCAGTCAAAGCAGCAGGTCTGGAAGTACTGGAAGTTACTTACCAGGGAGAATGGGTCAGCGTTACAGCCAGAAAGAATCAGGAGTAAGGAAGCTATGTATCATTTTTTTGTGGAGCCGGAGCAGATACAGGACAAAGAGATTATCATAACCGGCAGTGATGTGAACCATATTAAGAATGTAATTCGTCTCAAAGTAGGTGATGAGATCAGTATCAGCAATGGAATAGATGGCAGAGATTATCGTTGTGGTATTGCCCAAATAACAGAGGATGAGGTACGCTGCGAGCTTCGCTTTATCAAGGAAGACGGGGTAGAACTTCCTGTTAAGGTATGTCTTTTTCAGGGGTTGCCTAAGGGTGACAAGATGGAACTGATCGTGCAGAAGATGGTGGAGTTAGGTGTCTATGAGATTGTCCCGGTAACAATGAAGCGCTGCGTCATGAAGCTGGATGACAAGAAGGCAAAGAATAAGATTGCACGCTGGCAGGGGATTGCAGAGGCAGCTTCCAAGCAGAGCAAGAGAGGTATTGTGCCGCAGATTCATGAGGTCATGACTTACAAAGAGGCATTAGCATATGCCAAAACCATGCAGCATCAGCTTGTTCCATACGAAATGGAAGAAAGCCTGGAAGGCGCATCCGGCATGGCAGGAACAAGAGCGGCAATAGAGGCAGTACAACCAGGGGATATGGTCGCTGTCTTTATCGGACCGGAGGGTGGCTTCGCAGAGGATGAGATTGAAGCTGCCATTGGGCAGGGAATGAAACCGATCACTCTGGGCAGGCGGATTCTTCGTACAGAAACGGCAGGACTTACTGTGATGGCATGGGTCATGTATCACGCAGAAACCTGATACAATCTTATTGTACAGAAATGAGGTTTAACATGCAAAATGAGGTATTACGCAGAATTCAGGATAATGTAGCGAAAGTCATGATAGGCAAAGAAGAAGTTACGAAGCTTCTTCTGGCTTCTCTGGCAGCGGGGGGACATGTATTGCTGGAAGATGTACCAGGAACCGGTAAGACGGTACTGGCTAAGACACTGGCGAAATCTATGGGCTGTCAGTTCGACAGAGTGCAGTTTACGCCGGATCTTTTACCTACAGATGTGACAGGACTGTCATTTTTTAATCAGGAGAAGGGCTGCTTTACCTTTAAAGAAGGCCCGGTATTCACGAATGTATTGTTAGCAGATGAGATCAACAGAGCAACACCCAGAACACAGTCCAGTCTGTTGGAGTGTATGGCAGAGAGACAAGTTACAGTAGATGGTGTGACCAGAGCGTTATCGGCACCATTTTTTGTCATTGCGACACAGAATCCAATAGAGACAATTGGATGCTTTCCACTGCCGGAGGCACAATTGGATCGCTTCATCATGAAGCTGTATATGGGAAGTCTGGATGCACAGCAGGAGATACAGATGTTGGAGCGATTCATGGATGCGCAGCCATTGGCGCAGATTGAGCCTGTGACGAATGCAGAAGAAATTGCACAGCTTCAGGAAGAGTGCTGTCATGTGTATGTGCATCCAGATCTGATAGAATATATGGTGAATCTGGTACAGGCAACAAGACGAAACAGTACGGGGGTCAGTCCAAGAGGAACACTGGCACTGCTTCGGGCTTCTCAGGGATATGCCATGGTAGAAGGAAGAGACTATGTTGTGCCGGAGGATATCAAGACAGTAGCAGTTCCGGTTCTGGCACACAGATTGATTACAGAGACTGAGGATGAGACAGCCAAGGCTTCTAAAATACAGAACCTGCTTAACAGCGTGGCACTTCCTACAGAGGATTGGAGCAGGAGATAGCCTATGTTCATTCTTTTGCTGGCAGCTTTGCTGTTGTTATTACTTGGATGGAATATATATTACAGAAGACACTGGTATCGACAGGTAGACGTTACATTAGACTTTGACAGAACATCTGTATATGCAGGAGAGCAGGTGGAACTGACCGAGGTCATTACCAATCGTAAGAAGCTGCCGCTGCCGGTTCTGGAAGTGGGTTTCCATACAAGAAAGGAACTGGTCTTTCAGGATACAGAGAATACCAATGTCAGCGATTATATCTATAAAAGGGATATTTTTGCAGTACTTGGCAGACAGCGAATCACAAGAAAGATTCCCATTCTGTGCCAAAAAAGAGGATATTATAAAGTAGAAGAGGCAGATATTACTGCCTTTTCCTTATTATACCGTAAAAGATATTCGCAGGCACTGACTACAAATGCAGTGATTTACGTCTATCCGGCGCAGGTAAACGTATCAGAGACAATGACTGTCTGCGAGCGTATGCTGGGAATCATGCAGTGCTCCAGACACTTGTACGAAGATCCTTTCACATTTCGGGGGATTCGTGAGTATACCACCAGCGATCCTATGAAGACAATCAACTGGAAAGCCAGTGCCAGGACCGGTGGACTTATGGTGAATACCTTTGATTCTGTAATGACGCAGAGGGTCATGCTGTATCTGGATGTAGAAGATGGCGGTATTCTTAAACAGGAAGAACTTGTAGAGGAAAGTATTGCCTTGGCAGCATCATTGATACGTAAATGCATGCGGCAGGGAATGGAAGCAGGATTGCTTACCAATGCACAATACCGGTCTGAACAAAAGACAGAAGAAATGGAAGCAATATGTGAGAACAGCAAGACATATTTGACTCGCATTGAAAGAATGTTGGCATTGTATCGCAAGGAAGATGGATGGAAGCCTTATGAAGACTGTCTGATCCAGACAAAGGCAGAGGATGCTGTTATGATTTTTATATCCAAGAATGCCACCTTAGAGAGACAGAAGATGATTGAGAATTTCCTGGGAAAAGAACGGTATGGAATCTGGCTGTGCCCTGTGTATCGTGGTGAACAGCAGCATATAGACACAGCAGCCAATCTGAAGTTCATGACAAGGGAGGTGGAGAAGGGATGAGACGAAAAATGCAGCAGATAATCTGCTGGCTTCATGCGACTTTGATCTTTGCGCTGATTGCGCCCCTTCTGTATGCCCTTGACTTTAGTGAAGAATTGCGCGATACCGGACTTGTATATGCAAAGGCATTGCTGATTGTGCTGCCAATAGCAATCACATATCTGGCTGTCAGATATTGCAGGAGTCTGTTTACATATCTGCTGACAAGTTTGCTGGTTCTGGCAGGTATGACAGCGATGGTCTGGTTTCTTGGTGGAATAGGAGCACAGACGCACCTTGCAAGAATCTGTGATACCGTACTGCTGGCAATAGAGACACTGTTAATCATAGCGTTACGCTTTCGGGACAGAATGCAGAAGATACAGGAGGAAAGAGAGAAAGATCCCTACTGGCAGGCAAAAGAGAGCTTTCTTAACAGACCGGGATTTCGAGGCTTATGGTATTTTGGCGTGATATACCTTCTGGGACTGGGATTTTCTTCAGTATATGTCTGTAATGAAGCCTTTTACAGCGGCATTCTCTATGTGATTCTGGTGTTTATTTATCAGTTTATAGGTCAGACAGAGACGTATTTTTCCCTGAATAAGGATGTAAGCAGAGTACCGGCGAAGAGAATATATGGCATCAGTGCAGGAATGCTTGGTGTATTTTTGCTATGCTTTGTATTGGCAGCAGTTCCAGCAGCCATTGCCTCATCTTATAGACCATATACAGATATCAGAAACTGGTTTGCTGGTGAAGAGCTGGTAACGGGAGACTGGTTCATGGATTATGGGGAACTTCAATCCGGGCAAAGTGACGAGATTCCAGACTGGATGCTTGCGGCGCAGGAAGACAGCCCTAAGTTGCCAGACTGGATCAATGCAGTGTTTCAGGGAATCGTCATATTGATCTTTGCGGCATTGCTGTTGCTCGTATGCAGACAGATCAGGGAGATATTTCACAATTTCAGGCGAAGCTATGATGAGAATGGCGACAGAATAGAGGAATTGACTGGGGATGGGGATATAGAACATTTTCTGCCAAAAGAAGAACCACGGGCGCAGACCAGGGAAGAGATACAGATACGCAGGCGTTATAAGAAAGAGATACGCAGGCGCAGAAAAGAACAGCCGGGCAGATTCGAATCACCTGCTGAGATGGAACATAAAGCAGGATTACAGGATAGAGAACTGCACGAATTATATGAAGCTGCAAGGTATTCTAATATGGGCGATAAACATAAAATTTGATTGCTCTTTGTCTGTTTTTCGATTATTATATAATCAGGAGACGTCTACATAAGACGGCATCCGGCGGGGGACGGATGTGTAAGAAGGAAGGTATACCATGAATCGTAAGAAGAAGGTAGGCGGTACGGAGATTGCTTTCAGACCGCAGACTATTATTGAAGCCAGATATGATCTGGATCGCAGACAGAATGATATCATTGATATTTTACTGGGAATTGTAGGCGAGGGCAATGATACAGAAGAGAATACACGTTATGAGATCAATATATCGGATGTAAAGCACCTGTATAATCTGCAGGATGAGTCCAATGCGTATGCGTATCTGCAAAAGGCAGTGAAGAAATTCGAGGGACTTGGTTTCAGACTGAAAGAGGATGAGGGTACAGACGTATTTTATCCCTGGTTTAGTAAGATCAAATATCAGAAGAAGCGTGGAGATGAGGGCAGAAGTAAGATTGTGCTGGATCTTCACCCGGAAGTAAAACAGATGATCATGTCTGCGAAACAGGGTGCATACTATAGAATCGAGTATCCGCTGAATCTGACGAAGAAATATTCCAAGAGACTGTATTATCTGTTAAAAGACAGAGAGAATTTCAATGGCGGAACCTTTGTGATTTCCTTTAATGAGCTGCGTAAGATGATGAAAGTGCCGGATTCTTATGCCAATGGTAATGTAAAGAGAGAGATTCTGGACAAGCCTTATGAAGAGATCAATGGAAATACGGATATCGCATTTGAATATCAGCTGATCTATGAGAAGCTGCCCAGTGGACAGCAGAGCATTGGCGCTGTTCAGTTCAAGGTACAGAAGCTCAAACCGAACAAGACAGTCGTAGAATATGAGACAATAGAGAAGAACGGAGAGAGTGTTACAGCTACGGAAGAAGAGCAGGAGATTATAGATGTATTTGGCTGTTCTGTAAAAGAGGCAAAAGACATATTAAAGACTGCAAGAGCCAATAACCGCACCAGAGAGCAGTTATTTGAGATTCTTGGTTATACACTCCGTAAGCAGGTGGACAATAAGGTAGGCTATGTACTGACGATCCTTAAAAATGGTTATAACGAACCGACCAGATTATCAGGAAAAGAGAGCAACAGCTGGAACAATAAGGATCTGGACACAGCGTATTCACAGATGGATTTTGCTCAGTTCGAGCAGCAGATTCTTTCTAATTAGGGTGGTCATGGATAGATTACATATTACAGGATTAAAAAGTGCATATGGCAGACATCAGGTATTACAGGACGTGAATCTGACCGTACAGCAGGGACAGATCGTAGGGATTGTGGGAGCCAATGGCTGTGGGAAATCTACTTTCCTGCAGATATTAGCAGGGCTTCGGACTCCCGATGACGGCAGTATATATCTGGATGGACAACAGGTAAAAGGCAGAGCGGGGCGAAGCCTTTTACTGCGTTATATGGGTTATGTGCCGCAGGAGAGCAATCTGATACCGGAGCTGAGTGTCAGGGATAATCTGCTTTTGTGGTATCGGGATAAGTACAGGCTCAAGAAGGAATTGGAAGAGGGCTTTCTGCATACACTGGGTGTACAGCAGATGTGCTCCATGCGGGCGCAGAACCTTTCCGGGGGAATGAAGAAACGTGTCAGCATAGGATGCGCACTGGCGGAAAGTCCAGTCATACTTCTGTTAGATGAACCGAATGCCGCACTGGATCTCCCGGCTAAGGAGCAGATACGGGAATATCTGTTGCAGTACAGGAGTCAGGGAGGAACTGTGTTAGTGGCGACACATGATGAGAGTGATCTGGAGGTCTGCGACAGTGTGTATGCACTCTGTCAGGGATGTATGAAGAAGATAGACAGAACACTTCGAGGAAAACAACTGGTAGAGGAGCTGGAGTGAAGAACGAATGGAACAGAATAGAAAAAGACGTAATATAGGAATTATAGCCGGAGTAGTTGTCGTTTTACTGATTGCGGGTATCAGTGCGGCTTTGATTGTGCTCAATCAGCCCAAGGTACGTCTGGCAAGAGGCATTTCCAAAATGTCAAAAGAACTGACGGCATACAGCAGTCCTGCGGCAAAGCAGATCAACAAGTCTCTTCTGCAGAAGAATACAATGAAGGGACCGTATACTCTGAAAATAGACATGACAGCGACTTTTCCAGAGAATGATACACTGAGTATGCTCAATATGGATCTGGAGGCTGGATGTGATAATGAAGTCCGACAGGCAAATATTGATTTTAATCTGGGAGCATATCAGATGAATCTGGTAAATGGTACAATAATGGTAGATGACAATACGATGTATGTCAGCGTACCGAAGTTATTGAATGATACCTACAGATTACAGCTGGATACGCTGGGGGCAGATTATAATGCTTCCGCCTGGAAAGATCAGTTGGGATTCAAAGTAGACCAGGATGTTTCTATTGACTTTTTCACAAGAGAAGATGCGGATTATACAGATATGGAAGAATTAATGGATGCACTCAGCGAGGATGCGCAGACACTGAAGGATACAATAGTCGTTCAGAAGGCATCGGATAAAGCTTCCATTAAGACTTCCAACAAAGGCATGCAGTGTAGTGGAGTAAATATTACGATCCCTAAGGATGCCATGAATGTATTTCTTAACAGTTTTCAGGAGAAATTCATGGCAAGCAGTATGTATCAGCAAGGTATCACGAAGCTGATAGAGCAGTCATCAATAGCATATCTGCTGGAAGATGATATCAGGGAGCTGGTTGACGGTCAGGTAGAGGATGTGCTGGATATCCGCTGTATGAATGATATCAGCCTGAATCTGTATATGGATTCCAAAGGGAGAATCGTCCGTATTATGACGCCACAGGCGATAGAATGTAAGGATTCCCAGATCAAAAGCATGGAACTGTCAGCGGATCTGGCGGGAACAGACAGAACGCTTGATGTGATAGAGGCTGCATGTAAGCTGAATACGGTAAATGGAACAGAGACTTATTCCATAAGCAGAGATGCGTCCGTGACAGATGAGGAATATAAGGAAGATCTCACTCTGGATGTGGTAGGAACAGATAATATGACTGCACTGACAATGCGTTATAAGAATACATGGAAGCTTGATACACTTGCATTTGATGGCAGAATTGAGCTGGAATCTGGAGACGAGAAGTATAAGCTCAGTGCAGATGGTTCTTATAAAGATATTGTAGAAGGACAGTCCTATACATTGGATCTGGATACGGCAAGTCTGGAAGTTGATGATAAAGCACTGATGCGTATTGCCGGAACATTTGGAATAAAACAGGGTATGGGAGAAGTAGAGATACCGCAGGATTCTATAGACCTCATGCAGATGGACAGCACATCTATTTATCAGATGTTCTATCAGATGCTTACATCTCTGTAAATGGAAGGGTATGACTGGTCGTGAAAATAGTAGTCTGGTTGAGAACAGAATGGAAAAGAATGCGGGCATGTATACCAGGGCTTGCCCCGAAAGCGGTCATATTGGCAGTTGTTGTCAGTATGACTGCTTTTTGTGCGTATCGGATATGGTCAAGGAATGAGACCGAGCCAGTAAAGATTGGATATATTGCACCGGATGATAAGCTGACCAGTCTTGCCCTGACCTACATAAAACATATGGATGCGCTCAAGGGCTGGTGCAGCCTGAGTGAAATGTCATCACTGGAGGAAGGACAGGAGGCGCTGCAACAGCAGGAGCTGGCAGCACTGATCGTATTACCTGAGCATGTGGTTGAGGGCATTATGGATGGCACCAATGAGCCTGCCAAATTATATTTGTCAGGGCATTCCAAGGCACTGGGGTATGTGTTTGAAGAGCTTGCCAATGCAGGAATCGGGATGCTTGCAGTTGCACAGGCGCAGATTTATGCAACAGATGATATACTGTCACAGGCAGGAATAGACAGACAGGAGATAGAACAGCAATATCAACAGATAGATATGCATAACCTGAATCTGGTGATGAACAGAAGCATGCTATGGAGAGAGGACAGTATCTCAGCAACAGGAACTGCCGGAGTAGCGGTATATTATAACAGTGCATTTCTGACCTGTATCATGCTGATAGCAGGGCTGTTCTTCGGGCAATATTGCAGAAGGACGAAGGAAGAAGAGAGAATGACCTGTTATCGACTGAATGTGTCTTATATCGTGCAGGCAATCGGGAGAAATGGCATTACTGCTATTTTGACCGCGATGCTGCTTGTGATTCCCTATCTTGCCACATGGATTCCTTCATGCAGAAGCTGGATTCCATCATGGGAGATAACAGGAAGAAATATAATTCTGCTTTTGCTACTGCTATTATGTAGTGGTGCATATACACAGCTTGTATACAGTCTGACCAGACGTGCCAACACAACGATGCTGATAACCTGCATGTCAGGGCTGATACAGGGCTATCTTTCAGGATGTTTTCTTCCCTCTGCCATATTACCGCAGATCGTAGGAAAAATTGCGCAGTTTATTCCAGCTACTTATATCAAGGCAGCTTTTACCATGATTCTTACAGGCAGAAAACAGCAATTTGGTAAGACCTGTCTTGTGCTCATTGGCTGGATCATTCTGTTTACAATAGCCGAAGTTATTCTGATGCATAGAGAAGAGCGGGAAAAGGATATCAGACCTGTGCATTTTATGAATAAAACAGGAAGTTCTGTATCTGCAATTCTTTTTCGAAGACTAATGCACAGAAAAAGCTTCTGGTTCTGCCTCATCTGTACAACTATATTATCCTGCGTCATGATCAGGGCAGAGAGAGGTTCAGATACAATTCTGCGGGCGGTATATTATACCAACGAGGAAGCTGTGCAGGCACTGCTGGATTCCTATCAGGGACTGGTAGAATTCCAGGCTGTAGACAGTGAAGAAGAGCTGCGCAGACAGGTGATTACAGGAAAAGCCGAATGTGGCTATGTGATCGAAGATAATGTCCTGTTGCAACTACAGTCAGATGACTTGAACAGGGGAATACAGGTATTGGAGAAGGAAGATGCAGTGCTGACAGGAGTGGTCAATGAAGTACTGTTTGGACAGTTATATACTTTGACATCTTATGAATGGTATTCTTCTTATATGGAGAAACTGGGGATAGAGGCAACACAGGCTAAGGAGGCATTGGATATCCGCATGCATGATGGAAGTACTTTTTCCTTTGAAAGACAGGTCATGCAACCGGCAAAACAGCAGGAAAGTGGACAGATATCCTACCCTGTGTGGATAATTATTGCAGTACAAGTCATATTATGTGGATTACTTGGTGCGTTTTGGACATATCAGGACTGGCGCAGACATTATTACTATAAGCGTTCTTACGCAGGGATACTGGCTGTTTCGGTGATAGAACCAATGCTTCTTGCGATGGCAGTCGGTATCCTGACAATTGTTTTCTATAATTCCTATTGAAAAGATAGGAATTTGCTATTGACGTTGCTTTCATATCGTGTTATAAAGGATATAGCGATTGAAACAGGAGGAAATAGATATGACAATATCGACCAAGGGCAGATATGCATTGCGTATTATGATGGATCTGGCGGGTCATATGGGAGAGACTGTGAAACTGAAAGATATTGCTGCCAGGCAGGATATCTCTGAGAAATATATGGAACAGATCGTAGCTGTACTGAATAAAGCGGGTTATGTCAGAAGTACCCGTGGTGCACAGGGTGGTTATCAGCTGGTGAGACAGCCGCAGCAGTACACGGTTGGTATGATACTGAGACTGACAGAAGGCTCTCTGGCACCGGTGGACTGCTTATCAGATAATGCACTTCCCTGTGAAAGAAACGGGAAATGTGCTACTGTAGAGGTATACCGTAAGATTTATGAAGCAGTGAACAACGTAATTGATAATATGACGGTACAGGATTTACTTGACATTGAACAGGAAAAGGCAGCTAACGATTATATTATTTAATATGCGTTTGCTTGCCGGGAAGGCGCATGAATGGTGCGCTTTTCTATCGGAAATAAAATATACTAAACATATAGGAATAGTATGAAAAGGAGGAACCAGGATATGATATATCTTGATAATGCAGCAACAACGAAAGTAACAGACGAAGTATTTGAAGCAATAAAACCTTATTTTTGTGAAGAGTATGCCAATCCATCAGCAATTTACAGCTTTGCAGCCAAGAGCCGTAAGGCAGTGGATGAGGCAAGAGAGGAGGTTGCATCCCTGATTGGTGCACAGCCTAATGAGATTTATTTTACAGCGGGCGGCAGTGAATCTGATAACTGGGCAATCAAGGCTTATGCAGAAGCCAACCAGAATAAGGGTAAGCATATCATTACATCTGTAATTGAACATCATGCAGTACTCCATGTCTGTCAATATCTGGAGAAACACGGCTTTGAAGTAACTTATTTAAAGGTAGATGAGAATGGTCTTATCAGCCTGGATGAACTGAAAGCAGCCATCAGACCGGATACAATTCTGATTTCTATTATGGCAGCCAATAATGAAATCGGAACCATAGAGCCATTGGAAGAGATTGGTGCAATTGCAAAAGAGCATGGCATTGCTTTTCATACAGATGCAGTACAGGCTTATGGACACATTCCCCTTAATGTAGATGGAATGCATATTGATATGCTCAGTGCCAGCGGTCATAAGCTGCATGCACCTAAGGGAATCGGTTTCCTCTATATTAGAAAGGGCATCCGTATCGGTTCTTTTGTACACGGCGGTGCACAGGAGCGTTCCAGACGTGCAGGTACGCACAATACACCCGGCATTGTTGGGCTGGGTACAGCAGCATCAGCAGCAGCCAGGGATATGGAGAAGAATATTGAGAAAGAGACGAAGCTTCGTGACCATCTGATTGAGCGTGTACTGGCAGAGATTCCATACAGCCGTCTCAATGGTGACAGAACAAAGAGATTGCCTGGAAATGCCAATTTCTGCTTCCGTTTTATCGAAGGAGAATCCCTTTTGATTCTGTTAGACCAGCAGGGCATCTGCGCATCGTCAGGTTCTGCCTGCACATCAGGCTCTCTGGATCCGTCCCATGTATTGCTTGCCATCGGACTGCCTCATGAAATCGCACATGGTTCCCTGAGACTGACTCTTTCGGAAGAGACAACACCGGAAGACATTGATTTCACAGTAGACCAGTTAAAGAAGATTGTGGCAAGACTTCGTGAGATGTCACCATTATATGAAGATTTCGTAAAACACAATAAATAACGGAAAGGCGTGGAAACAGATATGTATAGTGAAAAGGTAATGGATCATTTTAACAATCCCCGTAATGTTGGAGAAATAGAGAACCCAAGTGGTGTAGGTACTGTCGGTAATGCCAAGTGTGGAGATATCATGCGTATGTATCTTGATATTGACGATAACGGCATCATTCAGGAAGCCAAGTTCAAGACCTTTGGCTGCGGCGCAGCAGTAGCCACCAGCAGTATGGCAACAGAGCTGGTTAAGGGAAAGACAATCCAGCAGGCACTGGAAGTAACCAATAAGGCAGTTATGGAAGCTCTGGATGGACTTCCACCTGTAAAGGTTCACTGCTCTTTGCTGGCAGAAGAAGCAATTCATGCAGCATTATGGGATTATGCAGAGAAAAACAACATCAAGATTGAAGGGCTGGAGAAACCGGTCAATGATATAGAAGAGAAAATTCAGGATGAAGAGTATTAGGTATTAGAAAATGTGCAGCGCAAGTCGCTGCATATTTTTTGCAATAAATACATAAAAACCTATTGACAAAGTAGGGAATAGATAGTATGATTCAAACATGGATTAAATCATACAAAACAGATAGGAAAAGGAGGGCAACATATGAGTGAAATGAAAGAATGGACAAAAGGACGAATGTGTTGCTGTTGTTGATTCGATTAGAAATACAGTAAGAGATACATAAAATCCTATAGAGAAAAGAAAGGTATGATGATTATTATGAGTAAGAAGAATTATGCAGATAGAGATTTAAAATTTGAAACATTACAGTTGCATGTAGGTCAGGAAGCTCCAGACCCGGTTACAGATGCAAGAGCAGTACCTATTTATCAGACATCATCTTTTGTATTTAGAAATTCAGAGCATGCAGCAGCAAGATTTGCATTACAGGATGCAGGTAATATCTACGGCAGACTGACCAATCCTACAGAAGATGTATTTGAACGCAGAATCGCAGCACTGGAGGGCGGCGTTGCAGCACTGGCAGTTGGTTCAGGTGCAGCAGCAGTTACTTATGCAATCGAGAATCTTGCACAGAATGGCGGTCACATTGTAGCAGCCAAGAATATCTACGGTGGTACATACAATTTATTGGCACATACATTAGTAGACTTCGGAGTAACTACTACTTTCGTAGATCCTCTGGATATTACAAACTTTGAGAAAGCAATTCAGGATAACACCAAGGCACTCTATATTGAGACACTGGGCAATCCCAATTCAGAAGTAACAGATATTGAAGCAATTGCCAAGATTGCCCATGCACATGGGATTCCTCTTGTAGTAGACAGCACATTTGCAACTCCTTATCTGGTTCGCCCGATTGAGTATGGCGCAGATGTTGTTATTCATTCCGCTACTAAGTTCATTGGCGGACACGGAACAACAATCGGTGGTGTCATCGTAGATGCAGGTAAATTTGACTGGAAAGCCAGTGGTAAATTCCCTCAGTTCACAGAGCCGAACCCAAGTTATCATGGTATCAGCTTCGTAGATGCAGCAGGTCCGGCAGCATTTATTACAAGAATCCGTGCAATCCTGCTTCGTGATACAGGTGCAACACTTTCTCCGTTCCATGCATTTATCTTCTTACAGGGACTGGAGACATTATCTCTTAGGGTAGAGAGACATGTAGAGAATGCACTGAAGGTAGTAGATTATCTTTCCAAGCATCCGCTGGTAGAGAAAGTCAATCATCCGGCAGTAACTACAGATCCTGAGCAGCAGAGATTATATAAGAAATACTTCCCTAACGGTGGTGGATCTATCTTCACTTTCGAGATTAAGGGCGATGATAAAACAGCTAAGAAATTCATTGACAACCTGGAGTTATTCTCCCTGCTTGCCAATGTAGCAGATGTAAAATCACTGGTCATTCATCCTGCATCCACAACACATGCAGAGCTAAATGATGAGGAGAAAGCAGATCAGGGTATCAAGCCTAATACCATTCGTTTATCTATTGGTACAGAGCATATTGATGATATTATCGAAGATCTGGACGAAGCATTTAAGGCTATTTCAGAATAACAGAGAAAGTAAAAAAGAAAGGAATCAGAACAATGGCAAATATTTATCGCGGATTTTTGGATTTAATTGGAAACACACCTTTAGTAGAGGTTGCAAATTTGGAGAAGGCTTATAACCTGAAAGCAAAGGTTCTTGTAAAACTGGAGTACCGTAATCCGGCAGGAAGCGTAAAGGACAGAATTGCACAGGCAATGATTGAAGATGCAGAAAAGAAGGGCATCTTAAAGGAAGGTTCTGTAATCATTGAGCCTACCTCAGGTAATACAGGTATCGGTCTTGCAGCAATCGCAGCCGCAAAGGGATATCGTGCAATCCTTACCATGCCTGAGACCATGAGTGTTGAAAGACGTAATATTTTGAAAGCATATGGTGCAGAGATTGTCTTAACAGAAGGCAGCAAGGGTATGAAGGGAGCGATTGCCAAGGCAGAAGAGCTGGCTAAGGAGATTGAAGGTTCCTTTATTCCAGGACAGTTCGACAATCCTGCTAACCCTAAGGTACATTATGAGACAACAGGGCCTGAAATCTGGAGAGATACAGATGGTAAGGTAGATGCATTTGTAGCAGGTGTTGGTACTGGCGGAACAGTAACCGGTACAGGTAAATACCTCAAAGAGCAGAATCCTGATGTGAAGGTCGTTGCAGTAGAGCCTGCTTCTTCACCTGTATTATCCCAGGGCAAGGCTGGTGCACACAAGATTCAGGGTATCGGTGCAGGATTTGTACCTAAGGTATTAGATACTGCTGTATATGATGAAATTATTACTGTAGAGAATGATGATGCATTTGCAGCTTCCAAGGAACTGACCAAGAAAGAAGGTATCCTGACAGGTATTTCTTCCGGTGCAGCATTGTATGCAGCATTACAGCTGGCACAGCGTCCGGAATTTGAAGGTAAGACAATTGTAGCATTATTACCTGATAGCGGAGACAGATATTATTCTACACCTTTATTCACAGAGTAATAATTGACATAAAATAACTGCTTTTAAGAGCATAAATTTGTATAAATTGTGATAATTTATTGTAATGTTTCCAAAAATATGATAACATATTTTTGGGTCAACAAAGACAAAAGGGCGAGGCTGAAAAGATGACTTTGCCCTTTTTCTGTCTTTTTCACGTTTATGAGGGATATAAAACGAAATATGAGATTTCTTGTATGGAAAGGCGGGCTTATAATATGGAAGAGAACAAGAAAAAAGGCGGATTACGCCTGATGATGAGGCTGCTGCTTGTCATTGCAATACCTATGTTGATTTTATGTACAGTAGCAATTCTCGCAATACGTTCTGTATGTATGGATGTATCAGATAAAATGGTGAAGCATGAGCTGAATCTTGCACAGTACGCTTTTAGTGTATCAGTGGGTAATCTGGCGAATGGTACTTATATGTACAGCAATGGCAAGTTCTACAAGGGCAAGAAGAATATCAGTGACAATACAGAATTCTTTGATAATTTCAGTAAAGAAGTAGATTTACAGGTCAGTGTATTCTATGGTGATACCCGTGTGGCAACAAGCCTTGTAGATGATCAGGGCAACCATATGGTAGGAGAACAGGCGTCCCCTGAAGTAGTAGAGGCAGTTCTGAATCAGGGACAGGAATATTATTCTGACAGTATAGATTTGGGTGGAATAGAGTATTATGGCTCTTACGCACCATTATACCAGCATAATTCAGATGAAATCATTGGTATGACATTCGTAGGTCTGAATGCAGACCTGGTAGACAGTGTATACCATTCCAATCTGACTAAGAATATTATTTTCCTGTGTATTGTTATGTTAGCAGGTGTAGGTGTGACCATTGCATTTGTTGTTGTATTACTTGGTGCAATCCGTAATGTGATCTCCAATCTGGATGCCGTTGCACAGGGCAGCCTGAATACAGAGGTTGGTAATAAGCTGGTTCAGCGTTCTGATGAAATCGGTGATATCGCAAGAAGTGTACATGCTCTGATACAGAATATGGCAGAAGTCATAACCAGTATCTTCCATACTTCTGAAAGTCTGGATAAGATCTCCACAGGATTTGAAGAGTCCTTTGGAAGCATGACAGAGTATATTACGAATGTAGACACTGCTGTAGAAGAAATGGCAAAAGGCTCTACCCAGCAGGCACAGGAGACACAGAATGTAAGCAGTGAAGTACAGGGAATGGGCGATGCCATTGAAAGTACCACAGGTAATATAGAAAATCTGGTTGGAAGCACAAACAAGATGCGTGATTATAACCGCAGCGTAGATAATACGCTGGTAGAACTGATCAAGATCAGTGATGAAACCAAGGAAGCATTTGATATTGTATATGAACAGACCAATGTAACCAATCAGTCGGCACAGGAGATTCAGTCAGCAGCAGATGTGATTACGGATATTGCAGACCAGACCAATCTGTTGTCGTTAAATGCAAGTATTGAGGCGGCAAGAGCCGGTGAACATGGTAAGGGATTTGCAGTTGTAGCAGATGAGATCAGGAAGCTGGCAGAGCAGTCCAGAGAGTCAGCAAGCCAGATCACAGGCATTATTGAGCTATTGATTCGTAACTCCAATACGACAGTAGATACCATGAAAAAGGTTACAGATATGATTGACCAGCAGGGAGCTGAACTCAATCAGACCAAGAGCGTATTTGGTGATCTGAATAAAGAGATTGGCATGGTAGGTGACGCTGTAGACAATATCCGTAATGAAGTAGAACAGCTGAATAATCTGAAGAATTCTGTTATGGGAGCTGTGGATAATCTGGCAGCTATCGCACAGGAGAATGCAGCAAGTACAGAAGAGACATCCGCATCCATGCAGCAGCTTGGCAATCTGGTAGCAGAGTGTAAGAAGGATGTGGAACAGATCGTAATCATGTCTGAGACACTTGCCAAGAATACGAATAAGTTTACATTGAAGGCAGATTCTGATCAGTCCATTTTTGAAAATGTTGTAGAGAACCTGAAGAATGAAGAGGCTCCGATGGAGGATACTTCCCTTGCAGATGTTGATTCAGAATCAGAAAAATAAGGCTATCATGGACAAGAGGCATTCAATCTGAACGCCTCTTGTTTTTATACGAATCCGACAAAAAACATAAAGTGTCTGTATGTATTTAAGTTAAAAGGTGCTAGGATAAAATAAAAAGATTTGCAGAAGTCGGAAGGGCATGGTTATTGATATGAAGAAAGATAAACTTGTAATTATGGACTGGGGCGGTGTGATTGAATCCCACAGCGAAGAAAGCTACTTGGCACATAATGTCGTAAAGCATGTATTGGAGCAGTTCACAACGGAACCGTTACCACTTAATTTTAAAGAGGTATTTGAACAGTCTCTTATGGTTGATGGTGTACCGATTAACGAAATTGCAGGTACTAAGAAGCTGCAGCCATATCTGGATAAGCTTTTTGCTGCATGTCATATTGAAGTGCATCCGGAGCTGTATATAGATTTTATGGATATTTACACACAGATTACATCAGATACTCCTTATGACAGGGAGCTTGCCAGATATCTGGCAGGTCTACAGGAGAGATGCTATACAGGAATATTGTCCAATCTTACTGTATTGGATGGACCACGCCAGAACAGACAGCTTGGCTGGGAGCATTACGATTACAGATGGCTGTCTTATGAGATCGGTTGTATGAAACCGGATCTGGAAGCATATCGCCTGGTGGAGAAGGACAGTAACATGTCTGGCAGTCAGATTCTTTTTATCGAAGATGTGGAAGAGAATCTGGCGATACCAAGAGAGAAGTTTGGCTGGCAGACCTATGCAGCACAATATAAAGGAACCAAAGGAACAATAGATGCCATTGAGAGGTTCCTTGCACAGTAAATGTGTAATAGCATCATAATGGGAGGATTCCATGAGTTTTCATAAAAAAGCATTGTACACAGATATGACGCAGAATTATCTGACTCCTGTGGAGCCTATGTCTCATACCAGAGTAAAAGTACGTTTCAGAACAGGACGTGGAAATGTTGACAGAGTCACGATCTGCTATAATGGTCAGAAAGCAATTATGCGAAAAGATAGCTTTGATGATATGTTTGACTATTATGCCTATCATATACGCTTAACAGATGAACCATTATATTATCATTTTGAAGTTGAAGCAGAGGATGAGAGCTGTTATTATAATCGACTGGGTATCAGTAAGAGTGAAGAAGCCCGGTATGATTTTATTCTGGTGCCCGGATTTGCCACACCGGATTGGGCAAAAGGCGCAGTCGTATATCAGATCTATGTTGACCGCTTTTACAATGGGGATTCCTCTAATGATGTAGTAAATGATGAATATTATTACCAGGGCAGACCGGTAAAGCATGCCGGACACTGGAATGACCCTGTAAGCCGCACGGATGAGGGAACCTTCTATGGCGGAGATCTTCAGGGAATCATAGATAAAATGGACTATCTGGAAGGACTGGGAGTAGAGGTTCTATACCTGAATCCGATTTTTGTATCACCTTCGAGTCATAAATATGATATTCAGGATTACAGTCATATAGATCCACATTTTGGTAAGATCGTGAATAGAGAAGAATGTGGTCTAAAAGATGGATATGAGCAGTATCGTGGCATTACTACCGATAGAGAGAACCTGGAAGCCAGTGACCGGTTATTTGCCAGGCTGGTAGAAGAAGCTCACAAGCGCGGTATGAAGGTCATTCTGGATGGTGTTTTCTATTGCTGTGGTTCATGGCACCGTTTTATGGATAAAGAAGGTATTTATGCCAATGGAGATACCTGTAGCATAAAGGGTGCATATCAGGATTCCAACAGCCCTTACCGGGAATATTTTCAGTATAAGAATCCACAGGATGCCAACTCCTATGAGAGCTGGTGGGGCTATGAAGCTTATGCCAAATTCAATTATGAGAATTCACGCAAGCTGTATGAGTATATTCTGTCTGTTGCTGTAAAATGGGTATCGAAACCATTCTGTGCAGATGGCTGGAGAGTAGATGTTGCAGCCAGTGTAGGCAATAACAGAGAATGGAATCATCATTTCTGGCAGGATTTTCGCAAAGCAGTGAAGGCTGCCAATCCGGAAGCGCTGATTATTGCAGAGCATTATGGCCCTGCCAAGAGCTGGCTTATGGGTGGCGAATGGGATTCTGTCATGAACTGTGAGGCATTCATGGAGCCTGTATCCTGGTTCCTGACAGGAATGGAGAGACATGCGAACCAGTATAGACGGGAATGGCTGGGCAATTCTGATATTTTCTGGACATCCGTGGAGACAGGCAATATGGGCTTCACCAATCAATGTGCAGTGACAGCGATGAATGAATTATCCAATCATGATAATGCCAGGTTCCTGACCCGTACTAACCACACAGTAGGCAGGATTGAGAATATGCCAGCACAAAAGGCAGAACTTGGAGTAAGTAAGGCAGTATTGCGGGAGGCTGTTATCATGCAGATGACCTGGCCCGGTTCACCGGTTATTTATTATGGAGATGAAGCGGGTGTATGTGGCTTCACAGACCCGGACAGCCGCAGAACATACCCCTGGGGACATGAGGATAAAGAGCTGATAGGTTTCTACAAGGCAATGATACGGATTCATAAACAGAATCCCGAATTAAAGACAGGTTCCATTCTGGTCTTATATGCACAGCCCTATGTAACGGCTTATGCCCGGTTCACACAGAAAGAGCAGATAATCGTAATTGTTAACTGCGGAGAATCCATAAAGGATATTTCCATGCCGGTATGGCAGGCAGGAATACCGGCGGAGACTACGATGGAGCGTATCATGGTAACAACAAGAGATGGTTATAATACAGAATTTGCAGAGCTTCCTGTGCATAGAGGAAAACTGAAAGTATCCTTGCTTCCACAGTCTGGAATTGTATTAAAACACCGCAATAAAAAGTTAGCAAAGCAGAGAAATTTTTTGAAGGTGCCTATTGACTTCCATAGTCGTTTCTGATAATATTTTATAGATTGTTGTAATGATAAGCGCATGCTTGGCATAAAAGCATGCGCTTATTTGTGTGGGTTTTGAGAATAGAAAGTAGGTATATATGGAAACAGTCAGATTTGATGAGTTAGATTTGTGTCAGGAGATACTGCGTGGTGTGAAGGAAATGGGATTTGAGGAAGCTTCTCCCATTCAGGCACAGTCGATTCCTGTAGCCATGCAGGGCTACGATGTGATCGGACAGGCGCAGACAGGTACAGGTAAGACAGCAGCCTTTGGTATTCCTGTATTGGAGAAGGTTAACCTGAATAAAGATATTAAGCATCCACAGGCATTGATCCTGTGTCCGACCAGAGAGCTGGCAGTACAGGCAGCAGAAGAGATTAGAAAGCTTGCCAAGTATATGCACGGTATAAAGGTACTCCCTATCTATGGCGGACAGGATATCAACAAGCAGATCCGCGCGCTGAAGGGCACGCAGGTCATTATTGGTACACCAGGTCGTGTGATGGATCATCTGCGCCGTAAGACCATTCGTTGTGACTATGTAAATACAATTGTTCTGGATGAAGCAGATGAAATGCTGAACATGGGATTCAGAGAGGATATTGAGACTGTTCTTGAGTATATCCCAACGGAAGACAGACAGACAATCCTTTTCTCTGCTACCATGCCTAAGGCAATTCTGGAGATTACCAAGAACTACCAGAAGCCGGATGCCAAGATGATCAAGGTCGTAAAGAAGGAGCTTACCGTTCCAAAGATCGAGCAGTATTATCTGGATGTGAAGCGCAAGGATAAGATAGAAGTCCTGACAAGGTTACTGGATTTCTATGAGCCCAAGCTTTCTCTAGTATTTTGTAACACCAAGAAGATGGTAGATGATCTGACAGAGGTATTAAAGGGCAGAGGATATTTCGCAGAGGGGCTTCACGGCGATATGAGCCAGGCACAGCGTGACCGTGTTATGAAGAGCTTCCGCAGCGGCAAGACAGATATTCTGATCGCAACAGATGTGGCAGCCCGCGGTATTGATGTAGATGATGTGGAAGCAGTATTCAACTATGATATTCCACAGGACGACGAATACTATGTACATCGTATCGGCAGAACCGGTCGTGCAGGCAGAACTGGCCGTTCTTTTACTTTTGTAAAGGGCAAGGAAGTCTATAAATTAAAAGATATCATGCGTTATTGTAAAACCAAGATTCTTGCAATGCCAGTGCCATCCTTAAATGACGTGAACCAGATGAAGATGGAGAAGGTCATGGATAAGGTGGCTTCCATTATAGAGGAAGAAGATCTGACAGCAATGATCAATATGATCGAAGAACAGGTCAATGCTGCAGATTATACAGCAATGGACATTGCAGCAGCTTTCTTAAAGATGTACCTGGGACAGAATGATGCCAATGAAGAGGAGTCTTCCGGGAATGGAGACTTTGATTTTGAAAATACCGGCGCAGAAGAAGGTATGGTACGTCTCTTCATTAATATTGGTAAGGCACAGAAAGTCAGAGCAAAGGATATTCTGGGTGCGATTGCAGGTGAGGCGAACATTCCAGGTAAGCTGGTAGGTGCAATCGACCTGTATGATAAATATACATTTGTAGAAGTACCAAAGGAAAATGCCAAGGATGTCTTAAAGGCAATGAAAAATGTAAAGATCAAAGGTAAGGCAATTAATATAGAGCCTGCCAATGCAAAATAAAATAGATTTCAGAGCAAAGGATGTTTCATATCGTGGATATGGAGCATCTTTTTTTATACCTAAATTTCGAGAACATTTTACATAACTATGATTATGAAGTTTACACAGGGCTGGTATTGTTAGTGTTGTAAGCGAAGAGAAAGGACAGGGATGAAGATTGGAATCTAAAATTGTTTTACAGGATATTGAGAAAGCATATGGAAAGGACGCTCCCGTTATTGAGGATCTGAATCTGGAGATAGAAGAAGGCAGCTTTACTGTATTATTAGGACCTTCCGGCTGTGGCAAATCTACGACACTGCGTATGATCGCCGGATTAGAGCAGGAGACCAAAGGAACCTTATCCATAAGTGGTAAAGACATGAAAGAGGTCAAGCCGGGAGACAGAGGAATTGCAATGGTATTTCAGAACTATGCACTCTATCCGACTATGACTGTAAAAGAAAATATAGAGTTTGGTTTAAAGAACTGTAAAGTACCTAAGGCAGAGAGAGAAGCAAGAATCCGGGAGGTCAGCATGTCAGTCGGTCTGGAAGAATACCTCAACAGAAAACCCAATGCCTTATCAGGTGGACAAAGACAGCGAGTCGCACTTGCAAGAGCCATGGTAAAGAAACCGGAAGTATTTTTGATGGATGAGCCTTTGTCAAATCTGGATGCCAAGTTAAGAACGCAGTTAAGGACTGACTTGATAGAGCTTCATCATAAGCTGGGTTCTACCTTTGTATATGTGACACACGATCAGGTAGAAGCCATGTCTATGGGAACACATATCGTATTAATGCATCAGGGTAAGATCATGCAGCAGGGAACCCCATATGAAATCTACCATAATCCGGACAATGTATTTACGGCACAGTTCATAGGCACACCGCCAATGAACATTTTGGAAATGAACCGTGATTTCAACATAGACAGTTGTCCTTATCTCCAGGCTGCTTATGCAGGCTTCCGTCCGGAATATGTCAGACTGCTCAGAGATGGGGAAAAGGCAGAGGAGAACGGATTACGACTCACTGGTACTGTTATCACACATGAAATGCTGGGAACAGAGATTTTATACAAAATCGACACAGCATATGGACGCATCCAGGCGAAGATCTTTGATGACAGAGAAGCAGTCGATGGACAGGTCGAGCTTTATGTTCCACAGGATAAAATCGTATATTTTGATGAACAGCAGCAGAGATTAAGATAGAAAGTATGTAGGTTATAGAAAGGTATAATAAGTATGGATATTTTAGCGCAAAATGGCGATACATTAGCTATTCCCGGTAAAAAGGCTGTAAGAGGGCAGGAACTGGCAGTAGGAAGCAATACCGTGATCCGAAGACTACTTCCCTATCTTATGATAGCGCCTGCAATGGCAGCAAGTCTGATATTTCTGATCTACCCAATCATTTATATGTTCCGGCTGAGCTTTTATAAATGGAATATGGTAGGAGAAATGAAATTCATCGGACTGGATAATTATGTGTCTTTATTTACAGACCCGGAATTCATGCAAGTATTGATGAATACATGTAAATTCACATTCTGGACAGTGGCAGGTTCTATTATCCTTGGACTTGTTCTGGCTGTATATCTGAAGAAGGACACAAAAATCAACCGGTTCATTCAGGGTATCATGTTCACACCTTATGTACTTCCCATGATTTCCATTGCTTTTGTATGGATGTGGATCATGGATACGGATCTGGGACTTTTAAATTATGCACTGGGATTCTTCGGCATTGATAAGGTAATGTGGCTCAATGATCCTAAAGTTGCAATGTATTCCTTGATTATTGTAAATATCTGGAAATGCGCAGGCTACTACACATTGATCTTCCTGTCAGCATTGCAGAGCATACCCTCTTATCTGTATGAGGCAGCAGAACTGGATCATGCAAGCTCCAGAACTGTCTTTTTCAAGATTACACTGCCAATGCTCTCACCGACACTGTTCTTCCTGACACTGACAGCAATTATCAGTTCATTTAAGGTATTCGAGACAGTAAATGTTATGACGGATGGCGGACCTCAGAACTCCACAATGACATTGGTATATTACATTTATCAGTATGGCTTCCGCTATTACAAAATCGGATATGCATCTACAGTGGGTGTCGTACTGATGGTAATCGTAAGTATCCTCACTCTTGTATACTTCTGCGGATTACAGAAAAAAGTACATTATCAATAAGGAGCAATTATATGTATCAATATATATCAAAAACGTTAAGAGGAATTATAAATATCATACTTTTAGTCCTCTTCTTCGTGCCATTCTACTGGATGGCATTGACATCCATTAAGACATTAGGACAGACACTACAGTTTCCACCGTCATTTTTCGTACTGGAACCACAGTGGATCAATTTTGTGAAAGCAGTCAAGGCAATTCCATTTGTTCAGTACCTGAAGAATTCCATTATTGTAACGCTGGGGATTCTGGTTTTGCAGATGATTACAGTAATTCCAGCAGCATATGCTTTTGCCAGATATGAATTCAAGGGTAAGAAACTGGGATTCGGTATGATCCTTGCAACCATGATGATTCCTGCACAGCTTATTTTCCTGCCTATTTTCCTGCTGCTTAGCAAATGGAATATGATCAATACATACTGGTCACTGATTCTGCCCCAGGCAACCAGCGCCTTTGGAATCTTTATGCTGAGACAGAATTTCATGCAGATTCCCGAAGAGCTGATTGAAGCTGCCAGACTGGATAAAGCAGGAGAACTCAAGATCATTACACATATCATGTTACCGATAGCAAGACCAACTGTAGTGACTCTGGCTATGCTTACCTTCGTGGGAACCTGGAATGATTATTTCTGGCCATCCGTATTGACGACAACAGATGCAGTCAGAACCCTTCCTTTCGGTGTCACGATGTTAAAGACCGTAGAAGAAGGTGTGTGCCAGCACATACTTATGGCAGGCAATATTATTCTGATGCTGCCAATTCTGATCGTATATTTCCTGGCACAGAAACAGATTATCAAAGGCTTTACCTATATGGGTGTGAAATAAGATGAGATAGAGATTCCTAATGGGAGTTTACTATATAGAACCGGCTGGGGAACGCCGAACCAACAGCCTTTTATCAACATAGAATCGGCGTAGAAATGAGGAGAAGATGAAAAAAAGAGCACAATTACTGAGTACATTAATGGCAGCCAGCATGATGGCGGGAGCATTATCCGGCTGCGGCAGCACAGCAGCTGATAATACAGCCAACACAGAAGTTACAGCAGAAGCAGTAGCAAAAGCAGATACTGCAGCAGACACAGCAAATACAGATACAGCTTCCGGGGATGTAACAGAATTAAAATACTGGTACTGCTGGACTGGCGCTACCCAGGAAAATAATATGGAGCTTGCAGAGGCTTTTAACGAGACAATCGGTAAAGAAAAAGGCATTCATGTTACCGCAGAATATCAGGGAACCTATGATGAGTGCCATCAGAAGCTTCAGGCAGCTTTCGTTGCAAATGAGACACCTGCCCTTTCTGTTATGGAGATCAGTACAATCAGAAGATTTGCAGAGAATGGCATGCTGGAAAATCTGGATTCCTATGTAAATGAATCCGGCGTAGATATGGGCGATTTCTATGAAGGGCTTCTGCCTAACTGCTATGTAGATGATTCTATCTATGGACTTCCCTATTTAAGAAGTACTCCTATTATGTATTGTAATAATACAATCTTAAATGAAGCCGGATGGGATTACAAGGATATCAAGACCTGGGATGACTTAAAGGCAGCAGCAACAGCAGTTCATGAGAAGACAGGAAAATACGGCGTATCCCAGTACAGCTACTTATGGACACTGGATGCATTTATGATTGAGCATGGAAGCTCTATCCTTAATGAGACAGAAGATGCTACACTTCTTAATACTGCGGAAGGTAAGGAAGTTATTGGCTTCTGGAGAGATCTGATCGATCAGGGTATCGTTCATGCATACAATCATACAGAACAGGATAAAGTTACAACAGATGTACAGAACCTTAACACAGCGATCTGGTTTGGTTCTACAGGAAGCTTAAAGGATAATCTTGCAATTGCTGATGAACTTGGATTTGAACTGGGCACAGCATATATTCCAAAGGCATTGGAATATGGTACACCTACAGGCGGATGCTGCGTTGTTATGATGAGCAATATCTCTGATAAGGAAAAGGCAGCAGCGTGGGAATTCATGAAATATATGACAGAAACAGAACAGGCAATCAAGTCTTCCATTAAGACAGGTTATCTGCCATCCAGAAAGAGCGCTGGCGAGTCTGACACAATGCAGAAGTATTTTGAAGAAATGCCACTTGCCAAGGTAGCACTGGATCAGCTTCAGTTCGTAAAACGTGCAGCTTACTCTAACCCTAACTATACAGAGGCAGGTGCAGAGATTGAGAAAGCGCTGGATGCTATCTACTTAAATGGTGCAGATATTGATTCTACACTGGCTGACCTTGAAACTAAAGTAAACAAGATCTTAAATCAGTAGAACAGGCAGGAAATAAGAAATGGCTAATAAATTAATTGTACTTTCAGCAGATGCCATGGTGACAGAGGATTTACCTCTGTTCACCAGCCTGCCGGGATATCAGACATACTTAAATGGCGGAAGCATGATAAAAAGTGTCAGATCAATCTATCCGACTGTAACTTACCCATGCCACACCACAATGATGACCGGAAATTATCCTGACAGACATGGAGTGACCAGTAATTTCAAACTGATCATGAATGAGAAACCAACGCCATGGAACTGGTTCGCTGATGTAATCCGTTCAAAGGATATCTTCACGGCATGCAAAGAAAAAGGGCTGACTACTGCAACTGTATTCTGGCCTGTAACCGGCTGCCATAAGGATATCGACTATAAAATACCGGAGTATGTGCCACAGAATGGAGAATCTCTGGAAGATGCATTCCGCATGGCGGGCTGTGATGAAGATATGCTTGCCATTGTAAAGAAGAACAGCACAATACTCAAAAAATACGAACATCCTTATATAGATGAGTTCATTATCGCCTGCGCCTGTGATATCCTTCGAGAGAAGCAGCCGGATGTATTACTGATTCATCCAGCCAATATTGATGGAGCAAGGCACCAGTATGGAATTTTTAACCAGATGGTAGATCAGGCAGTCAGGGATACAGACCGTTTCGTACAGCGGCTGATGGCAGTACAGGAAGAATTGGGACTTGCAGGGCAGACCAACCTGGTAGTGACCAGCGATCATGGACAGATGGATATCTCCAGAATCATCAATCCCAATGTCATGCTTGCAGATTATGGTTTTCTTACCGTGGACAAAGAAGGAAAAGTAACGGATTGGAAAGCATATTGCTTATCCAACGGTCTCTCAGCAGTCGTATATCTGAAGAACCCTGAAGATGAGAATACAGCACACAGAGTATTCAAACTGCTTTGCTGGATGAGAGATGAAGGAGTTTATGGAATCGGTGAAGTCTATACAGAGGCAGAAGCCAGAGAACGTTTTCATTTAGGTGGTGAATTCTCTTTTGTTATAGAATCCGATGATTATACTTCCTTTGGAGAAGGTGTAACCAAACCGTTGGTAGAAACCTTTGGAGATACAGATTACAGATATGGCAGAGCATCGCACGGTTATACGCCGGATAAAGGACCACAGCCTGTTTTTATGGCTAAGGGACCTGATTTTGCCGAGAATGTAACTTTGGAAAAAGGCAGACTCATTGATGAAGCGCCAACTTATGCGGCGATTCTTGGAGTAGACCTTCCGGATACAGACGGAACCCCTGTCAGAAAGATCATCAGAGATGCAAAATAGTTGTGAAAAAACTGTTGCTTTTTGCAGGGGATTATGATATAAATATAACTTGTCAGGACTTTGGGTTATACTCGTAAGTTCTGCACATGGATGGATTCCCGAGTGGCCAAAGGGGACAGACTGTAAATCTGCTGCAAATTGCTTCGGTGGTTCGAATCCACCTCCATCCATTAGGTATTGCATAACAGCCAATACCTTTTTATTTTTCATATGCCGGCGTGGCGGAACTGGCAGACGCCCGGGACTTAAAATCCCGTGGGTAGCGATACCCGTACCGGTTCGATTCCGGTCGCCGGCATGACTTTTTAGAGAGGAACTGTAGAGATACAGTTCCTTTTTTTACTGAAAATCCAATGAAATATGTAAATTGTGGGTTTTTATCATTTACTGTAAAATACAGAAAATTATGTTTGTAATTGTTTGTAACCCTTGAAAATACTGGATTAATCAAGAAGTTGATTCATTATACCGATTGTTTCAGGGGATGGTTCCTGTTTCCTGATGTAGTGTAATGTGGTAGCCGTATCAGCATGACCTAGCATGAAACTAAGCTGGGAAAGAGACACTCCCCCATTGGAATAAAGCATAGTGGCTACAGTAAAACGTATCTGATGGCTGGAATGATATGTAATATTCAACTTATCGCATACCCTTTTCAGTTCTTCATTAAAAGTATCACCAATCAGTTGTTTTCCATCTCTCATAAACAGAAATTCTCCATCAGGATATAATGAATGTGTCAGCTCTACAATGTCTTTAGCTTTAGGAGTAAGTGGAATTTTTCTGAATCCAGTTTCACGATTTCCCTTAATACGAGTGTCATTAGTTATTTCACTGCTGCTAAAGGACAGATCATCATACATAGTTTCTACACTGCGCTTACTGCGTTGTATGTATAGATAATTACCTTGTATATCTTCATACTTGATAGCACACAATTCACCTATCCTAAGGCATAAGTAAAAGCTCAGGCGTATGGCTAAAGAATACACATCGTTCTTATCACTAAGGTAATCCAGTATCTGTTTTCGCTCTTCCAGAGTATAGTTCTCTTTATTGCTTTTAGAGGACTTACATCTATTATGAAAGATTTTCTTGTCTACGTCAGACAGGATATTATGTTGAATAATACCACGTGATACACAACGTTTCATGATTCCATTTAGCACACTCAGGATGTTGGACAGCCTTTTAGATGTAATGGCGTAGTTTTTAGTGATTTCATATAGATAATCCTCAAAGTCGTGTATGGTAAGCTTTACAACACATTTTTGTGATAACTCAGTACCATCAATAAAATGAATCCACTCATTTTTATTTTCTTTGAGGGTTTTTGAACATGTCCCGATATTTCTACGCCATAGCATCCATTCTGTGTAAGCCTGTTCAAGTGTAATGGTGTTATCACCAAAATATACAAGGTACAGTTTATTGATTAATTCTTGACGACTCTTGGCAGTGTATTGTTTACGGTGTATGACTATATAGAACTGATTAATTTGCTCCCGATATTTAATTTTATCTAAATCAAGGACTGATTTAAGCATGGTTTCCTTACGCATATCATGATATAATTCCTCGATCTTTGCATAAGTTATCATATCAGGAGATAAAACCGTTTGCAAGCTATTCTGAGTCATATCTTAGAGATGCTATGTCTCATAGTCGTATCTCGTAAGGAAGATACGAATAGCATCTAAAGAAACTGAATCATAGATAATTTTACCATTTCTTGCGACTATTTTATAAGAGTCGGTGTTTTGATCTGGATTATCTGGTGGGGATTTGATAAGAAAAATACCGAAATCCTGTTGTAAAATAGTCTGTATTCTTTGCAACGAATAATATCTCATACTACCAATATCAGAAAGGTAATTGAAGCTGTTCGATATCTGTTATATCTTCAAAAGGCTCGTCACGGTTCAGGTAATCTTCAACAGAGTCATAGATAGAAATTTTGTCTCTTGAACGATAATATCGTACTTCATTAATACGTCGCAGAAGAGCACGCCAGACCTCTGGCTCTTCTCTTTGAATGTTTACATATTGCTGTTCCAAAGAAGTATTACTGATTATAAATACCTTTGTAAAACAGGCAATTTTATCAGTATATCGAGCTGGTAATTTAAGTGGGTAGCGATCAAGATATTTCAGCATATCCTGAATTCTAAGACTGGAACAGAACTCTTCGAATACCAGCACATCTTCATATTCATACGTATCGAAAGGATGTGCATAATCGGTGATTCGAAAGGTATTACGCCGACCATATTTGTCCAGAACATAACGACTTTTGCCTGTACCAGTAGCACCCCAAATGTAGGATACAAATAATTCACGATCTTGCTCTCTGTATACTTCTAACATTACTACTTGTCTGCATCGTTGTATCTGTGTAAGGTTAAACATATATTCAGGGTGTGCTTCCAAAATTTGATAATCAGACAAGCCATCTTTGATAAGTTCATATAATAATCCTAAATCTTGCTTAGAACTACGAGAATCTGATGGAAGTTCACCGTATTCCTCCTGCGTACCGGGTACAGTTGTTGTACCTTTCTCAGTATCAGCCCATTTCCCGATTTTAAAAATATAGTCTCGAACCTCAGAATTTAATCCCTTAACTACATCAATGTGAGCTTCTGGAAATTTATTTTTGATAGTAGTAATCAATTTGGCATTTTTATAAATGGCAAATATATGGATGTGTGGTGTATGTTCATTTGCTCCGATTTCTTCTGATAGACAGTAATAGAGCAGAGATTTTAATGAGGTCAGTCGATTTTGTATAGTTTCATGTGTATATCCTTTTTCAGCCGGATTATTAATAGTCAGCATAAATTTTCTACATTGTATAGTGTCACTCATAATGTTCTCCATTTCATATAATCATACTTTAGGTGTATGAGCCTTACAAAGCCCATATTTATCAGTTATTTAGTTCCATTCATACAACACAGGGTAATACTAGCCCTGTGTTGTACTTACTAATATGTAAGAGCCTATTTAACAATGGCGTCAATAGCCTGCTCTAAAGCAAACATATCGTTTATATGTGGCACAACGAAGTTATGAAGCTCTATGCTGTCAGTTATAAAGCCTTCTCCTCTACATTGCGGCTTCAATACCTGTTCTACGTGATCAGGGAATAACATGCGCGCAGATTCAGGACTTAGTGTACCTAATCCTATTCTTAAAGAAAAATTATCTCTGGCAGTATCGAAATATTTTGCGTCTGCACGTTGCTGGGCTATGATTAAATGAAAATTGTATGATCTACCCATCATGAGAATATCAGAAATCATGTTTTTACACATTTCCTGTTCTTTCTTATCACGAATGCCATTAATCATAGAAGCATACTCATCTATAAAAAGTATTATAGGGTTATGTTTTGTCTCTTCCCCAGACATTCTGGCTTCTAATCTTTTGTAGGTATTTTGCAGTCCAATCGTACAGCCTTTCCAGCTATAGAAACGTTTATTCGGAAATAAGAAATGAAAATCTTTATCATTTTTATAATCGAGTAGGTACAATTCAACTCCATCACCAATCATGTACATGGCAATTTTAGCAAGTAACAATTTTGATAAGTAGGTTTTGCCTGAACCAGTCGCACCAGCAATTAATATATGAGGCTGTTTGTCAGGATACCAACCTAGCGGATATTTGATATTACGGTCAAGCAAATCTTTATCGTAACCAATGTGTAAGCAGTTAGATATCATTCAAAATCACCATCCTTAGGTATATTTCTTTTCTCGTTTGCAAGTACTAGAGCATGACTCTTCTGTTGATAGAGAAAGTCATAATACTGGTCAGAAGCTATTGCAAGCGAAATGGTCAAGTATGCCAGATTCTCATCTATGGTGTATACATCAATAAAGTTATTCATGATTCCACCGTACATGTAATATACCTGATTGCCTAGTCCTGCAATTGCCTGATTCTCCAAAAGTCGGTTAATTTCTTCTTGCAAGAGCTGTTTAATGATCTCTGTGTCCATGGCAGAATTGGTTCTGAACACAACATATTGGTATAATATGAAAGTGTTCATTTTTAGGAAGTGGTTCGGAGAATCCAGATTGGATTCTCCATTGCAATTCTTTAAGCCCGCAATATCACTGATATTATGCAAGGCAAGAAACAGAACCTTTCTTAATAATGAATAATTCTGAGCAACCTGATGCTTAGAAATTTCATCCTGAATAGCTCTCTGTGCGGCTTCCTTAGCTTCTTCCTGTTCTTTCTGGCGCTGGAGCTCTGCGAGATGTTCCTCTCGCAGAAATTTCACGCCAGCAACTATTAACGCCACCAAAATTAAAAGTGTTAATAGGCTTTCCCAATATAGATATATGTAGTACAATATACCTATGAGAACAGTTACGCTTATCCCTAGAATGGTAATTATACTTAGGATAAGTAATGTTAGACAGCCATATCTTTTTTTAGATAAATATTCATTGTATTTATCTATATAAAATGTGTAGAGTCGATTAAACATAATTATTCCTCCACTGTTGCAATACCGTCTGCCTGAACAGATACATCCAGATAACCTCGTGCATTTACATAGAATTTACCATGTAAATTTGTAAAGGTTACATGTTTGCCTATAAGCTCATTGGAAGCACAAGCACCTTTATCTTTAATTTTTACATAGAATGTTTCGCCATCTGATGGACGCTTTACTCTTATTTTTGTGGCAGCGATATTTTCAGTAGGCTTCCCATTTACATATTCTAAAGCAGTATAGACATTTAGAACTATCAGATATAGATCTTCTGACATTAATAAAATGGGTGAAATATAATTTAAGTTTGCAATATTCATAATTCCTCTTTTCTGAGCAGCCCTTAGGAGAGCTGCTCTAAACAAAATAAATATACAAGTTCCATATTCAATTTTTAACATCTCAAATATTTGTTTAAGCTAGCTTGTTGCTAATAAAGTAGATAAATTATTTATGTAGTCATTAGTAAACCACCTCTTTTCTATATTTGTTGCAGCTGCTTTATGATGTCATTATATATACTAAGTGTTGAAGTTCCAAATAATTTGGGAAAAAGAGAAATCTTTTTTTTTGACTTAAAATTCCAATAAGATTTTTCTGCAAGAAAGGATGATACTATGATAGAAAAAGAAATTTTATTTAAGTATGGAGCAGAATATAAGGTTAATAATTCTATTAAATCACGTCTGCTAAATATATTATGTATATTTAATATAGAAGAAAAAGACAATAATGTCGTAATTGATTATATTGATAAAAATTTTTCTGTTAATGAAAAACTAAATAAAGATGCGATAAGTAAATATATAAAAAATTTACTAAAAGAAGAAAACAAAGAACAGAAGTATAAAGATAGCATTATAAAAAAATATATTAATTATATAGATGCGTATATTGTAGATACTTATAAGAGCACCTTGAAGAAAGAAGAGGGAAAAGATAAAATTCCCTTTTTAGCACTTAAACATTATAATAAAGATGTAATTTTAAAAATTGATAAATACTATCTGTTTTTAGCAGAATTGTGTAATGAAATATATAATGAATTTGCACATGATACAGAAAAAAACAATAATATATATGAACCATATATGTTTACTAGGGAATATATTAAAAAAAATAAGTTAAAATTCAAAATTCCAGATCATTATGCTGCGTATAGTTATGCTATGAATGGAGAGGATGCAATAAATGCGCAAATTTCACATTTATTTATTCCTATATATCACGAAATTTTGAATAGGGAGCATGAGGATATTTTATTGATAAAAGAAAATTGGGATATAATAATGGAAATATACAATGAAATATTTTGTAATGAGATATCAGACAATATGTCTAAAAATTTAGAAAAAGATGCATATGAAGATTGGAGTGCAATAATTTCCTATCTTCATGAGTTCCCAGATGAATCTACGGATGATATTAATTATTATTTTGAACATAATGCAGATAACAAGATTGGTATATTTAATAAAGCAATTATTACTCAAAAAAAGATAGCAGAAATAAAAACTGATTATGAAGAAATCTCGCAACAAGAAATCCAAACTTTTTTTGCGTACAAATTATTAGAACTAAATATTTATGAATTGATATATATTAAGTTTATACTTAAAATATGGGATAAATTAAATATAGATTTAATAATCTATTGCCTTATTATTCACTATTTTGGATTGAAGGAGAAAATATTATTTGTAACTAAAAATAAGCAGAGAATAAAAAAAGCATATGATACTAAATCCTAAAAATACAATATGATTGCTATGTGGAAAATAATTATGAGAGCGGATGGTATTATTGATAAAGTTGGTCTAAGGAGGTTTATAAGACATGAAAAGAACAAATATTATTAAGAAATCAATTAATCTGGTGTTATCAATTTTGGTAGCAGGTAGTATCGTGGCTGTCGGTGCTGATGGTTCAACAATAGCGTCTGTATCAGGTAATGACGCAATTCTGACTACGATTGTTGAAGCAGCCGAGGCACAGGAGCTGGCAGCGACAGGTGTTGTGACATATCTGCAGAATGATGCTGGTAACCCAGCGCCTGTATTCCTGGCAAATGCAGATGGTACATATACATTGGCAATGTACAAGGGTACAATGGTGAACTTCGGTGTAGCTAATCTGCTTGCAACTGCTGGTGGTACACCGATGCCTCTGCAGACAAGTGCATATGCAGCGTTTGCTCCAGCAGGTGATGGGCAGGGTATTGTCGTTGCAGCCACAGAGGTTGGCGCAGAAGTGATTCAGTTCCAGAATGTTGTAAATGGTGTTCCAACAGGTAATGTCATTACTGTTGCATTAAATGTCGTTGATGCAGCTGGTACAGCAGCTACAGCTCCTGCAGCTTCCATTCAGGTCGCTACAACTGCTTATTCCTACGCTGATGACCACAAGATCGTATCTACCGATGGTATGCTTGAGCTGAACCTTGACGGTATGACTTGGAACTCCTCTACTACGCATAAGGCACCTAGGATCTACTATGCAGCTGATGGAGTATTAACCATAGAGCTTTACCAGGGTCAGCATGTTGAAATTCCAGCAACAAGTAACTTAGCTGGTTATTATGCAGAGCACTCTACTAATAGTGGTTCTATTTCATTTGGATCTGCAGCAAGAGGTGTGAAAGGTACCGAAGTAAGACAGGTAACGATTCACAAGAATGGCACTCATTGGGGTAGTCCTGAAGGTTTCAATCCTTCCACCCAGTTACCCATCCGCGTGGTAACACTTGGCTCTAGTACTTCAGATGGATCCAGAGATTTAGCTCAAAATGCAACAGGTTCACTTGTTTTATCTAAGTAACCAAACAACTTAATATTAGTTTATAAGAGAGATACTTCTGATTGAGGTATCTCTTTTTGTATAAGAAAGGAGTATTTCCAACGCCTAAGTATGCCTTTATTAAAAGAGTTATTTACATTTGGGAATTTGCACATCATACTGATTACCAAGAGGTGATCGTATGTTCAAAATTTTAATTAAAAAAGATATTAATAACAGTATTAGTCTTCAAGAGAAGGCAGAAGCAATTGGGCTTGGAGATAAATATAATATGCTTAAAAATTTTATGAAATCTTGGTATTTCAATCTTGGAAGAACTGGAATAATATGGAGTGTTTATACATTATTCATTGTGTATTTTATGTACAAGGGGCCAATAGCTGTAAATTATGTGTATGTTCACATAATTGCATTCATAAATGATGTGCAGTATTTAGGTACTAATATAGCATCACTAAGTAACTTGGCAGGACTTGTAATAACTCTAATTTGCTGGGTAGCTCTGCAGTATATATTGATTGGTATGAGCATCAATATTCTTGAACTTGTTCGTGAATTAAAACATGCCTATTTTATGCGCACATGCGTTGTGGTAGTTCTTGGTAATTTACTGACTTTTGCTTATGGAATTTATGCATTGATGGCTAAATGGCTGCTAAGATACAGTTTAGGCGTTGTACTTTATACTAAAATACTTTGGATAATACTCATAGTGTATAGTATTTTTAGTAAAATCTGGATAGATTCTGTAAAACAGAGTGAGAAAAGCAATTAAGCAGGAAGATAAATAATGGTTATAAGAGGACATGTCATTATATGATGTGTCCTTTTATTTTTTAAGAAAGGAGTATATACCAATAAAATGATATGTGTTATACCCATAACTGGTGATTATTATGGAGAAAATTATTGAGTCTAACACAACTTTGGTCATATTAATGGTAATCGTGAAGAATATGACAGATATAATTATTTTTACAATTGCATGTTTTGCAGCATTCCATTTAAATATCAGTATACGATTAAGATTAGTAGACTGGTCAAAAGATAAATTTTATAGAGATAAAGCAAGAATAACACATGTGCCGATAGATATTGTGAAAAAGTCAAATCTTGAGGTGCCAGTAAGGTATGGTGCTTTGTATTTAGCGGTGAATTATCTGACAATCCCTGTTCTACTTGTTATAGAAAGTGTAATTTGTGTATGTGCAGGTTATACTTATAAAGGTATTTCGAAAGTTATTGTTACAGCCGCTTATATACTATTAGCAGTAGGTAGTACGTGGTCAGAATATTTGTATGTAAATAGGTATAGCGATGACTATGTATTTTCACATGTTAAGGACAATATACTTTTGAATATTGGATTCATATTTTGTATTGTAGCTGCGTTTGTTGTAGAAATATCTGATGTAATTCAAAAAAACATTTAGTTAGAGAGATACTTCAAGTTTTTGAGGTATCTCTTATTTTTATGTAAGGAAGTGATTTATAAAATGAAACAAATTAGAAGAATAACTGCTATGTTAATAGTAATGATGTTGATATTTACATCATCAGGTGTTACCTCATTAGCAGCTAATGAATCAAGTTCCGGTGCTACAAATCCTAATCAAAAGGGTAACTCATGCGTTCCGCACAAAATTTAGCGGAAAATTTTGCGCTACACGCATTCGTTGGTAAGGGCATTTCCAGCTAGTGTGCTTTGGCACACTAGCCATACAACACATAACATATGTTTGTAATTTGCTTGTAATGATAAAAACACGGATTTGCAAAAGGTCTGGAATATGCTCCTTTTCATTGAAATTACTGGATTTCTGAGTATGCTGTAAATCGGCGCTATAGGTTCGATTCCGGTCGCCGGCATGACTTTTTTAGAGAGGAACTGTAGAGATGCAGTTCCTTTTTTTACTGAAAATCCAATGAAATATGTAAATTGTGGTTTTTTGAACATGTCCCGATATTTCTACGCCATAGCATCCATTCTGTGTAAGCCTGTTCAAGTGTAATGGTGTTATTACCAAAATATACAAGGTACAGTTTATTAATTAATTCTTGACGACTCTTGGCAGTGTATTGTTTACGGTGTAGGTAGGCAAATAGTTTCAAGTAAAGTCTGGGAGAGGAAAAAGAGGTACTTCTGTAGGGAATTGGTGGTTTATCCGGAGAAGAGAAGGTATAGGACAAGCCAGCAGTCTTATAAGGTTGTAGGCTTTTATAATGATTAGAAACTTGGAATAAATTGTTATAGATTTTTGAGAAAATAGCACGTATAATAAAATCAAACATAGATTCACGAAGGGAGCTGATTTTCATATGAGTATAGCAGAGTTAACAAACAAAATTGAGAATTTGTCAGCAGACGATTACAATATGGTAATCATGCTTGTAAACAGACTGTCTGAGAAATCAGAAGCAAATGGACTGAAAAGATTAAGTGAGGACGAGTTAGTAGAAGAGTTGTCTGAATCAATCAGAAAAAGTGACATGGGAGCAACAAAGTCAGCACGAGCAGTTTCAAAGAGCATGAGGGAGAAGTATGCAGTTTAATGTAGAACTTTCAGAATTAGCAGAAACTCAATACGATAATATTTTATCATATATTTCTAACGTATTAAAAAATCCGCAGGCATTGGAAAATGTAATAAATGATTTTGATGATACGATTGAGAAATTAGAGAAGATGGCAGACAGCTTTGGATATTGTAACAGTAAACGATTGAAAGAAATGGGATTGCATAAAATTAAATTTGCTAAGCATAGATATCTGTTTGTTTATCGTATGATTGATAAAAAAGTAATCATTGAAGGCATGTACCATGAGTTACAGGACTACGAAAATTCAATTATCTAAATTATGAAGGCGCACAGCAAAATGTGTGCCTTTTAAATTTCTCTGCAACATCACTAATCCCATATCAAAATCCTTAGCTATTCCCACCACTGACACCACATTTTCCCAGCGTTATTGTATTAAATGTAAGGAGGACATGAAAAGAAATGTCCAGACAAAATAATAAATGCAAAGCGCAGGAGGAAACTAATATGTGTAGAAAATTAGTAGTAACAAATGAAATCTTTTTAGGAGCAAGACCAATCTGCTATGAAGCGTATAGCTTACCAAAGGGAGAAGTTGTAGAGCTGACAGAAAAGCAGATCAAGGATGCAATCAAAGGTCTTACAACAGATGAGGTTTATGGTTTAGCATTATCTGAAGCGGGAGAGTTAATTCTTGACACAGAGAATTTCTTCGCAACAAACATGATGAAAAAGGTTCACACAAATACCTTAGTTCCAATGGTCGAGGATGATTGCTTAGCGAACCTCTTTTATATTGTGATTGGAACTCACAAGGAGAAAGGCAACACCATGTATGATGTGATTTCCTCACGCTATGAGCGAACCAGCTTCACAGAGGAAAAAGTGAAAACATTACTTGATATGCATATCATCAGTGCAGGAGCAAAGTTTGACAAGGAAAAGATAGTGGTAGCACCTTTAGAAAAACCAGAGCAGTCAAAACCACAGCAGTCAGCAGATACCAAAATTGAGAAAACAACAGTAACAGAAAACCAAACAAAGTAACCCAGTAAAAGGCAGGTGCAGATATAAGTACCTGCCACATTTGTTATAAGGAGCACACTATGAAAGTATATGGATTTACAAAAGATAATCAAGGAGTCATGGAGATAGAAAATAATTTGCAGGCAGAGCAGCAGTTTGTCGGTGGATTGATAGAGTGTACAGCCCTTACAGAAGATATAGACTTAGTCTGTAATGAGGAAGGCTGGGTGATTGGTTTAGAACCGAGGGTAGCAATACAGGAACCAAAAACAGTTATAGCAGGGGATTGCTTTATATGCAGACATGACAGGCAGGGCAATTTCCAAAGTATCAAGGAATCAGATATAGACCTCATCAATTCCAAGGTAAAACCAATTTCAGAGGAGATGTTATTCAGAGCGATTTTACTACAATACTTTGGACTGGAATAAAGTAACATCATATAAAATTCAAGATACCGACTATCAGAAATGGTAATCGGTATTTTTGTTGTAGAGGACAAAAAAGTGAGGTATAATATCTATGTAACAAAAGAAAAGATTAAAGGAGAACAAAGCGTAAGTATGGGGATTCCAGAATATGAAATAAATAGTTTTAGCGATTTTAATGAACAAATAAGTAATGCATATAAGGAAGGGTATACATTTTATAGAGGAGATAAAGTTAAAGACAATAATGAAGAGAACTTATTATTTACAAGCTTTGACAAAAAGAAAGATGGTAAATTTATTTTTGAGGGAAAGGACTGCGATAACCTTATAAATGATTTTATGTCAATTGCTTTGTCCAAGATGAGCTATATTCCTACGAATTATTTTGAAAAAATGTTAACTGCGCAACATTATGGAATACCAACTCGTCTTCAGGATTGGAGTGAAAGCCCATTGGTTGCATTATTTTTTGCAACTAGTAATAGTAAAGAATTAAAAGAAGATGATTATTGTGTTATGTGGTGCTTGAATCCATTGAAATTGAATGCTAAGACAAAAAGGATAGTTTCAGATTTAACTAATAATACATATATTCCGAATATTTCTTTGGATGCTTCAAGGGAAATTGCTTTAGGATATATAGATAGTTTTTATGGTCTTGAACCGAAAGCTGAGCATGGTTTATTTCCAATTGCAATACGGACGTATAAAATTAACCCTAGAATTGAAGCACAAAAAGGAGTTTTTTTGATATACCCAAGAGAAAGAAAGAGTTTGATTGAATTTGAAGATGTGGATCAATATTTGATTAAGCTTATAATTAAAAAAAGTGTTGCCGAAGAGTTAGAAAATTTGTTAGCAATATATAAAATTAACAATTATCAACTATTCCCAGAAATAAGTTCTATTGCATTAGATGTTAAAAAAGGTTATGAGAGGTAAAGAGTAATGGATGCAAATATTGATATAAAAAAATATGAAATAAATCCTAAGGCAGATTCGAAAACTTTGGATAGTATAGTTGAAGATATAGACAAGTTTTATAATAACAAACCGGGGGGGATAGAGGTCGAACCTGAATATCAAAGAGAATATAAATTTACTGTGGTTGATGAAAGTCTACTGATAGAGTCTTTTCTTTTGGGAATACCAGTACCAAGTGTTTATCTTTCAGCAGACGCTAGTAGTGAGATGTTCTGTTATCGCGTAATTGATGGACATCATAGATTGTTGGCGATATATAGATTTGTGAACAATAAATTCAAATTACAAAAATTGGAAAAACTACAAATATTAAATGACAAATATTTTGAAGATTTGCCCGTATTTATTCAAAATATTTTATTATATCAGCGTACGCTATCAATGGTTGTAATACCGACACAAGATGATAAGTCTATTGAATTAGAAATTTTTAAACGATATAATAAGGGGACTCATCCACTATCACAGCAAGAGATTAGACATGCCTTATATAATGGTAAAGCCAACAGATGGATTAATGAAATTGTAAAAAAATATTATACAGATAAAAAAGATACGAAATATATAGATATATTTAATATATCATCAAAAAGATATAAGGATAAAAATATACATGAGCAAATAGCTGTTATATTATGTATTTTTAAATTTGGAATCCAAAGTAAATGGAAAACTTCACCAGAGTATGCAGAATATTTTATGAGTTATGCATATGATGAAAAAAAATTCAGTGAACAAGATTTGAAAAACCTTAAAAAGGAATACGATAAATTCATTAATTTTTTAGATTATTTATATATTCATAAGAAAATTAAATATCCGTTATCGAAGGAACTATATGGGGTAGATGCGTCAAACTATAAATTACAAGTACCTATTATGATGATAGTAGCGGCTCTTTTCGATGGAGTATATTCGGATTATCGATATAGAGAGAACATGGATTTTGAGCTTATGTATGTAGTGTTACAAGATTTAAAATCATCATATTTGGGAAAAGAATTTAAGGGTTCAAGTACAAGACCAAAACAGCTTGATAAAACATATAATAGTTTGATTAATAAATATAGAGAATCAATAAATAATTAAAATATGTCAAGAAATACCGACTATCAGAAATGGTAGCCGGTATTTTTGTATTTCAATAGGGTATACCCCTGTGATTCAATGTAAACGGTAGAACCCAAGTACCTTTACAAATATGTGGCTGCTTTCACAGCCTCATTATTTATCATCGGATTTCACTGGTTTTCGGATGTGTTCCGGCAGGGTTTCTGACCATGGCAGAAGTTCTGCCAGAAAATCATTATTGTTATCATTCATATGTTTCGGCAGTTCTGTCAGCAGATACTCAAAGTAATCATACGGCTTTAATTGATTTGCCTTTGCTGTTTCAGCAATGCTGTAAATGATTGCTGAACTGGAAGCGCCATTGATCGTGTCGATCATTTCCCAGTTCTTTTTACCGATACAGAAACCACGGATAGCGCGTTCACTGGCATTATTATCCATTGGCACATCGCCATCTTCAAGAAATACTCGCAGGTAACGTTCCTGGTTCAGGGCATAGGTAACAGCTTCTCTGGATTTTCCACTTTTGGGTATCCGGTCTGAAATCTGTTTCAGGTACGCAAAGAAAGCATCTACCAGTGGTTTTACCACCTGTTGACGCTGAATAAGCCGTTCATCTGATGTTAATTCAGACAGCTTTCCTTCTTCCCGATAGATTGCCCGAATCTGGTTCATAAGCAGATATAAAACGGACTGCTTCCGCAGATCTTTCGGAATGATTTCCAGTGCTTCATGGAACTTACGTCTGCAATGCACCCAGCATCCGGCGATCCTCAGGTCTTCTTTTTCTTTTGCCAGAGTGTGATAAACCTGATATCCGTCTGTCACACAAATGCCTGCGTAATTCTTCAAAAATTCCCGCGGATGAGAAGCATTACGTGTTTTCTGATATTCATACAGAATGATCTGCTTATCTGCATACATAAAACCGGATCGATAAACCCACATCCAGCTTTTGCTTCCGGCCGGACGCCCATCTTTGTTGACAAGGACAGGTGTCTCATCTGCCTGGATCACATGATACTGATAAAGCAGCTTATGGAGATAGTCATACATGATTCCCAGATAACTTTCGCCAAGACGGATCATCCAGTTTGCCATGTTTTGACGCGTAATGGCAAGACCATAACGTTCAAACTCTTTTTCCAAACGGTAAAGCGGAACTGCATTCACATATTTACCATTGATAATAGCGGCCGCCAGGGATGGCGGGACAAGACTTCCGTGAAGCAGATTCTTCGGATGGGGTGCCTTAACCATATGTTCATCATTTTTACTGGAATAAACACCTATGTGATGTTCCTCCACTTCAACTTTTGCCGGTACAAAATGATAACATCTGGATATGGCATCTGGGAGTTGTTTCCAGCCTTTTTCTCCGAATTCCGCAGTTAATTCTGTTTCTGTCATGTAATGATCGATGCGGTGGACAGTGAGTCCAGACAGACCGGCAGTTTTTTTGCCTGCCTGCTTTTTCTTCTTTGGTTCTCTGAATTCCAGATCATCTGGTTCAGGGGCATTAAGATCACAGACAGCTTCTGCTTCATTAAAAAAAACGATCTGACCATCCACTTCCATAAAGCGGATTTGCTCCGGAACAGCCAGCTTTTCGCTGGATCTGCCAAATCTGTTTTTGTTGGATAAGACAATCTGTTCCATCATCAGCTGCAACTTATCATTAAGTGCCTGTGTCTGTTTGGTCAGTTCATCCATCTGATCCTGCAGACCAAGAAACAGTTGGATCAATAGTTCCTTGTCCAGTTTATTCAGTTGTTCTTTGGTGTACTTAAATGCCATGACCAGAACTCCCTGCTCTTTATTACTGGTTCTGATTATAGCAGATTTCCTGTATTATCGCCAATCCGCTCACATTGCCTGTTCGGCATTATGACGGTGGATAATACATCTGAAAAACCGATATTTTACGGTCCCTCAGATGTGTTATCCACATCAGCCGGAACATTTTTTTCTGCCTGGGCCTGCCCCGGCGGATCATTTGTGGATAGTCATGCTGCTATGGCAGTTATCCACTGCCGCAGCTTGTTTTGTGTTTTTTTATTTTCAGCACTATGTACAAGTTACATAAGGTCTGGTAACCGGCAGACCCCAGTGATTGGATTCTTTGCAATGACCTCAAAACCCTGCATTAACATTCGGTACTGATCCTCAGTGATAGTCATTGCTTCACCTGCAGATCTTGGCCAGCGAAAAGAGCCCTTATCCAATCTTTTATACATCAAAAGAAATCCGTCGCCTTCCCATAAAAGGGCTTTGATCCGGTCATTTCTTCTCCCGCAAAACAGAAAAAGCGTATTTTTATCGTATGGATCAAGTTCAAACTGAAAACGCACAATTGATGCCAGACCATCAATTCCACGACGCAAGTCTGTATATCCAGGGACCAGATATACTTTCTTGAACTGTGAAACCCTGGCATCATTCAACATGGCTGAAAGTTTCTACCAGACAATTGAGCAGCTCTGGCGTGACCGGCGAAAATATCTCTGCAGAAAGCCCATGAACATTTTCAATCCGCATCACCGGAACTTCAACTGCCGACATAGTCCCTTTTTCTTCTGGTTGTTGGAGTTCTACAAAAGCAGGCTGCGCTGCATCAGAAATTTGATCCAGACACATTTGCCGCACTCTTTTGAGCCGATAATAATAATTAGCTTTAGTAATGTTATGCTGCGCACACCAGGTTGTCACATCCATTCCTTCCGGACGGTTTTGGCAATCCCTGATCTGCGCAGCCCACTGGCTAAGTCTGATCTACTGTGCTACCAGACTGGTTTCTTCTGCCATGATTACACCCCCATCTTTGGCAAGTAGTCTAAAAAGTTGAGTGACTGAACTTTTAAGACTATTTCAACTTTGTTGAGTATGATTATGGCATAAATTGGCTCTGACAAAAAGGTACTCGGGTTCTACCGTTTACTTATTTTATGTAAGGAAGTGATTTATAAAATGAAACAAATTAAAAGAATAACTGCTATGTTAATGACAATGATGTTGATATTTATGTCATCTGGTGTTACCTCCTTAGCAGCTAATGAATCAAGCTCAGGTGCCACCAATCCGAACCAAAAAGGTAACTCATGCGTTCCGCACAAAATTTAGCGGAAAATTTTGCGCTACACGCATTCGTTGGTAAGGGCATTTCCAGCTAGTGTGCTTTGGCACACTAGCCATACAACACATAACATATGTTTGTAATTTGCTTGTAATGATAAAAACACGGATTTGCAAAAGGTCTGGAATATGCTCCTTTTCATTGAAATTACTGGATTTCTGAGTATGCTGTAAATCGGCGCTATAGGTTCGATTCCGGTCGCCGGCATGACTTTTTTAGAGAGGAACTGTAGAGATGCAGTTCCTTTTTTGGTTTTAATATCTAGTTCCATTCTTCTGCTAAGAGAAAATCACGGATATTTCGGTGTTTGATACCATTTCTGCTCATATCGAACTCATCGAGTGATACTACATATTTGGGGAAATTATCACGGATATTGTTATAAGCTCCAAATTCCCGATTAACTGTTTCGTCAGAAGCAAGAAGGTATGAAACCTGTACATACAGCTTATCACCCTGCTTGTCACAAACAAAATCTATTTCTTTATCACCTGTCCTTCCGACGGTCACCTTATATCCACGGCGTAGTAGTTCCAGATAAATGATATTTTTCAAAATCAGATTTATGTCACGCATATTTCCACCAAAAACCGCCTCACGAATGCCATGGTCGGCAATATAATATTTCTCATTGGAAGCGAGAATCTGCTTACCCTGCAAATCCTCACGCTTCACCTGATAGAACAGATAGGCATCACAGCAGTATTTGATATAATTCAGAATGGTTTCAGGTGCGACGGTTCGTTGTTCATTTTTCAGAAACCTGGCTAGGGAAGTCGCAGAGAATGTAGTTCCTACATTGGTGATCACATAGGAGATAATCCGTTCCAATAGATCAACATCGCGAATTTTATTCCTTTTGACAATGTCCTTGAGCTGAACAGAGTTAAAGAGGTCATGCAGGTATTGCTTTGACGGTGCATCGGCATAACGGATGTTTGAAAGATAAGGCATGCCACCGGCAAGCAGATACTTCTGAAAACACTGTTGGACCGACTCATTTGGTGCAATGGTGCGGTACAAATCCATAAACTCCGCGAAGGAAAAGGGATAAATCACAAACTCAACATATCGTCCACCCAGATAGGTTGCAAGCTCACCGGAAAGCAGCCGGGCATTAGAACCGGTAATATAGATGTCGCAGTCCAGTGAGATGCGCAGGGAATTTATACACTTTTCCCAGTCCTCAACTTCTTGAATTTCATCAAAGAACAAGTAGACCTTACCTTCTATTTTGGCAGCTCTCTTCTTTATCTCGTCATGAAGAGAACTGGCAGTCTGCAAATGAGTATAACTCATATCTTCAAAATTGATGGAGATAATCTGGTCTGGAGTAACTCCTGTTTCTTTCAGCTCCTGCTGAATCAATTCCAGCATGACTGACTTTCCGCAGCGTCGAATGCCGGTCATGACCTTTATAAGGTCAGATCCGATAAACGGACGAATGCGACTCATATACATTTCACGTTTGATCATAAGTTTCGTAGCCTCCATTCTGAAAATCCATAGAGTATATAATATAGTATATCTAATTTATAACTGAAATACAATTTATAAAAGAGAATTTTACAAGTTATAACTTACAAAAAGGCGACCAGTATATTGACACGAAGCCTGCAATTCATATTGGAATTCTGAATTTCCCGCCATTTGAGGAACAACCTATTTTCTATTCGAGAAATCTGCTGATGGATGTGGTACAGCACAGGATATACAGTAGCAAGTTTGCAGTGAATGTGTTAGACTTATCACATATAGAACTGGCAACCCAGGAGGACAAGAACTGGAACCTGGATTTCTGGGCGAGACTGAAAATAATTTATAAAAGGCAGGGGGGATTCTATGTCGAGAACGTTATGTTACGTTATAATTGGCTACTTATCGGGCAGTATATTATATGCCAGGGTATTCGAGAAGCTTTTTCATAAGGAAAATATGATAGAGGGAAGTAAGGACAGGAATCCTGGGACTGCGAATGCTTTTATGCGTGGTGGTTTCTGGTGTGGTGTTCTTACATTATGCTGTGATATGGGCAAGGGCTTTATACCGGTGTTCTTTTATCATCAGGGAGAAATGTCGCAGTTGGGGCTGGCACTGGTTCTGGCTGCACCTGCAATAGGACATATATTTTCCTTGTTTCATAAGGGAAGAGGCGGCAAGGGCATTGCGACTACCTTTGGCAGTTTGTTAGGGCTGTTCCCGGTTATGACTCCGGTGCTGGTGTTGGCAGTCTGCTTTATATTCTTTTCACTGATATTACGGATTACGCCGCATTTTTACAGAACGATAGGTTCTTATGGAGTATCTTTTATTATGCTATGTCTTATGCAGGAAGCATTTTCAGTAAAGCTTGGTTTTCTGTTAATCACGATAGCAGTAGGAATACGGTTTGTATTAAGTAAAGAAGAAAAGGATAAGATAAGGGTGAGTTTATTATGGAAGCGTTGATTCTATCATGTGGAACCGGTGGCGGACATAATGCAGCAGGATATGCAGTCAAAGAGGAATTAGAGAGACGGGGACACAATGTGAAGATGCTGGACCCCTATACATTAAAAGGGAATCATATTGACAGACTCATTGATAATGCCTATATTAAGCTGGTGCAGAGAGTGCCGCTTGCCTTTGGGGCGGTATATGGGCTGGGGAATCTCTATCGCAGACTGCCTTTCCGTTCTCCGGTATACTTTCTCAATCGTAAGATGGTGCCGGTCATGGAACGGCTGCTAAGTGAGAAGCAGTACGATTATGTGGTCATGCCGCACCTGTATCCGGCAGAGATATTGACATATATGAAGAAGCACGGTTATCATGTGCCAAAGATGCTCTTTATTGCCACAGATTATACCTGTATTCCTTTTATGGAGGAAACAGAATGTGACACATATGTCATTCCTTCTGATAAATTAACCAGAGAATTTGTAAAGAGAGGGGTTCCTAAGGAAAGGCTGTTACCACTTGGGATTCCAGTACGCAGGGAATTTGCACAACATTTCGACAGGCTGGAAGTAGCAGCCAGACTGGGATTGGACAGTAAGCTGCATTATATTCTGATTACAGGCGGCAGTATTGGTGCAGGGAAGCTGGTCAGGGCAGTAAAGGTGCTGGATAGACGCTACCATAAAGATGGCACTGTGAAGCTGATTGTGATATGTGGCAATAATCGCAGATTATACCATAAACTGCATGAACAGTATGGTGAGAGACATATCATCCTGCAAAGGACAGAGCAAATGCCTGATTATGTGAAACAGTGTGATGTGATGGTGATTAAGCCGGGGGGACTCTCCTCCACAGAAGCTGCTGTTACTGGAAAACGCCTTGTTCTCATGACTCCCATTCCCGGATGTGAGAGTCATAATCTGCATTTCTTTAGAAAAAATGGCCTATGCAGAGGCGTATTGACGCCGGATATCCAACTGGTGAAAGAAGTGGACAGATTGATGAAGCAGTCCGATGACTGTGAAATGATCCGCAGACAGCATGCGGTGATCAACGCGAGGGCTGTGGAAGATATATGTGATTTTATGGAGCAGTGACGAAACTCTTTTGCACTGCTCCTTTTTGTGATATACTTGCACATATGAGAGGAATGGGAATTATTATGAATAAATATGTATCTATGTGGGGAAATGCAATATCCATCGCAGACAGGAAACCAGAGAATTATGCAAAAGACCTGACACTGCGATACCCGATTCATCCTGTGTTTGATGGAGATAAATTGAAGATAACACTGGATAATTTCTGTGGAACACAGCCGGTTACGATCAGTGAAGTATATATAGCTGATAATGTGGCAAAAGGCAGCAGAGAGATTAAACAAGAGACGGTGAAGGCTGTGACTTTTGATGGGCAGACTTCCGTAACAATCCCGGCGGGAGAGGCTGTAGTCAGCGATGAGGTGGAGTTTGTTGTGAAACGTGGAAATGACATCAGTGTCAGCTTCTATCTGGGGGATTTTACTCAGATGCGTTCCGCAGTACTGATTACAGGACCGTTGTCTAAGGGATATTATTCAGTAGGTAATTATGCAGCAAGTGCAGAACTGCCGCTTGATCTGACTAGAAATACCAACTGGTTTTATTTCCTCAGCAATATTGATATCTATACAGACAGCAGTAATCGGGCACTGGTATGCTATGGGGATTCCATTACTTCCCAGGCATGGCCGGATTATCTGAGCCTGCGTGTAGAGAAAGAGCAGAAGATGCATACTGCAATTGTAAGACGTGCAGCCAGTGGAACGAGAATCCTGCGGCAGTACAACAATATTACATATGATTCTTACGGATTAAAGGGCGCAACGCGTTTTCCACGGGAGGCGAAAGTGTCAGGCGCTGATACGATCATCATTCAGCATGGAATCAATGATATCATTCATCCTGTTGGTGTGGAGGTGAACCCATTCAGACCCTGGAGTGATCTGCCTACAGCACAGGAGCTGATAGACGGGCTTCGCATGTATGTGGAAAAAGCCAGGGAATACGGGCTGAAGGTTCATATTGGAACATTACTTCCAATATATGGATGGAGAACTTATGAACCTTTTAGAAATGATCTTCGAAATGCCGTAAATGAATGGATCCGCACGACAGATGAGATAGATGGATATATAGATTTTGATGCTGCGCTGAGAGCAGCAGACAAGCCGGAAGCTTTTGCGGAAGGATTTGACAGTGGAGATCACTTGCATCCATCAGATAAAGCCTATGAGCGGATGGCAATGACAGTCCCGGACATATTATTGAAATAGTGCGTAAGAACAGGATATAGTTATAAAATGGAGTAGGGTAAATGGTAGGTTTAGAGAAAGGAATCACGAAAGAAGCAGTCAGAATGGCATGGCCTGCTGTGTGTGAATCGTTTTTTATTGCTCTGGCAGGTATGGTGGATTCCCTTATGGTCAGTTCCATGGGAGCCAGCGCAGTGGCAGCCGTAGGATTAACAACACAACCCAAATTCATGGGGCTGGCGCTATTTTTTGCCATGAATGTGTCTGTATCTGCATTGGTGGCAAGAAGAAGAGGCGAGAAAAACCAGAGATCGGCGAATCAGATTCTGTTGGTAGCAATTTTATTTGTAATCGTGGCAACTGTGGTGATATCCTCAGCATGTGTAATGTGGGCGAATGAGATTATTAACTTCTGTGGCTCAGCCCCGGAGACCCATGAACCGGCTGTCATTTACTACCGCATTATCATGGGATGCATGATATTCAATGTACTGTCCATGGTCATCAATGCGGCACAGAGAGGTTCAGGCAATACGATGATTGCCATGAGAACCAATATTGTATCTAATGTAGTGAATATCATAGCCAATTATCTGCTGATACAGGGACATTTGGGATTCCCGGCACTGGGTATAGCAGGAGCGGCAATAGCAACTGTATTTGGTACAGTTATTGCCTGTATCATGAGCTTTGCGTCCCTGTTTAGAAGAGATGGTTTTGTCAGTATTTATTATATAATGGAGCAGCAGATCAGACCTGCATTGGAACCTGTAATCAGCATTATAAAGCTGGGATTTTCCGTATTCATAGAGCAGATACTGATGCGTGTCGGCTTCATGTCAACTGCCATGATGGCTGCTAAAATGGGGACAAATGCCCTGGCGGCACATCAGGTAGGTATGAATATTCTGGGACTGACCTTCTCCTTTGGAGATGGTATGCAGGTAGCGGCAGTGGCACTGATAGGAAGAAGCCTGGGAGAGGGCAGCCCTGATAAGGCGAAAGCATATGGTAAGACCTGCCGGATGATTGGACTTGGAATTTCCTGTGTATTGGCAGTTGTATACTTCTTTGGTGGAGAATGGTTATATCATCTGTTTTTTGCGGAGCAGGAGATTGTGGACATAGGCGTTATGATTATCAGAATCATGATCATTATCGTATTATTCCAGGTTTCACAGGTTATTTATATGGGATGTCTGCGTGGTGCAGGCGATACGACCTATACTGCAATTGCATCTACAATCAGTGTTACGATCATCAGAACATCAGCTTCCTATTTCTTTGGCTTTGTAATGGGACTTGGGATGGCAGGTATCTGGATGGGCATTCTGGCAGATCAGATATCAAGATTTTTATTCGCGTCAATTCGTTTCAAACAGGGGAAATGGACGAAAATACATATTTAAAAGATGAAGGAGAGGACCCTAAGCAATCAAATTTGTTGACTAATGTGATTAAATGTGTTTAAATATACTCAAAGGAGTAAATTATTATGAACACATCAAATATCACAAATTATAAGCCAAAAGATTTTGCTGAACTGTTAGGTGTATCTGTAAAAACATTACAGCGTTGGGATAGAGAAGGAACTCTAAAGGCAAACCGGACTCCAACTGATAGACGTTATTACACTTATGACCAATATCTACAATTTAAAGGAATAAATACTGAAGATGACCAACGTCAGGCAGTTATTTATGCCAGGGTATCTACAAGAAATCAAAAAGATGATTTACAAAACCAGGTTACATTTTTACGACAGTTTTGTAATGCCAAAGGTATTATTGTAGACCAGTGTATTGAAGATTATGGAAGCGGTCTTAATTACAATCGTAAAAAGTGGAACAAATTATTAGATGAAGTGATGGAACAAAAAATCAAAACTAT
>ERZ791734.355-NODE-355-length-66181-cov-3.656035_pt1 | contig 66181 bp, 105 predicted proteins | sample MGYA00509953_ERZ791734 | MGnify/ENA primary metagenome ERZ791734 (study PRJEB30046, sample SAMN00792038) | human gut metagenome | study: EMG produced TPA metagenomics assembly of the A metagenome-wide association study of gut microbiota in type 2...
TTTAAACGCAAAAATACCGAGAATTTCTTCTCGGTACTTAATGTCATATAACTCATATTTACTTTTTTATTATACCTCAAATATTAGTGTTTGGCAACTAGCTATTATGCAATAGTTGTCTGTATCCAGAAGATGATCTTGTTTTTGATAAATCTGCAGTGAAAAATATCTTTTTGTAGTATATTGCTGCTCTACGGATTACTAAATTGCTCATTCATAATTGTCATAGGACCGTTAAAATCAAAAGCTTGTGCCAACAGCATATATGTTTCAATATTATCTTTCAGATTTAATTTTTTGCCATATATCTTTGGCAATGCTATAGCAGTATATAAAATTAGATCTTCCATTTTCTTCCAGTACATATTATAAGGTGTAGACATCATATTTGTGTTTTATTTTGAATATCTGTAATTGTCGTCTCATTATCATTCGTTAATGTTTCAACCTTCATGCTTTCTCGAACATCTACACTAATCAATTTTTTTCCCGGCTCGATCGCCTTTTCAAGTAAATCAGGCACAATTAAGTCCTTGGGTTCTTTCTTTAGTCCCGAAATGATATAAGCTTTGCCTGTTGGAGCTTTTACATACCTCGTGATGATTGTTAGTACGATAAGTACGATTAGTACAATAGCAATAATTGGCATAATTTTTTCTCCTTTTGTTTTATATTTTATAAGAGTAAAATCTTATAACTGAGCTGGTGGGGTTCGAACCTGCGAATACTGGAATTAAAATCCAGTGTCTTACCACTATATATGTGAAAAATCACATAAAATTGTCTTATTCTATAACAGCCCCTGTCCTCTGACTTCTCCCACACGCAAGCGTGTGGTCTTTCGCTGAAAAGTTATAACTGATTAAGTTTAAAAAATTATCATTTTGCAGGATCCCAAGGAGTACTTGTACAAACGCCAAACCCAGTTTGAAAAGTCATACATTCTATCTATAGGCCTCCTAAATTTCCGTGTCTATGTGGTTGGTTGTATTCTGGTTTGAAAAGTCATACATTTTATACGTTTCCAAAATCTGCTTTGTGGTATCATGTGATGCCTCATAGTTTGAGAAGTCATACATTTCATAGGTCTCTAAAACACTCATTCTGACACCTCCATTTTGTTTAGGTTTGAGAAGTCATACATTTCATAGGTCCCTAAAACCCTTATACCAATATTCTTGTACCGCTAATTGTTTGAGAAGTCATACATTTCATAGGTCTCAAAAACAATTGTCTTGTGGAATTTGAGGTGATTATCGTTTGATAGGTCATACATTTTATAGGTTTCCAAAACCGATTAGCAGTCTCAAAAAGTATGCCTTTTGTTTGATAAGTCATACATTTCATAGGTCTCTAAAACCAGCCAATTCTTTTATATATTCCTTATCAGGTTTGAGAAGTCATACATTTCATAGGTCTCCAAAACCCATAAAACTTAGTATATATAACAATATCAGTTTGAGAAGTCATACATTTCATAGGTCTCTAAAACCCCAAATTATATTTATTGTAGCCCTGCAAAGCATGTACAGGGATAATTTTTTCAAATATTATCTATTTTTTTATTTACCTATCTAGGTCTGCAAACAGAAAATTTGATAAGTTTGGTTCTTTTGGAATTAGATGGTCCTTTGATGAACCCATATTATCACACCTCTTTTTTCTATTATAACACAAAATTATTGATAAGTGCCGAAAACCTATTACGAAAGAAAGAAATCATAGTTTCTATGAGTCCTTTCTTGTTCTCCTGTGCTATCCCCCTCTATTGTCCGGAGCGTAACATACAAAACAATAGTTCTGTTGTTGAACGCTTTCTTCCACCTACATTACATGGAAGAACTACTTTCATTTCCCATTTAACGTCTGCTGTCAATGGTGTTGGATCCTCAAATTCATCTTCTTTTGCGCTTCCCCAGGGGATGGGAACAATAATTCCAACATGCCCATTCCAAGCGGGGCAACATTCTTTGATGTGTTTCCGAAGGTTTCCATTGTTAATATCCGGAATGATTGATTTATAGCACTCCATTGTTGTGACTATGTAGTTCTTTTCACCAATGAAATTAACTCCATTTCCACTAAAAACATCAGCCTTGCAGCTTTTTACTTCATAGCAGATAAAAATCCCTTTTTCAATATCACTTTGATAAACCACGCCTGCCGGTTCAAATTGCAGAAAATCTATTCTCTTTACGTCTGATGTTCCATAATCTAAGCTCACTTCTTTTGCATAATATTTTCCTCGACCGGAAAGCTTATCTACAATGAGTCGTTCACTTAGGAACCGTGTAATTTGTATTCGATCCATGATATTTCCTTTCATAATTTGCCTGAGGTATTAGTGGGTGGCTGGTTACGCAAATATTCATTTCGATTTACCCCTTCTTACATTCGATACCACTGTGTAGTTCCATCTGCAAACTTCACATGAATTTTTGTTGGATATGGTGAATGTGGGTTATAGAGAAAGTCCTTTACTGTATCAATACGTTTATGTTCACTCTCGCATTTCTGTGCAACTTCCTTTGAGTTGTAATCTGTGTGACAAATATCACATGTATATAGTTTCTTCTCAGTCATACAATTCCCTTCTTTCTATAAATTTACATATATACAAATATCTTCTATTGTCGAAAAATTCAGTTCATCGAAATTGTTGAAATACTGGTTGAAGCGGTGCAAATCTTTCAGTAAATTATCGTACCATTCCTCAGACATCAACCAAGGTTTTTCTGTTTTTAATTCAGCAATCCATTGTTCCGGATTTTTAGTTTCATCATTTTGTGAATCTCCCTTTTCTGACGTGTCTACATCATCCGAATCCTTTTCTACAGTTACGTACATACTGTTTTCATTGAAAATTCGATCTTTATCATACAAAAAATTTACCTGCATGATGCTAAGTAGCATTATGATAAGGTCTTTTTTCTTGACATCATTATCGGAAGTTGCCGTATTTTGAAGCACGACTTTCAAATGGTCGATATAATCTACAAGATAATCTCGAAAAGAAGCTGTAACAAAATTAGGATACTTTTCCATGACTTTTTGCTGTTTTGTTAATACGCTTAAACGTTCACAAAGCCTCATGCATGTAAATTTCTCCGGAACATGGAGTTTATTCATACTAACTGACTTCATTAGTCTATTTGCATACTTATATGTATAAGTATCTCTCATCTGTTGCTTTTCGCTGCATAAAGCTTTTCGCACAAGATATTTGTATTTTTCTTCAATAATCACCAATATTATGCCTAATATTATTGCACCAATAAATACAATAAACATAGCAGCAATGATAAAGAGAAAAAAAGAACAGATAATACGAATACCAAAACAATATATTTTCATTATAAGGTCGCCACCTATTTCTTGCATTGACATTGTAAAACCTCACTTTCTTGTTATTTATGAATACCGCCAGGAAAATAAAGTGTTCCATTTGTATCGAATTTATATTTGCCATAATATTTCTGTAAAAGTTTCAAATCTTCTTTTAATGATTGGTACCATTGTAGAGATTTTTTCTGGGAAGTATCCTTTTTTTGTAAATTATCAATTACTTTTTTAGGGGATTTCCCTTTATCGCTGTACTCTCTCACGCTCAAGAATACTATGTGAAAGAACTTTTCTAATATTCGTTTCCAATTAATTCCATATTCGATTGCTACTAAGTTTGCTTCGCAAATGCTTAAATAGGTGATGGTACAGTCGGCGGCTTTCTCATATTTACTGTCTCGATAGTAATTTCTTATCATTGCTTTCATTTTATCAATCATATCAATACAAGATGTTTGACATGTTTCAAAATCAACTGTTTCTTGTGTATCAGCTAACGCTTTACAGATGTCTTCAATATAGTCTCTTTGTTGTGAATTATCTTTTAAGGAAAATTCTTTTGTTTTTTGATTACGATATTCATTTTTTACCATAATTTTAATATACTTCATCATATTATCATCGGATCGCAATGCCTTTTTTGCAAATCGTCTATGATTTCGTTCTTTTAGCTCAAAAACAATATCATCACCATATTTGAGGAGATATAAAAGTCCCAAAACACCTAAGAAACATATGATAAGTATGAGGTCAGTTTGGAATCCTATCCATTTTATTTCTTCCGGCGTGTAATTCATATCTTTTCCTTTCTATTCAGGTTCATACTGTTCTGATACAGAAATATTTTCTTTATGATCTGCCAAATTAGCATCTTGTTTACACTCGCCCTCTTGATAATAGTTCTCCAAATCGGCTTTTTTTTGTATGATTTCCGTTAATTTCAGTTTTCTATCAATCATGAGAATACCTCACTATAATAAATTTCCTCTGGAAGAAGAATTGAACCATCCATTTGAAATAGACAGTTTCTATAGTATTTCTGTAAAAACTCTAAATCATCTTGTAGTTCTTGATACCACTCTTCTGTCTGAGGGACATTTGTATTTTGCTTACGTAACGTAGCAACCATTTCTTGAGGAGTGAATGAATTTTCATCTTTTTCTGTGTACGGCATAATCAGTAAAAAGTTATCAAAGAATTTATGAAATTGGAAAAGCTTATCTCCAAGACTTAATGCATCCCAAGGATCTATATCGTCTAACTTATCCCAATCTTCTATATTATGTGACAATATATTCACCTCACAAAAACTAAGATAAGTTAACATACACTCTGACATGTATTTGTAGCAACCATCTTGATAATAGTTTTTTATCGTTGTTTTTGCATTATCAATCATGTCGATACATCGACTTTGATAGTCCTGCCAAGTCCAATCATTTGATTGTTTAAACAGCTCATTACAGAAAACCTCTATATCATAATTTGTATGAAGTAAACTCTCACTATCCCATTTACGATGAAAAATTGCTTGATGATATGCTGTTCTCACCATTTTTTGAACATACTTTAACATATGCTTATTGGACGATAATGCCTTTTCAGCAAGTATTTCTCTTCGTATATCTTGAATATTGTCACTCAAGATCCAAAATAAAAGAACATATAGTAAACAAACAATAACCACGATTATGTGAAATATAACCACTTTAACCATTATTTATCCTTTCTCATAGCAGGTGATCCTAGATAGAACCACCATACTATATCTTCATCATAATTACGGTTGACAAACTTAATATCAACATACAAATCCCCATTTTCAAAGTTATTGGAAAATCGTCTCCGGGGTTCTTTATAGTTTCCATTATTCCGAATAAAGTTACGAGTCCTCCGCCCAAAAAGCTGAAAACAAAAATAAGATTTAAAAGATCTTTAGGTACATTAGGCAAACTCATTTTTCACTACTTCCTTTCCATATTTTTACATTTATAGGTGACTCTAAAGAGAACCACCTGTAATAACACTAAGCAAGAATAACACTGTAGGTACTGCAATTGGAACATAGAGGAAGATTAAAACGCCCCAATAAATAAACTGTCGTGTACGCATCTTCTTTGGCATTACCTTTAGCAATTCCGGATTATCTGGTTCCTTCTTTGCTAATTCCGCATACCAAAGCCGCTTTGGTTTATTGATAAAGATTTCATGGCATTTGTATGGTCCGAAGAATACCCCTACACTGATTGTAATGATTAATACTATACTTAATGCAATCATCAAAGAATATCCAATTGCTTGTAACCATGCTGTTACAGCAACATGATCGTTCTGCGACCAAATGGTCGTAAATAACTGACTTACTAATTTTGTGTACTTAATAAACATAATTTTTCTCCTTTATCCTCTTTGTATTTCGTTTAATTATATAGAATCATTTCTTTCTTGACTTACGTGAATTAGGTTACCAAAGTTCCATTCTATGTTCCTCTATCCAACTGTCTAAAGATGGATTAGGTTCATCATGTGATGCGTGTTCTGTATCATATGAAAAATTACAGTTCTTATTTTCACATTCAAGAAAAGATGGTCCATTTGGTTGACCGGAAGAACGGTTTATTACTTTGTGCAGGCTTCCATCTTTGTTAATCTTCCGGCTCCATGTTCCAGTTGTATCTACAGATACAATTAAAGGACTACCACACTCCGGGCATATAGGTCTTTGGTTTGTCATAGTTGTCACCTCTTTTACATTTCTATATTTGCTGGATTACTGAGTAAGACTTCTTTTTTCATTATCAAAAATATAACTATATGTTTCAGTGATTATCACTTTTCTCAATTTGATTCACAGCTGTCTGCAACCTTATAGTGTCGATAGCACATTGGTTGAGAGATTTGTTGTTTGTAAACCATCCATTACTATTCAAACGTAAATTTTCATTACGTGATACGACAACTAAATTTTCCGGATCATAATTGGTTTTATTTCCATCTAAAAATTTGATACAATCACCAGGTTTTACCTTTATGCCATTTTGTTCCAATACATAATGGCTCATTTTGATAAATTGACCATCAACTTTGATAAATAGACCGGCTTTTCTCAAAACAGTTTCGCCATTCGAATACTTTAATGAACAGGCACCTCTCATACCTGTCGTTAGATGGTTACGACGCAGATAACTTGTTACCTCCTTTGTGACGTAAGATGTTCCAAAAATTGTATTTATTTCATTTGTCAGTTCCTTGTGGAATTTTCCATAATGATTTTCTGCGATATAACAACAGATTTCTGGTGGAACTTTTTCTTAAGGGAATATAGGTGGTTTGTATATTTAAAATGTTCTACTTGCTTCGGACGAAAGTTTGTACAAAATTTTTGGTTTAACAAATCACAGATTTCCGTATTGGTCTTACCACGGTAGTTTTGCAGAATAAAATTTGCCTGTTCGTTAGAAAAAGTTTTATGCGCAGCCATGTTGATCCTCTATTGCGGTGTTAGGTTTTCCAATCAAGAACTCAGGTACATTAACATCTTTTGCCGTTGAATATTCACCGATAATTTCCTGCGCTTTGAGAACAACCTTGCTGTTCTCTATAATTGCTGATGCGACACCAGTTATTGATCTGGCGCGCTCGCATTCCGTTGATAAGTTTTCTCCTGTTGCTGCTTGAAGTTTACTTAATTCCTCGCACAAAATATTATGTACATCTGATAAATTCATGTTTTCCATAGTGATTCTTCCTTTCTATTATTGTTTACGCTGCTCTATTGCTGTTCTGTTAACTGTTCCAATATTTGCTTAATCACTGAGCAATACCTTTTTTTTCTCATCATCAAATGTGATGTCATAACCTTTTACGTTTAATTTATCCGGATGTTCTACTTCATTTCCGTTTAAGTAGACAGTGTAATTCTTTTCTATACAGGTATTGTAATATGCAACGTTGTCAATTGAACGTTTGTAATGCCAACAACAAAATCCAACACACAATGCGAAGAAATAAAAAAGCTGTTGGTATAATGCTGATTTAGATTTTGTTACTAGATATCTAATCATATTAATTATTACTAATAAAGCCATCATTATCATAATGACAATAATCATAATCGTGTTAAATCTTACCATTTTGTTTTTCTCCTTTTTACGTTTACGTTTAATCGCTGAGTCTCACTTCTTTATTCTTATCGTCAAAACTGATCTTGTAACCTTTCACATTGAGCTTATCTGGATACGAAACTTCTTCACCGTTTAAAAATACAGTGTAATTATCTGCAATACATTCGCTATAACGTTCTTGATTTGATGGTGTTAAGGTATCATTAAGAACAACACCGATTAGTATCACACATGCGCCTAATAGAGATAAGCCCATTCCTCTCCCGTCCTCTATTCCAAAGGACAAGAAACATAACGCAGAACCAACAACGAGACCAAGTATAAGGGCAATAGGACCTAACATGGTTACGTCTATATTTAATGTAATCATAGAATTTTTCCTTTCTTTTTTTTGTATTTCTAACTAATGTACCATCACTTCACTTGTTTGCAGGAAGCAATTGTAACTAGCAATTAATATTTCTATCTCATTCTTTAGTTCTTGAAGTTGATTGCTGTTAGCATATTCTTCATCTAATACAACGGAAACAGTGATTTGATGTTCTAATTTTTGTTTACTCATACATTGTCACCTCTCCAAGATCCTCTTATATATACGGAAACACTTAGCATTCCTCGTTACAACAGTGTTGTCGTCTGCATTACAATCACACCATAAGTCTTTCCCGTCTGCATCTTTCCCTACATATATCCCTACGTGGTTTGTACTTTCTTCGTTACTGCCACCCTCTCGGATCAGTCCAATATCTCCCGGCTTTAAATCCGTATAGTTTATCGTCGTCCATTTTTGCGACAACTCTGCCGTAGAAGTTCCGACATCCTTATCTATTGCAGTTTTGTACACCCAAGCTACAAATCCGGAACAATCAAGTCCTTGTAATTCCGTAGAATTATCTGTAACTCTATTATTCCAATTGTCATTCCATCCAGAATGCTTTGCTTTGCCGCCCCACTGATAGACAATTTTTCCTTCTAGGCTTTGTGCCGTATTAACTACTTTCTTTCGATCAGATGAAATATATGTATATCCATGAAAGTCTGTCTCTAAATCATCTAAGGCTTGCATTACTACTAGACGTATCTGCTCTTTTAGATATTTTTCTTTTTTCTCTTTTGCTTCTAATTGCTCCTGTGCTATTTCTAACGACTGCACACACTGTTCCATTGTGTATGCTACAATTCCACTTGTTGGTTTCGCTGATAATAGTAAAGATGTTGCTAAAATTGTTGTTATCATAGAAATTTCCTTTATTACATAATTACAATGCTGTTTGATATGTCATACATTTATAGTCTCCAAAGTCGCCAATATATAATAATCTCCCGTTTCCCAGTTTGATAGGTCATACATTTCACATGTTTCCAAACAAGATTTTCATCTCTATCATGATAATTACCGTTTGATATGTCATACATTTTATTAGTCTCCAAAACAAGAAAAATGGATGTATGTTTCTGTTTCCGGTTTGATAGGTCATACATTTCATAGGGTTCCAAAACCCCAAATTGTATGGTATTCTGCAAAGCACGTACAGAATACCATTGGAAGTTTTCTTATTATATACCACAAAGGTGCATTTTCTTAGGTTTAGTCAACTATCCACCCCCTAAAGGTAGTGGGTTTTCACCTATGGCAAACGATAGAATTTTATTTAATGAAGAAAACGCACTTTGCTGGCTTTTAAATAGATCTTTTCTGATCTTCGTTCCATTTCGTCTATTAGCACTTGGTATGTATTATTTGCAACCATTTGTTGAGCAAAAAATTTGGCGTGTTCGTACATTTTAGGATATGATACTGCTGCATCAAGGAAGCGATTGTTGCCGCTTTGCTCATCTCCTAAGACATTACCGGCACCACGCAATTTTAGGTCCTCTTCTGCAATTTTGAAACCATCCGTGGTATTGCACATAACTTCTAATCGCTCCGTATTTTTTTGTGAGTGCAATAAGCAATAGCCTTGTTTAGCCCCTCTTCCTACTCGTCCACGTAGTTGATGCAACTGTGCTAATCCAAATAATTCAGAATTTTCAATAATAATAACTGTTGCGTTTGGTACATTAACTCCTACTTCTACAACTGTAGTTGCTACAAGGACTTTTGTTTCCCCAGCTTTGAATTTATCTAGTTCTTCCTGCGTAGTTTTTTTGCTTTGCTTTCCGGTTACAATGCCTACTTCTTCACACACCTGCTCCTTGATGAGCTTTTCCATTTCGGCTACGGTGCGAGGTTTTACTCCCTCACTATCTTCCTTATCTATCAGAGGACATACAATATATGCTTGCTCTCCATTTGCGATGTGATTCTTGAGAAAGTTGATGGCAGTCGTGTCATTCTTATATACGGCTGTTTTTATCGGACTTCTTCCTTTTGGCATGGTTTTTATTTCATATACGTTGGTATCTGAATAAATTGTTTTTGCCATTGAACGTGGTATAGGTGTGGCAGAAAATTGTATTGTATGCACTCCCTTAGATGCTTTCTCTGTTAATTTCTCTCTTTGTGCTACTCCAAAACGGTGTTCTTCGTCTACCAATGTCATTGCCAAATTTTTATATACAACATCATCTGATATTACAGAATGCGTTCCTACGATAAGTTTTGTTTCTCCAGAAGCTATTCCCTTTAATATCTCTCTTTTTTCCTTTGCGGTCTGCTTTCCACCTAAAAAAGCAACGTTATACCCGCAATTAGAGGCATATTCTAAAAGTTCCTTATAGTGCTGCTCTGCTAATACAACAGTAGGAGCCATGATTACCGACTGATAACCACTATCTGCCATAGCAAGCATTAACAAAAAGCCTATAATGGATTTTCCACAACCCACATCTCCTTGAATAAGGGCTGATACTCTTCTGCCATCTCTCATTTTTGAAAAGATTTTATCCAGTGTGTTTGCCTGGTCCGGTGTAAGATCGTATGGTAATGATGCAATCGTTTTGTCTACAGATTGTTTGAACTTTAGATTAAATTCGGAACCTTTACTTACGTTCAAGTCAGCTAACTGTACCTTTATGGCAAAATATAATTGGTCTTCAAATACATTTCGCTGTACTGCCTTTCTTATGCCTGCTTCCGATTTTGGATATATCATGTTTTCAAACATTTCTTTCTTGGATGGCAGCTTGGTTTGCTCAAGAATGTAGTCCGGAATGGTTTCTTTAATCTCTAACTCGTTGAAGGCTTCTTTTACAAGACCTTCGTACCAATCTGCTCCAATATCTGCATATTTCGGGTATTTGTTCCAAATTTTAAGAGCATATTTGTTGTCTCCAACATAATCCGGATCCATAAAGCTATAGCCCCACTCCTCGGAATATTGTACTTTACCTAAAATATACATTTTTACACCAACGAAACTTTTATAGTAGTTTTTCATGTTAGCTACACCTATTAAATTGGCGCGAAATGTGATTCCGTTTTGCTCAAAACGCAGCGTGAGCGTAGATGTATGGCCATTTTTTTTAAGATTAACGTTTGTCAGTTCGCCATACGTTGCGATATAGTGTCCGTCCAAACTCTCATCCAATTCCTTTAAGCTGCTGTAATCTGTAAATCTATGCGGAAAGTTGTACAATAAGTCAATCGCACTCTGAATGCCACGTTTTTGTAAAATTGCTTGTTTTTTCGTAGGGATTTCTCTCATAATAACTTCACCAACTATCAATAAATCGAACATGTTTTCTTATCTATATACGATATTATACTATATTCAGCAACAATATGCAAACACTTGTTCTGTTTTTGCGTAAAAAAATAGCAACCTAATGATTGCTAATTTCCATATTTTCTATGCAATATCTACTTCGCTCAACAGGAAGTTTTTGTATGGTATATAATCTTCGCCTTTATGCTCGGAAAACAACTCGTATAAAATTGCTTCGCTTACCCCCATAAAGTGTGCAAGTTCTGTCTTGGTATCGCCGTATGCCAAAACAACCCCTGCTTCAAACTTCTTTTCTACGCTATTCAGATCTGGTAATTCCTTCTTCTCCGCTTTATAGCAAACATATAATGATTTCTTTATATTCATAATCTCCCCCGAACAGATATTCGTAGATACATACTGTAATATACGGTTTTCTATTACTTTATACTCCCTTTTTTTTCATTTTGCAACAAATTCTTATGAAATTTTTACAGAAATTTCCATTTTTTTCAAAATTTTACCGTATTTTTACAGTAAGAATACCTTTGAAAGAAGATTTATGTTTTTCAAGGTGTTATATATAACAGAGGTATTTAATACTGCGTTTATTCTTCTAGTTACAATATAGCCATTTGTATATCCTACAAGCATTGCAATCGCCCATACAACAAGTGCTACTTTTAATATCCCCCATACAATTCCTGCAATATGATCTATCTTTTGTACGCCTTGTGGCAGATAAGATATATTAAAAGCTAAGGATACAATCTTCTGACATACACGCAGCACCAATACAAATATCACTGTCTTGAATATTACTGGTAGAAATGGTGCTATAATACCTGCTACGTCTGAGCCTAAGAACCGATAAATTGGTCTTTCTATTAAAGAAATAATTACCGGAGAAAACAGAGGCACTGCTAATAGACCTATTACTGTTCCAACAATATATTGCACATCACGTACTACTCCTCTTTTATATCCACTTAATGCTCCTACTAAAAACATCACTCCAAATATTATATCTGCCATGTTATTTTCTTCCTCTCTATGTTAATTGTAATTATTATCCGAAGGAGGCAAACAGTGTTGCCCCCAATAGTTTTAGAAGATACGGTGTATTTCATCGCCCTCTAATTTTAGGAAGATCTGGTCCATTTTGGATTTCTCCGGATGCAGACAGTCGTAAACGTAGGCATTTACATAGCCGTTTTCACTTTTTCCATCTACGACAAACGACAGTTCTTGTGCAGTCGTTCTTCCTTTCTCGTCGTATTTGACATTTCCTATCATGCCAAATACTTTTCTTTGTCCTACTCTATTTAATAGATCCTCTACTCTTTCCTTTACTCCAAACAAAGTAAGTATGTTTTTGGTAGAGTCTACTAATTCGTAGGCAGGTACTTTTGTGTAATTGCCATTACATACATCAATAGCATTACTGATAGATTTTTTCATAGGCCGCCTCCAATCATAAGAACAAAAAAAGAGCCAAATGATTTGAAAACGCCTAAACGCAAAAATTCCGAAAGGCAAATGCCTCTCGGAACTCAAAATCATTAAACTCTTATTACTATGTGTCTTATTTTATCGAAAAATGTCTTTTTCGTCAAGAAGCATATATTTTCCTATGCGATTGGACGGATTTTTTCAAGAACAAATGCATCATCTTCTTTTTCTAATCTCTTGAATACTCTTCCATTTACTCCGGCAACAACAAAGTCTCCATATATAGTGACTTCTTCTCCATCTGGTTTCGTTACAACGCAGTTTGGTTTGAGATCATCATTTTCAGAATTGCTTCTATAAATAACATCGATAGAGACTTCTTCATTCAATGCAAATGCTGCTAACTCTCCACCAATTTCTTCTCTTAAATCCACCTCATTATTTCTAATATCAATTTCCTTACCTTTTTCTCCATTTACCTTATATCTTAATACTCGCATTTCTCTCTTCCTTCCTTAAATTAATTTGAATTTCCTTATTATGGTGTCTCTATCCCACAACATACAATCGTTTGCTTCTGCTACTTGCCGGCAGTTTGGTGTGAAATAGCTATTTGTGATTACCATACATTTATTTGCCTTATAGACTTTCATGGAAGCAACAACTTCTTGAACACAAGTGTTTGACAATTTGCTGCTATATCGCTTACACTGGACCGCCACAACATCTCGTCCTTTTTTGGCAATTAGATCTGCTCCCTTATCACATGATGCAGGTGTTTCTTCTACTCGATAGCCTAGTCGGGTTAGATGGGAAGCACAGACGGCCTCAAAGGTAACACCATCCATCTTATCTATTTCTTTTATGCCAGATACTAAGTATCGTTTTCTACGTATTGCTTTTCGTATATATTTTAGCAGCAACAATACAACGACTGCCGTCATAATCGTTATCACAAAATCTGACAGTAACAACTGATGTGATACTTGAAATAATCGGTTCGTAGAATATTGGTAGTACACAAATCCAATTATTACAACACCAAAGTACATTTTCACGAACTCTCGTATTTTCTTTTGCTGCCGTTTACTCTTCGTATTCCTCACTTTCACTATCCTTTCTTTGTTCTAGTGTATTTTTGTATCTTAGGGCATCTGGAATGCGATGTGGATCAAATGCCTTATTACTAACACGGTCGCTTGCCCTTTTTAGTGCTTTGTCTGTCACAGAATACAATCTTTTGTTGTAGCCTTCTCTCACTTGAACACTTTCTTCCTCTTTTTTCGCCGTTTACCCGTCGGAGAAATCACGGTGTTTGATGTGTCATACATTTCGTAGGTCTCCAAAACATGTGTGAGAACGTTAAGGAATTGGATGTTGTTTGATAAGCCATACATTTCATAGGGCTTCAAAACAGGAAAATTGAAAAAGATTCTTATAAGAATGCTTGATAAGTCATACATTTCACAGGTCTCCAAAACATTACTTGATCGTTACAGACACAGAAGGGAGTTTGATAAGTCATACATTTCACAGGTCACCAAAACAAAGGAACATCGGTAAAATGTTCACCTGTGTTTGATAAGTCATACATTTCACAGGTCTCCAAAACTGCTTTTCCACATAAAGTTGTCATTATTCCGTTTGAGAAGTCATACATTTCATAGGTCTCTAAAACCCCAAATTGTATTTATCGTAGCCCTGCAATGCATGTACAGGGCTACATTCTTCTTATTCACATGGTGGTGTCAATGGTTTCCACGCATACAGCAAGTCATCATTTTTTCCAAAATACTGTATTTTTCCATCATCTGTCATATAAAGCCATTTTTCTCCAGTGTATATTCCCTCTACCACTTTTTTCTCACCGTTAATTACAATAGTGATTAGGTAGCGTCCTTTTACCTTTGGCGTGTAATTAGTAATGAGCATCCAATCAAGGTCTTCTAACTCGTTGTCGTAGGTTTGCATACTTTCAATTTGCTCCCGGTATATATCAGCTATGATGTTATACAGTTGCAAGTGTTCCTCTTGATGCATACCTTGTCTTATAGACTCATCTCTTAACTCTGCTGTAACGACATCAATCATGGTAAGAACCATTTGCTTTTCTACTGTTTGCACTCTTTAGCCTCCTTTCTCGAACCTATGTTCGCTTATATTATATATTCTAATACTGAATAATACTATTTGCAAGTGTTTTTTTGATAAATGTATTACATTGTAATATTTTGTAACACATTATGCATATTTAAAAATTGTAATAAAAAACCCAGGGATTTTCTATGCAATCCCTGGGTTAAAATTAATTTTTTAATTTAATAATGTATTGATAAAATACAGTAATTTAAATATTACATTTGTAATGGAATCTTTACAAACTATAAAAATTACTATTAGCACTACCAGTACCAACATAGTTGTTACTGGGCTACCACCTTTGTTATTGCTCATCTCGTTTTACCTTGCCTTTCTCAGAGTTATTCAGATCAAAAATCCGGTAATAAGCACAATCTTCTAATACATAGTTTCGATCATGTGTCTCTTATTAATTTCATTTGATTTTCGCTGTTTTCTAGTAAATGTGAATTTATTCTGCTTTTACTTCATATATTTTCCAATCAACATTGTATAAATCCGTATGAATATTTGCGTTATATTCATCAATAGATGCTTCATTTCCTTCTTCTACGAAAGTATCATATCTACTTTTCATTTCTTCATAAGCTTCTATATAAGAATTGTAAGTATCTGGTTCATTTATATTTTGATTTTCAACTTCAATTAAAATCCATTTGCTAATATTTACATATGCCATATCTTTATTATCCTTTCTGTTGAAATACGAATCTTAGTTTTATTCGGCTAATGCGCTAATACAGATATATAATAATCTAACTCAGTTTCATCTAATCCATGTTCTTCAGCAGATTCAACGTCTTTCAGAATATTAAAAACCATATCTATTGTCATATCTAATGTATATGATTCCCAATATTCTTCTTTTGTTAAATTATCATCTTCTGAACCGAGAAAATAAAATGCGTTATCACCAATTCTACAGCAAATGCCAATACATCCTGCATATTCTTCTTCGATTGAAACAGTTCCAGATTCAAAACCATTTCTAATCATTTCTCTTGTAATCATGTCCTATCCTCCAATCTTCTAATGAAACACGTAATTCTTTAATCGTAATCGTATTCGTTATAATCACAATCTACACAAAATGTACAGCTTATTCCGTCTCCAAAATTCGTAACAAGAATCCCACCACATTTAGGGCATTTTCCGTTATTTGGAAATACATCTTCTGTAAATTCTTCATTTTTACCTAATTTAATCTCATTTTTCCGTTTATGTTTCATAATTTGCTCCTTTTCAAATGAAAACGTATTTCTACTCTGTTTCTATATCTACATCTGTCAAGCCACCATTCTTCTCGACTTCCTCCACCTGTTTACTTGTTAATCCAAACACTTCAATCAATACATAACTCATTTCCATCAAAGATCCATGATTATCTGTATTGAATTCGTTTTCCTTTACCTTTTTGCACATCCTAGCATATCTGATTTGATAAGCAATTCTCATATTTTCCCATGCGTTTTGGGCTTTTGTCATATTACACCTCCATAATTCTATCTAGTGTATAAGCGCAGTTTCCAATTCTGAAACCATTTTCAATAAATTCTATATTATTTTCTGTTTCTTCGCCTACGTTCTGTGAGTGGCAACTCTCCCCAAATGCCCAATTCGTCTAGCAGATGAATTTCTTTTCCTTTGTTTTCTTCTATGATCTGTTTAATTGATTTTTCTACCATATTTCCTTCCTTTCTAATCTAAAGAAATGCGAATTTCTTAGTTGCCTAATTCATTTTTATATTTCTCTTTTGCCTCTTTTATAGTTTCTTTGAGTTCGGCTATACCTTTAATATTATACGCTGAGCACATATAATAAGCTTCTTCCATCATATCTATTGCATGTGCTGTACTGCTGCTAAATCCAAACAGAACAGAATTTTTGTATTCCTGTATTGCTGTTTTTATGACAAACTCTTTATGTTTATCTCTCATACAATTACCTTCCTTTTCAAAGAAACACGCATTTTACAGTTCCTTTGTAATTTCTTTTCTCATTTCTTCTAATAATCCTGGGAACATCTCTTCAAATGAATCTTCTTCTGATGAGTTCCATTCCATTTCACTAACTCCGCAATGCCATGCTGACTCAAATATCACTTTATCTTTTTCTTTTATGAAATTTACTGATATTTCATGCCCGAATCGCAATAACCCATTGCTTGCACTTTTATCAGCAAGGACATTGATATGTTCTTTACCATTGTAATTAACGTGTTCAATTATCATATTTCTACCTATCCTTTCTGTATGAAATGTTAGTTTTCTACTTCGAAAACCCTGTAATAAGCGCAATCTTCTAAAGCATAATTTCTATCTTCTGTTTTCGTTGTATAGTCTTCTGCATATACTAAAACAACATCATCTTCCGACCACTCTAATACAGACGGATCATATCCACTTTCTTTCTTGATGGTGTTTACTTCTTCGACAAGATATTCATGGAGCATTTTAATTGCTTCTTCCATTGTTTCGCATTTCTTTGCAACACTACTTCCGTCAAAGTTATAAGAAATCGTAAAAATATACTCTTTCTTTCTAAATTCTGCCAAAGCACATCCTGTACAGAGAAATCTATCTGCCTTGTCATCCATCTGCCTGCAGGCTCTGCCGTAATATCCGCATATACTTGGAACCTTACACTCACTTTCATTTCCTGCAATGTTATTTTCCTTGCAGTTTTCTTCGAATGCTTTCTGCTTTTCGCTTGTTATAATTGGAAACATATCTTTCTTCCTCCACTTTCAATTAAAGTTAAGGTAGCCTCTAGGAAGAGACTACCTAATTTTTTACGACTGCACACTTACACTTAATTTCGCCAGGCTGTACTCCAGACGATTTACTGCATCTGCAATACAATCTGTTACCATTTCTCTCAATCTTACCTGGATGGCCGCTTTAGCAATTTCGCCATCCTGTTCCTTGAGAGCAAAAACAGTCCTTCTTGCTTCCGGTGTTTTTGCTAATCCTGTTAGAGCATCATCAAGAACGATTTCTATGGAATCTTTCATATCCTCTGATAATTCCTCTCCGAAGCAAACTTTGATGTTTAACTCTAACGATGCAAAATCAATAGCAAAAGCCATTGTTGTGCTAAATACTGTTGATCTAAGCATGTTTCTCACCTCTTTTTCTGTCCTTATACCATTTTATTTCTCTTGGCATAGGAATTACTTTTGGAACATAAATATACCCGATTGGTGCCGGGTGTTTTTTTCCATTTTGTTCTACGATTTCCTCTGAATAAACGACGGAAACGTTTTGCTTACACAATGTCATTTGTGCCTCCTTTCTCCCATTTGCTTTAGGCGGTGGACCTATTGATAAAATAAAGAAAGAGCCTTATGACATTGTTACGTTCTACCTTTATAAAGGCTTGTAAACGCAAAAATACCGAAGGGCTTTTCGCCTTTCGGTACTCTTTGTCATAAAACTCAAATTACTACTTTATTATAGCATATATACCTCTTTTTGCAACAAAAAAGAGATACCAAATGGTATCTCGGATTTTAGAAAGGAGGCTCAGAGTCTAGGTTTCACCTCTGATGCCTATTATAACTAAAATAGTTACTGAGGATTGCTCCTCTTGATAGTTCTTATTATACACAGAACATATGTTCTTGTCAACACTTTTTTTAATAAAGCCCCAAGAAATATATTTCCCTGGGGCTTTTTGCTACAACATCAGTTCTGTATAAAATGATCCATGAAGTTTAAATACTACATGGTTGCATACTTCCTGCTGACATGCAGCTAATTTTTTTTCAAAAGGTTTCATTCCTTCGTTTGATAATGTATTAAGCAAATCATCTTTGTGATTACTTATATAATTATCAATGAAGGCAAAGCCTTCTTCCACATTGGAGAAAAAAACAAAGCTGTTTCCCAGAACGCATGAGATATAGTACAATGCGTACTGATTTATCTCATTTTCCAGTTTCTCAAAAGCCTTTGCATAGCGGGATTTTTGATCTTCTGGAATCATCTTCTGGTTTTTTTCGTACTTTTTCGTTGCAGAAGATAAATTGTCTTTTGCTGCAAGCATAATTTTCTGCCGCCGAATAGTTTCTAATTCAACAATAGAAAGTTCCTGTTGTACTACTGCACCTGCCATCTTTTTTCCTCCTTTCTTCTCTTGTTTCGCTTCTTAATGGTACGTACTGCGGCGGTATATTGTGCCGCAAAGTATATATTAAGAATTGAAAATATTAGTGCTACAAGTAACAATATGGCTGCTATTTTAATTGATAATCTATAAAAAAGGATTACCACTACTAAAATAGTTGCAATGATTGCCATTGTTGCTTCATTGAGTGCCAGATATTTTTTTCGTCTGCACTCCAGTTCATTGTCTACGTTCTTAGTCATAATTGCCTCCTTCTGATACAACGCCCCAAGTAGGAGGGCGTAATATCGTGTGAAATCTTACGCTCCTACTAGCGAATATCAAAAAAAGAGCCATATGACTGAGAAGTGTTCGTCCTATAAGGATTGCAAACACAAAAATAGCGAGAGAAAAATCTCTCGCTACTCTTTATCATATAACTCAACTTATTGTTAATATTATATATCCTTTTCGACAGAAAATCAACTGCTTACGTTAATGTTTCTCCTTTTTCTAATTGCATTATTCTTCTCATGTCAGATTTTTTCCCAACTAATCCTGCTACTATGGATGCAAGATTTGCTATACCAAAAAGCCAAAGAACAAATGCTGTTATTGGCAGAAACTTTGCAAAAGCAAACGCCAACAACAAACTGATTGCAGCTACAATCATATTTGCCATCATTCCGGATGCAAAAGATAGTATTTGCTTTTCTTTTGGCAATGCCAGAAGTTTACATTTATCTACCGATACAAACAATGCAAACTGTTTTCTGCTAAATCGTATGGACCCGTCTGATAGTATTCCTAACTGTCTGTTTACAAGCAGATGTCCTAGTTCGTGGATTAACAAACAGATCAGTGCGATTGGAATGCTAATTGCCAAAATTATTCCATAAAATATAATATATTTACTCATTCTTTTCTCCATTCCCCCAACTTATGTTGGCTTCTTATTTTTTTAGCCGTGTGGCTATTTTTACAATTTGTTCATCATTGTACGGAAGTCCTTGTCCGGTACTTGGATCGAAACTTGAAAAGGCTTCATGATAGATTACCCTTTTGGCAAGGTCTGGGTTTGCATTTTGCAATGCTACAAGTTCTTTCGCCCAATTCGCCCAGGTGTTATCGTCCACCAAATTTGTATCAAGTTCGTAGTACAAGTAGGAATGTACAAGGATCTGCAGTCGTCGTTGCTGAATTTTCTCGGCAATTTGTAACTCCTGCTCATTTGTAATTCTCTCATACAATGGCTTTTTCAAATCTTCTACTACTTCTGTTTTCTCTTCCGGTTCTTCCAGAAGAGAAAATAGTGATAACTGTTCAAACATGATAATCATCCTTTCATGTAGTGCCTATACTAAGCTATACTAATCCGTGTTCTTCCATGAATTTCTTACTGTATTCATAGTGCTTCGGACAGTAATTTTTTATATCTGCAAGTGTTATTCCATCTTCTATTAGTTCTGAAAAGAAAACAAGTTCGTCTTCCTCGATAGAAACTGTAGAAAATTTTTCGTTGATAAATTTTGCTTTATCCATTATATATCCTTTCTGTTGAATTTTATATCGACTGCCGAAAAAAATCGAAGATGCTCAACTGCTGAAATACCTCGATTTTCTCCTTAATCTGTTCCTGCAACAATAGCTTCTCACTTATTGGAAATGCAACTACATGATTGTTTTCCTCATATGTAGTGAAATAGCACCTTTCTTCCTGTTCAGAAAGAAAGGCACGTCCAATTGTGAGTTCTCTAGGAAATGATGTGGCTCTATCCCACGGCTTCGGGTAGTAATTGATTGTTACTTTTTCTCCTACTTGAAACATAGTATCATCCCCCATCTTGTCACACATTTCTTCTGACAACGATGCATTTACTAGCGTTTTCCGGTTTCTCAACCGTATAGTTTTCTCCGAACATCTCCTGCAGGTCTTTGCAAACGCTGTCTAACTTACTGATTGGGAAGCCCCACTCAATGATTTCGACTTCATCAATTTCATCGTTTCCACTAACATGACCGCCACCATTATCGGCATTTTTGAACAGCAAATATGTATATTCATTATCCGCAACGGGCGTATCATTATCATTTGGTGAATAACTTACCTTATCAGACGGAATTTCATTATTTCGCCAATATTTCTTTGACAAGTCTAATGGCCCATAACAACATGAACACATTCCTTTTTTGTATGTATAATGTGCAAAGTCCAAATCGTTCTTTTCTCTGATTTCCTGTAAATTCAAATCACAATATCTCATTTTTCTTCCTCCTATTACGCACAATTTCCTAAAAAGGATAATTGGCCGCTTTCTTCTTCAACTTCTTTGATTTCTGTAATTTCTACCTTTGGTTCTACTCTTGGAACAATTTCTAGCAATACTTTGTCGTAATCGCTCCAGGAATATTTTATGTTATAGGATGCATTTTCTTTTTCATTGTAGTATTCAAACTTAATTCCTTTTGCATCCACATAATAACCGCACGGTTCATCATAGTTATGTGAAAATGCTCCACCACCTGTGCCATGCTCTTTCTTGAGGAAAATCAATCGTTCCTCTTTAGAATGTGCCTCAGCATTTTGGTAATACGTATCGATTCTTTTCTTTCCGTTCTCGAATCCAGTTCCTGTTTTATACAGTAGCTTTAGAAAATCTATACGATCCCCTTTTCGATCACTTGCCGCTGTATATGAATACCCGCCACGAGCCGCAAAGTATTCTTCGTATTCCTTACGTGGCTGCAAAGTTTTTTCACCATTTTCGGTTACAACAACGCAGCTTTTATTCCAATATGCTTTATTGAAATCCGAAACGTTATTTGGAAAATAGTAATATGATCTTCGTGTTTCTTCGTCGAACCCACTCTTGAGTTCGTGTGCCTCCGCTATTTGAAAGCTTATGTTTCTTAACTTGATTTCTTTCATCGTTGCCTCCTTTACGTCTGCCACATAGGGCAGACGATTTTCTACCCGATTAAATGTTGACATACGCATAGGACTAATGCATAACGACTACTTTTCCATTTACTATTTTCAGTAAATCATAGTCCTTATCCGGCTCTACATAGATTTGAGAAGTGTCTTCTAAGGTTGGTGCTATTGCACTAAACATTTCCAACAAAATTCCTTCCCATCCATAGCTTGCGTCGAAACATGATGTAAAAGTGTTACCATCACGGCGGTAATCGTTATTCGTGATGAAAACTTTTACTAAAGATTCCAAATTATTCAAATCCTTGCCTACCGTATCAAAAACGGCAGTTCCTTTTCTAAGCTCCGCAAAGATGAAGTTACGCATCGCTTCTTTGGTTTTTTCCTCGTCTTTTGTGACTAAAACGAGTTTTACTGAATAACAAGCTCCCATGACTTTATCCCTCCTACAATTCTTTCACCAATTTACAAGGCATCCAGTTCGTATCTGAGAATACTGAGGTAGTGTAATCGCTAGGGCAGTCGTAAATGACTCCTCCTGCTCCTAAGTATGCTCCCCAATATTCATCATCTACTTCTGCTTTTTCTTGTAACTCTTTTGCATAACCAATTTCTATATTGCTATAGACAGCAATAGCATCTTTGTCGTTATACACGAAAACATATTCCTTTAGGATTGGATTGTATAAATCATTTCCTGCCAGGATCATAGTCTCCATTTCCTTTGGTGAATTAAAACGACTGAACTCTGTATTATTCATGCAAGTCACCCCCCAATCAGCAAAATCACGTTGTTAATAATGGTAACTGCTTTTACTGGATAAATCAGTTCTGCTTCATCCAGACAGCAGTCTTCATCAACAAAGTAAATATCACACCAACGAAATTTGCTTCCGTCAATGTTATACCAACATGGATCCGCTGCTTCATTGTAGATGAAGGAAAGAAATTCATCTGCGTTTCTTGTCTCAGTTTTCGATGCAAATAGGTATAATTTCTCATCTTCAATATAAGAATTTCCTACTGCAACTTTTTTGCCATCAACGACGGCATACAAATCCGCTTTTTTGTTTTCTTCACATAGAAAACGTAAATCTTGTACTTTTGCCATAATAGGCTCCTTTCTCCAACACTCACGCAGTTGGCTGCAACATAATTTTTATAAAAAAAAGAGCCATATGACAAATCGTTCAACCTAAAAGGCTTTTAAACGCAAAAAATTCCGAAAGGCTTTTGCCCTTCGGAACTCTTTGTCATATAACTCTTATTTATCTTTTTATTATACTTCAATAAATGAATAATGGCAACAAAAAAGACTACCACGTTTATGATAGCCTTTTCTAGTTGTTCTCTCATTACATCACAAGTTTATAAAGAAAAGATCCACTGTGACAATCTTTGAGGAAGTTATTTTTGTACAGTCCTCATCTTCTGTGATATTTCTTATGTTCATATAATTTTTCCACTTTCCTCAGTAAATCATCGTTTCATGTTAATCCTCAATAACTATTTCTTTGCCACAATAAGGACAATATTTTAATTTATCCATATTTTCAGGTATTACTTACCTCCAATTATCTTAGGAAACTTTTGTTTCGTTTTTTGGGGACTATAACAAATTTTGAATACCGGAGACTAAATTATAATATTCCATGCCATATAATTTAGCAGTATTATTTCCGTCATATCTTTCTTTTTGTTCGTCCTCGTCATCGCAAGGAATTTCTATCCCTTTTCTATCCAGTAACTCTTCAAATAACCCAACAACTTCTGTGGCTAACTTATTTTTCTTTCGTTCCTGTATTTCCTCATCGGTCAAATTTTGTATTTCTCTCAATTCTTTAGTCACAATAATTGCCTCCAATCTGCCAAATATTTCATGTTTTTCCTTGTTATGCAAGAGAAACACCACCTGGAAATCTATACAGTGGAAGTGGTTCTTCGCCTGGATTCGTTTCCTGTACTCCACATAATATACCTTTGTATTCTCCATGCCATACTTCTAATTTCCAGTTGTATTTTTCTGCAATTTTTTTCAGTTTTTCATTCATAATGTTTCCTCCATTTTTTCTAAAATTTTGTTTCTTGTTGGTGTTTAACTTCCATATTCTTTGCACTTATACATATGCCTCCTTCTCCAACACTTTGTAGTTGGCAACATTCCTTTTTTTAAGTAAAAAAAGAGCCATATGACACAATGCATTGTTCTAACCTAAAAGGCTTTTAAACGCAAAAATACCGAGAAATTTCTTCTCGGTACTCTCTGTCATATAACTCATATCTACTTTTTTATTATACTTCAACAAATGCATAATAGCAACAAAAAGACTACCACGTTTGTGATAGTCTTTTCTAGTTGTTTTGAATCAGTATAACTGATTGCCGGTTCTTGCTTGATATTCCGCCCAACATTTGTTAAATCTATTAGGGTTTTCTTTCTTACTTCTGAGATATTTTGCGTATTTTCTTTTTAATGGTTGCATTTCTGCTTTATAAATCTCCGAATTTATATAATTCCATATATCCATGTAGACCATATCATATTTTACGCCACGATCGGGTTTCCATGAAAAAACATCATCGCATATAATATTAACTTTATCGTTAAAATTAAGTTGAGAAGCAATCATTTCTATGACTTCCTCATTCTTTTCAATTACTGTAATGCTGTGAACTTCTGGTTTGTCTTGAACTGCCATAACAATCATTCCTATACCAAGACCACCGATGATAATATCTCCATGTGCATTTATACAAAATTCTGAATTGGTTCTCTTCTCCATATTTGTATCTGACATGACGCATTCATCATCATGAAGTAGTCTGATATATTTGCCGGGTGCTATGCCATCAAACATGGCTCCAATATCTCCGGGCTTTATTTCAAACTTTTGTAATTTCCAATTGTTCACATCTCTTTCTTCTAACAATTCTGTCATGTTCTTATACATAGAGCTTCCTCCCTGTAATACTTTTCCAGTTCACTATAAATATCTTTCAACCTATAGCCCCAATATGTATCTTCTTCTCCATTATCATTAATCCACATACAAACTGTGTATAATGCATTATCATTATAGCCAAAGATTAGAAGTCCAACAACATCATCGAGGGATTTTATAAAATTATCGTTTTCTATAATACACCATCCCTCATGATATTCTGGATCATTCTTTTCTTTTCTCAATCTTTCTAATTCCTGATGATAAATGTTCTCCCACTTTATATACAACTCTTCTGCGGCAGCATTCATCTTGGCAGTCGTTCCTATTTCTTTCATTTCTTCACGAATATAAAGAGGACTACCATTCTTAATGCCTACTATAATTACTTTTTGTAATTCAGTATATAGCTCTGGATGTTTTACTCGTATCTCACGAATAGCCGCAATAATAGGCTCATCTTTATCGCCCATTATAGCAATCTTATTTTTTACTTCTAATTTTGATATTTTCATATGACTTTCTCTCTTTCTTATGCTGCTTTCGTCCAAATGCCTCTTCCGGCATCATGGATCACGCCTACATGTTCAAGTTCCTGCAACTTTTGGCGTATCTTTGCCTTATAGTTGTTGTTAGTGGAACATTTTTTATGCCCCTGCAACAAATGATAAATCTCTTCGTTACCGAAATTCTTGTTACACTGCCCGACCGCTGTAGAAACTATATCCATCCATGTTGCCATGTTGGTGTCTCTCAAGTCGAGACAATATTCCTTTGGCATAACATACGCTAGTTCAAAACCAGAAGCCTTCTTGATAACAGCAATCATTTCATGTGCTGTTAATGCTCTCGGATTTGTTCCGTAGTTTATGCCATTTCTTCCAGACATTGTGTTATGTTGAATTTTTACATAAGTCTGGAACAGTTCTCCTGGTATAGCAAGCTGCTGAAACATGGATTTGTAGCATCCTTTACTTCGTATCTCGCCTACCATAACAACTTCATAACTACCTTTAGGCAAGGAATTGTAGCCACGTAAAATTGCATGGTTTACGGCATTCATCCCTTTTTCCCATGACATGTTTTGGATGTCCTGCGAAAAGATTTTGTCATTGGCTTGATACATCTTTCCTGCATACCTTACGTTATTGATTGACGGATATGGTGGATGCAAAAAACAGATGTCAGCATTATAGAACTCTTTTGGAAGTTCAATGCTATCATCTAAGATATTCATTGAAAGAATATTCTGTCTCTTTGGATTTGGATTGATGTCAATTCCTATGTAATTAACTCCCATATCCTTTGCTATATCAGAAGTGGATCCGCTGCCTGCAAATATCTCAGACACATTCTTGGCGCCCAGTTTCCACATGAAAAAGCCTGGTATATATCCAGACCAATTTCCGTTGTATGACGAGTCGCCATATGGTCCTCTTTCTTCAAAAGACAATACAGTAGAGTCTTTGCTTGCAAAAAATCTTGCAAGCTCCTCTTTACTCATTCTATTCATTATATTTCTCCTTCTGCCCCAATCGGGCAGTACAGTTGGTCGCAGTGACACTGTGCAGCCCGTAGGCAGATTTAAATTAATTTGTTCTATAAGCCCATGGATCCTCTTCATCCGAAAGACGATGTAACGCATATTCGCCACAGTCGATGCATCCTTCTTTTGCATAGGCTTTATTAACAATTTCTGCAAATTCCTCATATGCGGTATCGAAATCATCCTCTCCATTAATGGCATGTATGATCTTTTTTACTTCGGTGAGATAGCCAAATTGACCTCCACCTTTTAATGCTTCTTCCCATTGATAGAAAATAGCATTGCTAACTTCCTCATATGCGTTCCATGTTACATCCTGTACTGGGTGCAGTTTTTTCACGCACCTCCTGTAAATTCTATAGACTTTCATATTCTTATCTCCTATATTCTTTATGCTGTTTCTAACATTTTTACGGAATGTTCTGGATTATATAAATAATAATCCGCATTCTCTAATGTTTTTTTGTATGATACTTCTCCTTCAAACTCATCAACGACTGCTCTCTCCATTTCGTCCATCTCTGCATATGTTTTCTTTCCGTATGCAGGTGGAAGCCATTTTTTCTGCTGACTTCCGAAGATGTTCAATTTCTTTAGCAACTCCTCGTTGGTGAACTCAATATGCATGGTTCCCTTTTTGTAAAAGGTAACGTTGAAATATTTACATGGAATTTTCTTGGTGGTATTTGTTGTTTTCGCCCACTGCATAGCATTTTGCAAATTAACACCATTTGTGAGACCACCATCCAGATAATTCAGTGCTTTTTCTATATCACTTAGCTTTTGCAAGCATTCGTAATTATCTGGTTGAAATTCATTGTCAAAATATCTGCTCCATGCATAATAGAAAGGTAATATCACTTTCTTATTTATGTACCATGATTTATTGGTACACCATCCATTATAGTAATGGACGTTTTTTTCAAACTCGCTATTGTTATAGGAATATTGATGAGACAATTCATCAAATAGCGAAATAATGCACTCTTCTATTCCTGTTACAAGATTTTTCGTCATATCCTCTTGTAATGACAGGATATTGTAATACGAAAAATCGTAATTTTTTAGTTCATTTACCTGGGAATTATAGGTTGTTTGCATTTTTGCTGTCATCTTCCCTGTAAATCTTTCATCTTTAAAAAGTGCATTCCAATACTTTTCTCTAACAGACTCCACGTATTGATTTACTGAGGCATCTTCTCTTCCAATTTTGAGTGAGAGTATTGGGGAATTATACGCAGTGTTTTTGAGGCTACTTAATATTTTTGGTTGCATCGCATAGTATTCTCTAATTAAAGATATTCCTGCTTCTACCTCGATATTAAATTGAGTTACTGCTGCCTTTATGTAATCAGCCACAGCAACATCGGTCTGCTCTGTTTCCTTTACCTCGGCATAATACTTCCGGTGTAGATCCGCAAATATTTTTGAGTCAAATTCTTTTTCAGGAACAGCCACCTTTACAACAGCAATTTCTACGGATGTAGTTCTTTCTGCCGCAGCAAATTCCTCTTCATAAAAACTGATTTCTGCTCCTGATTCATCTAACTTGTTAAGAAGCATTTTTCGCTCATTACAATATGGATTTTTGATTGTCTCAGCGTTAAGGATGCAGATGATGTTTCCACCATACTTTATGACATCCAACGCTTTTAACAAATGTGCCCCACCATTGGAAAAAGGTGGGTTCATTATCACTAAATCATACGTTTTTTGTGTATGAAAGGTAAGGAAATCATCATGAATAACTCTATAATTCTTTCCTCGCAGTAATTTTTGCAAATCTGCATCTTTTTCAATGCAATCCACTTTAATCTGACGATTGTAGTGAGGATATTCCCCTGCAACACGTAGAATGTAATCTACAATATTTCCTTTTCCTGCCGACGGCTCTAATACATTATGTACTTTCTTCCAGTCAACACCATCCAATACTTTCTTTAGCAGTTCGTCTGGTGTTGGATAAAATTCTTCTTTCTCATTAAATGTAAATTTGTTCATTTCTCTACCTCCAAATAAAGGTAGCCCCAATAATAGGGCTACCTTAAACTGTAACCCTATATAGGGATGAAATTTTTAATACAGGAGAGAATTATATCTCTCCTGGTTCTGGTTTTCCGTTATTTCTGCATCATTCTATTATTCCATAGCGTTTTTGCGTGTTCCTGCGCATCCATCTTGCAAGAGAATTTTTCAATTCTTACATACGGACCGGAACATCCACATTTGCTACAAACAACCTTATATCCTTTTGTTCCCATTTTCCGAATAGATACTCTGCGATCATGACAATCACAAAACGGGCAGGGTTTAAGTTCTCTCTCCATTGCTTTTCCTCCTAAAATAATTCTTTTAGTCATTGAGATCTTTACGACTAATCGAAGAGTTTTTCTCCATCATAGTCGTTAATATCAAGAAGTTGTTTCTCAAACATTCTTCTTTCTGCAATAATGGCATCCTGTTTTAATTCCATTAATTTTACAAGACCTTCCATATCGTTCCAGTCCTGTAATAACTCAATGGCGGCTTGAAGACGTTCCCATTCTTGCGCCAAATCTACAATATTTTTGATAATTTCTTTTTTGTTTTGGTTCATGATTTTTCTCTCCTATTTCCTATACTATGTTGATTTTGATTCCGTCATCGCCTAATTTATTCAGACGATCGCCTAGCAGATCTCGAACTACCCACACTTGAGCTACCATTCCGGCTATGAATCCGGTACACTTGGCTGCCTCCACTTGCATATCTCGGAGCATCGAAATAACCTCTTCTTTAGTGAAAGTATCCTGCCAAAATGGAAAGTCGGCACTGTCTACAATGTCAACATATGTTACAGCATTTGCTTCGGCATTCATTTCGCCTGCCAAAGACTCCCACATCTCCTCCAGTTCCTGTTTGCCTTCTTCTGAATATATATTCTGGCAAACATGCAACTCTGTTTCGTCTTCGTCTCCTTCACGATTTACGAAGCCTACCCTTACGATAGAATATTTGGGGTAGTCCTCTTTTGTTTCTTTTAATAAATTTACAATCTTCATTTTTTCTTCCTCCATTTTTCGTTTTCTATTCCATATCCACCAAAATATAGTCAGATGGGATTTCTCGGACAAATTCTTCAGGATTATCTCTTTGCCAATCCCCGACTGCTCCATATTCGTCAAAAAATGATAATGAGTATAGTTTCCCTCTAATACCGGGAGATACTATATACATTCTTTCTTCATTTTTAGGATCTTGGAATTGTGCTGCTCGGCAAGAACGTATCAGCTCGCATATCGCAGCATCACGTTTCTTTTTTGCCTCATACCACTTCTCTGAAATCTCATTACCAGCGAACAGGTCCGCTAATGATAAGTTTGGCACAGTCGGCAGTACCGGCAATGTTCTTGCCCCTAACATAATCCCTTTTCCTTCGCTTTTTCTTCAACAAAGTAAATCATCTGATCGAGATTACTTAGAGATTGATCGTGACGATCTTCATACCTTTCGGCAATCGCCACCAAGTCTTCCTCAGTAAGCATTGCTGCTCTTTCTCCGATGGCTTCTAATGATGCATATCTAATGTCATCCAGTAAATAGCGCATACTTTCAATGCGATATGCTTCTCTCTGGATTTCCTTTAATGCATCGTCTTTCTTCTCCTCTGGTAAAGATGAAAATTTCTCTACCATTTCTCTTAAATCTTTAGCCATAACGGGCCTCCTTTTCTCCAACACTCATGTAGTTGGCAACAAAATTTGTATAAAAAAAGAGCATTATGACATATTACGTTCAACCGAAAAGGCTTCTAAACGCAAAAATCCCGAAAGGCTAATGCCTCTCGGAACTCTATATCATAATACTCAAATTACTATTTCATTATAATGTAAAGAGAACAGTTTTGCAACATATTACAGAGTATTTCGCTTTGCTAATTGTGAGAAAGTTCCTTGATTAGAGGAAACAACATATTGTTGAATTTTTTGTTTTCAACAGAACGTTTTCCATGCGGATGCAAGGTTAGGTATATCATTTTGTTTTGCAACTGATACTTTACGGATCCGGTACATTTGTCTACGGAATACCAATATTTTCTATCGTCTACTTTCTTGAAGCCATATGATGTAAGAAATGCATCTATTTTTTCGTCCATGATGAAATCATCACAAAAATATGAAAAGCTATAATGTGATTGATCTGCCATTTACTTCTTCCTTTCTCAGCAAAACATAGTCCGTTTCCTTCCACTGTTCCTCCAAAATGTTTGAATACAGTTTTGGAATAGTGTTCATGGCAGCAACACGCACCTTTATGTATTTGTCTGCTATTCTTCTCTTATTTTCTGGAAGTGATTTTGCTTCCTCTTTTTGCTTATGGCACATGACCGGAAACAACTGATAGTCTATTTCTTTTTCTTTTCCAATCAACGTTAATGTTTCTTCGTAAGAGTATTCTTGGCTTAGAAGTGTTAGAAATGATGCCTTATCTTCTTGCACAAGTAATATTCCATCATTGTTCTCTGTTAATGCCCTTATTGCTTCTTCTACACTCAGTTCGGATGCTTTAATCATATTTCTTCCCTGCCTTATGATAATCAATAGGAATATCATGATGTGTTCTTTTCATGGATTCCAATGTTTTCTTGGCTTGCAGTTGTCCGTATGTTAGGTTCATCTTCCTCGCTTCTACTGTCCGATCCGTGAGGTTTTCCATAATTGGATTTTCCCTGCATGGAAAAATACGATTTAATTTTCGTTGTCTTGCCATGGTTCTACTTACCTCTGTCTCTCTTTTCCGTTTAGTACAATATGATCTGATGCTTCTACAGGTATCATTAAATAGTGGATTCCACTATCCTCTGTAAATCTTATCTCTGCTTCTTTTTCCCTGGAGATATTTACAACTACATTCTTATCGCTCACTGCGATATGTTCTGGCAGCATTGCTTTTAATCGTTCATTCTCTTTTACCAGAGTTGTCTTCTCTGCCTTTTCCTCTATTTTCTTTATTTCCGACTGAGAAACTAATTCCTTAACGTGAGGCATCTGCTCCCCTAAGGTAGAAATGCATTCATCTGCCATTTTCTCTGCCCGAGCATTTTCTACTCCAACATCCTTGAGAAGTGATACGGTATTATCCTTTGACATTGTTTGTGCCGAGTCTCCAGACTCTTCTTGCTCTGCAATAGTATCTGCCAAGACTTTCTGCAGCATGATTTTTCGTTCATCTTTGTCTTCTGGATCGTCTCCTGCAACAATATGAAAAAATGCTTCTTTCTTTTCATCGGAAGTAAGTTTATCCGGAGAACATCCTAATATGTCTTCCCAAAGTTCCTTATGTGGCTCTTTGGTATTTTTGGTGTATGCAAGTGTTTCGTGTATGTCTGTGGATCTGTCATTAAAGGACGGAAACAAAAATCCCGACTCAGGCATTCCTACTACCCAATCTCTTTCTCTTGCACCTATTTCGTGCTGCTCTGCTCTAACCCCAAGTGCCGGCTTTGACAACTCTACCGGACAAATGGCACACAAGATATAGTTATATGCTTCATCAGACTCATCGTTCTTTATCTCATCCGAAGTTTTTAACGGAATATCGTAGATGTCATGGAACAAAAGAATGAGGTAGTTGCTTACGCAGTCGTAATGGTCTATTACTAAATCGTAAAATGACTGTAATATACCATCATCTTTTAATCCTGTATTACGCAGTGCCATAAGTCCGTCTTGCTTTCCACCACTTTCTTCTTCGTTTCTAGGAAATTCCAAATTGATAAGGTTGTTATCAATGTTTCCGGAAAGTGTTTTCTTCGCAAGGTCTAGGTATTTATAAAAATCTTCTTCCGGAAGATTTAAAAAGTTTTTTGAAAATGTAATTACTTTTTCCTTATTACCGTTTACATAGCATCCTGCTATTCTTTGTACGGTACACGTTTCCTTCTTGAAACGTCTTTTTATTTCTGTAACTTCTTTCTTATTCATTAACTAATTCCTCCTCGTACACATTAAAGGTATATTGAAAACAACTCTTCCCATCCTTTTGCATTCAACGTTAATTTCTCAGTGTATTCAAATATTGAACAATTATCGTTTACTTTCGGATCTGAAAAAAGAAAAGTATAGTCTTTTTCCTTAAAATCATGCTTTATGGCATAATTACCATTTATAGCGCGCATTTCAAGTTTGTCTCCTTTCTCATTCCCGCGATAAGTCTCAAATATAAAACTGTAATCATCTATGAAAAAATGAAAAATCAAATCACATACCGGATGTTCTCTATCTAAACAGATTTCAATAGGAAACTTTAATTTGGCATATTTTTCTTCTACTCCGACCGTTATGACAAGCATTTTATATTTGTTTAATTCCTCAATCGGGGCAACTATTGGATAGCCTGCTTTACATATTTTTCGACCATATGTTTTACTGATTGTCATATAGCAATTGTTTGGATAACGATGATTTAACTTCTGATGAGGAAGTTTATTATTCTCTAGGGAAATATCATTTTCTAAGGTAATATCGAAAACCAATATGTCTTGATTACTGTATGGGAAATAACATCCAAAATCTAATAGGATGCATCCCATATTTTCTACACTCTCACATCTTTCAATTTCCTCTTTGATTGTTGTTTCCATTTATCCCACATCTCCTTTAAAATTATAAGCATGATTTATCATGGTATTAACATACGCTCGCTCTTTATCATCCAAGCTGTTATATTTCTGCAGCATTTTCATGTTTACACTCTCTAATGTTTCTTTTCTTTCTACGTCTGTCAGCCCAAGCACGTAATCGGTACTACACTCAAACAACTGACATATATCTATTAGTTGGCCCAATGTAGGCTCTCTCTTCCCTTTTTCAAAATCTGCAACATCTTCCTCTGTTGCTTCACAATGCACGGCTACGGTTAATTTCGTATATCCTAAATTTTTTCTTTTCTGCCGAAGCCTTTTTGCAAATGTGGTTTTTTCCGTCATAATTTCCCCTTTAAATTTTGTGCCAAGCAAATGCTGTTACACTCACTTGGCACTTTCTCATAATTTTACTGTCTGGTTAAGTTACGGATAATATTTCCGTAAATACGATATACCGGCTGCTTTGTATCTGGATCAAATTCTTCTTTTCTCGAAATTCTTACCAGTACATTGTCTCCAATCTGCGGCAGCTCTGGTGCTTTGTTAATGGATGGTGCTTTTGTTGGAAAGGCTAACATGATGTCATGTTTTCCCTGAATACCTTCCAAACGAGCAAAGATACCTGTATCTTCAATTCCTGTTACAACTGCAATCACGATCTCTTTTTCAGAATACTGTCTGAAATATCGCTCTCTCGGATCACTCATTGCACTCTTGATAGATACTTCTGTGATAATCTCTAAACCGTTTCCATTTCTTACAGGTCTTTCTACCTTTGTGAACATAAATGGTACTGTGGTTCCAACCGGATATTCTTTTGATACATCCGGAATACGTACATAAGAAATGTATTTCTCTCCTAATGTATATTCCTTTCCGGCAAACTCAATAGTGATAGTATTGCGAAGTGAAGATACCACTCTTGCTTCAAACTTCGCTCCCTCATGAATAACAAAATTACCTCGATAATCCTTTTCCATGAGTGCTGCACGTTTTTTAATCTCCATTGCTTTCAAACGGTTTCCAAAACCACAACATTCTTGCTCATCTAAGTTTTCGATGACATAATCAATCTCTGATCCAATCCGCTGATTAACCAAGCGTCTGGTTAATTTTTCTTTTTCTTCCGGATTGCTCTCATCTTCTACTCTTCTCGCATCTGCATCGGCTATAAAGAATTTTGCAGGAATGAGGATCTTGAAAAATCCATGATGTACGACTGCACAAATCATATTTGCTACTGTCTTTGTACCAATAATTCTATCGGTAAGGATTGTCATTGATTTCTTTGAATTTACCAATTCAAGATAATCTCTCTTCTGCATCTCTCCCTCTGTCTCAAACTGCAACTCTCCGTTGAGCGGGATAATGTCATTATCAGAATACATTTTCTTTCTGGCTCTTTTTGATGCCTGCTTCAAATCCTTATCGTCAATCGTCAACTCATCATGTGATGTCTTCTTTGGTACTCTTGACATGCGATTTTGTATGGACTCTTTTTCTCTAGCTACGGCATCTTCTTCCATTTCCTCGGTTGCCTCTTCATCCGCTTGCTTTTCATACATCATCTTTTCGATTTTTTCGTTACTCTGCACTTCTTTCTCAGATAGTACATCTACCTCTGTAGTATTGATCTCTTTTGCCGGAGAATTATCCTCAATGTCTTCTTTTTCGTCTTCTTTTGTCTCCGGTTCTTCCACTGTTTCTTCGACTTCCTCAGCAGCAACTTCTTTCTTCTTTGTTGCGGTTCTTCTCTTTGGCTTTGGTGCCTCGATTTCTTCTGCAGCTTCTTCTACTGCCTCTTCCGCTTTTTCTACTGTTGTCTCTACTGCTTCGTCTACATCGGTTACTTTTCTTCGTCGAGTTGTTTTAACTTCGACTTCTGTTGTCTTTTCCATTTAGTAGGACTCCTTTCGCTTTATAGCCATACAATACCACCTGTTTTGCCAATTCCTTAGGTTTTTGCAAAGAATTGCACCTACTTTTTTTAAAAAAGAAAGCCCTATGAATTTTTCTATCATAGGACTCTTCTTTTTCTTATATGTTCTCGTTTTTGGTATTCTGCTCTCTTATCCATTGTAGCAGGTTGGCATATTCCGACTGGTCTGCACCGGATGTATCGGTTGCTGCAGTCGTGAATTTTTCTAACTGCTTTCTTCTCTCTGGATGATCTCTAAATAATTCTTCAACTATTCCATTTACATCCACATGATCTAATAAGTATCTCCCTGCTTTCTTACCCTCAGCTTCTGCCAATATGTTTATTAGTGCCGCCTTTTCTTTGGGGAGATACACTCTTATTATCTGCGTTTTTTCTAAATATCTCTCCATAGCTTCTTTCTGACTTTTTGTATATTCTTTACCCATATACCATATACCATCTTTCTCTATATTATTTTCATGGAAACCATTACAAATCGTTCACTACCTCTTTATCAAGGAATTTGCAATTTTCACATTTTCTGCTTTCTCATTTCTTAGGTGTGCTTATCTCGTTTTAATAATGTTCGTATTGGATTTTATAACTTCTGTATGTACATGTCCGTACATTCCTTCTAGCTGTTCTATATTTTCAAAAGATAGATCAATATGAATATTGTAACTTCGTGCTACGGTTATATATCTGTTCATTTTTAAGATTTTGCCAAGCTTAGCAGCATCATTGATGAAAAAATGCGTTGTTCGTTTTCTTATTGTACGCTGTTTATTATCACAGAATATAGCGAGTAATCTACTTACCAAAGAATTACACAAAGTTCTCTCTATCTTGTTATCCGGTGAAAATTTGATAACAATTGCGTATTTCGGTTCATCTTCGATAGTCGCGGAACCGTCAGTTTCTCTTATAATCTCGTTAAAGATAATGTCATTATCGCTTAGAATATCAGACAGAGGCTCTTTGATAAAAAGATCCATGATATTTATTGTATCTGATAAGACTGACGTTCTTGTTTTAGGGGCTAATGTGTAGATTATAGGAGTTTTCCTCAAATATTCTGAATTTTCATCCTGAAGTGCGCCCCAAAGGACTTCTTTTGCCGTAGTAAAAGTCCACTTTGAAGGATCGTCTGCATACTTTATCTGCACATAATCCATTACACCTTCTAAGTTTGCGTCTATTGCTCCAATCCAAAATTCCTGATCTACAAGGTTGTTATTACAACATAAGGGAGTTATCATCTTTGCCAAATATCCATTATCGTATGATGTATTCAATAATAGCGGATTATAATGGTAAGAGTCCTTCTCCGCAAAGTCAAATATGCAGATTTTATAACCCTTCTCCTTCAATGTCTTTTCGACAGCCTTAGATAACTCACTTTCTGGATTAACAATAACAATGTTTTCTTCTTTAATAATCGCTTTTTCAGTTCCAGATAATATTTTGGTTTTTGCCGCTTTTGAAGGACCTAAAACCAAAGTGTGTTCGTTCATCATAGAAAATAACCTCCTATTTCTGATTCCATCTGGGAAATTGATTGTTTTTGTTAGTCTTTTCACTCTACTTTTTTCAGGTGGTACAATAAAATATCGAAACCATTCCTCAAAAGCTACTCGTTCATCATGATCAAGACAGACATTGTTTTCATAATGAAAATTCCATTCGTTATTTTCTTCTAAATTGAAAACTACTTCAAATTTTGATGCATGATTATTGTGACTCATTATAATAACTGCATGTCCCATTGTATTATTATCAAAAAAGTCCATTGAATGTAATTCAAACATATTATTTTCTCCTCTTTTTGAGTTTTTCACATTTCATACGGATATATTTTTCCGCCAGGTTATCTTCTGATAAACCTCGGATTTTTAACTTTACCGTATTTGCAGATTCATCATAATCGGCAATTGTTGCTTCATAATAGATAATGGCTTTTCTCATTCGTGTCACCTCATTCCATCTCATCCAACAAATCCAGTATGTCTCTATATCCGTCATATTTTCCTTGTTCTAAGTCATTCATGTTCCGATTTCCAATGCCATTTTCAAAATTCTCTATAAGCTGTTCTATTTTAACTCTAAGATTTCTCATAGTGTTATCTACTGACACATCAATAACATCTAATCCAGCATCTTCAAGATCCTGCTCAACACAGTATCTAACAGTTTCTTCACTGCTTTCATCGTCATAAAATTCAGCTTCGACTTCTACAATGAGTTTCGCTTTTATTTTATTTGGCTTATCCATTATTCTTGCCATCTATATCACCTCTTCTAATCTTCCAAGTAAATCATTCATTCTTATCCTTCTAATATCTCTTCTGGATCTCTTTCTTCAAACTCTGACCATCTGACATCCTCTGTATTAAAATCACTTTCTGTACATTTTCCATCCTCATAAAAAGAAATTTCACCGTCTGCATATAATTCATGTACTGCTTCTGATATATTCTCTTTCATGTCAAAGCTCGGCAAATCATCTTCATGGTCTTTTATCCATTGCTTTACTTTTTCTACATCTTCATCGCTTAGATGTACACTATACCATGTTGTAGCAATAACTTCTATTTCCATTCTCATAAAATCATCTCCAAAGAAAGTTAAATTTACTTGGTTTCATAATTCTCAAACTCTTTTGTATCTTGAAAATGCTCTCTAAATACAGAATCTCCATATTTTAAACATTCATATCCCCAAGGATAACCTTTGTCATCAACTTTTATATTTAATTGTTTACATTTTCCACAATCTTTGTTACAAACCATTTTAATCACCTTTCTTTTATAGAATCAGCAAACTTAGATTTCTTAACATTTTTTACATCAATTTCGTTGAATTATCATTTCTTAAAAGTAATCGTATTGAATGTATCTATATCTTCATTCGACTTCAACCATTTCAATTCGTATTTCTCTGCTTCTTCTCTTGTATCGAATATGTGTTGATCGGTTGTATAAAAATCAGTCTGCGCTCTATACCCATTCATATAAGTAAAAGCTCTTACATTCATCTTTGCTATATCTTCAATACTCATGTTCTTGATAAATTCATAATTCGTCATAATTTACATTCTCCTTCTATTAAGACTTGAAAGTTAAATTTCTTAGGCTACTAATGGCAGAATCCCATATCCACCATCAATAATTTCAATAGCTTCTTCTAATGAATCTGCTTCGCAACAATCCCAATTTGACAATCCATCATAATCATCCAGAAGAATAACTGCCTTGCAAATATCTTTTGTCTTAAATTTTTTTAAGTAATCATGGCATTTATTTTTCATTTCGAATTGTAAATCATTTTCCTTAAAATCAGGTAATTTCTTAGAATATAATTCATGCAGCTTATCCATTACATCATAGATACTGATTTTGTTACGCTCTACAAGATATTTTCCATCTTCCCTTTCATATTCTTCATTGTATCCCTTGTTAATCCTACTAATCCAGAAGTCGTTTGTGTCCATACAAACATACACACCTTCAAATTTGTCATTGTCTGTTGGGTAACAGTCAATTTCTTCTGCTTTCTGCATCTCTTCTACGAGATTACTTGTATTATAATATTTTGCAAATTCCATTAAATCACTCTCCTTTCCATTCGCAAGTAAACTTAGATTTCATCTAAATAAACTCTATGTCCATCCCCATCTTTATCAATGGCATAAAAACATGGTTTTTCATCTCCCTGTAAAACATCATTAATACTATATTGCCAGCCCCATGCAGATTCTACAGCCAAATCACCCATAGCTGTTTCATAAATCTGAAAATAATTATTTTCTGGAAGTTTTGCTTTTATTTCATCTGCACAAATTCCTCTTGAGTGCTTGCAACCATATGTATAAACGTTTCTTTTCTCTGCTCCCAAAACACCATAATTGCAGTAGATTGTAAACTCTTCTGATTCCTTATATAATTTTTCTTTGTTCATAATATTAATCTCCTTTTCTTCTTCAATGAAAACTTGGTTTCTTTTTATTCTATTTAATTCCAACTTCCTTACACAGTTCTAAAAACTCATCCTGACTGATTTGCATTTCTGGCTTAATAGTTGTCTCATAATAATGAATTGTATCTGCTGTAAGGTTATAATTTTTATCAGACTTTGCAAGATCAACCATTGATTCCAATGTAAATTTTACAATACCTATGTATGTTTTCTTATCTATTTTGTCCATTTATTTTACCTCCAATTTTCCAATGAATCTATTACTTAATCGTTACATATTAAGATATTCAATATCATCCTTCTCCAATAATCCACGATTAACAAGTTCAAACGCTATATTATTTAATTCTTTATTCTTTGTTACACATCTTTGCCCGTTTTTTCCTACTATAACTGTATAAGTATCAAACTCTTGTTTATTCGGTTACTTCTTCCGCGTCATAAGTACAATCAATTCCGTTGCTGTCAAGTCCTGCGCTAACTGCTCTTTCAATGTCTTCTACTGATGAATTATCATATACTTCAATAGTTACTGTAATTGTTTTCATAAGAATCCCCCTTTCTTTCTCTGTTTCTATATACCCATACTTCATATCATCATTCATCTTTATTTTTTCTCCTTTTGAAATCGTCAATTACTTATTTTTTACATGAAATAATTTTATCTACACAATTATAACAATAGCAGTATTTTTCACATTTTTTGCAAATGCAACTTCTTTTTTTGCACTGTTTATGTTTGATCCATGCTACATTTTCTCTTTCATGCTCATCAATAATATTTTGATGTCGTTCTATTGAGTTGAGTTCTCGTTCAGTTACTTGACGAAAAATCATTTTTCCTTCTGGATCCAGACACCAATTATTATCATTTAGATAATATTTAACATCATAGACCCATTTGTGCACCCTGTAGTCGTAACCTAGAACAAAACCAAAGCAATCAAATTTATTTGGAAGATCTTTATTATTTTTAAATTTATCAATTAACTCATTCATTTTTTTCTCCTATCTTCCCAATAAATCATTCTTTCTTTTTATCCTTGTAAAAAGTAAACATAAAACCATTTTGGATAACCGTCTTGCCAGATTTTACAGTACCGTCTGTATCTGCCTAACTTATTTTCTTTGTATAACTCTGCAAGCAGTCTACCAATTTCAGGAATTTTCGGTGCTCCATACGAATACCATTCTACTGTTTTCGGATTAAACTCATTTATATATGCATTTACAAAATCATCTACTACAACATCAATAAACTCATCCTTGTGCTGCGACATATAATTAAGTATCCATTGCTTTTTGTATTCTTTTATGGCATATCACCTCCAAGGCATTACCTGTGATAAGTTATCAATCACATAATTAAATCCTTGAAGAAATGAATAATAATCTGTACTTTCTGATATATTCATTGCAATTTTTAGCAAATTGTGTCAAGTCCGATTTTTTAATTTTTTCTTCCATCAATAACCTCTCTTGGGATTAGATAAAAATCTCCTTCAGTTAATTGCGTTACATATTTCATGGAATTACCCTCTTTCTAACTTTTTATTATACTGTTATTATATCACTATATAACGCTCATATATATCGGTAATGTGAACAAAAGTTCTGTCTATTATTTGTATATATCGCTCATATATCACAACAGTGGTGATTTTCGCTAGAAAAAGCCCACTTTTTAGGAGTGGACTTTTCTCTTTAAAATGATTCTAATGCATCCTCAAAATCTTTTGTATCTTCTATTCCACAAAATTCGTCTCCGCTGACTTCGCAGAAAATCAGTGTTCCTACTAGAATATCATGCAACAAGGTGCTACACATATTTTCGTGTTTTCCTTTCAGCTTCCCTTCCTCATCACAGATACATACATATTTGCCAAATCGCACTACTTCGATATATCCACCCACTATCTCTTGCAGGGTGCTAAGTTCGTTTTCCACTTCGCAGTATTTAATTGCTGCCATTGGTTTTTTTATTGCTACTAACATAGTTTTTTCCTTTCTTCTTTTGCTGCGTAATCTAATTAATTTCTACATAAACATTGCGAAATTTTTCATAATCCATATCTGTTACCTTATCATGAGCTTGCCATAGCATATAATTCATTTTACTTTCAACTGCTACTGTTCTCCCATTTTTGTACATGAGATGGCATTCATCCATTCCACGCAGACAATCATTTTCTTTGACTGCTCGTTCGTATGTATTAACTCTCCATATAACAGCTTCCTCACTTATTGTAAAACCAGATATAATATATCCATATGATAAATCGACTTCAATTTTTTTATATTCAAACTTACCATTAATAATTCCACAGCTTTCGATTTTCGGGATCGTATTATGTTCGAGAAAATATGTTTGCAGGGAAGCATATGCATCTAATAGTCCATGCTTTTCTAACACATCCTTCCTTCTCTTTTTTTCTTGCAAGTTTGCGTCATAGCATCGTTTCACCCATTCTTCTTTCTCTAATACGCAATTCATACTTGCGTCATAAATTTCAGATTTATCCGTACTATCGGCACTCAGATAACCATCTCCTAAATAACAGTCTTTTCCTTGTAATGAATTTGGCTCAAAAGTTTCCAAAGCATCAAAAAAGAAATCTTTTATCATCGGTCTGTTACAATTATAGTTACCCGATTCTTTGCCTGCAAATTTTGCAATATGAGAAAAAGGATGTGGTATAGGAATTTCTTCTACTTCGGCATATTCTGTTATCACAAGTTCTATCGGCTCTATATGTATCTGATCTTCTTTTCCCATATTTGGAAATAACACAGAAAATCTCTCGTTGATCCTTTCTATTTCTGCCGTAGTATCTGTTCGTACTACATACTAAATATAGCCACCCAGTTTACAAAATGTTTCATAGTCATAATGGAACTCTGGCACATTCCGTATTTCCATGCATGTTTCATCTATGATAGCGATATGCCGGATTAGAATTACTACATCATTATTCTCCTTTCCAAAAGAATAATCCCACCTTGTTTTTGAATTTGTCAGTGATTGTTCCGTATCATACAAAACGTGATCCGGAATATATATAATGAATTTTCCATCTTTGTATTTTTCGTTTGCATTCTGCGGATATATGTGTGCCTTGGTTACAAACCTATATTTCTTCATCGAAAAATTTCTCCTTTCGATTGATTATTACTGTCACTTAATTTTTTTCTTTCTTCTTCTGCAAGTTCCTTTATAAGTTCCATACAGTATGCGTCATCCTTATTTTGAACAATTTCCCTGGCATGTTCTTTCGCTGTTCTTGTTTTTAACGACTGCGAATACATTTGTTTTCCTGTCACTATATAGTTCACATTACTGGAAAGGGCTATCGCAAGGCTTAATACTTCTCTCGCTTTTAAACATGTAGCACCGTTTTCTACGGAAGAAACCCATGCCGGCGACGCATTCTTTAGCGGCAGAGTTTTTGACAATTCATTTTGTGTCATTCCCTTATCTTCTCTCAATTCTCTTATTCGTTTTCCAATGTAATAATCATAGCTTTTCTCTTTCTCCATAGTTATAGTCCTTTCGTGTTTGAACTTCGATATGCATTTCGTCGCATTTTTTCACGTTCATTTGTTTGACGCTCTCTATTTTTTTTCGCCCACTCTCTTTTTTCTTCCGGTGTCATCTTCGAGGTGTCAACTTGACCTGCGGTGGTATTTTCTGCAGGGGCTTGATGCGAAGGTTGGGATGGGGCAGTCGGTTTTTTCATACTTCCCTCTAATGTAGTAGTATCTTTTAACCTTGGTTTTTCTTCTTTTTCTTCTTTCTTCCCAGATGATACTTCTTGTTTTTTTATTCCTGCATCTTTTAAGGTTCCCATCTCCATAAATGATGACATCTTCTCTTCTGTATCTTCTTCCTCTTCTTCATCATAGAAGCTACTGTCGTTACCACCGAAGAATATCTCATCATCATCTTCGTCATCTTCATCTAATTGATCTGAAAATACTTGTGGTTCTTCTTCATCAAATGCACTGTCTGGTATATCATCCTCGTCAAAGGCACAGGTGTTGTCTGTATTGTCTGCATGGTCTACATTACTATTATGACTTTCGGATTCCTCTTCTTGCTTTTTCGCCTCTTGCCTTGGCTCTTTCTTCTCGCCTGTGGCTCCTGCTTTGGACTTACTCTCATCCTCTTTTTTGTTGAATGGTCCTTGCTTTTCTAATTTTTCTTGTAGTAACTCGAATATTGTTTGCAATACTGCCTTAACGACTGCAACTGCATCTTCCATTCCCTTTTGCTTTATCCTATCTGCCACGGTTTTCGGAAGTGGTGCTATGGTGTTTTCACTTAGCTTCTTTCTTTCCTCTTCCTCTTCCTCTGCTTTCATTTCTTCTATGTTCTGCTGCAAGTAGTCGTACTGCTCATACCACCAATCAAAATCTTCGTCTTTTGAATTTGAATTTTTTATCTTATCCCACCATTTTGGTTCGTGTTCCAGATAAAGTTCCTTCTCGATTTCATCATACATCGGCATTTCATAGTACGGATATTTATCTACCTTTTTAATGTTATGTCCTCGTAGGCTGATTAGCATTTTTTCGGGTTCCATTCGCAATACTTCATCTGGGAAATACACAGGTCGCTTTCCCGCACCCTTTGATTTCTGATATTCCCCTCGGAACAGATATGGTAAGAAATGATGCGCTGCTTCTCTTTCGGTTTCTACTCCGATTGTCATCTGTCCGGATAAATCTGAAAAATATTGTGCCGTAAAGGTATCGTTTGTTCCTATGCACATCTTTACTCCACAGTTTCCTAAAATGTTCGCAAATTGTTTGCCTGGATACATGGTTTCCATCTGTCCTATATCCTGCACACATATCATGCACTTCATGCCACGGGATGCTATCGTTGACAACTTCTTCGGAAATTCTGGTATCTTAACTGTATTCGGAAACTCATCTAAATAAATGTTTACCGGAACTTTTAATCTTTGGTTATATCTTCTATCTGCTAATGCCGCTAACTTTATAAACAAGAAACTATAGAATATGGAATTAAGCACGTTATTTGCTGAACTCATGTCTGAGGCAATCATATATAAAATGGTTGGCTTTCTTCCAATATCCTCTATGTTGATTTCATCATGCCCTGTTATGTATCTAATTGCCGGATCGTTTAAGAATTGAAGTCGGGTTCCCACTCCGGTTATGATACCACCTTGTGTTCCCTCGCCATTTCTCTCAAACAAGCGGTACTGACTTTTTGCATATGAGTTGTCTGGCAAGGCATTTACTTTATCGACTAAAGTTCCTTCATCTGTCTGTGTCAGAATTTCGTAGACTTTATAAAAAGTCTTATCTTCCTCTTTTATGTCTTTCGCTTCCATGACATACAAAATACCAAAACAGATCAATGCTCTCTCGGCTTTCGCCCAGAAGTCCTCGTGATGATTTCCGTCACCCTCGGTATTATTCATAATAATGTCTGTAAAAACTCTGGCATCATCGAAGCTACTTACCAATTTCATAAAATTGATGGAATCTGACAAGATTGGCATGATGGTATTAAATTCATAGGTTTCATAACCATATTTTCTTGCCAACTGCTTCGTGAGTTTTCGTAACTCGCCTTTTGGATCAGTACATACAATGGATTCTCCTCTTTTGATACATTGGAAAAAAGCGGGCATAAACTGTGTTGCTGTTTTTCCCGATCTTGTACATCCTGCTACCAACTGATGCGGTCCTAACATTTCTTGCGTCTTATCTGTTAGTACATAGCAATGGGTTTTATCCAATCGCCCATATATCTGCTTATTTGTTTTCTCAAAGGTTGTTAGATCAAAGCACTCCCTCATTTCTGCTTCGTCCATTTTCCCTGCGGAACCATAACTGTCATCACCCTGCAATATCTCTATTCCCATCTCTTCGTCCATCTTCTTATCTCGGACATCTATAAATATCTTACGATATAAGATTACTCCAGACAGGAACAAAAACAGTGCTACAAATACTAAAGTTCCTTTATGCACACCATAGTAATATATATACAGTGGTGAGTATCTTCTATGTACCAGGTTCTCTCCGGTCTGCTGTATCACGCTTGACAGGAATGCCGAAAACAACAATATCCCAATTTCAATATACATTAGAGTTTTCCAATGTAGCATTAAATACATCTTTGCTTTTCTTATTATTTCTTTTATTTCGTTCATAAATATTTTCCTCTGATGATTTGTTTCTTTGGTGTTGTTTTTTTTGGGATCCCGACTTTTCAGAAAGCATTTTGTTTTTCATCTATGAAAAGTTACTCTTCTCTGTTTTCTCTTTTTATAAGTAGCCTTTCCTTGCTACTTCAAAAAAATTCAAAAGTTACTTTTCCTTACTCTTTTGCCTGAGCATTTCTTCTATTTCGTCAACCTCGTCACAGCTTAACCAATACTCCATAGCAATTATTTTCAAATCTGCTACTGCCGTCTCCAGTACGTCTCGCTCCGTTAGCAATGCATCCATTATGATGTCACAAGTTCCTGATCTTCTCTTTCCGGCTCGACCATACAGTTTATCTCTCATGTTCTGCTCGATATATGACAGGTCTCCATCCGAAGATGTGATGAAATACAAAAATTCCTCGGCGGTTTGATTCTTCTCGCTAAACATATCTACAAAATATTTGATCGCACCCGTCATTAGAATTTGTGCCGCTACTACTCTTTGTCTTTCCTCGAAGCAATTTGCCGGAGGCACTATATCTTTTGAAAAGAACAATCTCTTCACAAGTTGGTAAAGTTCCTTTTCACTTGTTTCTTGGGTTATGTTGTATTCGAAGTTGTTTTTTCTTAATGTCAGCATAAGTTACTTTCTCCTTTATCTCATCTGCTCCCACGTTACTTCTTCATTATTCCGCACCAAACATCCACACGTTCATTACGGGTTCTACCTTATGCGGTATAATTTGTACTCGGTCTCCGCAGAGTTCCTTTAGTCCTCGCTCATACATCTCGAAGCAATGGATCGTATATTTATTTCGGTCATCCGTTATGGCAGAATGGTAGAAGTGATCCAGGCGTGTCATGTCTGGTACTAAGAAGTTTAAGTAATATTCTCTTACTTCATCTTTTCTCATTTCTACTCCATCACAATCTATCTCATTTGTGATTAGTGTATCTCCTAGATAATAGTTATCTACTATATCCTTATAGTTTCCTGTTGTTACCATTAACAGAATATTGCTTCCCTCATTACTACATGGAATTAAATACATCTCATCATATGTTCCATTTGTACTTAGTGGAATTTTCTTATATGCTTCTGATTGTTTTCTCATAAGTTCCTTTCTATAAAAGTAACTTTCCAAATTTAACAACCCTTCACTTACTATCACACATCTACTCTTTCCATTATTTTCTATTCCTAATTTTTCTTCTATCTGCATCACTCGATTTCGATACGCTTTCTCTCCCTCTACATAGGATGTCGCTGCTGAGTCTCCTATTGAATAAAATGTATATGTTTGCTCCGGTGTGAACAGGGTTCCCATTGCCCGACTACTTTGGGCGGCCATCTGTTTCTCCAATCCAAGACTTTCATCATTTTTTATCTGCTCTGCTACTACATACGAAAAGTTACTTTTATCTATTTCCTTTATATCTTTCGTGTGGAAGGTTCCCCCTATCTCCAATATCATCGCCATGACCTCTGATTGTTTCCCCTGGCGATATACATGTTTCTTTTTTCCCGATGGTCTCGTCGCGGTACGCTCCATCATCTTCTCTATACTTCCCTCATCTACATAATGGCTCCACTTTTCGTACCGCTTATTCGGTATCTTGAGTTTTATCAACTCCGCATCTTTTGTGTTTATCCACCCTCTCTGTCTTAATTGCGTCAGCTTCTTTCTATGATAATTCGGCGATCCCTCAAACACGTCCAATCCTCGATAACTTAGCACCCCATTATGGCATAGCACCGTCAACATCTTCCCACTGACACTCTCCGTCGCTTCTGCATTCTCTTTTATCTCTTGGCTCGTCATTCTTTCTCCTTCTTCACATTGTTATATTTCACTTACTTTCCCTGCGGTACTTATAAGAAATACGAACACTTATGCCCTACTTACTTTCGTAAATATAATTTTTGCGAACACTTATGAAGTGTTGAAAATAACGCAAAATTTGTAAAAATTTGTGCGGTTAGAATTTCCACCCCTGCAAAGTGCTGTTATTTTTACCACCTTCCTGCATGAAAATCATCTGGCGGTATCAGAATTATTCTTGTAAAATCTCTGGTATCTTTTTTACATGTCTGATAGATATTCATAAGTTCCGCATTATCATCTGTAAGGTGTGAGGATGTAATAAGGTTGATTATTGTTCCTATATAATAATTTGATGTATCTCTGCTATTTTGTGTTGAAGTGCTATTGTCATAATGGTGTTCCAATACGACTGTGACATTGCTCAGCCTTTCTATCGCAGGCTTCTCTTTAATCTGCCGACGATAGCACTCTTTCATCATGTGGTTTTCTTCGCTGTACTCTTTCGTTCTTGAGTTGATATGATTAAGAGGACGTGCATATTCAATCATGGTATAGCCCTGTTCTGTCTTACTTTCTGTAAATCGGTATTCTTCCAAAAGTAACTTTTCTATCTCTGTTTCTTCTACAAGTTCCTTTCTTGACAGTTCTGCACATACATCATGTCCTTTTCTATACGTTACAGATAATTCTCGAAGAAACGATTTTACTTCTTTTCCAAAAGTAACCTTTTCTCCGTATTCGTATCCATCGTCAAACGCATACCATATATCGCTGAAACACTTTGCTAATCTGGAAATATGTCTTGCCATTTCAAAAGTTACTTTATAAAGTTCCTTGTCCTCTGGCAGCATCTTCTTGCATTCATCCATATCCTCTTTTATATACGTTACCTGCAAGGATGCTCTTTTCTTTGGACTCTTTTCCAAAAGTAACTTTTCATCTCTTTGTTTAATGGCAAGTTCCCTTTTCTCCTGTGGTTTCATAGGTTAATTACCTTTCCAATAATCCTCACTCATCATTTCTTCTTCAACTTCTTCTTCTTCGTTCTGTGGTTTCATATCATTTACTTCCATTGCAATTTCATCGTTTGGAATTATGAACTCAACATATGGTGACATTCCCTCTCCTGTTTTATCTAATACTGCAAAAGCAAATGAATAAGATACATCTTCCGGCATATAGTCAATAGTTGTTTCTGTCTGCAAAACGAATATGTATCGTAAGTTACTTTTGTTAAGACCATCTTCACTAGCAAAGTTTTCATATTCTTTTTCTATTGCCGTTGCCCTTTCCTTTATCTCTGCTTTGTCCTTTGCATAGACGATCTCGTACATTTTCTGATTTCTCATAAAGCCAAGTTCCGCTACTCCCACAGGCAGATAGATTGTGTCAATGTTTATTGACTGAATGAATTGAAGCAATACATCCACTGCATCTGTCATTCTTTTTCTGGGTGTATAAAGTGGCATAGCACATATAAAATTGTCATCTTTTTTACATCGAAATGCTATTCTATCCTTTAGCGACTCCCTTATTGCAGCCTGCGATAGCGGATTATTATTATTTATTGCCATCGCTTGATCCTTTCGCAATGTTCCAGTTAATTGCAATATCTTCCGTATTCTATATTTGTTTTCTACCATGCTTACTGCTTTTCCCATGTTCTCTCTCCTTTAAAAGTTACTTTTCGATACGTTATGGCATATTCTGAGTAAAAAGTTACTTTTCATTGTCATAAGTTACTTTTTACTATCCAAAAGTTACTTTTTGTTACCATAAGTTACTTTTCATCAGTAAAAGTTACTTTTCGTTCTAAAAGTTACTTTTACATATGCCTTTTCGCTAATTGTTGTTTTACTCTTGCATCTGTCGTAAATATTGCTGTTTCTTCTTCTGTTCCTGCAATATAAATAGGTGTTTTATCTCCATTGGCCATCATAAGTGCCTGTCCTCTTTCATACTTAGAAAGCATCTTCAATTCTTCCTCAGAAATATCTACCGTATCAGAAATTGCTTCCAACTCTGCCTTTTCAGCACCTAGCAAAAATTTAATACGTGAGTTTGACAATATCTTTCGACCATATCGACCATACACGCCACCGTCATATGACAAGAAATCGGATATATCCTGTGTTGCTGCAACAGCTATGCCACCATAACCACGAATGACCTTGAATATATCTCTTACGGTTCCGGCACAGTAATCGTTAATCATCATCTGCCATACCTCATCCATTATCATTGCACCGTTTTCTGTCAGATCTCTTTTTATCCTATCGAAAGAGCAGTCCGTTGCTATGAATGAAAATGCCGGACGAAGTTTGTCTCCGGTATTTGATACATCAAACACCGTGTATTTATTTTCAAGATTAACGTTAGTCTGTCCGTTCATATTCTTACATGGGCCATCAATAAAGATACGTAGTGCTACTGCTACTCTCTTTCTTAAAACGGCATCTGCTACACATCGCTCGTACAAGTCACCAATAATAGGCATTTCCTTGAGCAGTCGTTTTTCTTTATCAATCCAAATAGACTCATTATCATCTGTGATACCGAAGTCGCTATACAACTGTGTGAGAGTTACCGATAACAATGTTTCTTCTGCATCCGTCATCAATTCCTTTGTTTTCAATAACTGAATAAAAGTTATAATCTGACGTATCTTCTTTGAAAGGAATGACTCGTCTTCATAATCTTCATCCACCATAGAAACATCTGCTTCTGCCTGTGGTCTAATCTCCATAATATTGATACATGAAGATGATCCAGGTGCTAATGTTATATATTCTCCGTTTATTGCCTTACATGCTTTGAAATACTCATAACCCTTATACGGAAGTATATAAAACACAGGTATGCCACATGCTCTAAAGGCATATCCTAATTGTTGCAATAAATACGTCTTACCCGATCCGGCTGTTCCTACAACTGTTATATTTCCGTTTTTATATACTTTATGATTAAATGGATCAACGACTGCCAACGAACTGTTTGCAGCATTTATTCCTAACAGAAAACCATTTGCATCATATGTTTCAAAAGCGGTAAAGAAATATGTAGAAGCCAAAGAAGATGTCAAAAAGTTTCTCCGGCCCTTCTTAAATAACTTCTGATTTATAATAAGAAGTGGGGCACTCATAATCGTTGCCTCTTCATTATGAAAAACGGTATCTTCCACGATAATATCTTTTGACTGTAAAACCTTTTTTATATGACTCGTCATCTTTGCCAAATCTCTCTCAGATTCGGCTCGTACTGTAAGCATTGTGAAAACGTCGTACAAATCTTCGTTGTTTTCTGCTAATGCACTTTGTACAAAATCTGCATTTGCTGCGGCGGATAAAAGTGTTTCGGAGGTTTCTTCTGACCTAAAACTATCTTTTGCTTCTGCATTTTTCCATAATTTAATACGCCTTGTATTTTTTATGGTCCTGTACCTATCTCTTTTTTTTGCATATAGGTTGACATCTACGCCCTCGCCAAAATTCGTAAAGACTTCCATCCACCCAGAAGTAACATTGTGCCGGTAGCCGTCTCCCTTGACATATAAATAGGTAATATATGTGCCATCCATAATGACATAATCTCTATACTGTCTGTCTAAGCCCTTTGGTGCAAAATAATTGTCTTCTGTGATTGTTTTATCCTCATAGGTTTCATCCTTTGAGAGATAATAAATCATGTTATCTTCATTGATACGTGTAAAGCGGTTGTCAAAAGGCTCTGTCATATAGCTTCGTGGATTGAAGGACCGATATACAAGGCTTGCTAAAAAGATCGTCTCGTTCTCATGCTCAACAATAGCGTTCCCAACCTTGTTAAAGTAACTTTTGATAAGGTTTGCAGTCGTCCACATGGTCTCTGCAATTTCCTCTATTTTGTTTGATATACTTCCATCAATATCAGAACCCTCGTATTTATATATGAGGTAGAACTTTTTTGACAAGGCATCACTTGTAGCGAGATTTCGTATTTTTTCAATGTACAGATCTCTACGTTTTAGTACCATCGGATCTGTTTCATCTTTGGTACGTTTTTTGATAGACCGAATCAAATCGGAAACATCTGCCTTTGATGAAGTCATTTGAAACTGTAAAGAAGACGGAGCGATTTTTAACCATGAGTACATGCCACTAATAATGTCTGCTCTCTCTTGCACACTACGTAGCATAAAGTTAATAGGTTCTATCTCCAGTATCTTCACATACGAACCACCATATTCCGGTTTGAGTTTTATCATCCCATAAGCAACACTCTCAACTGGAATCCAGTCCTGCGTAAAAAGAACCGTTTCCTCGTTACTGTTCTTCTGCTTTATTTTGCTCATAACGTTTTTTCGCTCTCTTTTCGTCTTCTTCTCTGAGTTTGTCTGTGATTTTACTTGCTGCTTTTTCGAAAATGTCTTCTTTGGCAAATTCGAGCATTGCTTGTTTCTTGTCTCCTTCATCTTGCCCTACCTTTCTTAGATGTAGTTTTGCTTTTCTTTTTTTGAACCTTACAATTGATGCAATAAATTCTGTGATACTCTCTGAACGAATACCAACAATGCTGAATATGCTTACAATCACCACGAGAAAAATACCGACACAAAGTTTTATTGCCAGTATAAAAGGCGTTGCTCTTATTCCTTCAATAATGATGAAATCAAACACCGCTGTTTCAATAAAATTTCTATTTTTTATATTGAAGAAATGTGCCCCATCATTTACATTGTCTGGAATGTAATATTGGTCTGGTCTATCTTCGTTACTCATAAATCTATCACCGTCCTTTTCAATTTTTTTGTATTATATACCCTAAAATGCTCATTCCTTAGGTTTTTGCGAACCCTTGTAACAAAAAAAATCGCCCGGCTTTTTAGCCGGACGATAATATCACTTTTTTACAGCAATCTTTTTGCTTTTCTTATGATGAGAACGACGAAGATTATGTCTGCGATTAGTATTTGCACAACATTATTTGAAGAAATCTTGGAGGCTAACTCCCCTAACAAGACAAACAAAATAAATGTTACTAACACGCATCCGCCACCTGTGAAATGCCGTATAGAGTCTGCAATCTCTAAAAACCCATAGGAAAATATAAACATCAGTATTCCAACAAGAAACCCTTCTTCTTTTCCCATTCCTATACTTATCCATGCGGACAAAATTAACCTAATGATTATCATTATTCCCATTTCTTCTTTCTCCTCTAGTTTGCATAATAGAAATTATTTGCATACGTTCCTACGTATGTATATTTAGGATTGTTTCTTATGTTATCTCCTTTCGGGCTTCTCCAATATTGTACTGTATTCGGATATTTACCTTCTGGGAATATGATACGAACTCCACTAACCGCTTCTTGACATATACTTATTTGCCTTGCTGTTGGTGCTTCACGATGGTATTTTCCAGTAACATAAAGTCCTTTGTAACTATCCAAGTAATAGGAACCGTTCTTTGAATATGATGTTTGAGCATACATTGACAAGTTTTGTGCGATGGCATGATTAGCCACGGCTTCTGCGCAGGCTCTTAGATTATCGTCTGCTCCACCCGACTCATGACAAAGTGTTCTTGTAATAATAAACATTTCATCTTCGTTTGCATTTAGTGATGTTGCTCCCGATGTTAATTCATCATACAAGCTATCACTCCAATAAGAATTTCCTTCCATTATTGAAACATTGTTTATTCGCTTATACTTTTTGAACCCTGTATATCCATGCGATACAGAAACAGTGTTGTCAGTTCCATTACAATGTATCCACACCTCTTGTCCGGATGCATCCATGCCTGCATAAATACCGGTATGATTATAACTCGTTCCGGAAGATGCTCCCAAGAATGCTAGTCCTATATCTCCTGGTTTCAAATCTGAATGTTCTATATCTATACAATTATTCGAGATTTCACCTGTTGAACCAATAGTAACATAATCGTTCGTATCTTGAAATGCGTTTCTATATACCCATTGCACAAACCCACTACAATCTAGTCCAATATATCCAGATGCATCCCCCGAAGGTTTCCACCAATTTGGATTCCATCCGACTTGAGGATATTTACCACCCCATTGATAATTAACTGCTCCTGTTAGTGACAATGCTCTTAGTATGATTACCTTTCTGTTTCCAGAGGTATCACTAGGCAATGCATCAATAAATGCTTTGATCTGGTCTGCTGACATCGTTCCTAATCTCATCCCGGCAGAAAACGGCTGCAAGTCAAAATCCTTTTTCATTTCTTCCATATGATACATCCACGCATCGTAAACAGTAATCTCGTTTTCATATCCTTCACTGAGAAGATATGCTTGCTTTGGATCAATGCCAAAGGTTTCAAGTGTCTTAGACGAATCGAAAGGAATTAACGTTGGGGAACCATATTTGATGTACTCTACAGTCGGTTTTACATGTTCTTTTCCTTTATACACGTACATGTTTCCATTGAATGCTGACGAATATTGTTCGGATGCTTCATATATATCTACAACTTTTCCTGCCTTATCCGTTATTTCTTCTGCTACCATATCTGTGCCATCTGCATTTTTCTTTCTTGTATATAATTCTATTGTAACTTTAGAATTTAGTTTTTTGGATGGATATTTTATATCACTATATTTTGCATCTATCTCTTTTCTCTCAATCTTCTTATATTTCTTTCGTAAATTTCTGTTCTTATCCTCCAATTCTTTTATCTCTTTCCTATGTAAGAACTGCCAGAATGATGATTTACTATATTTCTCTATTTTATCTTGGTTCTTATTGATTTCATAGTTTATAGAATATAACACTTCTGCTCTTACTTCATCACTATTATCCTTGCATATATTTTTTAGATAATCTCCATATTTTATCGTTTGATTACATGATTCATAAGCATATACTTCATACGGAATGATATTTTCTTTATATTCATCTGAATAATAAACGCCAAGATAACTTCCTTCTCCATTCTTTAGAAATTGCTTAAACCTTTGGATAGAAGGTGTTTCCCAATCATCTACCATACAAAAAGCGGACAATATTGCCGAATAGTCCACGGTTGTTAGAGGATTCGGTTGCGCAGCAAAAGCAGCTTGCGTAAGTTCAAGATCATATCCATTGGCAGTGGCAACATTCGGTACGTTGTTTTTTGCGTTTTCATATTCCTCTGCCATATAGGAATCTATTACTCTACAAAAGAAATTTAACATTCCCTCATAATCATTGGCTTTCACTATGGCATCTAGGTCTTCCTGGGTAAGTTCTTCATAGGAACCATCACTATTCGTTTTTAACTTTACTTTATCGCCTCCTGTTATTTTTACATACAAATCATGAATTGGTTCAATAATATACGTTTGAAGGATATAATTTTGTAATTCTGCATTCATTGATAGGACTGTTGTAGTTGTTTGCTCTCCTCTGGAGTTAAGCACAGGAACGGCTGTCAATGACATAAGTGCCGTTGGTAACAACGTGGCCGCTATAATTGCAACATACAAAAACAAAAAAACTATTATACCGATAACTACCCTCTTAATTTTTGTAGTCATACCAAATGCTACATTCTTCGCTGCATTAGTGACAACTTTTCCCGCCGTCTTTGCCCCTAATTTTGCACCATTTTTTGCGTACTGCCCTGCTTGCTTTGCTCCATTCTTTGCCTTTTGTTTAATTGCCTGCTTTTGCAAATCACGCATCTTAGCTTTTTGGCTATTACTTGCGTTTTTATAATTATTTACAGCCTTCTTCGCATTGTTTACTTTATCTTTTGTGTTATTAACACCGCTTTTTACGTTATCCGCAACATTTGTTGCCGCATCTTTTACTGCACCTGCTAAATCTTTTGCATCATCTATTGCATCTGCAATACCATTTTTTATATTTTCCGGGGCATGTTTTACCGCATCTGCTACATTATGTGCTGTATCTTTAATCTCCTGCGGAGCATTTTTCATTGTCTCCGCAGCCTTCTTTATATTATCCGGTGTATTTCTTATATCGTTAGCCAGATTTTGTGCAGACGAACCCATACTTTCAAGATTTTTTTCAGCATCGGAGACTCTATCAGCCACGCCACCTTCTTCTATGTCATCTGCTAGTTGGTCCTTATCATTTACATCTCTATCGCTCAAAAAGTCTCACCACCTCTCTAATACAATCTTGTCAAATCAGAAGAACGACTTAATACCATATCTCCATATTTCTTCGTATGGAACATTCCGTATTCTTCGTCTCCGGCATAACAAGAACTGTCTCCAAAGTAGATAACGGAGTTTGTTTCATTTCTTATACCGAAAACATCATTGCTGCCTTCAACTGGGAAAATATCAATGGCTGTTTCACCAGTGACTTTTGTGTATTCCTTCGGATCAAAAATATCCGTAATGTTATCAAACGTATTTACATCTTCTGATACATCGGATTTACCATATATGTAGCTATCGTTTTCATCCACTGGCATACTAATTGTTCTTCCACCAGAATATGTTGCCGTTGCCACCATGTTTCCATCAGCGTTATTGAAGTCAACACCAATGATTTCATCCGTACTACCAACTCTGATATTATGATCGTCTGCATATTCTCGGAAACTCTTATCCATTTCATCAACATCAAAGTAGTTTTCGCCATACTTCGCATATGCATTTTTATTATCTGTAAGCCCTGCTATTTCTTCCCCATGCTCTGCCGCAAGTGAAGGTTTGTAGTCTAATACATCTCCTACCTCATTTGTAACACCATTCATACCACCATTAGCACCACTCATTGTAAGATGTCCTGTGATAGCTTTTGGATTTTCAATCATTCCATTATCATCCATTCGCAACTGTTCATTACCTACAAGATATGAACCGTCATTCAACTGCTGTACATATGCGTTATCGAAATCAGAAATCCCTAATTTCTGTGCTGTTTCCTTACTTACAATTTCAGACATTGCTCCACTTGTTGCTATACCACCTGTTACTGTACTTCCCATTGCCGACAATGGCATCGCTCCAGAATTAACAAGGAAGTTATCTCCTACGGCAGTACCAACGACTTGTCCTCTGCTATTAACAAGTTGTCCTTTCTGATTAAGGGAGCATCCCACCGGCATACCATGTGACAAATCTGCTCTTGCACCATTTTGCATTGTGACCGCATACTTTCCTTTAGCGGCATCCCATGCCACGTTTTGTACAGCACCGCCTATGCCTGCATTTCTAAGAACTTGAGATGCAACTACATTTGCTAATTCTCCAGATGCACCATTTTTCATAAAGTGCTGCAGTGCATCAGGAGATAATGCAGTTCCACCTTTGGCAGCTCGTTTTCCCATAGAGTTATATGTCATTCCATTTAATTTATCTGTCATTCCGGAAATCTTATTGGCAAGACCACTTCTTCCATTTGCAGTCGGGGCAGTCGTTCCTGCTCCTCCTCCAGATCTACCTCCACCAAAGAGTCCTCCATGATGCCCTCTTCCAATAGAAGCTGCTGCCATTCTGGCACTCATAAGTCCTCCTCTTGCTGTCATAGAGATTTCATCCATCATTCTTCCACCGGTTTGTGCTATATCCATTCCAAGTGATCGCATATAAGCATCCATTTTTTGTCCTACAGTAAGAAATGCATTTAATAGGAAAAAGAAAGTACATACATTTCCTACGGTATCTCCTTTTGCATTTAACACCTGGCCGCCACTACCGTCGATAAATGAATTTATGGCGTATATAGAACTTCGTATAAAAATAACGTTAAAAATCATTAACAAAAGTTCGTTGAAAATCAGTCTTATATATGACAGAAAAATTCTTGATGTTCCTTTGGATGCTAGTGACGAAAATGCAAGTGGAGAACAAAAAACACCTGTACTTATTACAACATAACGTTCTGCTGCTTCAAGCAATGTGCGGAAAAAGTTTTTGAATGTGATAAAAATAAAAACAATACACACCACATTTATTACAATTTTATCTGCTGTTTCTGTTGAAACCACAGCGTCCGCAAACTTCTTCCAATCCAATGAACCCATATTTGTTACTGATTTGTATGTAGCATTATTAAAAATCTTGGTAACTGATTTATAAATCGTTTTCACCAGACTAAATTCCAAATTCATAACGAAATAGGTGTTAGCAATAGCAATATACGAAAATAACGCTCGTCCTATCAATTTGACAGGATCCTCATAGTCATCTGATATAGGTGCCGCGAAGTTACGGAACAATCGCAGAACAATAATTATTGATACCAACGATATACCAGCAACTTTAAATGCACTGGTTACATCCCTTAGTGGTGCAAATATATTAAAGAATTGCGTCGTGTCTAAATTAAAAAAAGCGAAAAATCCCTTTGTAAAGAAATTTAATACCGGTCCTAATATTCCGAATATAAAATCTATTAATGCCTCAAATGCAAAATCCATATATTCTTCCTTCCTTAAACAAAAAAAGACGGCATCTTATATTCCTAATAAGATACCGTCTTTTTTCTTTTACTTTCTCTTATGCTGTTGGTATAAGCGTTCCAATCCATGCCATAATTTTTGGCAATAGCATAAGTACAATCCATGAACCCGCAACGCCAATTGCAGCTCCTCTCCATATATCTACGGATTTTTGTTTACTAAATATCATTGCAAAAAACAAGCAAACCGCTTCTGCGGCGATTGCAATCTTTGTTCCGACACTGCGGATCTGATTATAGATAGTATCAGAGGCATTTCCTATAGTAGTAAACAAGTCTCCGTCTACCGTATTTGATGCAAATGCAAATCCGGTACATGCTACAAACAGCATTCCTACAATGGTAATTGCCATAAGTACGGTAAACACCTTCTCCTTTGTCATGTTCTGTGCTACGTTATTCATTTCATTATCTCCTTTCACAATTTGTTTTAGAACAGAAAAAAGGCACAGTGCAAATTCGCACTATGCCTTAAAACTCTGTTTTTTATACTGTATATATGTTAGCATAGTATTTGAATTTTGTCACTTGTTTTCGTAAAAATCGGTATCTTATTTTTACGTGTTTTTTCTTATACAGATAATAACATCCATATATCCCATTCCTTAGGTTTTTGGTTGTAAAATGAAGAAGTTTTTTGTTTCAGAATATACGACAAAGTGTCAAGTTAATTAGGGGGAGGGTTTTCTCACGACTGACCTACAATATCCATTTGCTCGAACATTAAGTTTTGTAATATACGATATTATACGATATACCATAAAATCTCTGGCATTTTGACCCAACGGATGAGAATTACCCTGCCTTAGCTGTAGGTAGTGTCAATCTATTTTGTTCGGGTGCATATACTTTTTTATACGGTTTTGTTCGATTGAGCATATACTTTTTTATACTATTTTGTTCGATCGGATATACTGTTATATACGGTTTTATGAAAAATATTTTTGAAACATTTAAAAGCCTGCAAACCCTTGGTACTACTGCGATTGACTTGTGTTATGTAGTAGTGTATATACTATATGTAGTATTTTATTGTTGACAAGCACGAACAGATGTTCTATACTATATTTACAACGAAAGAGAACCACAATATCTTGTATATTACTTGCGTAAAGGCACAAGAATACAACTTCTACTGATTGGTTTTCATATAAATATCAAAAAATTCACATATGAAAGAGAGGAATTTGAATTATGAAGAATAAGTTATTAGAGTTTTGGGATGCATATTGGGAAAGAAGAAAAATCACACTTCCAGTGACTATCGTTGTTGCAGGACTTGTGATCGGCGGTATCGGTTACGGTATCTCTGCTTCTAGCAAAAAAGCAACTGCACCAAAGGACGCAAAAACTAAAACAGAAAAGGTCGTTACCCCAGAGTACATCTGCTACGACAAGGCGGGTACTTACTCAGATAAGGCAACTTATGACGCAGGAGAAATCACAGCAAGTGATGTTACCGTAGAAAACGCTACCTTTAACACTCTTACGATTACCGAGGGCGTTGGTGAAGGTTCTGTTACCTTAAATAATGACAACGTGAAGAAAATTCTTGTTGTTAATGGTGGTGGCACGAACTCCTTACACATCAACGGTGGCAAGTACGACGAAATCGTTTCTAACAAGTACAACTGCCATATCGTAATTGACGAGAACTGCTCTGTTGAAAAACTTACTGTTCCATCTACTGCGTTAGTTGAGGTAAACGGTACGGTTAAAACTGCAAACGTCGTTCCATCTACCTACGATGGCGAAGTTACCTGGGAGACCGGCTTTAAGGCAGGCGAAAAAGCCACTATCACTGCTCTTAACATTTCTGAGGAAGTAAAGGATGCTGTTTCTGTTGAAGATGCATCTGGTAACGCTGTTAAAGAAGAAAAAACTCTTACCAAAGAGCAAACCGCTAACGTGCAGGCAAACGTACAAAAGGTTACATCTACCGCACAGAGCAATTCTTCCGCAGCTAAGAGTGAAGCTACGAATGGTGGATCAAATACTTCTGCTAGTGCAAACACTTCTACCCCATCAAACAACGGTAGTGTAAATGCTCCTAGCAACAACACTACTCCATCAACCAACAATAACGTAGCACCTACACCATCAACGCCATCTACACCTAGCAACAATAAGCCATCTACTCCAACGACCACTTATGTTGATTGCCCGACCTGTGGTGCAACCTATGATAAGAGCGCCGGTCACCCTACCGGTACATGCGGTCTCTGTGGTGCAACTGTCTTGCAGTACCATTACCATGACTGTCCTTGTACCTGGGATGCCTATGGCAATGTGGTTCGCAAGGACTCCAGATATGTTGTGGCTGTAGGAGGCTGGGGAACAAAAAAGTTTTCTGATGGTTCTTACGAGGTGACTGATGAGGGTAGAAATGCCAATCGACAAGGATGGGAAGAGGAAAAAGTTCTTCAACCAGATGCATGGGGAAGTTCAACGTTAGATGAATTTGTCATCTACCACTCTGGTGTCTAAACTAGACTTGCATATAACACAAAAAAGGGCTACTTTGTAACTAGGTAGCCCAATATCACGAATGTTACCATAAGGATTGTTTTTTTACTGGAGGTATGGCAATGAATAAAAGACAAGCGAAAAAGAGATTAAAAAAAGCTATAGAAATAATGAAAACATCACGTAAATCTGGTTATGGAATCTATATCAAGAACCAGGCATATGTTGACAAATATGGCAGGGAATGCGATCCAATGAATTGTCACGGACGACTTATCATTCTCAAGCGACCTAAAATCCAAATCATAAAGAACTGATTACAATATATATGAAGGATCTACTTGAACAATATGGCGTTGTGATGCTTCTGACTGTAATTATTATTATTGCTCTTTGCTTACTTGGCAAGTATATGGCATGATCAATCATTGCACTTTCGCTTACAATTCAGAAAAAGCCTCGGCACATACCGGGGCTTTTTGCATATATTTCCATCAAATCTAACAAGTGATCCTTGCCAAAATAGCGGTTGCTTTTTTTTTTGCAATTATCTTCTCAATTATGTTTATGTCTGGTAAATCACCTTGGTCCCATAAAACGATCGCCATTCAAATGTATCATATGCTCCGGCATTTCAGCAATCCATACCTCTGTTTCCCATGCAAGTTTTTCAGCAAACTTTTTATACGTCTTAAAGTCCAAAAAGGCTGTTACAAATATTTTCCCCGCTGTGACATCTTGAGTCATTTCTGTGATTTCCAATATTCTTTTCGGATTCATTGGACCTACGGTTGTTACCGATTCAACAAAATAAATCCAATTTTTATCCTCACAATATAACACTACATCTGGCATCTTATCATGAAGTGTAATTTCAAAACCTAACTCTTTTAGTTTATCTACATTTTTTACTAAGTCCTTTTCTGTTGTATCTCCAACATATAGACATTCACAATTAGGTGCGAATCTCGGTGCAAATTCCTCGATAATGGCTTTTTGCAATTCATTGTGTTTGCCTGTTGAAAATCTGAGGTTTTCACTATTTATATTTACCGGCATCATTGTCATCTTCTTTTTAGAAGCATACATTTCCTTTAATTGTTCATGATTACATAGAAATTGCTTTATAGACTCTTCCCACGTCTGTGTTCCCATCGTTCTCAGTATTTGCACTGTTTCTTTCGTCAATCTGTAGCGAAAATTGGGGCTGTTAGTTGGTTTTTGATTGTCCTCTATCAAAGCGGCTGTCCGAAATCCGTGCAGTGCTTGCTTTCTAAACGTTTCTCTGCTATTTTCTGCATAGTTCATTCCATAAAACGTATTAACAAACTGAATAATATCATGAATACGGATCCACTCATTTGTCACTTTGCTCCATGACATATCGGCTTTTAATCCGGCCATTGCTAGTATCGCATAACAACATATATCCGCCTGCTGTTCTTTTGGCATACCTATTGTTTGCAAAAATGTTCTTGCTTCTTCTATTTTCTTATCCACAATATCCCTCCAATATTAAATCACAATTTTTCTCTGAATAATCCTTACTCCTAATTATTTTTCTTCCCATTTCTTGAATATCCTCCAAATTCGGTACAGGCATTGCATTAATCTCTGTTGCATTAACCTGCGTAGAACCATTCAAAATTCGGTAATATTCATCATAAAGTGTAGAATTAAATAACACATATAGCCCATACACCAGACATTCTGACATTTCCGTTAATACACCATCCACAAAATTGATTTTATTCTGTGTACTTATCTTTTTGTACTGAGGAAATCTTTTAGCTAAATATACTCCACACTGTAATCTTCTAGGTTCTTCCTTTGCTGTAAACCGCTTTACAAATAAATAATTTTTATTGTCTTGCAGCAATCCCTTTTGTTCTGTCACCACATATTCATGTTCTTTCTGGATTGGAAACTCTACCTGACCTTTCCTTATATGTTGTGAATAGAATAATGGAATTGCGCCTTCTTCTTCCTCATCCCGCAGAATTTCTCGATTGCGAAAATCCACGGTCAGTCCGGTTTTCATTTTTACGCCTATTGTTGGAAGCGTTTTATCGAATTTGTGCAACTTTTTTAACACTTCCAATTCATTTTCATTTGTTACAAGATAAACATAATAATCTGATCCTGCTACAACCAAATCATAAGGTACAGTCAATGATGTTATTTCACTAAAATCATTATTTGATTTTGAAGATGTAATCGTAACTGTTTCAGGTTTTTCATCCATTTTCTTTACTTTAATGATGATTGTTTCCTGCAACACACTTTCCTTGTCAAAAACTTTGTTTCTACTAACAAAAAGATGAATGTGTTCTAGTTTACCTACCGCCAGAAAATACTCTCTAAAACGTTTGAAATATGCCCCGGATGTCCATGACCGAGGAATAATATATACCATTTCCCCATTCTCACATAGATTGAATAATCCCATAGCTGCAAAAATAAAATACAAATTTGGTGCACCATAACATACACTTGGCATTGCTGCAGCTTCTGGAGCATCTTTTGAAATCTTCATATAAGGTGGATTACCAATTACAAAATCATATTTCTTAGGTTCTTCATTTTCACATATCGTATTGTTAAAATCAAGAGACTGACTCAGAATATAGTTTTCATCAATGATATTAACTGTAAGTTTTTTCTTTGTCTTTTCTTGACAATATTTCATATTATGCTTTAGCAATGGCAATACATTTTCATCATTCTCATAACATGTAATTTCAATTTCTTGGATAGAAACTATTTCTTCTAATCTTTCAATGAAAGCACATGACAATATGCCTGATCCTGCTCCTGTATCTAGTATGTTTACTTTTTTCTTGCTATCAATATTGTATAAACTTGCCATATATCGAGCAGTATTCATACTTGTAAAAAATTGACCGTATTTTTTTCGTTCTTTTTTTGGCATATTCTCTATATATTCGTTTGTAAGTTCTATGATTTTCTCTAGCATGATCCACCTTCCCACAAGCCTTCTCTTTTTTATATTACATACTTGACATAATGTGTTATACTAATATTAGAAAAAGGAAATCGCCAATAACGGCATCCTTTGGTTTAAAGGTTACATAAAAAAGCAACCATACTCGTCCAAAGTATTAGCGGTTGCTTTTTTATTGCCATTATCTTCTTTTGTACATATGTACCAACTGGATTATAAGTCCTATGATTGATGCACATGATCCGATAAAACCAATAATTTCCACAGCAATATCTATCCTTTCGGTTTGTATTTTCCATACACATTCCTCCTTTTAATTTGGAAGGTCTCTGTATCGTGAATACAGGCAAAAGGATGCCGCTACCGTTATACAATTTCCTCTTTCTTGTAATAGTATATCATATTTTTTCTGATTTGTATTTTGCATCCCATCCTTTTTCTTATTTTTTAACTTATTCTACGAAAACAGTTTGTGATACGATTGCTTAACATTATTCTGGTTTACCATAGCGTATGTCATGGTGGTGTTAATCTCTGAATGTCCTAATATTCTTTGCACCTGTTCTATTGGCATACCTTTATCAATCGCCTTGGTTGCCATAGATCTTCGGAATTTATGAGGATGCACTTTGTTTATCCCTAATTCCTTTAAAAAAGACAACCACAAAACTGTGGTTGCTCTACAATAGTATCTCCCAAAAATGACGGTTTATATGATAACAAACACGTACTTTCTGCTGAAATCCATCATCTTCTATCACTAAATCATAATCTATGTTACTTCCTGTATATTCCTTGAACTCTACAACTTTAATCACCACGCACGTATGTCTTTGTTGCGAATCGTCTTCGTATTTGAATTTCATGGGTATTATTCTTCCATCCCTATTCGTACAACAGTACATTTGCAGTGGTATTTTTTTCGTGAATGATACAACAGCGTCCATCTATTTCTTCTCTCTTTCTATTTGTTTTTCATACATTGTATTGATATTTTCGTGCAAACAAAATATACTATATTATACAAGGAGGTGTTTATTATGGCAAAATCTAACACAAGCAATATTAGTATTCGAATAGATAGTGATTTGAAGGCTGCTGCTGAAAGTCTTTACGCAGAGTTAGGTATGAATATCAGCACAGCTTTTAATATTTTTGTTAGACAATCACTACGAGAAAGAGGTATTCCATTTAAAATCACAGAAGGAACACCTAATAAGGACACCGTTTCTACATTGCTAGAAGCAGAAAGGATAGCGAATGATTCATCTGTAAAAGGCTATCACAATATAGATGAACTATTTGATGACTTAGATGCATGACAACAATGTTTTGGTTCTAACACTCACCCGATTGGGTTCTCATAGTATGATTTTAGACATTTGACAATCTCCATTTTCGATGTATAATAAAGAAACAAAGAGTGCTACCGATAGACGGTATGCCCTCAGGTATAATTCAAAAAGAAGTAATTCCTTTGGTCGGGCGATTACTTCTTTTTCTTATGTGTTTTTCCGTAGGCAACGCCTAACTCAAAACAAGTAATTCCAAATGTCACAACGGACATAAAATCAATTACTGACATAAGCATCACCCTCCTTTGTATGTATTCTCTCGTTAAAGAGGTTGCATTTAGAGGGTTTCCCCTCTTTTATAGTTGTAAAGAGGGCATAACCGCCTGCCGCTTGGTAGCACCTATATTTATTATAACATATTGTCTATGTTATCACGACTTATTTGACAATTTTGTAAAACCAACAGAGAAAGCCCCAGTTCTTCACTGAGGCTTTCTTTTTTCTTCTTGTCTTCGAAAAACTTTATTCTGGAATAGATACTGTTACGCAGCTAGTTCTTGTCCGAATATAGAATTTCACAGCATCGCGTGGCATAACATTTTCTTCAATTTTCGTGTAATTAAACCAATAGAGTTTATTATTTCCACTGACTAAATGAATACGTTTGTTTTCCATATCAAGATCCACACTGTCGAGGACGCAGTTTAACTGCACATCCAAATGTGTATCTTCATCTTCAATACGAATACTTACAAATTTCTTCTGTTCTACTGCATCTTCTAATGCTGCTTTAGCTGACAATTCATACATAATCTCACCCCCCCTTTTTTATTTTTCTATATTCATTCTACAACATTATCAAAAAATTGTTAAATAGCTTTTAACATTTTTTCTTGTATGCAATACTCTAATTTTTTCAAAATAATAAGGAGAGCTGTCTGCTCTCCTATCTGATTAATTGTTTTTTACTTTTTAAATATAAAATTTGTTGCTATTGGTTAATAATAATACAGATTAACTCTTTCTAGGTCTTTCTATATTATATACGTTCAAATAAAATTTTTCAACCTTTTTCTATATTTTTAACCAATCAACGTCTGGTCGCACTATTCTCCTAGAGTTTACATACGCCCACTCCAAAGTAAGAATCGTTTTTCCTACATAATTATACTTTCCTTTATCTACCACTAGGGCAAGATCCGCAACCTCATTGTTTTTTAAAAATAATGGTAAAAGTAATTGGATTTTTGATTCGCCAGTCGTTTTGTCCGTATAATATTGTGGAATTGCCAATTTATAATTACGCTTTACTTTTTCTACAATTCTTTGTACAGCATGTTCTAACAAACCATTAATCATATATTTTTCCTGTAACCCGACACTAACAAACCTATCATAATTATCATCAATTATATGATCGTAGTCGATGGATAAAGACATATTTTTATCATATATAAAATCGGATGGTGTTGTAAAATAATCTGCTATCTCTGGAAAATTCTTAAATTGGCGTAATTCAGAGTCAGAACGTTGCTTAAATCCATACAAAAACCAATCCTGTCCTTCTTTTCTATTTCTATTCTCATTTTTTATAAAGTAAGCATATATATCTGCCCCATGTTCTGTCAGAAGTCCTGTATTAAAGCACATTGCTGAATTATCATCCAGAACTTCTGTTTTTCCTTCCATTTTTATTCTGTCATATGTATAACATAAATAATTGTATAAAATGGATTTTTCCTCGGAACCTTCATAATTCCACTGTTCAGGTTGCGCCATGTTGGCAAGAAATTGTAATTTACTATTCAATAATTCCCTACTTCCTAAAAAAGCATCTTGTAACAAATTGTATTCCGGCTTATAGTTAATGTTTTCGTTCATTTTTATCCTCCTCGTAACGTTATTCATATCATTATATCACAGATTTAGTATAACTTATCCATTACGCCGTAAAATCTCTTGCTTTTGCTATGGGGAGTTGCAACGCATTTATTATAACATAGAACTGTTAATCTGAATATTTGACTTTTCATTGCATACGCTATATAATGCCTATAGGCAAAAGTGAAATTAGTATCCAATGGATACAAAAATCCCAGTAGGTGCAACTACTGGGATTTTATTGTGCTATTGTTGTCGCATCATCTATCTAGCCACTTGCAAATATAATAGGCAATTATACTTGCTATGATAGAGATAAAAAGTGAAATTAGCAAATCCAATGGGTTCACCTCCCTTCCGGTCGGTGGGATT